>Ga0187802_10000008_pt1 | contig 38691 bp, 28 predicted proteins | sample NC_wetland_sal_i_FD_130584 | JGI IMG/M metagenome (GOLD analysis project Ga0187802, IMG submission 130584) | Wetland sediment microbial communities from Neuse River Estuary, North Carolina, USA - Control_2 | ecosystem: Environmental > Aquatic > Freshwater > Wetlands > Sediment | place: USA... | reverse complement strand
CTCCGGAATTTCAGGCTGCACTCAAGATTGGCGAGAAATACGCCAAATTTAACATTGTCGCTGTCAATGGCCTCAAATAGTTGGGCGTCAAATAGTTGCGCATAGGTGAGCACCGTGTTCTCGTAACGCCGCTCCCGGATTTCATTTCCTTTCATCAGGACTACATCAGTAACGCCGCGGCATCCCGTGCGCTTGCCGATCACAGCATAAACAGGCAGGGTGGCCCAAGCGCGCCGTGAAGAAACCGCGCGCGCACAAGAAACGATCGCAAGGGGAGTGAATCATATGCTCGAGCAGGCCGCCGCCGCACCCACACACGCATCTACACGTCCGAGCCGAGGCCGCTGGTACGTCCTGTTGATGATCAGCGCGATGTACCTCATCACCTATCTCGACCGCGTCAACATCTCGACCGCGGCGCCGCTGATCAGCAAAGAATATGGCTTCGACAAGATCACGATGGGATTTATCTTTTCCGCCTTCGTGTGGGCCTATGCGATGTTCCAGGTTCCCGGCGGCTGGCTCTCCGACAAATTCGGCGCGCGCGGTGTGCTCGGCGGCATCGTCACTTATTGGTCGGTCATGACCGCGGCCACCGCCGGCGCGTTCAGCGCGGTCTCGTTCATCGTGGTGCGGTTTCTGTTCGGGGTCGGCGAAGCCGGCGCGTTTCCCGGCGCCACCCGCGCGATGCAGCTGTGGTACCCGCAGCCCGAACGCGGCTTCGTGCAAGGCATCACCCACAGCGCCAGCCGGCTCGGCGCCGCGATCGCGCCGCCGCTCGTGGTGCTGATCATGAGCCAATGGGGCTGGCGCGCGGTGTTCCTGATCTGCGGCGTGATCGGCATTTTTTGGTCGCTGTGGTGGGCGCTGTCCTACCGCAACCTGCCGGAAGAGCATGACATGGTGAACCGCGCCGAGCTCGAGCGCATTCGCGGCCTCGATGCAGCGGGGGCGATCAAGCCGCCGCCGATGGAGAAGCAACACAATGTGCCGTGGAGCACGCTGCTAAGTTCGCCGAACATGTGGGCGATCATGGCGGCGTATTTCACCTATGTTTACTGCCTGTGGATCTTTTTGAGCTGGCTGCCGTCCTATCTCGTCGACTTCCGCCATTTCACGCTGCTCAAGGTCGGGCTGTTTGCGTCGCTGCCGCTGTTGGCCGGCGTGGTCGGCGATACCGTCGGCGGCTTGGCCACCGATTATCTTCTCAAGCGCACCGGCAGCGCCAAGATCGGCCGGCGCGTCGTCGCGATCACGGGGCTCCTCGGCTGCGCGGTGTTCATCGTGCCGGCGGCTTTGACCGAAGATGCTTATGTCGCGGTCTGGTGCCTGACCGCCTCGATGTTCTTTCTGGAATGCACCATCGGCCCGTCCTGGGCGGTGCCGATGGACACCGGCGGCAAATATTCCGGCACAGTGTCGGGCATGATGAACATGGCGGGCAATATCGGCGGCGCACTGTCGCCGATCGTGTTCGGCGCGCTCGTTCAGATCGGCAATTGGCAGGCGCCGTTCATCGTCGCCGCCGCTTTGCTGGTCGTCGGTGCGGCGGTGTGGGCGTTCTGGCTCGATCCCGACAAGCATATTCTGACGAGCTGACTGCGTTGCCCCGGAGCGGGGCGGCAACGAGGTGGTGAGCCGTCATTCCCGGTCCGAGCGTAGCGAGGAACCCGGAATCCATAATCCGTGGACTCGTGATTATGGATTCCGGATTCGCCGCTGCGCGGCGCTCCGGAATGACGTCCGCTTCGGCTCCAGCGCGATGCGGGCGAAGGTTGAGAGAATCTTGGCGCCGGCCTTAAGCGAGCCGGAGAGCGAGCCGGCGACTTTGGATTGCCCGCCGATGCGGCAGCGATAGTCGACCGGTACTTCGCGCACGCGCAGATGCGCGCGCGCGGCGCGCATCTGCATTTCCAGATTCCAGCCATAGGTCATCTCGCGCATGCCGAGCGCAAAGAGCGTGTCGCGCCGGATCGCACGCAAGGCGCACATGTCGGTATAGCGCGCGCCGTAAAACAGTCCGACCAGCGCGCCGATGACGCGGCCGGCGAGTAGCTGGTGCCAGCTCATACTGCCGGGCTCGCGCTTGCCGCGGGCGCGCGAAGCGATGACGAAATCGCAAGCGCCCTCCTCGATCGGCGCGATCAGCGCGGCGATGGCGGCGGGATCGTCGGCGCCGTCGCCGTCCATATAGACGAGAATGTCGGCATCGGCGGCCTGCGCGCCGGTGAGACAGGCAAGCCCATAGCCGCGGCCGACCGCGATCACCTCCGCTCCGGCCTCTCGCGCGCGTTCGCGCGTGGCATCGGCGCTGCCGCCATCGACCACGATGACACGACCGACAATATCGCGCGGCAAACCGGCGACCACCGCGCCGATCGATTCCGTTTCGTTAAACGTCGGGATGATGACGGCGACGGAGGGTTTGACGGCGACCACCGTCAAAGGCTCCAACGCAAGCCGCAATTGGCGCACGCTTCGGCCGGCTTATTGGATTTGAGCGCATGACGGAAGGCGCGATAGGCCGGCCCAGTCCAGATCTCGCGTAGCGTCTCCTGCGTGGCATCGCCGAGCGTGTAGTTCTCGTAGCCGCGCTGCGAGAATGGCGCGATGCAGCACGGCAGCGCGCGGCCATTGGCGGTGAAATACATCACGGTCCACGGTCGCCGGCACAGCGACCATGGCGAGCCTTTGTCGCTGCGCTTAAGGCTGACGCCCGGCTCCGAGGCGCCGCCGGACGCGCTAAACGTGATGCCGAGCTCTTCGGCAGCCGCAGTCGCGCGCTCGATATGGACCGCTTCCTCGGCGGACAGCTGCTCGTACAGCGCCTGATCCGGCCGCGCCATGCCGATGGCGTTTTCCTTGAAAAACACGAGGCGCTGCAGATGCACTTCCTTGACGCCGGTTTCGGCGGCAACGCGGACGAAATCCGGCAATTCCTCGATCGTTTCGCGCAAACCCGTGAGCCAGGCGGAGACCTGCGGCTTGGCGTGACCCTCGCGCTCCTGCAGCGCGCGAAACGCGCGCACGTTTTTCAAGATGCGATTGAAGTAATTCTTGCCGCGAATGGCGCGGTAGGATTCCGCATTGGCGGCATCGAACGAGACGCGCAGCTCGTCCAAACCGGCGGCGATCAGCGCGCGCCCGTTCTTCTCGTTGAGCACAGTGCCGTTGGTGTTGAACAACACATAGGTGCCGCGATCCTTCAGATAGCGCACCATGCGCGGCAGGTGCTTGACCAGCATCGGCTCACCGACGCCGTGCAGGACCGCGCGCTGCAAATGTGGAATCTGATCGACGATCGAGGTGAACAGCTCCCAGCTCATATCGGCCGGGGGCTCAAGCTCCTCGTAGGTGCGCGGACACGTCGTGCACAGCAAATTGCAGCGGTTGGTGGTTTCCAGATAAAGGCAAACCGGATCCTGCTCCGGGATGTCATCATCGGTGGCTACGTTCTCGAAATACCGGGTCGGATCGACCGCCCCGTTCGTCGCCGCGTCTTGCATCAAATCATCCCCTTAAAAAATTCTCGAAGCCACGCCGGCTCACGCGTGGATCTGGTCGGTCGCGAAAGCGCGCGCTGCGGCGCGGGTGAAATCGCCATCGCGTGCCAATTGTCGCATCAGTTTGGCGGTGTGCGCGGAGAAACGCGGCCGCTGCGAAACCTGCCGGCGCGTTTCCATATCCGCGCCGCGCAGCTCGGCGTCGAGACGCTTGAGCGCATCGACATCGTCAACGTCGTACCAGGCCGGCAACCTGTGCACGTCAAGGCCGATCTCCCGCGCGCGCGCCAGGGTCTGCTCCGCCACCCGCTCGGAGCTCCAGGTAATGTCTTCGAACATGCGGGCATGTGCGTGTTTGAGACCGAGCAGATAGTAGCCGCCGTCGGTCGAGGGGCCGAGCACCGCCCGATCGCCCGGCCGCGCCAGAACCTCGGCGGTCTCGACCAGGAATTCGGTCGGCAGAGTCGGGCTGTCGGAATTGAGCACCACCGCCGATTGATGCCCGCGGCTTAAGATTTCGCCGATGGTGTGGAACAGGCAATCGCCGAAATTCGGCAGCCAGGCTTCGATCAGACCGATCGAGGCTGGCAGGATGCGGTGGAAAAAATCAGTCGAGCCCGGCGGGCCATAAGCCGCATAGCCTACAATAGCCGCATTTTGTGCGGCGCGGAGCTGCTCATCGGCGAGCGCAAGGTTCTCGGCCACATCCTGTAAAAATGCGGTGTTGAGGTCGGCCGCTTCGTCGAAGGTGAGCGGCGGGACGAGCCTGGTTTTGGCGCGTCCGGGCGCCGAGGCCTTGGCCATAAAGGCGATGCCGCATGAGTGATCGCAACGGCGCTCGCCCGCATCCGCGCGATCCGAAACTGATTTTCCGTCGAATCGATCGGTCATGCGGGCCCCCTGCAAATCATTGGCAGCGCAATCGGTCTTGCTGTGCCAAAGCGGCCGGCAAGGCGCCAATCACTTCCGTCTCAGCGGTTACAAGTCCTTAAACACCAAAAAGTTATCGGATTTTCAGCCTCACAAAGTCGTGATCGCATCGGGTTCGCGCTGCTTTGGAAGCGAATTTGCGAATAGCGACTGAATAATTTCTATTTGCTACGCGCCACTCGTTATTCGCAATGACTTCCCGCAGCTTTGTGAACCTTCGTGCCTTGCGGACGCACCGGCGCGCTCGTACCGTTGCGGCCGTAAGCATCCCGGGCGAAGCCTTCAAAATCGGTCCGCAGCAGGGGCTCGCGCCCGCTTTGCGACAGTTATGTGTCGAACAGGAGTTGCCGATGCCGCAAACGGCGCGGGCGACCGCTTTCGCTAAACGCACGCCCCCGCGCCGCTTGCATCCATTGCCGGTGCGCATCATGCACTGGATCAATGCGCTGGCGATCTTCATCATGGTCGGCAGCGGCTGGAAGATCTACAACGACGACATTCTGTTCAGTTTCTTGCGGTTTCCCGATGCCCTCGTGATCGGCAAATGGGCGCAGTACGGACTGCAATGGCATTTCTTCGGCATGTGGATCTTTGTGCTCAATGGAATCGCGTACCTCTGTTACGGCATCATCAGCGGCCGCTTTTGGCAGAAGCTGTTTCCGATATCGCCGCGCGAGGTTTTCTCGACGGTGGGCGAGGCGCTGCGGTTTCGTCTGCGCCACGACGATCTCACGCATTACAACGCCGTGCAGAAGGCGCTCTATCTCGGCGTGATGGCGGTCGGCGTCCTGATCGTGATTTCCGGCCTGGCGCTGTGGAAGCCAGTGCAATTTTCCGAGCTCGCTAATCTATTCGGCAGTTTTCAGACTATCCGGCTGGTGCATTTCCTGTGCATGACCGCGATCGTGGCGTTCATCGTGGTTCACGTGACACTGGCTTTATTGGTGCCGCAAAGCCTCCTCGCCATGCTCACCGGCGGCCCAGCGATCGACAACGCGCGCGACAAGGCGCCGAGCGCCGCCGCTCCGACCATTGCGGAGATCAAAACCCTTCCGGAGGTCAAGACCGTTCCGGAGATCGAGACATCGCACTGACAGGGCACGACGATGACGATCCGCCCCCGCACTCCGTCGCTGTTTCGGCCGCGCAAGCCGATCGATCAGCGCGTTCTCACCGAGAATCGCAAGCTTATCGAGGACATCAACCGGCGCGGACTCCTGCGCGGCGTGGTCAGTCTCGGCGCGCTGACCATGCTGACCGGCTGCGATGTCAGCGAGACCGATTCGGTGCAGAAAGCGTTGCGCGCGGTGTCGTCGTGGAATGACGGCGTGCAGAACGCGATCTTCCGCGCCAATCATCTGGCGCCGACTTTCAGTCCGTCGCAAGTAATGAAGCCGCCGCGTTTCAACGCCTATTATCCGATCAAGGACGTCAAGCCGGTCGACGGCGCGAGCTGGACCCTCGAATTGGCCGGCCGGATCGCCGACAAGCGGCCGTGGCGCGCGCAACAGCTCTACGCGCTGCCGGAGCAGGAGATCATCATCCGCCACGTCTGTGTCGAGGGCTGGGACTATATCGGACAATGGTCCGGCCCGAACCTGCGCGACTTTTTGCAGCGCGTCGGCGCCGACCTGACCGCGAAATATATCTACTTCATCTGCGCCGACGATTACACCGAAAGCATCGACATGCCGACCGCACTGCATCCGCAGACTATCCTCGCCACCAAATATGCCGGCGAGATCATCGGCGATCCGTTCGGCTATCCACTGCGGCTGCGCACCTCGACCAAGCTCGGCTACAAGAACGCCAAATGGATCAGAGCGATCGAAGTCTCCAACGAATTCCGCGAGACTTATTGGAGCGAGCGCGGTTTTAATTGGTACGCGGGGATTTGAGGGCGCGAGCTAAAATTTAAGTGAATCGTCATGCCCGGCCTTGTGCCGGGCATCCACGTCTTAGATGCTGCACCGAACGAAGACGTGGATGGCCGGGACGAGTCCGGCCATGACGGTGTTCACCGCGCCCGCACATAAATCCGCCAGCGGGTGTCGCGAATTTCAGCGAGTCGATAATCGGCGCTGGCCGCGAATGGATCGTTGGTCCAGGCACCGTCCTGCGGCACCACAACGACGACATCGCAGCCATATTTGCTCGCGAACTCACCGACGTCCGCGGGCATCCCCTGGCCGGCGAACACGCGAATGAATTGGTCATTGATGGCGTCGCGGCGTTCTGGCGACAGAGCCGCGAACGGTATCGCCAGTTCGCGGCCGGCAAAGCACGAGCTGCGATCGGCAAGGAGCGCCCACGATATGTTGGCGGGCCATGGCGTCAAATCCTGCAAGAACAGTGGATTATTCGCGACCCGCGCGCCGGCGGGAGCGTGGCGCCGCACCGCGGTCCATAGTTCCGGTGTTTGCGCGAACGCGGCTTCGTCGGCGGCGGCGCTGCCGCGCCAGTTGTCGTAGATCATCATGGCGCTGTCGGGCAGGCTGAGCATGAGCCCGCCCAAGGCAAAGGCCGCGATCGCGGCGCGCAGTCCGCGTTGCGGTGCAGCCAGCGTTCCCGCCGCCGCGAACGCGATCAGGATCATGGCGGCCGGCAAAATTGCGCGCAGCGCGAGATCGTTGTTCTCCCCGAGCCGGCTCACCATGAGCCAGGAAATCGCCAGCCCCGCCGCCGCGAGCACGCCAAGCACCCTCGCCGCCGTCCATTCCGGGATCGACACGCGCGTGCCCAGCATGGCCACAACCGCAATGACGCCGGCGATGAAGCTCGCGGGAAATTCCAGCGGCAGGAGAATCAACCAATAAGCCGGCAGGTCGAGGATGCGGCGCAGCGTTTGCGGAAACATCTCGCCCAGGACTTCGAAAGGATGAATGCCGATGGCGCTGCCGCGCGAGGCGATAAACGCAAACTGATCGCGAATGAATGGCGCGGCGAGACCGAGCGCGAGCGAGCCGGCGAGCGCCAAGCCGAGGATTGCGGTCGCTCGCCGCTTCTCTTCGATGGCGGAAAGCAACAGCGGCGCCGCGACCAAAGCGGCAATCGCAAAGGTCACGCCGCCGACAAAGGCCGAGCTTTCGAAGCTTGCAGCAATGACGAGCGCCAGCGTCAAGATGTAGATGAACTTCGGCCGCTGCGCGTAATGGGCGAGCAGCAGCATGGACGCGATCGCGCCGGAAGCGGCCATGAGATGCTGCGGCACCCAGGCCGATTGGAACAGCCAACCGGCAAAACCGTTCGGGTGTTGCAAGAACGGCTCAAGCTCGTAATTACCGAAGAAAAAACTCAACGCCTCGCGCAATGAGGCGCTCGCCGCCAGAGCGACGACCAGAATCGCCGCGCCGGCGCGTCGGCTGAGCCAAACGGCAAGCGCCATCATCAAGGTCAGCGAGGCAAAGGCGGTGAACCAGGTCAGGCCGATATCGGCTTCCCAACCGCTTATATGCAGCGGCAGCGCGAGCGCCGCCGCGCTAAAGTGCCAGAGGTAATAATACACAAGGCGTCCCGCGGCGTTGGCCTCGGCGAACACCGGATTGACCGGTGGCAGCCCTTGGCGCGTCATCGCGTCGATGATGGCGATCTTGGAATGATCGAAAATCGGGGCGGCGAGATGCACGCCTCCATCCGAATATTTCGGGATGAGCGCAAGTGCCGGAGCAAGCGCGAGGATTGCCGCCGCAATCGCAGCCGCCGCCAGCCACTTTGGATCGGTCGGCGAACCCGACGTAGCCAGCGGCCGGCGCAAGCCAATACCGGCGAGCACGAGGCCGAGCGCCGCCAGGCAGATCACCATGAGCGTCGAAAATCCGATCAGGCTTAAGATCGGCAAGCTTGCCGCGCTGAAGACCGCCCAGCCGATGACCGGCGCCGTGCCGAGCGCCAACACGCGCGGCAGCAAGTGACGCGCGATCGCATAGCCAAGCGTGCTCCAAAATGCCGCTCCGACCAACGCGCAGAGTACTGCATTGATCGGAGATGCCATGGAGTATCCGGACGCTTTAAGCGAGAGCGCGCGAAAGGATGGCGCTTAAGCTATCACGCCGCCTTCATGAGCGATTGCACCCTGGGCCAAGGATCGGGCGCGAGATTGCGGAACGGCGCCCAGTCCATGTCCGTCATCCGATCGATGACGGTCGCCTTGACCGAAGGCCGTTCGCGCATGCGCGTCCACCAATCGCCGATCGCCGGATAGCGATCCCACATGCCGGCAAGTTTTAGAAGTTCGAGGCGCAGAATATAGGGAATGACCGCGCAGTCGGCATTGGAAAAGGCATTGCCGGCAAGATAAGGGCCGCTGTGCAGCGACTCGGCCATCCACGCCAGCAATTTCTCGTGCTGCGCGATCGCGTCAGTGACGAATTCGGAATCGAGCCCGTGCTCGATGACGCTGCGCTTATATTCGGCGCGGCGTTTGAGCGGCGTCTTGTTGACCTCGGCAAGCCAGGCTTCGCGCGGCATTTTCAGAAAATTCGGCCGAAACGCCGTGGCGAAGGTCAAGATCATGCAGGAATTGTGCACGTATTCGTCGACAAGTTTGCTGTACATCCGCGCGCGATGGCGCAAGAGCGGCTCGCGCGGCATCAGTGGCGGCTCCGGAAAAGCATCGTCGAGATAATAAAGAATGAGCGAGGACTCGATGATCGGCTTGCCGTCGTGCACCAGCGTCGGCACCACGCCATTGGGATTGAGCTTGCGATAGCCCGGATCGTGCTGATCACCGCGCAGCGTCAGCAAGTGCTCCTTGACCTCGAGACCTTTTTCGTTGAGCGCAATCCGCACCTTTTGCGCGCAGACCGAATTGATGTTGTGATAATGTTCGAGCACGCGGCCCTCCCGAATGTGGTTCGTGTTCGCTTGCGATCGTGGTGTGATTAATCCTGGTCGGGATGGCGGCGGGAGTCGAATAATCTTTTTGTGACCCGAAGCTCAATACGCCTCGTCGGCGTAGATGTGATCGACCGAACCGCGCCACGGGCCGTGATATTTATCAAGCAACTCTTGCGCCGGCGTAGTCTTGCGCTCAAGCCGCGCTTCCAGCACTTCGAGATAGCGCGTCTCATCCTTGCCGCTTGGATCGCGCCGATTGCGCCGCTGGAGGCCGGCGCGGGCGAGCGCAAGAACTTCGGCGGCAATCTCAAGCACGCTGCGGCCGCGGACCGTTGCGGCCAATGCCAGCTTCGGCACCGCGTCGCGAAGAGATTGCCGATCTTCGGCGCTCCAGCCCTTCACCAGATCCCAAGCGGCATCGAGCGATCCGTCGTCATAGAGGAGACCGGCCCACAGCGCCGGCAGCGCCAGCAAGTTCGGCAGCGTGCCGGAATCGGCGCCGCGCATTTCCAGATAGCGCTTGAGCCGTACTTCCGGAAATATCGTGCTCAGATGGTTGGCCCAGTCGGAAATCGTGGCGCGCGTGCCCGGCAGCGCGCGCAATTTCCCGGCTAGCAAATCGCGAAACGATTGTCCGGCGACGTCGATGTAGTCGTTGCCATGCTTGATGAAATACATCGGCACGTCGAGCGCGTAGTCGACCCAGCGCTCAAACCCCATGCCGGGCTCGAACACCCAGGGCAGCATGCCGGCGCGGGCGTTGTCGGTATCGCGCCAGATTTCCGAACGGAACGACAGAAAGCCGTTGGGCTTACCCTCGGTGAACGGCGAGTTGGCGAATAACGCCGTCGCCACCGGCTGTAGCGCGATCGACACCCGCAGCTTCTTGACCATGTCGGCTTCCGAGGCGAAGTCGAGATTGGTCTGCACCGTGCAGGTGCGATACATCATGTCGAGCCCGAGCGTGCCGACTTTCGGCATATAGGCGGTCATGATTTTGTAGCGGCCCTTCGGCATTTTCGGCATTTCCGCGCGCGTCCAGGTCGGCGTCATGCCGATGCCGAGAAAACCGATATGCAGCGGGCGCGCGACTTCGCGCACCTGCGCCAGATGCGCCATCAGCTCGCTCGAGGTCTGATGCACGGTCTCAAGCTGCGCGCCGGAGAGTTCGAACTGGCCGCCGGGCTCGAGCGAGATGGCGCCGCCGCCGGTGACGTCGAACAGGCCGATGATGTTCGGCCCTTCCATGATCGGTTCCCAGCCGAGCAGATGCTGCATGCCCTCGAGCAGCGCGCGGATGCCGCGCGGTCCCTCATAGGGCACCGGACGCTGGCCTTGCAGCGTGAAGCCGAACTTCTCGTGTTCGGTGCCGAGCCGGAATTGCGATTTGGGTTTGACGCCTTGCGCGAGCCAATGCACCAGATCGTCGCGCCGCTCGATCGGCGTCAGGTCGACTTGATCACGCGCCATGCCGAACCCTGGGATCGGACGCAGCCGGACAGGCGGCGCATTCCGGTAAGCAATGCGCCGTCATGAAGCTAAAGCGTAATGACTCAAAGTCGAATCGCGATTTCGCTTTAGCCTTTTGTTTGAGCATGATCTTGTCCGAAAACCGATTCCCACTTTTCGGGATCATGCTCTAGGCAACGGCTTTACGCTTTGCTGGCGCGAAGCGGCCATAAAACGTCTCGCCTTTGTTCGCCATGTCGATGAGAAGCTTCGACGGCTTGAACCGCTCCCCGCAAGCTTTGGCGAGATCGTTGCACATTTGGACAAAATTCTTCACACCCATGCCGTCTATGTAAGAAATGGTTCCGCCGGTAAAAGGTGCAAAACCGAAGCCGAGAATCGAACCGACATCGGCTTCGCGCATGTCGGTGACGACCCTGTCCCCGATACAACGCGCCGATTCGAGCGCCTGAATGCCAAGGAGCCGGCATTTAAGCATGGCGATGTCGATGTCGTCGACGTCAAGCCGGTTCGGCTGCAGATCGGCAAGCCCGGGCCATAGGCGCTTCGGTGCGTTCTGCGGATAATCGTAAAATCCCTTGCCGTTCTTGCGGCCGAAGCGGGAGCGCTTCTCGACCATCTCCTCCAGCAGCGCCTTTTGCTTGGGATCGACCGCCGCCGGGCCGAGATCGGCCTCGGTCGCCTTGAGAATCTTCCAGGCGAGATCCACCGCCACTTCATCGGTAAGCGACAGCGGGCCGACCGGCATGCCGGCCATGCGCGCGACATTCTCGATCAAGGCCGGCGGCACGCCCTCGGTCAACATCAGATGACCCTCGCGGATATAGGTGCCGACGACGCGCGAGGCGTAGAAGCCGCGGGAATCATTCACCACGATCGGGGTCTTGCGGATCGTGCGGGCGAAATCGAGCGCCATCGCCAGCGCGGCGTCGCCGGTTTCCTTGCCCATGATGATTTCAACGAGCATCATCCGCTCGACCGGCGAGAAGAAATGGACGCCGATAAAGCGCGCGCGATCCTTGAAAGCCGCCGCCAGCGAGGTGATCGGCAGCGTCGAGGTGTTGGAGCCGAAAATAGCCTCCTCGCCGAGCACGTTCTGCGTCCGCGAAATTACTTCCTCTTTGATCTTGCGGTCTTCGAACACTGCCTCGATGACGAGATCGCAGTCTTTCAGCGCGACAAAATCGGCCGTCGCGCTGATGCGCGCCAGCAAAGCATCGCGATCGGCGGTTGTGGCGCGGCCGCGATTGATCTGATCGGTCACCAATTTCTGCGAATAGGTCTTGCCCTTTTCGGCGGTTTCCGGGTCGCGATCGATCAGCACGACGTTCAGTCCAGCCAGCGCGCTGACATAGGCAATCGCGCCGCCCATGAAGCCGGCGCCAATCACGCCGATCCGCTGCAGCTGTTTTGCCGGCACATTGGCGGGACGGCGCGCGCCTTTATTGAGCTCCTGCATGGAGACGAACAGAGTACGGATCATTGCCGCGGCCTCCGGCGAGCGGAGGATTTTCGCAAACCAGCGCGACTCCACGCGCAGCGCCTGATCCATCGGCAGCTGCAGACCTTCGTAGACGACCTGAAGGATGGCGCGCGCCGCCGGGTAATTGTCGTAGGTCTCGCGGCGGTAGATAGCGTTCGCCGGCGTGAACACCATGATGCCGGCTTTGGAGTAGACCGGGCCGCCAGGCAGTTTAAACCCGTCCACGTCCCACGGCGCCTTGGCGCTGCCGCCCCCCTTGATCCATTCCTTCGCCGTCCTGATGAGATCGGCTTTCGGCACCACCGTGTCGATGAGCTTCATCGCTTTGGCGCGCGTAAGCTGCACCTGATCGCCCTTGAGCAGAAACTGCAGCGCATCCGACGGCGGCATCATCCGTGCGACCCGCTGCGTGCCGCCGGCGCCCGGGATCAATCCGACCTTGACCTCGGGCTGGCCGACGCGCGTGCGCGGATTGTCGGCGGCGATGCGGCGATGGCAGGCCAGCGCCAGTTCGAAACCGCCGCCAAGCGCCGTGCCGTTGAGGGCGGCGACCCAGGGCTTGCCGCAGGTCTCGATGCGCCGGCACAGCACCGACCATCGTCGGCTTTCCTCGAAGAAGCGCATCATCGCCGCTTCCTCGCCTTGCGACGCGGCAAGCTCGGCAAAGGCGCGGCTCAAGCCTTCCAGCATCGTAAGATCGGCGCCGGCGCAGAATGAATCCTTGCCCGAGGTGATGACGACGCCCTTCACGGCCGTGTCCGCGGTGGTCTGGTCGATAATGGCGGAGAGCTCGTCCATCACCTTTGCATCAATGACGTTCATGCTGCGGCCCGGCGAATCCCAGGTCGCAAGTGCAATGCCGTCGCCGTCGTTTTCGATCGTGAAATTGGTAAAGCTCATCGTCGCCGCTCACCCATAGGGATCGCCGTTCTTGCGCGTGAAACGCCAGCCTTTGTCGTCGCGCACCGCAACCAGGTCGACATCCGGATATTCGACGCGCTCGTGCTTGGAGCGCGAGCCGATTTCGAGATAGACCGCGTCCGCGGTGGTCCGGTTCACCAAATGATGACCGTTGCCGCTGTTGGCCTTGAAACCGGCCGCGTCGCCAGGCTTGAGCGGCGTCTCACCGTCATCCTCGACCAAGACCACCTCGCCTACGAGCACAAAGACAAGCTCGTCCTCGTTGGCGTGCCAGTGCCGCAGCGCCGAGGCGGCGCCGGGACGAAGCGTCGTGAGATTGACGCCGAATTGATTGAGACCGGCCGCGTTGCCGAGCCGCCGGCGCTCGCGGCCGTACACCGCCCGATCGAACGGCGGTGGATACGGCGTCTTGGTATCGATCGGCAGCGCTTCGATGTCGAGCTTGGGCATGGCTCATACCCGCTCGATGATGGTCGCGGTACCCATGCCGGCGCCGATGCAGAGCGTGACCAGGCCGATCGCGACATCGCGCCGTTCCATCTCATCGACCAGCGTGCCGAGAATCATTGCGCCGGTCGCGCCGAGCGGATGGCCGAGCGCGATGGCGCCGCCGTTGACGTTGACGTTGGAGCCGTCGAGCTCAAAGGCCTGCATGAAGCGGAGCACGACGGAGGCAAACGCTTCGTTGATCTCGATCAGATCGATGTCGGAAAGCTGCATGCCCGCGGCTTTGAGCACTTTCTTGGTGACGTCGATCGGCCCGGTCAGCATCAAGGCCGGATCGGAACCGATATTGGCGAAAGCGCGCACGCGCGCGCGCGGTTTAAGCCCGATCTTGGCGCCCGCATCCTTGTTGCCGACCAGCACCGCGGCGGCGCCGTCGACGATGCCCGACGAATTGCCGGCGTGATGCACATGATTGACGAACTCGACTTCGGGATGGGCCTGAATGGCGACCGCATCGAAGCCGCCGAGTTCGCCGATCTGGACAAATGACGGCTGTAGCGCCGCGAGCGACTGCATCGTCGTGCCCGGCCGCATATGCTCGTCCTTGGCCAGGATGGTCAGCCCGTTGACGTCTTTGACCGGAACAACGGAGCGGGAAAAGCGGCCGTCGTCCCACGCCGTCGCTGCCCGTTTCTGGCTTTCGACCGCGTAGGCGTCGACGTCGTCGCGCGAGAACCCATATTTGGTGGCGATCAGGTCGGCGGAGACGCCTTGCGGCAGGAAATAATGCGCAACCGCGATCGACGGATCGACCGACCAGGCGCCGCCGGCCGAACCGATGCCGACGCGGCTCATCGATTCGACGCCGCCGCCGACCGCGAGTTTCTGCTGGCCGGACATGATCTGCGCCGCGGCGAAATTCACCGCATCGAGCCCTGACGCGCAAAAGCGATTGATCTGCACGCCGGCCACGCTGTCGCCGTAGCCGGCCACCAAAGCCGCGGTGCGCGCGATATCGGCGGCGGCTTCGCCGACCGGATCAACGACGCCCATGACAACGTCATCGACCAGCGCGGTGTCGAGATTATTGCGGCTCTTGATCGCACCAAGCGCCTGACCAGCGAGATTGAGCGCGGTGACCTCGTGCAGCGCGCCGTCCACTTTGCCGCGGCCGCGCGGCGTGCGCACATGGTCGTAGATGAAAGCGTCGGGCATCGGAATTTCTCCTATACCTGGTCCGGTGCAGGCCGGCGAAGATCGTTAAAATGCTTCCGCAGGTAGCGCCATCGTGCTCGCCGCGCCGGCCTTGATCCGGGCGAGATGCGTGGCGGTAGCCGGCAACATTCGCTCCATGAAAAAGCGGGCGGTGGCTAAGCGTTGTGCCATCCGGTCGGTCGCACCGTCACCTCCAGCTCCGGTTTTTGCATTCGCCGCCTCGGCAATCAGACACCACATATAACCGAGCGCGACCAAGCCGAAGAGATGCATATAGTCTGTCGCGCCAGCCCCGGCATTATCCGGATTGCCGAGCGCGTTCTGCAAAAACCACATGGTTGCCTGCTGTAAATCGCCGAGCGCCTGGCTGACCGGCTTTACATAGGGCGTCATCGCCGGATCGGCACCGCGCTCCTTGGCGTAAGCGGTGAACTCGGCAAAAAACGCCTGCAACGCGCGGCCGCCATCCTTGGGCAGTTTGCGGCCGACCAGATCGAGCGCCTGCACGCCGTTGGTGCCTTCGTAGAGCATCGTGATCCGCGCATCGCGCACGAATTGCTCGATGCCGTGCTCGGCGATGTAACCGTGGCCGCCGAAGATCTGCTGCGCCAACACCGCATTGGCAAAGCCGGCATCCGTCAGCACGCCTTTGATGACCGGCGTGAGCAGCGCCAGATGATCTTCCGCCGCCTGCTTTTCTTTGGCGTCGGTGGCGCGGTGCGCGATGTCGCTTTTCAGCGCCGTCCACACCGCGAGCGCGCGGGCGGCTTCGTTGAACGCGCGCATGCTCATCAGCATGCGGCGCACGTCGGGATGAACGATGATCGGATCGGCGGCTTTATCCGGAAATTTCGCGCCGGTCAGCGCGCGGCCGGCAAGCCGCTCCTTGGCGTAGGCGGCAGCATTCTGATAGGCGACCTCCGACATCGCCAGGCCCTGCACGCCGACGCCGAGGCGCGCCTCGTTCATCATCGTGAACATCGCCTGCAAGCCACGATTGGCTTCGGCCACGAGCCAGCCGGTCGCGCCGTCGTAATTCATCACGCAAGTGGCGTTGCCGTGAATGCCCATCTTCTCTTCGATCGAACCGCAGGACACGGCGTTGCGCGCACCCACGCCGCCATTCGCCGCCGGGAGAAATTTCGGCACGATGAACAGCGACAGCCCGCGCGTCCCGGCCGGCGCGCCGTCGATCCGCGCCAGCACCAGATGGACGATGTTTTCCGCAAGATCGTGCTCGCCGGCGGAGATGAAAATCTTGGTGCCGGTGATCTTGTAGCTGCCGTCGCTCTGCGCTGCGGCGCGCGTGCGCACCAGGCCGAGATCGGTGCCGCATTGCGGCTCGGTGAGATTCATCGTGCCGGCCCATTGGCCGGATGTGAGCTTCGGCAGATAGAGGTTTTTCTGCTCGGGCGAGCCGTGCACCGTGATCGCGGCGGCGGCGCCTTCGGTGAGCGCCGCATACATGCCGAACGCCATATTCGCGGAGGAGAAAAACTCGCTGACCGCCTGATTGATGACGATCGGCAGGCCCTGCCCGCCGAATTCGGCCGGCGCCGAGACGCCGACCCAGCCGCCTTCGGCGAGCTTCTTGTAGGCGTCCTTGAAACCGCTCGGCGTGGTGACGCTGCCATCGGCGTTGCGGCGGCAGCCTTCCTTGTCGCCGACGCGGTTGAGCGGCATCAGCACCGCTTCGGAAAACTTCGCTGCTTCCACGAGCACCGCCTCGACGACGTCCGGCGTCGCTTCGGCAAAACCGGGCAAATTGTTGTAGCGGTCGAGACGAAAGACGTCGCGCAACAGGAATGTCACTTCGTCGACCGGAGCTTTATAGACCGGCATCAGCGCCTCTAGCGGATTTGCGGTTGTCCTTTAGGCCACCTGCAGCCTTTCCCTGGATGGGCACCCCGGGTCGGCCGCAGCCAAACCCTAGCCGATTTACACCGCTGCTACGACGGTGAAATGGCGAGGCCGGACCGTAGCTTGCCGGTCGCCGCGGCGGTCCGCGGCAGGGCGTAATTAACCGCTTGTTTACAGTAATTCCGGAAAAGTCGGTCGAGGACAGAAGACCGCGCCCTCCGCTTTGCTGTCGAGCGGGCTTCGCTAGAAACCAGGGCGACCCACGTTCCTCCCGAAGTGGTTTTGCGCCCGATGAAATCCGGCGGCCCGTGGAATCTCAGAGGCCTTCGTCCCGAAACCCTGGCAGCCGCCCGCGAGGCCGCGCGGCGATCCGGCGTCTCGGTCGGAGAGTGGCTCAACGATCTTATCGAACAGAAGGACGACTATAGCCGCGCCTCGCTGCGGCCGGCCGATCAATCCGACGAGGACTATGGCTGGCCCGACGAGGCGGCGCAGGATGATTGCCGCCGCCGCACCAGGCCGCGCCCGCCGCGGGGCGATTACGAATACGACAACGACAGAGCCGCGGCGCGCGACGAATTAAGCGACGTTCACGCCCGGCTCGACCGGCTGACCGATCAGCTTGAGCAACTGGCGCGTGGTAAGCCGCCGCTGCGGGGTGCGCCGACGCAGCCGCGGCGGCTCTTGCGCTTGGGCGGTGATCTTCCCGTCGACGAGACCACTGCCGATGCCGCTGACGCGCCCATTTCCAGCGCTTCAGCTCAGCCGGATCTGCCCTCGCCTGCGACCGCGCCGCAGCTTGCGGCCGAGGCAGCCGAACCCGAACAGTCGCCGGAATTTCGGGAGCTCGAGGAACAGCTGCGTCGTATTACGGCGCAGATCGAATCGCTGCGTTCGACCGGACTCGACAAAGTCATCACCGCGTTCCGCAGCGATCTTGCCGACATCAGGCGCCAGCTCACCGAAGCGCTGCCGCGCCAGGCGGTCGAGTCGCTCTGCGTCGAGGTCGAGGCTCTGGCGCGGCGCATCGATCGCTCCCGCGAGCGGATCGGCGACTCGGACGCGATCGCCGGAATCGAACGCGGATTGGCCGAGGTTGGCGACGCATTGCGCGGCATGACCACGGCCGAGAACCTGGTCGGCTTCGATGAAGCGCTCAAGGCACTGGCGCAGAAGCTTGACCTGATCATCGCTAGGGAAGACCCCGCGGCACTGCGGCAGCTTGAAACCGCGATCGGCGCGTTGCGCGGCGTCGTTTCGCATGTCGCCTCGAACGACGCGCTCGCCAAGGTGGCCGAGGATGTGCGCAACCTTGCCGCCAAGATCGACAGTCTTGCCAAGGGCGCGGCCAGCGGCCAGGCGGTTTCGGCGCTCGGCAGCCGCATCGATACGCTCACCGATGCGATCAACGCCTCGGCCGAGGTCGCCGCGCCGCGCGGCCTTGAGAAGCTCTTGTCCGACATCATGGAGAAGCTCGAATCGGTTCGGCTCACGACCGATCCGTCGGCGTTCAAGCGCCTTGAGGAGCGAATCGCGCAGCTGATCGGCCGGCTGGACGCATCGGATGCGCGGCTCGGCAATATGGCCGCGGTCGAGCGCGGCGTTACCGACTTGCTCGCGCATATCGAGCAGCTTCGCGGCGCGGAGGCCGCGCCCGCGGCGGGTACAAGCTCGCGACCCGCGGTCGCCGCAATTGCGCGCGACGTCGCCGAAATCAAGCGTAGCGAGCAGCGCACCCAGGACTCGCTCGAGGCCGTTCATGGCACCGTCGAACAGGTGGTCGGCCGTCTGGCGATAATCGAAAACGACATTCACGACGTCGCCATGCGGGCGCCGCGCAGCCAAATGTCGACGCAACCGGCCGCCGAGAAGGCACCGCCGGCAGCCGTTACATCGGCAGCCGCCACACCGTTGCCAGCTGGCGCACCCACCGCACCGGCGGAGCTCATCGGGGAGGCCGAGCGGCAAGATTTCATCGCAGCGGCGCGGCGCGCCACTCAGGCCGCCACGGCGTCCGCGAGCGACGACGAGACGCGTTCCAGATCGCGGCGGCGGCGGTTGCGAAGCCGCACAAACGGCGAAATGCAGGAGAACAAACCACCGCGCTTTCGCAAACTTTTGGTCGCGGCAGCCATCGCGATCTTTACCGTCAGCTGTTTGCAGATCGCATTGCATATTTTTCAGGACAGCCGGCCGGCCGGAGACGCATCGGCGCCATGGCAAAGTCCGGCGGAACCGACGCCTCCAGCGCAGAAGAATCCGAACGCGGCGCAGCCGCAGAGCGGATCGCCGCAGCCCGGATCGCCGCAGCCCTTGGGCAGGGTCGAACCGTCGCCCGCCGCCACATCCGCACCGATGCCACTGGTCGCGCCGGTCTCGAGCGCGGCGCCGGAGGGGGCACCGGTTGTGGCCCCAGGTGCGGCCCCAAGCGGAAGCGCCGGCGGGAAACCATCGCAAAATTCCCCGGCCGAGCCCGCAGCTCAGCCCATGGCTGCGCCGAATGCCGCGCCAAGCGCGGCACCGCCTGTCGCTCCGAGTGCCGCGCCGACTGTTACGCCTGTACCGGCGGCACCCGCATCGCAGCCGCCATCGCCGAATGCTGCCGATCCCACCGGCTCACTGCCGCGGCGTCCGATGCCCTCAGCGTCGACGCCGCCGGCGACGCCGGCGCCGGCAAATACCGCGGCGATGAATGCTCCCGCGCTCTCGATCGATGCGTTGCCGCCCGCGATCGGCGGACCGGCATTGCGCGCGGCAGCGAGCGCCGGCGACATGTCGGCGCAATACGAAATTGCGGTGCGCTTTGGCGACGGCCGCGGCGTGCCGCGCGATGAGCGACAAGCCGCATACTGGCTCGAACTTGCAGCCAAGCAGGGGCTGGCGCCGGCGCAATTCCGGCTCGGCGGCTATTATGAAAAAGGCATCGGCGTGAAGAAGGACCTCGCCGCCGCGCGTGACCTTTATCTCGCGGCGGCCGCGAAGGGCAACGCCAAGGCGATGCACAATCTCGCCGTGCTCTACGCCGACGGCGTCAATGGCCGGGCCGACTACCACACCGCGGCGCTCTGGTTCCGCAAGGCCGCCGATCGCGGCATCACCGACAGCCAGTACAATCTTGCGATTCTCTACGCGCGCGGCAGCGGCGGACCGCAGAATTATGCCGAAGCCTACAAGTGGTTTGCACTCGCCGCGAAACAGGGCGATGTCGAAGCCGCGAACAAACGCGACGACATTGCGGCGCAACTCGACGAAGAGGCGCTGGCCGCGGCAGATCTCGTGGTGAAAAGCTGGAAGCCGGAGCCGCAGCCCGACGACGCGGTCAAAGTCAAAACACCGCCGGGCGGGTGGGACGCCGCCATCCAGACGCCGAGGCCGAAGCCGCGCACGAAAAGCGCGAATGTTGGCGGACCGGCCACAAGGACGAACTAGGCCAAAACTCATCATCGCCGCGGCCGCGATGCTGGCCAAAAGGCGCGTCCCTTCGCGTTACAACTAAAATCATAACCGTGTGGAACGAAAGCGGCATTTCCGCTGTTCGCTCAGACCCGCCAATTCACGCGCGATGTGCCATAAGCGGAAGTGACTAAGCCCTATTCGATCACCTCGTCCGCGAGACCTAGCAAAGGGATCGGGAAAACCAGACCAAGCTTTTTGGCGGTCTTCATATTGATGGCAAAATCCACCCTCGTAGTTTGCTCGACGGGGATGTTGGCTGGCCTTGCACCGTTCAGGATTTTCCCGACATACACGCCGACCAATCGATATGCATCGAAAAGACTGGGCCCGTAGCACATCAAGCCGCCGACAGTGCTGTACTCGTGCCATGCATATATTGCGGGTAGCGCGTGCTCAGCCGCACGAGCAACAATCTGTTCGCGCCGGCTAAGAAGGAACAAGTCTGCGCTGACAAGCAGAACATCCGCCGGGACTTGAGTGAACGCTGCGTCAATTTCGCTTGCAGTGCTCGCGTTCAAAACACGCAACTGCAGACCAAGAGAGCGCGCGCCGTCCTGGGTGACTTGCGTTTCTGTTTCAGTATAGCGATTCGTCGGATTCACCAGTAGAGCGATCACGGTCGCCTTGGGCACCAATTCGTGAAGCAGTTCAACACGCTTTGCGACCAATTCGGCTTGTAGAGCAGCCACTCCGGTCATGTTTCCGCCAGGTCGATTGAGGCTGGCAACCAGTCCAAAACGGATCGGATCAATGCCGAGATAGAAAACAACAGGAATGATCGAAGTCGCCGCTTTGGCCACGAGTGCTGGCGGGGTGCCGCCGATCGCAGCAATGGCTGCCACTTGACGGCGAACTAGATCGTCTGCCAGTGCCGGCAGTCGATCCATTTGAAATTCTGCCCATCGATATTCGATCGCGACATTCTTCCCCTCTGTATGGCCGGTTACGCGCAGTCCTTCCCGGAAGGCCGCCAAAAAGGGGACATCGGATTCAGGTGTCCCGGTAGTGAGATAACCAATCACCGGCATCGCTGGTTGCTGCGCGTGCGTCGCGAGCGGCCACATAGCCGACGCGCCGCCTAGTAGCTTGATGAACTCGCGCCGTCTCATTGCCTCCCCCGAGGCTCAGGACAAAACATCGTAGCAGGCCGAACTAGCAATGTCCGCCTTGGGTCAATCGCGTCGTAGCTGGCAATTGCGAAGTCCGCTTAACCGCAACTGCGGGCATAAACAGACAGTGAGTCGCGCAGTCAGTCATTCCCGCGAGAATGAACAGGAAAAAGGCCGTTCTCTTTCGTGTCGTAATCCCAGCACCACCAAGGCGAGCGCCTTTCTCCGGACGGCCATTTTGGCCGCAATGCCGCTCGCGGGATAATAAGTTTTGACCCGCAGTTTTAATCGGATAAGCAGCGCGCTGCCGGGATGGCATAAAGCCGTCCGACGCCGAGCAGATGCGCGGTAAACGACAGCGCGCCGAACAGTGCGACAAAGGCGCGGTCGCGAACGTTGAGTCCGCCGGCATAGGCGCCGAAAGCCGGCATCACCATCCGCTTGGCATCGGCGGCGAAGCAGCGCCGCGCCACGCCGCGGCCGCGCTGCGCGACCCGCGCGCTCGGATGCAAATGGCCGGCAATCTCTCCGTCGGCGCCGTGCGGCGACGGCTCGTGGCGGAACGTGAGCGGCCCGATCGCAAGCTCCGTGGCGACGCGGCCGCCGACGCCCTGCGGCGGATCGGGATCGTGGTTGCCGGCAAGCCAGAGCCAGTCTCGGCCGCGCTGCAAGGTGGCGAGCGCCGCACGCGAAATTTCCGGCATGCGCGCCGGACCGCCGCCGTCATGGAAGCTGTCGCCCAAGGCCACCACGAGAGCTGGCCCGTAATGCTCGATCAGCTTTGCTAACCGCGCCAAGGTGGCCGTGGTGTCGTAGGGCGGCAACAGCACGCCGCGCGCCGCGAAGGCCGAGCCTTTTTCCAGATGCAAATCGGCGACGGCGAGCAGCCTTTCATCAGGCCAATAGAGGGCGCCCGCCGGATCGGCAACGAGCGTGGCGCCGGCGATGGCGATTTCATGCGCGGCGCGCCCGCGCGCCGGCATCGACCCGGCGACCGGATTGGCGCTGGCGCCGACATGAGCGGCAGTGCGACCGGCGCTCATTGCATGGCCTCCTTGACCAGTTCCGCCTCGGTCTCGGCAAGCAGCGCGTCGGCGGCCTCGCCATAGACTTGCTCGCGGCCGATCTCCAGCATGACCGGAACGGCGAGCGGAGACACGTGATCCAGCGCCTTATGCACGATTCGGCCTTTGCTGCGCGAGAGCATTTCGCCGAGCCGGCGCACGTCAAGAAGCCCGGTCGCGGCGTCGGCGCGCGCCGCGCGCAACAGAACATGATCGGGCTGATGGCTGCGCAGCACGTCGTAGACGAGGTCTGTCGAAATCGTCAGCTGGCGGCGCGATTTTTCCTGGCCCGGGAAGCGCCGTTCGATCAAGCCGGCGATGATCGCGCAATTGCGGAAGGTGCGTTTCATCAGCGCCGATTCGGCGAGCCAAGCTTCGAGATCGTCGCCAAGCATGTCTTCGTCGAACAAAGCGGCGAGCGAAAGCTCGCCCTTCGATATTCGCGCGGCGATGTCGCCAAGCCCCCAGACCGCAAGCGCGTATTCATTGGCGACGAAGCCGAGCGGCCGTAATCGCGCGCGTTCGAGACGGCGCGTCAGCAACATGCCCAGCGTCTGATGCGCGAGCCGGCCCTCGAACGGATAACAGATCAGGTAATTCTTGTTGGCGCGCGGAAAGGTTTCCACCAGCAGTTCGCGCCGGCCCGGCACTTGTGACCGCCACTTTTGGATTTCAAGCCATTCGCGCACCTGCTCGGGCAGGCCGCGCCAGGCCAGCGGATCGGAAATGATGCCGCGCACGCGGTCGGCGAGATAGGTCGAGAGCGGAAATTTGCCGCCCTCATAGGCGGGCACCTTGGGATCCTCCGCCGTGGTGCGCGAGACATAGACCTCGTCCTCGGCCAGCGCCTCGTATTTGAGGATCTCGCCGGCAAACACGAAGGTGTCGCCCGGCACCAGCGTTTCGATGAAATACTCCTCGACTTCGCCAAGGAGCCGCCCGCCGCGCGGAATGAGCTTCGAAGCGCGCGAACGCACGAGCCGCACTTTAAGCATGTCGGCTTCGACGATGGTGCCGACATTGAGGCGATAGCGCTGCGCCACAATCGGATGCGCAATGCGCCAGCGGCCGTCCTTGCCTTGGCGGATGCGGGCGAAGCGTTCGTAGGCTTTGAGCGCATAGCCGCCAGTGGCGACGAAATCGACCACAGCGTCGAAATCGGCGGGGGTCAGTTCCGCGTAAGGCGCCGCGGCTGCGACCTCACGGTAAAGTTCATCGGCGAGGAACGGTGCGGCGCAGGCGCAGCCGAGCACGTGCTGCGCCAGCACGTCGAGCGCGCCGACGCGCGATGCCGGCGTATCTTGCGCATTTTCGGCGACCGCATCGAGCGCGGCGCGGCATTCCAGCACTTCGAAGCGGTTCGCCGGGACGAGCACGCCTTTGGACGGCTCGTCCATGCGGTGATTGGCGCGGCCGATCCGTTGCAACAGGCGCGAAGCGCCCTTCGGCGCCCCGACATTGATGACGAGATCGACGTCGCCCCAATCGACGCCGAGATCGAGCGAGGAGGTGCAGACGACCGCGCGCAGGCGGCCCGCCGCCATGGCGGCTTCGATCTTGCGCCGCTGCGCGACGTCGAGCGAGCCGTGATGCAGCGCGATCGCGAGATTGTCGTCGTTGCGATGCCACAGATCCTGGAAGATGCCTTCGGCCTGGCTGCGGGTATTGACGAAAACCAGCGTGGTGCGGTGAGTCTTGATGAGCGCATAAAGTTCGGCAAGCGCATGGCGCGCCGAATGGCCGGCCCAGGGCAGGCGCTCGTCGCTGTCGAGCATCGTCACCTGTGGCGCCGCGCCGCCTTCCGCCACGATCAGATCGGCGCGCGCTTGCCGCTCGCGCTGCGGCACCATAAAACGGCAGAGATCGTCCGGCTCGGCAACGGTTGCCGAGAGGCCGATGCTGGTCAGCTCCGGGGCGATGCGGAACAAGCGGGCGAGCCCGAGCGACAGCAAGTCGCCGCGTTTAGAGGTGACGAGCGCATGCAGCTCGTCGAGAACGACGCGGCGGAGCGTCCCGAACAAATAGGGCGCGTCGGCCGACGCCAGCAGCAGCGCCAATTGCTCCGGCGTGGTCAAGAGCATGTCCGGCGGATGGCGGCGCTGGCGCTGGCGTTTTGATGCCGGCGTGTCGCCGGTCCGCGTCTCGATGCGGATCGGCAGCGCCATTTCCGCAACCGGAATTTCAAGGTTGCGCGCAATATCGACCGCAAGCGCCTTCAACGGAGAAATGTAGAGCGTGTGCAGACCGCGCCCCTCTCCCCGCGCGCGGGGAGAGGGTGGCGAGAACCGGAGGTTCGAGCCGGGTGAGGGGGCGTGTCCGTCGGGCAAAAACCTGGACGCCCCCTCACCCGCCACACCTTCAATGTGTCGACCTCTCCCCGCCTGCGGGGAGAGGTAAAGCGCGCTCAGCTCGACCAGACTCGGCAAGAAACCGGCCAGCGTCTTGCCGCCGCCCGTCGGCGCGATCAGAAGCGCGGAACGGCCGGCGTGCACCTTTGCCAGGAGTTCGAGCTGATGCGGTCGTGGCGTCCAGCCGCGGCTGGCGAACCAGCGCGTGAATATTTCCGGAAGGAGCGGCGGATTGCGGTCGAGCAAATTCACCTCGGCAGCCTAGCCGGGACGGCGAGCGGCGGTCGAGCAAAACCCGGCCGGTTCCGCTCGTGTAACAATGCTCATGTGCGCGCCGAAATTGCGACGACCACAAGGCCGGCCACGGGCGTGCCCTTCTCGGTACGGATCGCCGCTTGTTCGAGCGCCAGCAGTTCCAAGCCGGCGACGGCCACGGCATCGCGCAGATAGAGCTCGCCATGGGCGAAGCGCAGCGTCGGCAACAGCGTGACGCCAGCGTCGAAATGCGTCTCTACCGTGAAGGCGACCACGCCGCGCGGCGCCAGCACGCGAGTGATATCGGCGAGCACCGGAGCAAGGTCGTTGACGTAGACGAACACATCGGCCGCAAGCACCAGATCGTATTTTGCGGCTTTGGCGATCTCATCAGACACAAACGCCGCCAAATTGCCGACGACGAGCCGATCGTAATCGCCTTTCGCTTGCGCGCGCGCAATCATTGCCGCAGAGAGATCGACGCCGACGAGCCGCGCCGCAAAGGGACGAAACACCTCGCCGGCAAGCCCGGTGCCGCAGCCCAGATCGAGCAGCGATGCAAAATGCATCGGCTGCCCCAAGGGCTCCAGCACGGACTTCACGGCAGTCAAAAGGAGCGCCGGGCCGCGATAGTGCAAGTGTTCGGTCAGCGCGGCGTCGTAGCGACCGGCATATTGGTCGAACAGCCGCCGCACATAGGGCTCGGTCATCGCCGGCGTTCCCGCGCCGGCACCGAGGCGCGCCAGTTGCAGCCGCGCGCCGTGATAATCCTCCGGGTCGGCGCGGCTCGCCGCACGGAACGCCGCCACGGCGCCGTCGCGATCGCCAAGCTGGTCGCGGATGGCGCCGAGCGCGAACCAGGCGGTGGCGAAGCCGGGCGCAGCCTCGACGGTCTGCGTTAGAACATCCGCTGCGGCGGCAAAATCGCCGCGCGCAGCGAGCTCGACGGCGGCCTTGTAGCGGCGGTCGCTGACAAGGTCGCCGGAGGATACAAACAATGGGCCAGTATTGGGGCCGGTATCGGTCATGCAAGGCTCTTGGAACGCTCGCGCCGGGTTCGATCGTGATTATTTATGACTCGTGATCCGACCTGAAGACATTCTCGTCCCCTCGCCGTCCGGCGTTTGCTGCAAACGCGGCGGATTCCACATCGACCCGACCCGGCCGGTCGAGCGCGCGGTCATCACCCACGCCCATTCCGATCACGCCCGCGCCGGCCACGGCGCCGTACTGGCAACGCAAGAAACGCTCGACCTGATGCGGTTGCGCTATGGCGAGAATTTCGCCGGCACGACGCAGGCCTTGGCTTACGGCGAAAGCGTAAACCTTGCCGGCGCGAAGATTACGCTGCATCCCGCCGGCCATATCCTCGGTTCGGCGCAGGTTGCGGTTGAAGTCGATGGGCTGCGCGTGGTCGCCTCCGGCGATTATAAAAATGCCGCCGATCCAACCATCGATCCAACTTGCACGCCGTTCGAGCTCGTGCGCTGCGACCTTTTCATCACCGAGGCGACATTCGCACTTCCGGTGTTCCGTCATGGCGAGCCGGTCGCCGAAATCGGCAAGCTTCTGCATTCGCTCGTGCTGTTTACCGAGCGCGCGCACCTCGTCGGCGCTTATTCGATCGGCAAGGCGCAGCGCCTGATCGCGCTGCTGCGAAAAGCGGGCTACGAGGCTCCGATTTATCTGCACGGCGCGATGGAGAAGATCACAAACTACTACACTGAGCGCGGCATTGCGCTTGGCGAGCTGCGGCTGGCGCGCGGCGCCACCAAGGCCAATCTCGCCGGCACGATCACGATCTGCCCGCCTTCGGCGTTGAACGATCTTTGGACGCGGCGCTTTCCCGATCCGGTTGCCGCTTTCGCGTCGGGCTGGATGCGGGTGCGCGCCCGCGCGCGCCAGCAGGGCGTCGCGCTGCCACTGGTGATCTCCGACCATGCCGATTGGGATGGATTGACCGCCACCATCGCGGCAACCGGCGCGGGCGAAATTTGGGTCACCCACGGCCAGGAGGATGCGCTGATCCATTGGTGCGCCACGCGCGGTTTGAAAGCGCGGCCGCTCGACATCGTTGGCTATGGCGACGAGGAAGGCGATGACGATATTTCCGGCGAAGAAAGCAATGGCGACCTCCCGGCGAATGCAAGCGAACTCCCTCTCCCCAGTGGGGAGAGGGTTAGGGTGAGGGGGTCGGGCGGTGAGGTCGGATCCCCCTCACCCGCTCGCTCCGCTCACGACCTCTCCCCGGCGGGGAGAGGTGAAAAAAAGGGCGATGAAGGCGGCGAAGACGCATCATGAATCGCTTCGCCGAGCTGCTCGATCGCCTCGCCTATGAACCGAGCCGCAACAACAAGCTGCGGCTGATGATCGATTATTTTCGCTCCAGCGGCGATCCGGAGCGCGGCTGGGCGCTCGCCGCGCTCACCGGCGGGCTCAGCTTTCCGCATGCCAAAGCCGGGCTGATCCGCAGCCTGATTGCCGAGCGAACCGATCCGGTTCTGTTCGAGCTTTCCTACGATTACGTCGGCGACCTCTCCGAGACCGTCGCACTGATGTGGCCTGCCAAGCAGGCACACATCCCCACTGCCCCCACCCAACAAGGCGGTGAGGAAGAAGACAAACTCACCCTCACCGACGTGGTCGAGACGCTGGCGAGGCTGGGCAAGACGCAACTGCCGCAGCAGCTGGCGCGCTGGCTTGATGCGCTCGACGAGACCGGCCGCTGGGCGCTGATCAAACTCGTCACCGGCGGCCTGCGGGTCGGCGTGTCAGCGCGCCTCGCCAAGGCCGCGGTCGCCGCGCTCGCCGACAAGGACGTTCACGACGTCGAGGTGATCTGGCCCGCACTGGCCCCGCCCTACCGCGAATTATTTGCCTGGCTGGAGGGGCGCGCCGACAAACCGGTCAGTGGCGATCCGGCGCCGTTCCGGCCGCCGATGCTGGCGCATGCGCTCGATGATGCCGATCTCGCCGCGCTGAACCCTGCCGACTTCATGGCGGAGTGGAAATGGGACGGTATTCGCGTTCAGGCGGTGGCCGGCAGAGAAGACAAGCCCGATGGCAGGCTTGTTGCCCGACTTTATTCGCGCACCGGCGAGGAAATATCGAAAAGTTTCCCCGATCTCCTTGAGGCGCTGCGCTCGCCGGGCGCGATCGACGGTGAACTCTTGATCATGCGCGACCGCCGGGTGCAAACGTTCAACGTGCTGCAGCAGCGGCTCAATCGCAAAACCGTCGCCGCCAAGCTGATGACGGAATTTCCCGCGCATCTGCGCGCCTATGATCTGCTCGCCGACGGCGATGAGGATTTGCGCGAGCGGCCCTTTGCCGAGCGGCGCGCCCGCCTCGAACGCTTCGTGGCGCGGCTTAACGATGAACGAATCGACCTGTCGCCGCTCATTGCGTTCCATAGCTGGGACGAGCTGATCGCGGCGAGAAAAAATCCCAGCGCAGCCGGCGCCGGTCCCGATGCCGCGGCGGTCGAAGGCGTCATGCTCAAAGCGCGCGAGGCGCTGTATCTCCCGGGCCGGCCCAAGGGCCTGTGGTGGAAATGGAAGCGCGATCCCTTCATTATCGATGCGGTGCTGATGTATGCGCAACGCGGGCACGGCAAGCGCTCGTCCTATTATTCCGACTATACGTTCGGGGTCTGGACCAAGAGCGAAGACGGCGACGAGCTGGTGCCGGTGGGCAAGGCCTATTTCGGGTTTAGCGACGAGGAGCTTCTCCAAATCGATCGTTTCGTGCGGCGAAACACGATCGAGCGGTTCGGTCCGGTGCGCGAGGTCGTGCACGAGGCCCATCGCGGCCTCGTTTTAGAAGTGGCATTCGAGGGCCTGCAGCGATCGTCGCGTCACAAATCGGGTCTGGCGATGCGATTCCCGCGCATCAACCGGCTGCGCTGGGATAAGCCGCCGGGTCATGCGGATCGCCTCGATCGGCTGGAAACATTGCTCGCGCGCATCGAGCAGGGCCATTTGCAGGGACAGATCGCGTGATGCGCTCGAAGGCCGAGCGCCCTGACGCCAAGCTTCGCCGCGGACGCCGGGGCGATCTCGGCGCCTTGGTGGCGATCGAACGCGAACTCTTTAGCAGCCGGATTTTTGCCGGGCATCTCATCTCGCGCGCGAGCTTTCGGCGCTTGCTCGCGTCACCGAGCGCCACCTTCATCGTTGCCGAAGCCGGCGCGCGGATCGCCGGTTATCTACTGGTGCTGTACCGCGCCAATTCCCTCGCCGCGCGGATATATTCGATCGGTGTCACTGCCCGTTTCCGCCGACGCGGATTGGCGCGAAGGCTGGTGGCGGCGGCCGAAAAGGACGCCGTCAGACGCGGCCGCAAAGCCATGCGGCTCGAAGTGCGGGCCGACGATCGAGGAATAATCGCGCTGTACGAGTTATCCGGTTATCGTCGCATCGGGCGCGCGCCGGGGTATTATGGTAGCCGCATCGACGCCCTGCGCCTTGAAAAGGCGCTCGGCAAGGAACCGCGCCAACGTTTATGAGTCTTTTACACACTATCCCGACTCTGATGATCATGACTCTGGTGCCCAAATCGGCTTTCATGGTGGACAATCGCGCGCGGTGCAGTCGCCATCCTTCGCAATTCCGGCTATGACCACCGCGTGCCGCGCCTGACATCAACTGCATGATCGGCCTCACGTCACATGTCGGCTTCGACCTGAAAGGGACCCGCCCATGACCGGCTGGGTCATCCTCGTCGACCAGTCCCGCGACCTGCCGAATGCTGAGACCCCTCACAAGGTCATCACCACAAGCGAGTATCTGGCGCGGCCGCGCCTGTTCGAGGTGGGGCGGCCGAAGCTCGTCAACCTCGCGCGTTCCTATGCCTATCAATCGAAAGGCTATTACGCCTCGCTGTTGGCGGAGGCGCGCGGCCATCGCGTCGTGCCCACCGTCGAGACCATGCTCGAATTGCGCGAGCAAAAGCTCTACGAGCACGCCCTCCCCGATCTCGAGGAAGAGCTGAACCGCTGCGCCCAGCGCGCCGACTTTCAATGTGAGGGCGAGTTCAAGCTCCTGGTCTGCTTCGGCATCGCCCGCGACGACCGTTTCGAGCCGTTCGGCCGGCTCTTATTCGACTGGTTCCGTTGTCCGGCGCTCGAAGTGATTATCGAGACCAGCGGTAAGTGGCTGTCGATCGACCGCATCCGGCCGCGCGCCATTACCCGCCTGGCCAACGGCGAAGCCGAATTCTTCCGCGAGTCCTTGCACAACCACACCAAGCGCGAATGGCGCGACCCGAAGGCACGCTCGGTCGCCAAATACGATCTCGCGGTGCTTTACGATCCGAACGAAAAGACCGCGCCGTCCTCGCCCGATTCGATCAAGCACTTTGCCCGCATCGCCGAGAAAATGTCGATCGACGTCGAGCCGATCACCAAGCGCCAACTTGGCGAGCTCGCCGAATTCGACGGCCTGTTCATCCGCGAGACCACCTCCATCGACAATCACACCTACCGCTTTGCCCGCCGCGCCTGGCAGGAGGGGATGCCGGTTATCGATGATCCGATCTCGATGATCCGCTGCACCAATAAGGTCTTTTTGGTCGAGCTGTTGCAGCAGAACCAGGTGCCGACGCCGCCCACGGTCATTCTCGCCGAGGACACCGAGTTCGATAAAGCGATCGACGAGTTGGGCCTGCCGCTGGTCGTGAAAATTCCGGACGGTTCGTTTTCGCGCGGCGTGCACAAGATTGCTTCGCCCGCCGAGTTCGGCCGCATCTGCGACGAGCTGTTCGAGGAAACCGATCTCCTCCTGGCGCAGAAATTCCTGCCGACCGATTTCGATTGGCGGGTCGGCGTTCTCGCCGGTGAGCCGCTATTCGTGTGCCAATACCGCATGGCGCGCGGGCATTGGCAGGTGGTGAAGTACCGGCCGGACGGCTCCTCGCACGAAGGCGGTTTCCGCGCCTTTGGTCTCGACCAGGTCCCGCGCGAAGTGATCGACATCGCCGTGCGCGCGGCGCGGCCGATCGGCGACGGCTTCTATGGCGTCGACCTCAAACAGACCGAGAGCGGCATTGTCGTGATGGAAGTCAACGACAATCCGAGCCTCGAACACGGCATCGAAGATTCCGTCGGCAAGGACGAAATCTGGATGCGGCTTCTGCGCTGGTTTGTCGACAGATTTGAGCAGTAATGTTCCCGTCATTCCGGGGGCGAGCCAACGGGCCCGCGCGAAGTCACGCGGCCCGATGACAGGGCTCCGCGAGCAACCCGGAATCCATAACCCCGGCGCTCGTGACTATGGACTCCGGACTTGCCGCTTTCGCGGCAATCCGGAATGACAAACACGGCGTTACGCGTCCACCCTGCCCTTAGTCCCCTTCGCCACCTGATCGAGCGGCCAGCGGGCGCGCGCAGCGACCTCTAGCGGATCGGTCAAGCCGAGCGCCAGCCGTTCGGCACCAGCCCAGGCGATCATCGCGGCATTGTCGGTGCACAGAGCGGGCGGCGGTGCCACCAGTTCGGTGCCAACTTCGAACGCGACGCGGTGCAGCACTTTGCGAATCGCCTGATTGGCGGCGACACCGCCGGCGCAAACCAGTGCATTGGGGCTGCCGATTTGGGCGCGAAACAGCCGCAAGCCGCTGCGCAGCCGATCCTTGACCACATCGACCACCGCCTGTTGGAACGAGGCGCAGAGATCGGCAACGTCCTCGTCGCTCAGCGGCGCGATTTTTTCCGCTTCGAGCCGCAGCGCCGTTTTCAGCCCCGAGAACGAGAAGTCGGCATCGGCGCGCCCTGCCATCGGCCGCGGCAAGTCAAAGCGTTCGCCGTCGCCGCGGGCGGCTTCCTTCTCGACGAGCGGCCCGCCCGGATAACCGAGGCCGAGCAGCTTCGCCGTCTTGTCGAAAGCCTCGCCGATGGCGTCATCGACGGTGCCGCCAAGTCGTAGGTAATCGCCGACGCCGCGCACCCCGAGAATCTGGGTGTGCCCGCCCGAGGCGAGGAACAAGCAATAAGGAAACGTGGTGCCGTCGGTCAGCCGCGCGGTGAGCGCATGTGCTTCGAGGTGATTGACCGCGAGCAAAGGCTTGTCATGCGCGAGCGCAATGGCTTTCGCGGTGGTCAGCCCGACGATGACGCCACCGATTAGGCCGGGCCCGGCCGCCGCGGCGATGCCGTCGAGTGCGCCGAATGACATTTGCGCCTCGGCCATCGCCTTGCCGATGATGCGATCGAGCGCCTCGACATGGGCGCGCGCAGCGATCTCCGGCACCACACCGCCGAATTCGGCATGTTCGCTGATCTGCGACAACACAATATTCGACAAAATGCGGCCGCGACCGTCATCGTCGCGGCTCACCACCGCGGCGGCTGTTTCATCGCAGGTCGTCTCGATGCCCAGAATATTCATCCGTGTATTATAGCCTCGTTATGAGCCAATCCTCGACTCCGGCACGCCCCTTGCGCATCGGCTCGCGCGGTTCGCCGCTGGCGCTGATTCAGGCGCGGCAGGCACAGACCGCGCTGGCCAAGGCCTGCGGCATCGTAGCGGAACAGATCGAAATCAAGATCATCCGCACCTCGGGCGATAAGCTCCAGGGCCCCAATGAACAAAGCCTGGCTGACGCCGGCGGCAAGGGACTGTTCACGAAGGAGATCGAAGAGGCGTTGCTGTCCGGCGCGATCGATTTCGCCGTGCATTCTTCCAAAGATATTCCAGCCATCTTGCCAGCGGGACTTACGCTTGCGGCGTTCCTGCCGCGCGAGGACCCGCGCGACGCGCTAGTCAGTAGCAAGGCCAAAACTCTTCGCGAGCTTCCTCGCAACGCGCTGGTCGGCACGTCATCGCCGCGGCGGCAGGCCTTGCTCATGCGCGCGCGGCCCGATCTGCGCATCGCGCCCTTGCGCGGCAATGTCGAAACCCGGCTGCGCAAGATCGAAGCCGGCGAGATGGACGCCGCCGTCCTCGCGGTTGCCGGATTAAAGCGGCTCGGACTTTTTTCGACGATGGCCACCGCGCTCGAGGTCGAGGAGTTTTTGCCGGCGGCGGGCCAGGGCGCCATCGCTATCGAGACGCGTGCAAACGATGAGAGCGCCCGTGCGGCTGCCGCCGCCATCGACGATGCCGACACCCATACCGCGCTCGCGGCCGAACGCGCTTTTCTCGCCGCGCTCGGCGGCTCGTGCCGCACACCGATTGCCGGTCATGCGCGCCTCGACGGCGATACAGTGAGATTTCGCGGCCTCCTCGCCAAAACCGACGGCAGCGACGCTATTGAAGTGTCCCGGCAGGGCCGCCGCGCCGATGCGGCGGCGCTCGGCGCCGACGCCGGGCATGAAATCAAGACCCGCGCCGGCGCCGGCTTCTTTGTCGAGGATTGAGCGTGCGCATCCTGGTGACGCGATCGCAACCGCGCGCCGCTGACACGGCACTCGCTTTGCGCGAGCTCGGCCACGAGCCGATCATCGCGCCGCTCTTCGAAATCGAACTTCTCTCCGATGTTGATCCTAAAACCGGACCTTGGACTGCGATCTTGCTCACCAGCGCCAACGGATTGTGGGGCATCGCATCGTTTGCGTGGGACAAAAAGTGGCACGGCATACCGGTTTTTGCCGTCGGCGATGTAAGTGCGAAAGCGGCGCGCGATATGGGTTTCGTCGAGGTCGCCTCGGCAGGCGGCAATGTGAACGATCTCGCCAATCTCGTCGCCGCACGTTTGCAGCCGCCGGCGCGGCTTCTCTATCTCGCCGGCGAGGAACGCGCTGGCGATCTTGCCGGAGCGCTGCGCAGCAAAAATTTCGAGGTCGATCTGGTCGTGGTTTATCGTTTCCTGACGGCGCAATTTCTTCCCGAGCCGGCCGCCGCGGCGCTGGCCGGCGAAATCGACGCCGTCTTGCATTTCTCCCGCGCGAGTGCCGAGGATTTTCTCAAGGCGGCGCGCAATTCGAACCTGCTCGAGGCGGCGCTGACCAAGCCGGTCCATCTTTGCCTATCGGAGCAAGTCGCCGCGCCGCTCCGCGAGGCCGGCGCGGCGCGTATTCAAGTCGCGGCGCAGCCGACCCAAGATGCCTTGCTCGAACTTTGCGGCTAAAGGGATCATGCTCTAGGGCAAAGCATTTACGCCGCATCTGCTTTAAAAAGGACACATGAGCGAAACGGACGACCAAACGCCCCGGCGGCCCCCCACCATCGAATTGGCGGCCACCGAGGTTGATGGCTCAGCCGACAAACCCGCAGCCGGCGAGGCCGACGCGGGCATTACCGGCGCGGCCGAACACGCGAGTGCCGGTTCGAATGCGCCTGCCTCGGCTCCGACCGGCCGGCGCTTCGTGTCGCATATCGCCAGTGCGCTCATCGGCGCGGTGGTGATGGTGGGTGCAGCGGCCGCGCTTTGGTTTACCGGTGTCATCCCGTTGCGCGAGGCCGCGCCGGTCGGAACAGCCGCGTCGGATTTGTCCGCGCCCGCAGCGCCGTCGAATCCGGCGCCGAATCCGCCGCCTTCACCCGCCGCCGCGCAGAACGGCCCCGTCGCGCCGGATTTGACCGGGCGGCTCGACAAGATCGAGCGCGCTATCGAAGCACAACGCAGCAACCCGGCGCTCGGCAACCGCATTGCCGAGCTCGCAGCACAAACCAAAGCGCTCGCCGACAACCTCGCCGCGCTGACGCGCCGCGTCGATGAAATTGCGGCGACGAGTCAAAGCGCCGCCAAACAGGCCGACACCGCGCTCAATGCCGCCGCGACGGCGAAGAGCGCGAGCGAAGCGGCAAGTAAAGACCAAGTGCGCCATGAGGATGTCGACGCACTCGCGAGCCGGATCATGGCCCTGGAAAGCGCGGTCAAGGGACTCGCCGCCGCGACGGCGCCGCTGGCGTCGTCAGGCGCGAATGACCGCTCGGCACGGCTGACCATCGCCGCCGAGGCATTGCGCGCAGCGGTCGAACGCGGCGCGCCCTACCAAGCCGAATTGAATGCGGTGCAAGCGCTCGGCGTCGATCAGAAAACGACCGCAGCGCTTGAACCTTTCGTAGGCAACGGCGTTCCGAGCGCCGCCATGCTGGCGCGCGAATTGGAGGCGCTCACGCCGGCGCTGCAGGAAGCATCCGAGCCGCGGTCCGGCGACACGAGTTTCGTGGAACGGCTCAAAAGCAATGCGCAAAAGCTGGTGCGTATAACGCCGCTCAATGCGCCGGCGGGGAACGATCCGCCGGCGGTGGTCGATCGGATCCGACTCGATGCGGCGCATGCCGATATCGGCGCCGCGCTCGCCGATATCAACGCGCTGCCAGACGCGGCAAAGCCGCTCGCCGCGGCCTTCACCAAAAAAGCCGCCGCGCGCGAAGCGGCCCTGGCAGCGAGCCGGCAGATTGCCGCCGATGCGCTCGCGGCGCTCGCCCAATCGAGCGCCCGATGATCCGCGTCGCGCTTTATCTCGTCCTCGTCGGCGCGATCGCTTATGGCGTCGCGCTTCTTGCCGACCGGCCGGGCGATGTCATCGTCACCTGGCAGGGATTGCGCATCGAGACCTCGCTGTTGGTGCTCGGCGCCGCCATCCTTGTGGCGGTCATCGTTCTTAGCTTCGTTTTTGGCTTTATTCGCTGGATCGTGCGGTCGCCGATCGTGTTGGCGCGGCTTTTACGCAATCGCCGCGGCGTGCGCGCCTATGAAGCGATTTCGCATGGCCTGATCGCGGTCGGCGCCGGCGATGTCGCTGCCGCACAGCGATTCACTGCCGAAGTTCAGCGGCTCGCGCCGGGAGAACCGCTGGCGCTGTTATTGAGCGCGCAAGCCGCACAGCTCGCCGGCGATCGCGACGCGGCCGAGCGCGCGTTCCGCACAATGGCAGCACAACCCGACACCAAGGCGCTCGGGCTGCATGGCCTGTTCATCGAGGCGCAGCGCCGCAACGACGCCGGCAGCGCGCGCGCCTACGCCGAGGAGGCCGCCCGCATCGCCCCCTCGCTCGGCTGGGCCGGCACGGCCGTGCTCGAGGCGCGCTGCCGCGACGGTGATTGGGCCGGCGCCCTTAATCTGCTCGAGCAACAAAGGCGCATGCTCGATAAAGCGACATATCGCCGCCAGCGCGCCGTGCTGCTCACCGCGCGGGCGCTGGCGGTGGAAGACAGCGATCGCGACGCCGCGAAAGAATTTGTGCTCGAAGCCAACAAGCTCGCGCCGGATCTGGTGCCGGCAGCCGCGCTCGCCGGCCGGCTGTTGGCCGAGGGCGGTCATTTGCGCAAGGCAAGCCGCATCATCGACAGCGCCTGGCGCGCCAACCCGCATCCCGAATTGGCCCAAGCCTATGCCGAGCTGCGGTCCGGCGAATCCGCGCGCGATAAGCTCAAGCGGATCGAGGCTGGAGCGCGGCGTGTTCCGGGCCATATCGAGGGCGCGCTGGCGGTGGCGCGCGCCGCGCTTGATGCGCAGGAATTTGCCAAAGCGCGCAACGAGCTTTCGCCCTATCTCGAGCGGCCGACCCGGCGTGTGTGTGTGCTGATGGCGAAGCTCGAACGTACCGAGCGCAACGATGAGGGCCGCGCCCGGGAATGGATGGCGCGCGCGCTCAACGCACCGCCCGACCCGCAATGGACGGCCGATGGATATGTTTCGGACCGCTGGCTGCCGGTTTCGCCGGTGAGCGGCCGCATCGATGCGTTTGTCTGGCGGGTGCCGCTCACTGGCGCGATTGCCGCACCGATCATCGAGCCGGAGCTTCCCGCCCCGATCAGCGCAGCGCCAGCGCCGCGCGGCCAAAACGCCGTCATTCCCGCTGGCACCTCCGCCGTCCGTTCGGCGGCGGAACCGGTCAAAGCCGAGCCCAAACCCGAGCCAGTAATTCCGCTCGTGCACGCGCCCGACGATCCGGGACCTGACGGGGCACAAGAAAGCGAGACACCTGCCGATCAAGAGAGCGGCGGCTGGCGCAAGATTTTTCAGTAGCGCCGCGTCTTGTCTCGCTAACGGCTTGCCTGCCTCACCGCCTTGCGCTATGTCTATATGAACTATAGTGCATATCGTGCATGAGGCCATTGGCGCCGTGCGGCCTGCCAGAAAATCCAGGACTTTGCGGAAATCGGCGCCAGACACGCAAGCCAATGTGCGCGCCGCTGCCGGCTTTCTGAGCGAACTCGGCCGCGAAGTGCGGCGCGGCCGCGCCAAACGCGGTATGACACGCCGGCAATTGGCGCATGCTTCGCACACCTCGGAACGATATTTGGCGCAAATCGAGAGCGGCACCGGCAATCCGTCGGTCGCGGTGTTGCGCGCCATCGCGCAAGCGCTCGACATTCCCGCCGCCAATTTGCTGGGCGAGCCGGCTGCGCATAGTGGCGCGCGCGCGGCACTGCTCGATGTCGTGGCGCAGCTGCCCGATCAAAGCCTCGCCGAGCTCACGCAGCTGATCGAAGCCCGCTTTCTGCCACCCGAGCGCGCCGATCGCGCGCGGCGCATCGCCTTGGTCGGGCTGCGTGGCGCCGGCAAATCCACGCTCGGCCGCATGCTGGCGCGGCATTTCGGCTGGCCTTTCATCGAGCTCGACCGCGTGGTCGAGCAGGACTACGGCGCCAGCATTCCGGATATGATCGAGATGGCCGGCACCGCGACGTTCCGTCGCCACGAGCGGGCGGCGCTCGCGCGCGTGATCGCCGAACATAAGGCCGCGGTGATCACAACAGCGGGCGGCATCGTGTCCGATCGCGAGAGTTATGCGTTATTGCTGCGGCGTAGCCACACGATCTGGATCAAGGCGCGCCCAGAGGACCATATGAGCCGGGTTATGGCGCAGGGCGATTTTCGACCGATGGCGCAGAACCGCGAAGCCATGGCGGATCTGGTGGCGATTCTTGACGCCCGCGGGCCCGATTATGCCCGCGCACAGGCGCAGCTCGACACCTCAGGCGAGGTGGTGGAACAAAGCTTCGCCAAGCTTCAGCGCATCGCTACCGAGTTGCTGGGGCCGACAGCGGTCGATCGCCGCCAAACCGCGGGAGGCGCGCGGCCGTGACACTTACAGATACCGGCTTTCTCGATTTGCCGCCGCTGCGGCTCGAATACCGCATGATCGGGCCGCGGCCGGAAGCTGCGCCCACCATCGTCATGCTGCATGAAGGGCTTGGCAGCGTCGGGCTGTGGGGACAGTTCCCGGACAAAATTGCGGCTGCAACCGGCGCCGGCGTCTTCACCTATTCGCGGGCCGGCTACGGCAATTCGACCGGCGCCAAATTGCCGCGCACCACGTCTTTTATGGATGAGGAGGCGCGCGAAGTGCTGCCGCGCGTATTGGCGGCGATCGGATTCCGGCGCGGCTTTCTGCTCGGCCACAGTGACGGCGCTTCGATCGCCACGATCTATGCCGGCAGCGTGCAGGACCACCGCGTGCGCGGGGTCGTTCTGATCGCGCCGCATTTCTTCACCGAGGAGATGGGACTCGCTGAAATCCGACGCGCGCGCAAATCGTTCGACTCCGGCGGTTTGCGGGAAAGGTTGAAGCCCTACCACGCGGATGTCGATACCGCGTTCCGCAGCTGGAACGAGCCCTGGCTGCATCCCGACTTCCAGAAATGGGACATCACTGAAGCGTTGGGTTACATCCGCGTTCCCATCCTGATCGTGCAAGGCGAGAACGATCAGTACGGCACGCTCAAGCAGATCGAGACGGCGCGGCAGGAATGCTTCTGCCCGGTCGAAGCCGTGGTGCTGCCCGGCCTTCGGCATATTCCCTATCGCGAGGCGCCGGAGCTCACGGTCGATGCGGTCGCCGAATTCATCAACCGGCTGCTGCGCGACCACCATGAGGCGGAACCGTCGGTCAAGATCGGG
>Ga0187802_10000006_pt1 | contig 40093 bp, 40 predicted proteins | sample NC_wetland_sal_i_FD_130584 | JGI IMG/M metagenome (GOLD analysis project Ga0187802, IMG submission 130584) | Wetland sediment microbial communities from Neuse River Estuary, North Carolina, USA - Control_2 | ecosystem: Environmental > Aquatic > Freshwater > Wetlands > Sediment | place: USA... | reverse complement strand
TCGAAACATCGGCCGGCGGAACATCAGCCGGCGGAACCACACCGCTGGCGCCGGGACAAGTCGCCATCGCAACGCCGTCGCAGGTTGCGGCCGCGACACCGCCGCAGCTTCCCGAGGGACAGCTCGTCACCGCGCCGGCAAAACCGCAAACGTCAGCCGCGGCCGCGGAGCCAGCGCAACAAATTGCATCCCTTCCCGCGCCGAACTCCTCGCCAGCCAATATCAAGTCATCACCGGCACCGGCCGTGAACGAGCCGACACCGCGCCCGCTCGACGCCAATCCGGCGGCCTCGCCCGCTCCGGCCCAAGCCGCTCCGCCCAGCGTCGCCAAGCCCGCAGTCGTGCTCGACGAAAATGAAATCAATACGTTGATCAGGCGCGGCAAAAATCTGCTCAACGACGGCGATTTCGCCGCGGCGCGGGTGCTGTTTGAGCGCGCCGCTAACGCCGGCAGCGCCGAAGCGGCGCTGGCGCTCGGCTCGACCTATGATCCGAACGTCATCAAACGGCTCGGCGCGATCACGGTCAAACCCGACGTCGCGAACGCGCGAAAATGGTACCAGCTTGCCGCCGATCGTGGCTCGGCCGCGGCGACCTTGCAGCTCGCCAATTTGCCGCAAAGCCGTTGATCGGTACCGGCCCCGCTAGGCGATATACGAAGACTGTGACGTGAACGTCGCGGCTGTGGCGAGTTCTTAACCATTTCGTCCCTAAAGTACGGCGTCTTTTGTCCCTAAAGTACCGCGTGTTCCTAAAAGTTTCCCATGTCCCTCCCCTAAATCTCCGCAATTGTCCGCTGTTTTACCGAGCTGGGTGGCTGATCGGGCATGGGGCCAGCTGGCTAATGGGCCGCTGCGGGGGACGGAACTCAATGAAAAGGCTACTCCTCGCCCTGGTTTTATGGGGCTCGGTGCTCTCTACACCGGTCTTCGCGAAAACCTTTGTCGGCGTCTTGTGGCCGATGTTCGGACCGCTTCCAGCGATCGGGCTCGTTGAACTCGTTGCCGAGCTCAAATTGATGCCGGATGTGGAAGTCCGCACCTATCTGCATCAGGCGTGGCCATCCCTGGTCGCGGACATCGAGCGCCAACCGCCGGGCACGCGCACCGTCGTCGTCGGCTACAGTTTAGGTGCGAACAGTTCGGTGTTCGTCGCCAACCAGGCGAAATACATCGATGTCATTATCGCGCTTCAGCCCTCGATGTTGAGCTGGAATCCGGCCGTGACCGGACGCGTCGGCAGGATGATTGAAGTCTATAATCCAAATCCATCGATGACCTTTGGCGGTATGGGATCGAAGAAGCTGATCGGTCCGAACATCGAATACATTGCCAACAACGATTCTCATCCGGGCGCGCAGTTCAGTTCGGACTTTCGTAATCTGGTGAAGAGCGAAATCGCCAGAATATCCGCCGAGCCCGCTGTGGTGACGGCGCAAGGTCGTGTCCCCGTCGCGCCTGCTCTGGCTTTTGCGGAGACTCGCACCCCTGCTGCTCCGATGACGGCACAAGCGCGCGCCCCCACGGCACCTGCTCCGATAACGGCGCAAACCCCCATTCAAGCGCGCATTCAAGCGCCCCTGCCCGTACCCAGACCAGCAAACATCCCTGGTCCAACGAAACTTGGCCCAACGAAACTTGCCGCGCTCACGCAGCAATCTTCAAGTCGTGAGCCAAGCCATGAGCCAAGCCATGAGCCAAACCATGGATCAAATCCTCAGCCTGAATATGCGTCCGCTTTTCTCGAAAGCCTGACCGGCGCAGTGGATTCGGGGAACCTGTTTGCGCAACGGCAACTGACGGTTGCCGCCATGATGGATTATGCGACCAGGAATTATCGCAACGCGCATACGGCCGAATTGCTGCCGACCGGTTCCGAATACAGATAGCCACGCCGTTTTCGCGTGGCGCCGTTCATCGCGGCCGCACCACCGTATCGACCAGCGCCGGCGTGCCGGCTTTCACCTTGGCGACGGCGCGGCGCAGCGCCGCTGCGATCTCCGCGGGCTTTTCGATCGGTCCTTCCGCGTGCCAGCCCATGCTTTTTGCCATGGCGGCGAAATCCGGATCGGGGCCGGCGATGTCCTGGGCGATATAGGCGCGCTCGACCGGCGTGCCGCGATGCTGGGCGACGTGAATCTGGTGTTCCCAATCGTTGTAATAGGCGCGATTGTTGTACATCACGACCAACAGCGGAATGTTGTTCTTCGCCGCGCTCCACAGCGCGCCGGCATCGAACAATAGATCGCCGTCCGGCTGAATATCGACGACCAGCCGTCCGCTGCCGCGATGCGCCAGCGCGACGCCGAGCGAGATGCCGATCTGGGTGCCGGTGCCGAGCGCCTGGCCGGGATGGCGGTGCGGCTTGTCGAAATCCCACAGCTTATAGGCCCAGTCCTGCAGCGTGTTTGCGGTCAGCACCCAATCTTCGCGTTTGATGACGTCCCAGATCTCGCTGGCGAGCCGCGGCAGCGTGATCGGCACGCCGTCCCAATCCGCTTTGGCCTGTTCGCCCCAGGACGCAAACAAGCTGTCGTGCTTTAAGCGCACCGCGCTGGCGCGCTCCTTGACGCGTGCGCCAAGCCGCGGGTCTTTGGCAATCCGTTCCCGGCATAACTGCGTCAGCGCCGGGATCGCAGTCGCTGTGTCGCCGAGCACGCGCAGACTGCACGCCGGCATGCGCGTGTAGTCCATCGACCATTTGCTTAAGTTGATTTCGCCGAAGCCGATCTCGACCATGTCGCAATGTGGCGGGTAGTACGGCACCACCCGGCGCTCGGTACGTTCGATAAAGTGCGTCGACTTCTCCCAATCGCGGGTATCGAGCGAGACGATCAGATCGGCGTCGCGGAATATTTCCTTGTGGCAGCTCAGGTTGAGCGGATGGCGGTTGGGGAAATTGAGCCGCGCATGGACGTCGAAGACGGCGGCGCCGACGGTCTCGGCCAGCGCCACGAGATGGCCGAAGCCGCTTGCGCCGCGCGCGACATATTCGGCCATCAGCACCGGGTAGTTCGCGGCCAGGAGACGCTCCGCGACGGCAGCGAGCGCCGCCGGATCCGCCGCCATCGGCGCCGGTACTTTGCTATGCGATGGTTTCGGCAGTGCAACGTCGCGCGCAAGCGGCTGCTCCTGCAGCCAGGCGTCGTAGCACATGTAGATCGGGCCCTGCGGTTCGGTCATCATCGCGGCATAGGCGCGCGCAAACGAATCCGGCACGCCCTCGATGCTCGCCGGCTGATAATCCCATTTGACGTAATGACGAAGCTGCTCGCCGTTGACATTGGCGGTGTGGATCCAATCGATGAACGGCCGGCGCCGGCTCTCGTCCATCGGGCCGGTGGCGCCGATGACAAAGACCGGACAGCGATCGAGATAGGCGTAGTAGATTCCCATGGTGGCATGCAGCATGCCGACCACGTCGTGCACGATCGCCACCATCGGCTCGCCGGTCGCCTTGGCGTAGCCATGCGCGATCTGCACCGCGATCTTCTCATGCTGACAGAGCAAGAGCGGTGGATCGTTGCCGCCGTAATTGACCAGCGAGTCATGCAAGCCGCGATAGCTCGCGCCCGGATTGAGCGCGATATACGGAAAACCATAATGTTTGATCAGATCGACGATAACGTCGGACTGCCAGGCGCGCTTGGCATAACGTCCCGCCGGCTGCGATCTGTTCGCGGTCTCGTTCATCGCTGCGGCGCGATCATGCGTTACGCCTTGGCCGCGGCGTGGATCGCGGCGCGCACCCGCTGATAAGTGCCGCAGCGGCAGATATTGGTGATGGCCGCATCGATATCGGCATCCGCCGGCTTCGGCTTGTCGCGCAAGAGCGCCACCGCCGCCATGATCATTCCGCTTTGACAATAGCCGCATTGCGGCACGTCGAGATCGATCCAGGCTTGCTGAACCGGATGCAGCTTGCCGTTTTGCGCCAGCGCCTCGATCGTGGTGACGGATCGCCCGGCGAGGCTGCCGACGGGCGCTTGGCAGGAGCGGGTGGGCGCGCCGTCGATGAGCACCGTGCAAGCGCCGCACTGTGCAATACCGCAGCCGTATTTGGTTCCGGTCAGCCCGATCGTGTCGCGCAGCACCCATAGCAGCGGGGTGTCATCTTCCACGTCGAGATTGTAGGTTTTCCCATTTACCGACAGTGCGGTCATCGACTGGCTTTAGCTCCCGTTGCATCAACCAATTTCGATTCGGCAACAGCCCACGCCAAGACGCCTAAGGCGATACTGTTTCAGTATAAATCGTCAATCCCCCCGGCGGGACAGCAAAGGCGCCTCGGGCAGATTGCCACGTCACCCGCCGCTCTCTTTTCAGGCTGGGCAAAGCAGGGCATGCTACCGGCCGACACTGCCAGGCTATGCCCCCTCGGGCGGCCGGCCAGGGTACCACGAATACAAATTAGTGCTTCTGCGGAGGAAAACATGACCAGTCGTATCAGCCGGCGTCACGTTAATGCCGGCATTGGGGCCGCTGTGATTTCGCCGGCTTGGGGATCGGCGCGCGCGTTCGCCGCCGACGAACCAATCAAGATCGGCTTCAGCATGGCGCAGACCGGCGCGCTCGCGGGTGCCGGCCAGCAGGCTTTGCTCGGCAACCAGATTTGGGAGGAAGACATCAATGCCAAGGGCGGCCTGCTCGGCCGGCCTGTAAAGCTCATCTATTATGACGACCAGACCAACCCCTCGAATGTGCCCGGCATCTACGCGAAGCTACTCGACGTCGACAAGGTCGATCTTGTCATTGGACCGTATGGGACGAACTTGGTGGCTCCGACCATCCCGTCCGTCATGCAGAAGGGGAAAGTCTTGATTGGCCTGTTCGCACTCGATGCCAATCATGACTTTCACTACCCGAAGTACTTCTCCATGCTGCCGTCCGGTCCTACGCCAAAAGCGTCATTCACGGCGGGCTTCTTCGAGGTTGCGGCGGCGCAGAATCCAAAGCCGCAAACGATTGCGATCACGGCCGAGGATGCCGAGTTCTCGCGCAATGCCGCGGAAGGCGCTCGCGAGAACGTCCACAAGTACGGTTTCAAGACGGTTTACGATAGAACCTACCCGCCAAGCACGACGGACTTCTCGCCGATCATTCGCGCTATCCAGGCGACCAATCCAGAACTGGTGGTGATCTGCTCCTATCCGAATACCTCGGTGGGCATGTTGCAGTCCGCCAGCGAGCTGGGCCTGAAACCGAAGATGATGGGCGGCGGCATGGTCGGAATCCAATACACCGCCATTAAAAGCAAACTCAAAACCAAACTCAACGGCATCGTGAATTACGAGTTCTGGGTGCCGACGCCCAAATTGATGGCGCCGGCAGCCGACTTCTTCAAAAAATACCAAGCGCAGGCGGCAAGCCGCGGCATTGACCCGCTGGGCTATTATCTCGGCGGCTGGGGCTACACCTATTTGCAGGTGCTCCAACAGGCGGTCGAGGCCACCAAGAGCCTCAACGACGACAAGCTCGCCGACTACATGCGTACCCACGCATTCAGCACGATCATGAATCCCGAGATCAAGTTCGGCAAAGACGGCGAGTGGACCAAATCCGGGGTGATGCAGGTCCAGTATCACGACATCACCGACAGCGCGAACCTCGATACGTGGCGCGGCATGAGCTACCAGACCGTCCTCACGCCGGCCGACCAGAAGACCGGCAACGTCATCTATCCCTACGAGAAGGCAACCGGATAAAAGGTCGTGCCGCAGGACAAAAGCGCAGCGCGCCACGTAGTGCGCTGCGCCGACAGGCTGTATCACGGACAAACCGTTCGAAGTTGGTGATGCCAATCACGCGGCGCGCCAATTGGCGCTGCCGGCAACAGATTTTTTGAACGCAAATGCTTCTACCCACCTCGCTCGTCGGCTCCTATCCGCAGCCGGAATGGCTGATCGACCGCGAAAAACTGTCCAAGCAAGTGCCGCGCGTGCGCGCCGACGACCTCTGGCTGGTTTCGCCCGACAAGCTTGAAGCGGCGCAAGACGACGCCACGATCCTCGCCATCCGTGACCAGGAGCACGCCGGACTCGACATCATCACCGACGGCGAGCAGCGGCGCGAGAGCTATTCCAATCGCTTTGCCACCGCGCTCGACGGCATCGATATCGACAATCCAGGCACGGTGATCAATCGCAATGGACGGCCCATTCCGGTGCCGCGCATCGTCGGCCCGATCCGGCGCCGGCAGCCAGTGGAATTGCGCGATCTCAAAGTGCTGCGCGCCAATACCGACCGCAAGATCAAGGCCACGGTACCAGGCCCGTTCACGATGGGCCGCCAGGCGCAGGACGATTATTACGGCGACGAGGAAGCGGTGGCGATGGCTTATGCCGAAGCCGTCAATGCCGAGATCAAGGACCTCTTTGCCGCTGGAGCGGACGTGGTGCAGATCGACGAGCCGTGGATGCAGCAACATCCGGAGAAGGCGCGCCGTTACGGTATCAAGACGCTCAACCGCGCGGTTGACGGCGTTACCGGAACCGTCGTCGTGCATCTGTGCTTCGGTTATGCCGCGGTGGTGCGCGATAAGCCGTCGGGCTATTCCTTCCTGCCGGAATTGGAGCAATCCAAGGCGCAGCAGATTTCGATCGAGGCGGCGCAACCGAAGCTCGACCTCAAAATTCTCCACCAACTGCCTTCCAAGACCATCGTGCTGGGCGTGATCGATCTTGGCGACATGACGGTCGAGACACCGCGTGTCGTCGCCGACCGCATCCGGCGCGCGTTCGACGTGGTGCCGCCGGAACGGATTGTGGTGGCGCCGGATTGCGGGATGAAATATCTGCCGCGCGCGATTGCCTTCGCCAAAATGAAGGCCATGGCCGACGGCGCGGCGCTGCTGCGGCGTGAGCTGAGCAAAGCCTAAAGCCTGATCCGTCAGACAACGTTCGTTGCAGAAATGCCCTCCGGGCGCGCTTGGCGCTTTGGACCGAGATCAGCGACCGTGATTGACCGTACCTTCCATGGTTACGTAGCCGCCGATCTTGACGCACGTATCGGTGCCCGGAACTTGGACAAACCCCGCGCCAAAAGTGCTACAGGATTTCGTCCGCGGAGCGGGTTGCGATTTCGCCAAGCCTGATGGTTGAGACAATTTTGGCTTGGAATTGGGCTCGATTAATGTCTGCGCGACAGCGCCCGAGTCGACCACAACGGCCAACGCAATTGTCACCGACACCACGAGTGCGCAGAATATCGTCCCGCGGGCCATCCAATAATCCATGCCACGCGTCCTTAGCACGACTTTATCGAACCCGCCTAACCGGCCTGCCGCTCCAGCGCTTTGCGGTCCCATTTGCCAAGTTCCGCCGCCGCCTCATAGGTTTCCTGCAAAAAGCCGAGCAGTAGCGCGTCGGGATCGCTCGCCTGGCGCACGGCGTCGTAAGGCAAAATGAATTGCCCCAAATCTTTCTCGTAAGACGCTGCGGCGGTCTGCAGCCTGGTATCGCCGTAACCGGCCGGCTCCGGATAGGCATAGACGTAGAACGCAGCGCGGCCGTAGCCGCCATTGCCCGGCCAAAAGCCGCAGCTTGAGACTTCGTGCGAATAAGCTTCGTCCATGACCCACTTCGCTACGTTTGGCGTTTCGCCTTTGAGCGGCGGCGCGGTGCGGCCGGAAAACCGCGTGACGGCCAGATCAAGCCCACCCCAGAAAAAGTGCACCGGGCTTGCTTTGCCGATGAAGCGGGCGCGGAATTCGGTTAGGACACGGTTGACCTGCACCAGGGCCTGCCAGAACCTTTCGACATAGACGCGATCGTATTGCCGATGCGCGCGGTCCTGCTCGAACGCAATCGCGCCCTCGATTTCGCTCGGAACGGTCCAGATGTGCACGTCGATATCGAGCCGGCGCAGCGCCGCCATGACGGCGGCGTAGAAATCGGCGACGGTCATGGGTTCGAGCGGAAGCACTGTGGCGCGGCCGTCGCTTACCTCGATGCGAAGCCGATGTTCGGCGAAATCAAACACAACATCGAAGGTGCGCCCGCGATAGGGCATTGCGGGGGCCATAAGTCCACGCGAAGTAACGTCAAATGTTGCGTTCCACCAATGATTGACGAGCGGCGTGCAGGCGATGCGCACCTTGCCGACGATCTGCGTCCATAACAGCAGGGTCTCGCAGGTGTCGCGCCAAGCTTCAAACGGCAGATCGGGCCATTGCGAATTTGTGCCGATACTCATGGCGGCCCTCGCTTTCTCGGTACCCGGCTGTATCGTCAGGTGACGCCTTCTACCCCCTCATTCAATCACTTCGTCGGCGCGCAACAAGATCGACTGGGGAATGACAAGCCCAAGCGCTTTGGCCGTGGTCAGATTGACAAAGAGCAAGAGTTTGGTCGGTTGCTCGACGGGAATATCGGCCGGCCTCGTGCCGCGAAGAATCTTGTCGACAAAATCGGCGGCGCGCCGGAATAGATCGGCGATGTCCGGCCCGTAGGAGATAAGGCCTCCGGCGTCGACATAATTCCGGGGGCCGTAAATCGCCGGCAGCTTTGCCGCGAGCGCCATCGTAACAATGCGTACACGATTTTCTCCGGTCAACGGGCCGGGCACGCAATAGATCGCATCGGCTTTGTTTTTCAATCCGTCGAACGCAGCCGTTATCTCCTCGGCCCGCCGGACTACCAATGTCACGACGTCGAGGCCGGCGGCGCGAGCCGCCGCTTGTACTTTGCCGGTCTCGGCCATCATGCCGGGGCTATCGGCGTTGGTCAGGATCGCCAGGCGATGAAGACCGGGGACGAGCTCACCTAATAATTCGACCTCTTTGCCGGCATAGTCGGTCGACTCCGCCGATAGGCCGGTGACGTTGCCGCCCGGGTGCGCGAGACTTTCAACGAGACCGATAGCGACCGGATCGGCGGTAGCCGCGAACACTGGGAATGGCCGAGGTTGCTTGCTTTGCCGCGACGACACCCTCCGAGCCTGACGTGACGATGACGTCAACCTTGAGCTTGACGAACTCGGCAGCGATTTCCGCGTAGCGCTCCTTCACGCCCTCCGTCGCGCGATAAATGATCTCGACGTTATCACTGTCCCTCCAGCCCAGCTCACGCATGCGTTGCACGAAGCCGTTAAGCCATTTGCTGTAGGATGCCTGCGTACCCGGGACCAAAAATCCAACGACAGGCCGTTTGCCCGCCGCCGCGCCTGCCGTTCCTCAAAAATAGGCGTGGCGTGAAAGCGACAAACTAACACTGCGGATAAGCCCCGTGTGACAGCGCTTATCATGTGAGAGCGCCTATCATGCTGATTTTTTATCCCATTTGAATGCTTATGATGCTAAGGAATTGCGTGTTGACCGTCATGAGTGAAACTCCTGGATCAAACCTTTTACACAGCTGGATTGCGCGGGCGGCCGCGCGTTCGCCGCAAAAGCCCTGGGTCATTGCGGTCGATGATGGCCGCATTGTGGATTACGCGCGCCTGCGCGACTTCGGCGGCCGTTTCGCCGTCTGGCTTCGCCGCCGCGGCATCGGACCGAACGATCGGGTCGCACTGCTTGCGGACAATTCGATCGAGCAATTGCTGTGCTATTTCGGGGTGATGGCGGCGGGCGCGACGGTCTGCACCGTCCATGTGGAAATGAACCGCAATCAGCTTCCCGGCATTCTCGATCGGCTCAAGCCGAAGCTCATTCTCCATCAAGACGGCTTGCGGCTGGAGGAGGCGCTCGCGAGTGCCGACGCGCCGCGGCTCCGCATCGGACGTCACGACGCGCCGGGCGCCGCCACGCTGTTTGGCGAACTCGCGCGTTGCGCGCCGGGCGAGCCGGAAACCGCCGCGCGGCCGGACGACGACGCCGTGATCCTGTTCACCTCCGGGACCAGCGCCAAGCCGAAAGGCGTGGTTCTAAACTTTCGCGAATTTCTCTCCAACATCGATCCGCTCGCCGCGGGCTTTGGCATTACCGCCGACGATCGGCTCTATGATTTCCGCCCCTTTAGCTGGGCTTCGGCGCAGCTTCTCGGCGCGCTGGCGCCGGTCAATCGCGGCGCCACTTTGGTGCTGGCCGAGAAATTTTCGGTGAGCCGATTTTTTGACCATTTGCGTGACCATGGCGTGACGGTCGCCACCGGCAATCCGACCACGCTGAACATTCTGCTCAACAGCGAAATCAAGTTTGAACGCGATACCCTGCCGAAATTGCGCTTTGTCACATCGAGTTCGGCGCCCTTGCTGCTCGACGAATGGAAGCGGTTCGAGCGGATATTTGGTATTCGCGTCGCCCAAGGCTACGGCGCCAGCGAAGCCAACTGGATCGCCGCCATTCCCGGCGAGGAACGCCGGCTTGGCACGGTCGGCCGGCCATTTGCGTACCATGACGTTGCCGTTGTCGATGACGAAGGCCGCCACCTGCCGGCCGGCGACATCGGCTATGTCGAAATCGGCGGCTGGCCCGATCATCCGTTCCGCTATCTCGCCGAAGACGGTGAGATCCGAGTGCACGCGCGCGGCCGCATCCGCACCGGCGATATCGGCTGCCTCGACGCCGACGGCTTTTTGATGCTCACCGGGCGGGAAAAGGAATTGATTATCCGCGGCGGCGCCAAGATTTCGCCGCTCGAGATCGACGCCTGCCTGATGCAATGCGCCGAAGTGATCGAAGCCGCCACCGTCGGCGTGCCCGATGCGATCTATGGCGAGGACGTCGTGAGCTACGTCGTCGGCCGCCCCGGCGCGGCGCTCGATACCGCGGCGCTGTTACAGCACTGCGCCGCGAGGCTACCCGCTTTCAAGGCGCCGAAGCAGATCGTGCTCGCGAGCGCGCTGCCAAAGACCGAGCGCGGCAAGCTCGACCGCAAGGCGCTCGTAGAGCGATGGAAGAAACAATATGCCTCCCCCCTTGAGGGGAAGGCCGGCGAGCGCAGCGAGCCGGGAGGGGGGTCATCTTCTCTTCTAACCCCCCTCCCCTTCCCTCCCAATCAAGGGGGGAGGGAGGAGTAAGTCGCCGCTGCTGAATTCTATCGCCCGCTTCTCGCCAGCGAATGCACCCAGCCTTGCATGCGCTTCTTGGCGTTGGCGATGTCTTCCTTGGAGAAGAAATCCTCCGGCCGCACCTTGTCGACCGGGTAGACCGGGCGGAGAAAATCACTCTCGTAGCCGAACGGCACCGTGGCATCGATGCCCATGCCGCCTTCGAACTGTGTATTCGACGCGGTCCATTGCTTTTCGCCCGCCGTCATGCGCTCGGCGGGCATGAAGGTTTGGCCGCGGCCGCCCGGGATCGGGTTGAGAATATCGGTGCGCGGATTGACGCGCGTGGTCAGGCACCACATCACGTCGTCCATCGAGTAGGGATCGACGTCTTCGCTCACCGCGATCGCCAGCCGCATGCCCTGTGAGCACGACAAAGCCGCAGCCATGAAATTGCGCTGCCAGCCCTCGTCGATCTGATGGCGCTTTTTCACCTGAATGATGCAGCCGCCCCAATCGGTCATGCAGTACGGGATGACGACGTTCTGCACGATGCCGGGCTGCAAGCGATTGCACAGTTCGTAGATCGCCGCCTCGCGCACGGTGGTGTCGATGTTATGGTCATCGAGCATGTGCACGCCGAGCGCAAAGATGATCGGCTTGGTCGCCGGCTTGCGCATGGTGATGGCGGTGACGTGGAAGGTCGGCGCCTTATAGGACTTGCCCATATAACCGGCCCACTCGGGGTGGAAATGATAGCGGCCCTGTACGCCGGCCTCTTCGGCTTCCTTGGTTTCGAAGCGGCGGTCGCGCGGATTGACATAGCCTTCGAGCACAATTTCGGAGTCGGCCAGCGCCATGGCGTCTACCGTGCGCGCCTTAACGAGCCGCACCGGCGCGCCCTGCACCGCCGAGGCAATGCCGATCTCGTCGCATCCCATCGGCAGGATCGCGTAATCGAAACCGGCGCCGGCCAAGAGCGTGCAGGCCGGCGGCACGCCGAAACACGCCGTGATCGGCACCGGCTGATCCTCTTTGTAATATTTATTCACCACCTGCCACATGTGCGAGCCGGGCGAGATCTGGAACGTGCCGATATTGCCCCAGCGGAAATTCATGCGGTTATAGCCGAGGTCGGAGCCACCCTCGAATTGCGGGCCGGTGACGCAACGAATCCCGGAGCCGACGGTGAGTTCGGGCTCATAGGTAGTGTGGCGGATCGGCACCATCCATTCGTTGACGTCGCGCGGTGACTCGATGACGTGCTCCTGGCACGGCGCCTCGCTCTGCGAAATTTCGACCGGTGGAATCGGATGCGACAGCGCATAAGCGAGCTTGCGCACCCGCTCGGCATCGTCCTTCCAGCCGAACATGCGATTGATGATCGCCATGTCGCCGAACAGATTGGTGATCACGCGATGGTTTGGCTTGCCCTTGACGTTGTTGAAGAGAACCGGGCAACCGCCATCCATGTGTTTTTGCAGGCCGGTGACCTGAAGGTCCGGATCGACTTCCTTGTCGGTCTCGATCAGTTCGCCGCAGCCGCGCAGCCATTCTAGCGTGCTGCGCAGGTCGAAGGCTTGGTTCGGCAGCGCACCGGCTTGCGGCTCGCCGCGCTGATCTTTGCCGCGCGCTGTTTGCTGCATGACTGACTTCCCTATTGCATAGAATGCTAAGTATTATCGGCGCGGCCCCTTTGATCTGTCAACGCCGATGCCGCCGGAACGTTTGCTGAAATCCAGTCGTTCGCGCAAAACCAAGCCGCCGCGCCGCGCCGCCGCCTTTCCGCCGCAGCTGTCCTCCGGTTATCTGGTGCGCGATGCGCACCGCGCGTTTCAGCGACTTCTTGAGCGGCGGATCGCGGCTTACGGCGTCACCCGCGGGCAATGGCACTTTCTGCGCGTGCTATGGATCGCTGACGGACTGTCGCAGCGTGAACTGTCGGCGCGCGTCGGCATGATGGAGCCGACCACCGCGATCGCGCTGCGCAGCATGGAGCGCTCGCAACTCATTCGCCGGTTGCGCGCCGACGACGATCGCCGCAAGGTGCGGGTCTTCCTAACCGCCAAGGCGAAACGGCTGCGCAACGAATTGCTGACACTCGCCCGCGGCATTACCGCCGAGGCGGAACAAGGCCTCGCCGCGCGCGACCTCGCCACGTTCCGCCGCGTCATCACGCGCATGACTGAAAACCTGGACCGGATCACGCGATAGGGCAATATCAGTCGGGGACAAGCTGCTTGCGTTGAACCAATCTCCGTCACCCTGAGGTGGCCGCCAACGGGTCCGGCCCAAAGTGGCCGGCCCGATGACAAGCTCCGCGGCCCTCGAAGGGCGACGGCCCCGCTCGGTCATCCTTCGAGGCTCGCTTTGCTCGCACCTCAGGATGACGCCGCTTGGAGAAACGAGTCCGTGTCGGTTTGGCGCAGCCGCGGAATGTCGGTAGAAACCGCGGCATGAGCGTTTTATTCTTGCCAAACCCACAAGCCGGGAGAACGACATGACTGCCAGTCGGTATTGGATCGGCCTTGCCATGTTCGGCGTGCTGGCATGGTCTGCGTGCGCCCATGCTCAAGCGCTCAAATACCCGGAAAAGCCCGTCACCATCATTTCGGATGCGCCACCCGGCTCCACGCCGGATGTGGATGCGCGCTTCATCGCCGCCGGGTTGAGCAAGCTCTGGGGCCAGCAGGCGGTAATCATCAATCATGCCGGCGCCAATGGCAGCGTCGCCGCGCGTGTCGCCGCCGAAGCCGCGCCCGACGGCTATACGCTGTTCATGCCGGCGCTCTCGACCTTCGTCGCGCTGCAATCGGTTGCGCCCAATATACCGATCCGGCTGCCGCGCGATTTTTTGCCGATCGGCTTTACGGCGGAAAATCCGATGTTCGTCGCGGTGCACCCAGGTCTCGGCGTGAGCATGCTGCCGGAACTGATCGCGCTCGCCAAGAAAAAACCCGGCGCCATTTCTATCGCCGTGACCGGAGTCGGCAGGCTCACGCATCTCACCGGGCTGTTGCTGCAGGAACGCGCCGGTATTGAGTTCCTTCCCGTCCCCTATAATGCCGGACCGGCGGCAGCGCTGTCCGACGTCGCCGCCGGACGTGTCTCGATGATTATCGAAGGCTATTCCGGAATCGTCGGCGCGGTGAAGGCGGGACAGGTGAAGTTGATCGCGGTCGCAGCGGCGCAGCGATTGCCGCAGTTTCCCGATCTGCCGACGGTCGCCGAAACGATCCCCGGCTTTTCCGCGACCGGCTGGCAGGTGCTGGTCGCGCCGCGCGGCACGCCAGCGGCGATCATTGACAAAATCGACGCCGATCTCGCCAAGGTCGTCAGTGATCCCGAATTCCAGAAGCTGCTCGCCAATGTCGGCAGCTATTCGCATGCCATGAACGCCAAAGAGGCGCTTGCCTTCGTCGAGCAACAACAGGCCACTTGGCTGCCGGTGCTCGAAAAAATTCCGGTGAAGTGATCAAGGGCGCACCGCGCGGGACCCCTGGACCGATTTGCGCAGCAATGCGAACAGGCTGCCGCCAGTCACCGCGCCAAGGATATATGCGACCGCGGCCAGAACAGCGAGCGGCACACGAATGCTAAGGCCCAGGAACGACATTGTGACAGCCTCGACGTTCTGGAAGATGAAAATTATTGTCGCGACCACGAATAAGACGACCAAAGTCAAATAGACCCAGCGCATTGCTGCCTCGTTTTTACATCGGGAAGACGACCAACGTAGCGTTTAAACAACGGCGCACTCATCGGAGCCTTGATTAGGATCAAAGACGAACGTGTGATAAGGCCACGCGCGCAGTACAGGAGGTTTTGCATGTTGACGCTTTATTATGCTCCAGGAGCCTGCTCGATGGCTTCGCATATCGTGCTCGAAGAGAGCGGCGAGAAATACGAACCCAAGAAAGTCGATCTCGCAGGCGGCGAGCAGCGCACCGAAGCCTATTTGAAAATCAATCCGCTGGGGCGCGTGCCGGCGCTCCGCCTCGACAACGGCGACCCGCTGACCGAAAACACCGCCATCCTGCCCTATCTCGGCAAGCGCTTCGCGCTGTGGCCGAGCGATGCGCTCGGCGAGGCCAAAGCGCTAGCGCTGATCGGCTTCTTCGCCACCAGCGTGCACCCCGCGCATGCCCATGTCGGACGGCCCGAGCGTTACACCGCGGATGCCTCGGCATTTCCGGGAATCAAGGACATGGGGCTGAAGACTTTCCACACTTATTTGAAGCAGATCGACGGCATGCTTGGCGGCCGCGAATGGCTGTCCGACCGCTATTCGGTACTCGATCCTTATGCCTTCGTGTTTTACACTTGGGGCGTGCGCCGTGAGCTACCGATGGCGGAGCTGAAGAACTACACCGCACATAAGGATCGGCTGCTCAAGCGGCCGGCCGCCGCCCGCGTCGTCGCGGATGAGAAGGTGAAGGTGTAGCAGCACTCGTCATTGCGAGCGGAGCGAAGCAATCCAGTGTAGCGAGAAGGACTGGATTGTTTCGTCGCTTTCCGCCTACGCGCTCCGCGCTTCGGCGGACTCAAACCCGCCGCAGCTCGCCCAGCGAGCGAAGGCGGGCGTTCCTCGCAGTGACGGAAACATTCACGCCGTCTTCTGCACCTTGAGCCCGAGTTCGGAGATCATGCGCTCGCGCATGATGAATTTCTGGATCTTGCCGGTCACGGTCATCGGGAATTCGTCGACGAACTTGATGTAGCGCGGCACCTTGTAGTGCGCGATCTGATCGCGGCAGAAGGCGCGGATTTCCTCCTCGGTTGCAGTCAGGCCGGGACGAAGCTTGACCCAGGCGCAGATCTCCTCGCCATAGCGATCGTCCGGGACGCCGACCACCTGCACGTCCTGAATCTTCGGATGGCGATAGAGGAATTCCTCAATCTCGCGCGGATAGACGTTTTCGCCGCCGCGGATGACCATGTCTTTGATGCGGCCGACGATGTTGCAATAGCCTTCGGCGTCAATGGTGGCGAGGTCGCCGGTATGCATCCAGCGCGCCGCATCGATCGCCTCGCGCGTGCGCGCTTCGTCGTCCCAATAGCCGAGCATCACGCAATAGCCGCGCGTCAACAGCTCGCCCGGCGTGCCGGTCGGCACAATGCGCCCGTCGCGATCGACGATCTTGACTTCGATATGCGGCTGAATGCGCCCGACCGTGGAAACGCGGCGCACGAGCGGGTCCTGCGTCGAGCTCTGGAAACTGACCGGGCTGGTTTCGGTCATGCCGTAGGCGATGGTGATTTCGGACAGATGCATCTTGGCGACGGCGCGCTTCATCACCTCGATCGGACAAGGTGAGCCGGCCATGATTCCGGTGCGGAGCGAGGAAAGATCGAATTTCTCGAATTCCGGATGATCGAGCTGGGCGATGAACATCGTCGGCACGCCATGGAGCGCGGTGCAGCGTTCCTCAGCTACGGTTTGCAGCGTGGCAAGCGAATCGAATCCTTCGCCGGGAAACACCATGCAAGCGCCGTGGGTCAGCGCGGCGAGATTGCCGAGCACCATGCCGAAGCAATGGTAGAGCGGTACTGGAATGCAAAGCCGATCCTCGGGGTTAAGCTGCATGGCTTCGCCGATGAAGAAACCGTTGTTGAGAATATTGTGATGCGACAGCGTCGCGCCTTTTGGAAAGCCGGTGGTGCCGGAGGTGAACTGGATGTTGATCGGCTCGTCGAATTGCAATTGCGGTGAAAGCGCGGCGATGCGCTCGGCTTCAGCGGCGCCACCGCGCGCCATGATTTCGGAGAAGCGGAAGGTTCCCGGATGCCAGGCATCGCCGAGGAGCACGACCGAGCGCAGCGACGGCAGGCGCTTTGACTGAAGCTCACCGGGCTGGGCCTGGCCGAGCTCCGGCGCCAGTTCGCGCAGCATGCCGATGTAATCCGAAGTCTTGAAGCGCTCGGCGAGAATCAGCGCCTTACAGCCGACTTTGACGAGTGCGTATTCGAGCTCGGCGATGCGATACGAGGGATTGATGTTGACCAGGATGAGTCCGGCTTTGGCGGTGGCGAACTGGGTCAGCACCCATTCGCTGTTGTTCGGCGACCAGATGCCGATCCGATCGCCCGGATTGAGGCCAAGCGTAAGAAGCCCAGCGGCGAGCTTATCGACCTCTTGCCGCAGCTCGCCATAGCTGAAACGGACCTTCTGGTGACGCACCACCAGCGCCGGGCGCGATGCCCATTTCGCGCAGGCTTCGTCGAAGAATTGCCCGACGGCTTTGCCGATCAGCGGCTGATCGCTGGCGCCGTGCACATAGCTGAGCTCAAGTGCCATCGCCGTTCCTCCCGTCATTTTGAGCGCGATTATAGCGCGCAACCGGGGCAGCCGCGCCAGATGCAGGCGCGCCGCCGGCTCTGCCAATGCGACGAAAACTCCAGGCCCGCGCGTCTTTGTGGGCGTGGTCCAGCTTGCTAAAGTGCGCAAAATAAGGCCAAACGCTCGACGAGGACGATCGCCGGCATGAATACGGAACTATCGGTCTCGCTCTGGCGTGGCGCGCAGAACGGCCGCTACGAGACTTATCTGGTTCCGCAGCGCGCCAGCCAGACCGTGCTCGACGTCGTCACCTTCGTGCAGCGGCATATCGACCCGACCTTGTCGTATCGCTTCGCTTGCCGGGTCGGGGTCTGCGGCTCCTGCGCGATGACGGTCAACGGCAAGCCGCGCTGGACCTGCCGCACCCATGTCGCCAAGGTCGCCGCCAGCGGCCGGCTCGAAATCGGCCCGCTTGCGAACCTGCCGGTGATCAAGGATCTCGCAACCGACATGCAGCCGTTCTTTGAGAAATGGCAGCAGGCGAAAGGCGCCTTCGCGCCAACCAAAACCCGGCGGGACGCCATTGCGCAGATCGAGCCGGACACGCCGGCGCGGAAGGCCGCCGACGCAGCCATCGAATGCATCAATTGCGGCGTGTGCTACGCGGCCTGCGATACGGTGCGGTGGAATGCCGAATATCTGGGCCCGGCAGCGCTCACCCGCGCCTGGACGCTGGTCAACGACGAACGCGATGGCGGCAATCTCGCCCGCCTGCAAGCCATCGCCGGCGCTGGCGGCTGTCATGCCTGCCATTCGCATCAATCCTGCCAGGAGCTGTGCCCGCAGGCGCTCAATCCGACCGCTGCGATCGCCGCGCTCAAGCGCCGGACCGCGGTGGCCTATCTCAAAGGCGAGATCAAGGTATGAACGTGCGGCTCTATGTTTGGCAGCGCGCCACCGCCGCCGTGATGGCGCCGCTGGTCGTGGTCCATATCGCCGTGATCTTCTATGCGACGCGGCACGGCATGAGCGCGGCCGATATTCTTTCGCGCACGCGCGGCAGCATCGCCTGGGCGGCGTTCTATGGTGTGTTCGTGCTCGCGGTTTCGATCCACGCCTCGATCGGCGTGCGCAATATATTGAGCGAATGGACGCCGCTCAACGAACGGCGCGTTGACGCTTGCGCGGTTTTCCTCGGGCTCGTGCTTGCGGTGCTCGGCCTGCGCGCGGTTGCCGCGGTGGTGCTGCCGTGATCGGGCGCGCCGTCAAACATCGTGACAGCGCCTTGTGGGTCGCCGCGATGGTGCACCGGATCTCGGGGCTGGCGCTCGCGATCTTTCTACCACTGCATTTTCTGGCGCTCGGCTTGGCGATCGAGAGCGAAGCGCGATTGGAGAGCTTTCTGCGCTGGAGCGATCAGCCGCTGGTCAAAGCCGCCGAAATCGGCCTGGTGTTTTTGTTCACTGTGCATCTGCTTGGCGGGTTGCGCATTCTGGTAATCGAGAATTTCGACTGGCGCGATGGTCAGAAGCAGCTGGCTACCTTGGCGGCGGCGCTCTCCGCTCTCGTCGCCTTCGCTTTTCTAGTGCGCGTGTTCTGAAAGCCATGAAAGTCGAGCACCTCAAGACCGACATTCTGATCCTCGGCTCCGGCGGCGCCGGGCTGTTTGCGGCGTTGCATGCGCTCAAAGCCAATCCCGATCTCGATGTGACGGTCGCGGGCAAGGGCCTCCTTGGCAAATGCGGATGCACGCGCATGGTGCAGGGCGGCTACAACGTAGCGATCAATCCCGGCGACTCGATCGAACGGCACTTCATGGACACGATCGAAGGCGGCAAATGGCTGCCGCATCAAAAACTCGCCTGGACGCTGGTCTCAATCGCGGTCGAGCGCGTGCGCGAGTTGGAAAACGAGATCGGCTGCTTCTTCGACCGCAACCCGGACGGCACGCTGCACGGCAAGGCCTTCGCGGGCCAGAGCTTCGATCGCACCGTACACAAAGGTGACCTCACCGGCATCGAGATCATCAATCGTCTCATGGAGCAAGTCTGGGCGCGGCCGGTCCGCCGCCTCGAGGAGCATCGCGCGGTCGCATTGATCCCGGCGAAAGATGGCGCGCTCGCCGGCGCGCTGATGATCGATATCCGCAGCGGCGAGTTCCGTTTCGTCCAGGCTCAGGCCGTGCTGCTGGCGACCGGCGGCGGCCCGACCATGTATCGCTATCACACGCCGTCCGGCGACAAGAGCATGGACGGGCTTGCCATGGCGCTCCGCCTCGGCTTGCCGCTGCGCGACATGGAGATGGTGCAATTCCATCCGACCGGACTGCTCGCCGGCCCCGACACGCGCATGACCGGCACGGTGCTCGAAGAAGGCTTGCGCGGCGCCGGCGGCTACCTTCTCAACGGCGCCATGCACCGCTTCATGGCCGATTACGACCCGAAACTTGAGCGTGCCACGCGCGACGTCGTCAGCCGCGCCATCTACGCCGAGATGAAGGCCGGCCGGACCACGCCGAATGGCGGCGTCTACATCAAAATGTCGCATCTCGGCCCGGCCAAGGTGGCCAAAGAATTCAAAGGCATGGTCGAGCGTTGCCGCGACTGCGGCTTCGATCTCGCCGGCGCACTGGTCGAAGTGGTGCCGACGGCACACTATTTTATGGGTGGACTGGTCTGTGATCTTGACACGGCGACTGAATGCGAAGGCCTTTTTGTTGCCGGGGAGGACGCGAGCGGCATGCATGGCGCCAACCGGCTCGGCGGCAACGGCGTCGCCAATTCGACCGTCTTCGGCGGTATTGCCGGCGACGTGATGCCGCGCTGGATTGCCAAGAATCCCGGCCATCGCGCGCCGGATCCCGATGTCATCGATTTCGAAGTGACGCGGGCGGAACATCCGTTTTCGCGTCAGGCCGGCGATCTCAATGCCTTGCGCGAAAAGCTGCTCGACACGATGTGGGACGAGGTTGGCGTGGTGCGCGATCGCTTAAGCATCGAGCGCGGTCTTGCCACGCTCGACTCGATCGAAGTGGAACTCCTCGCCACCGGCGTCGCCGATCGCGACCGCCGCTTCAACCTGACCTGGCACGATTGGCTTAATCTGCGTTCGCTATGCGAGATCAGCCGGGTCATTGCGCTGGCGGCGGCCCGGCGCGAAAATTCGCGCGGCGCGCATTACCGTTCGGATTTCCCGGAGCCGGGGGATCTGGCAACTTCGACGTTCACCGTGGCGCGCCAGAACGCCGGGCGGATCGAATTGACCGACGCGCCGGTGGAGTTCACGCATGTGAAGCCGGGCGAGACGCTCATACGCGATCCGATCGCGGCGGAATGAGGCAAGCTAAGATGATTCCAGTGACCTCCATTCAACGCACCGCCGAGGAACTGATGGCGAAAGCCGCCATCGAAATCCCCGAGGATTATCTCGACGGGCTGCGCCGCTGCGCCGACACCGAAAAGGGCGATCTCTCAGCCTTCGTCATCAAGGCGATGCTGGAGAACTACGAAGCGGCCAAAGAAGATCGCCGCGCCATGTGCGGTGATACCGGCCTGCCGCGCTGGTACGTCAAGATTGGCAATGAGGCGCGCATCGAAGGCGGCCCCGTTGCGCTTGAAGCGACTTTGCGCCGCGCCACGGCGCAGGCGACGACGTCGGTGCCGCTGCGGCCCAATCGCGTGCATCCGTTATGGCGCACCGACCACAACAACAATGTCGGGATCAACGCGCCGGAAATCGAATACGCGTTTCACCCCGACGCCGACTGGATCGAACTCACCACCGTGCACAAAGGTGGCTTGTTCGGCACCGATTATCGCATGCTATTTCCCGGCGACGGCATCGAAGGCATCAAGCGTTTTTATCTCGACACGCTCATTGGCTTCGGCAAACGCGGGCTTGCCTGTCAGCCGGCGATCGTCGGCATCGGGCTCGGCGGTTCGAAAGATACCAGCATGGTGCTGGGCAAACAGGCGTCCTGCCTGCGCACCGTTGGCTCGCGCAATCCCGATCCGCGCGTCGCCGCGCTGGAACAAGAATTCAAGGAGCTCGGCAACAATATCGGCATGGGCGCGATGGGCTTTGTCGGCTCATCGATGGTGATCGATTGCCACATCGAGGTTGGCTACTGCCATACCGGGGGCATGCCGATGTCGGTGCACATGTTTTGCCTGTCGTCGCGGCGCGCGTGCGCGCGCATTGCCGCCGGCGGCAAGGCAACGTTCCGTACCGATCCGATGTGGTTCACCGATTACATGCGCCGCGAAACGGTCGAATGGGGACGACAAACGGCCGAGGCGGCGGAATAGAAGACCGGCTGACCGGGTAAAAAGAATATGACCGACCTTAAAACCGTTCATCTCAAGCTTCCGGCCAGCACCGCGGATCTGCGCGGATTGGAGATAGCTTCGGTCGCTTATTTGAGCGGCCGCCTCTTCACCGCGCGCGAAGGCGTCTACAAGCGCGCCATCAGCGACGGTTTCGGCATGCCGGCGGGAAAAGACGCGCTCGGCATCACCAATTTCCATTGCTCGCCGGCGGCGAGCATCAATCCTGACGGCAGCTACACGGTCGGCGCGGTGACGGCGACCGCGTCGTTCCGTTTCGCGCAATGGCTCGACGGCTGGTTCGCCCTGTCCGGCTGCAACATCATCATCGGCAAAGGCGGCATGACGTCGGAGGTCTATCGCCAATCCTTTGTGCCGAATAACGCGGTCTATCTCACCACGGTCGGCTATGGCACCGGCGCGTTGCTCGGCCGCGGCATCAGGCGCGTCGCCGGCGTCTACTGGCTAGAAGAGCTCGGACTCGCGCAAGCGGTCTGGGTCCTTGAAGTCGAAAATTTCGGTCCGTTTCTGGTCGAGAGCGATCTTGCCGGCAACAGCCTGTTCGAGCGCGAGAACGCCAAGATCGCGCCGGGACTGGAGCAGCATTATGCCGGCACCCGGCCGGCGACGCTGCGCCGCTACGGCGAAACCGACGACAAGACCAAGGAAGTCATTTGAGAGCCCGCAGCAACGTGGCCGTGGGCCAATGAATGATCGTAACTATCGCGACGAGATCGTGCGGCTTGAGGAGCAGATTGATGAGCTCGCCGCCAGGATTGAAAACTGTCGTAAGTTTATTCTAGCCGGGCGGATCGTCGTGATCGGCGGTGGGGCGGTTCTCGTCGCCATTTTGATCGGTGCGCTCCAGTTCAATCCGTCGGTTATGGCAGTAGCCGTCGCGGCAGTGCTGGGCGGTATCGTCGCCGCCGGCTCGAGCCACAGCACCGCGAAAGAAGCAACGCATGAGTTGACCGCGGCCGAGGCAAAGCGGACGGCGCTCATCGGACACATCGATCTTCGGCTCGTATCCGACCGCGACGGTCTGCAATGAAAGACGTCTTCGTTATCGGTATTGGGTTCGCGCGCGACAATGCCTTGTTAACCACACAATACCCATTCCAGTGATTTAGATCACAGACGTCGGTCAGCTTGGTGGGTGATTATCATCCATCATGGATTGGAAGCTAATAGGTACCGCACCGTTCGACCGCGATCTGGAACTCGCGGCTATCGACACCAAAGGGACGCATCTTGTCGCTTTTCCGTGTCGCCGTCTTGCGGATAGCCGCTGGATCGATGTCGAAACCAGCAAGCAAGTTTGCTTTTACTACATACGCCCTACGCATTGGCGAGATCTGCCTAACTAGTCCTCGCGCCCGGAGGTATGTTGAGCCAAATCAATGTTTCAAACTCATAGTCGCATTTGTTGCAGATCCACGTGTGACGAACGTTATCGCGCTTGAGAAATTCCGAATATGCGGGCGCACTCACTAATTCGCCACATTTCGGGCAGGAGCACCGCCCGAAATACCATTCATAAATGTGGCTCCTCGGCACAGAGATGCGAGGCCTCATATTGAATCCTTCTATGCCTTAAATTGGATTCTTGCCCCAACCTCTGTCCATTGTCGCGTAGCGCTTTCAACTTTCCTTGAATGATATCCAGCGCATTTAACCGCAGAGCAAATCCACACATTAATGGACGTGTAATGGAAAATAGTTCCTGACTTTACGGGCCCTCCCCATGGGGCCGTTTCTTTGTGCGCCGTGCAAACCCAGATTGGACAATGAGATTTTCTCCGCAGAAAGCGGAATAACTACCTGCCCGCCGCAGGTTGGAGAGCCAACCGCGTCCTTAGGAATCGAGTGGGCGTGGCCTTCGCGCCACAGGGCGGCATTTTGTATGCAGGGCCAGGAGCCAGCCGTTTATTTGACACGGTCCAGGGATCAGCTGGTCGAATTGGGGCCGCATTATGCTGACCGACACCGCTGTTTTCCGAAAAAGCATCGCCGCGCTTCCGCTTAAGATCTACCAAGCTGGTGAGATGGTCCTCACTGCCGGTCATACGACCGGCCAGCTGCTAATTCTCAGAAAGGGCCTTGTCGCAGTCGCTAAAGAGGGCGTCGAGATCGCCAGGGTGACGAACCCCGGTGCGGTTTTCGGCGAAATCTCCGCGCTGCTAGATCAACCGCACTCGGCAGACGTGCGCGCCTTGACATGCTCGCAGTTTCACGTGGCCGACGCGGCTGCTCTGCTGCAAGACCCAGCTGTGCTCCTCTACGTTGCGGCAATACTGGCCCGGCGCCTCGACGGCGCTAATCAAACTCTCGTTGAGTTGATGATTCAGGTCGACCATCCGCGCAAGATGATTGAAAAAACGGCCAAGAAGATGAAGGGACTGCTAGGTGCCAGCGGTGTCCATCTCCCTTATGCCGGGTACAATCTGTTTAACTAAAACAGATAGCGACACAACGCGCCGGGACCGAATTGATGCGCACAACTAGCGCGATTAACTTTCGGTATTGGCCGACTGCTCTTCGGGTTCGGCCGACTCAGTAATTCGAGTCAAAGCGAGCTTGGACAGATGAGCGACCCGTTCACGTACCGTCGTCACGCAGGGTTGCTCCCCTGCGTCCCCAAACAGCAACCGGCCTCAACATCAACCCGTTGGGGCCGGTTTTTTTGCTGGCTAAGCTACCGCCAACCGCGCCAACCCATGTAGCCGTAGTGTGGGACGGGATAGCCCAGAACATAATAGGGCGTTCCATGGTAGTATGGCGCATAGCGGGGTCGAGCGTAGTATCCGGAGTAAGCGTAGTAGCCGTAAAGATTCGGGTTTTTCGTGCCCGGCGGGTAGCCTCCGGTGGCTGGGCCATTTTGAGCCATGGCAAACGTCGCGCCGCCCAGCAACAAGGCCGCCGCCAAACCGATCCGTGTTGATCTCGTCATGATCTTCTCCATGCCGATTCCCCGAACACCGGTAGAACATCCGAGCGGCACCAGTCGTTCCCAGACGAAGCGCAACGGCTCCAGCAGGAGCAAACCTGCCAGTATGTCAGGTAGACCTTCTTGGTTGCCGTCGCCGCTGTGAGATGCCGCTTAAATTGTGAGGGGCGATGAGACTAATGATGCGGTGTGTGGCCGGTACTCTTCTGGCGCTCGCGACTATCCTCGCATGGCCGGTCTTTGCGAACGATTATCCAAACAAACCGATCAAAGTCATTTCCGATTCCGCGCCGGGTAGTGCCGTCGACGTGACTTTCCGCATGGTCATGGATCGGCTCGGCACTGCCGTGGGCCAGCGGATTATACCGGTCGATCAGCCTGGCGCCGGTGGAGCGTGTTTGGCGGTCGCGTGCCGCTGATCATCGAAGGCTATTCCGGTCTGGCTGGCGCAATACAGGCGCACAACGTCAATGTGCTGGCCGTTGCATCGGCGCATCGCCTGCCCGATTTCCCCGATCTGCCGACAGTGGCCGAGACCTTGCCGGGCTTCGCCGCCGGAGGATGGCAAGGCATTGTGGCGCCGCTCGGGACACCCGCGGCAGCCATACAGAAGATCAACGAAAGCCTGAGAAAGGTACTGGGTGAGCCGGACCTCGCCAAACAACTCGCGTTGCGCGGCGCCTATGTCGATCCAATGTCGCCGTCTGAGGTCAATACGTTCATCAACGCACAGCAGGAGCAGTGGCGTCCGGTTCTCGAAGCATTCGAGGCGAGCGTCAAGAAATGACTGGTTGAAAGTTGCCTACCCTGGCGCCAAGCAGACATTTCGCCTGTTCGGAAATGGGGTATTCAGGTAGGTCGGCTTTTCGCGTCTTATTGGTGAGCGGCTCATCGGACTGTGACGTCCGACCCCACTTCGTTCAGGATTGTGTTAAGCTTCAAAAATTGGTGCGTCTCGGCTTTGGAAAAAAGCCATTGGATTGAGGCAAAGCAAGGGGTTAAGCGTTGAGCGATTTCGCCCTGCGATTCGGCCTTGCCCTTGTTGTGGTGATCGTCGCCTGCGCGGCTGTAATCCTATCTCGCCGGAATTATGCCAAAGCCGCCAATCTCGAGCACAGCATCGAGGCTTTTCGACTCGAGTTCCGGCGTTCAATCGACGCCGCTCAAGCGGCGACGATCAAAAGCGTCGCCAGAACAATCCACGACAATATTTTCTCAGTTATAAAACCAATCGATTCGACGGTGAGGGATTTGGATGCCCGCCTTGCGAGATTAGAACAACAGCACGCTGATGCAACTGCGACCCATATGGCTGGAACCCAGATTTTGGATGTCCGCCTTGCGAGATTGGAACAGCACACCGATGCCACGGTGATCCAGAATTTGGATGTTCGTCTTGCGAAATTGGAAGAGCACGACGATGCCAGCGCGATCCAGAATTTAGATGTCCGTATGGCGAAATTGGAAGAGCACAGTGATGCTGCCGCTGCTACCGCGACCCAAATCGCAGCAACTCAGAAGCAATCTTTAGAAGAGAATGAGCGGATCGCTGCCCGACTGGTGGGATTTAAGCGAGACCTAACGGCGCTCAGCGATCAGCAGCAAAGCCTGACGGCGCTAAGCGATCAGCTTTCGCTGATTAAGCAAACAATTGATGAGGCTACTGTACGAGAGCAAGACATCAAGAATTCAATCGAAGCCATCAACTCTCGTGTCCTCGATGCCCAGACGCGCGCGGATGAATTATCTCCGCGTCTGCTGCTTGAAGAAAAAGCGCGCAAAGATCTAGCGACCCTCATCAGCTTGTTTGTCAAACGGCTCAAAAAGGTGAACGCAAACGCGACGGAGCTAGCCCTGCGTCTTAGCGATCTCGAGCGTCGCTTCCGTTTAAAAGCGACACAGCTTGGAGAACGTCACATTCTCGAACGCACGGACTCCCCGTCAACAAGCAACATGGAAGATCTGGTAAAGGATACCACGCCGAAAGCGGCTGATGGGGCAATTCCAATTGAAGCCAACCCAATTGCAACAAAAACCGACGGCGAAAATGCCGGGGATTCCGAACGCCCACCTCCAGGCGAAGAGTCGTCCAATAAAGCGAGCGTCGAGGGCGAAAGTCGCGCTGATAATAGCCGCGCCGACCAGCACGCAACGTGAGGGGTTTTCCTTCTCGGGTATGACGGCCATTGCCACGACGCAGACACCGATGCGCGAGCGCATGCGGTGTCCTGTCCCAAAAGGTGCTGCGCGCGGCGCTGGTACAGCTGGGTGGATTCGAACCACCGACCTCCTGATCCACAGTCAGGCGCTCTGAACCAACTGAGCTACAGCTGCACGGCCTGCGGCTTTTATTTTGCGCATGATCTTTTCCGAAAACCGGTATCCACTTTTCGGGATCATGCGCAAGCGCGCGAAACCTATGAGCAACACCGCGCTTTGGCAAGTTGGCCGTGTGTCCGCCCCCAAAAAGCAAAAGCCCGGGCCATGCCCGGGCTTCCCCTCGCCGCTTAACTTTACGCTAGCTTGGCGATGCCGTTCGCGAAGGCCGAATTAAGCGACCTTGCTGAACGCCCTGTTCACGCCGCTCTTGATCGGCTCGGCGGTCTCGGTCGCGACCTTCTGCACCAGCGCGCTGAGTTCCTTGCTCTGTTCGGTGAGAGCCTCGAACTGCTTGCGCGCATGGGCGCTCGACAGCTCGATCACTTCCGAAAGCGTCTTCGCCGTGATCAGCTCGCCGGCAAAATCGAACGCGGCGTTGGTATTCACGCGCGCCGCCTCGATGACTTTGAGGCCGTAGTCGGAGGCGCCCTTGGTCGCCGTCGAATAGGTGGTCTCGAGCACGTCGGTGGCCTCTTCCGCGGCCGCCTTCATCTTCTCGTAGGTGTCCTTGGCCTGCGCCACGCCGCGCTCGGCAAATTCACGGAATGCGGCGGGCATCTCGACCTTGGGGATCTCGAACTTGGGGATTTCAAATTTCGGCATTTCAAATGCCCCGACCGAGGGCTTGCTCGACTTCACTTTGGGGGAGGTTGTGGTTGCGGCTTCCGCCATGACACGATCCTTGATCTTTCGCTCTTTACACTTGGGGCTGTCTCTCACTCACGGAGAAAGTTTTTTGTTATGGCCGCGCCGCCCGTTGCGCGCTGCCTGCCATTTCCTGGTCCCGGGCCGAACGCTGTACCGATTGCACCCGAGCTCTTCCGTAGCATTAAATAACATCTCTTTTGGTGCATTGCAATAGGAATTGTTGCAATGCACAAAGATTAGGTAATGGCCTGGATTTGCTGTGGTTTTGGAACTCTGCCGGCGTATGTCGGAACTAAGTCTTAGGCTTAGCAGCATCGACCACAATTTTGGCGGCACTTTGACCGAGGTCCTGCACTTGGGTCGAAAGCGCTTGCATTTGCCGGCTCAAAAATTCCGACTGCAGGCCCAACACCTCGGCGCCGTCTTTCGCTTTCATCAGCTTCTGGGCGAAGTCGAAGGTCGCGGCCACGTTCTGCTCGGCATAGGAGATCGATTTCTGCGCAATCTCGCTGGCGCCGCTTTGCGCCACCTGGGCGCTGCCCTGCATCTGGCCGACCGCCTTGGTCGCGGCCTCCACGAAGCCGGTAAATGCCTCGCGCGCCTGCGCCACGCTTCGTTCGGCAAATGCGCGCATTTCGGTCGGAATTCCGAATTGCTCGAATGGATCCTTGGCCATCGCACGCTCCTTCTATCCGGTCCCCATGCTATCCGGTCCACATGCCAGCCGAAAACCGTCGCAGCCAGAAGCAAATTGGCCGGGCGCCCCTGACGCTCGCGGCACTTCCAATGGCAGCTTTCATGGCAGTTCCCATGGCAATTAAGGTTATCCCGGCTTCTTGCATTAAGCCACAGCGGGCCGGCATGGACGCGGCAAACGCCTCGGATTATTAAGAATTCGTTTAGCAACCGAGTTCCGTCAGGCATGTCCACCGTGGGGAGTGAACGCGCGGTATTACGGCATCCGCGTCTTGCGGCGCTGGCGACGGCAGAGTGGCCCGCCTGGCTCTGGAGCGCTGACGGCTCGCGAATTCTCTGGGCCAATGCGGTTGGCGCCGCGATTTTCGGGGCGACAACCTCAAGCAATTGCGCCAACCGGCGCTTTTCCGTCAGCGAACTGCCCGCCGCGCAGGTGCTTCGCCTGGCGGCAACACTGCCGTCCGGCGGGCAAGAGCGCCTGGAACGCTTGCGTGGTTTCGGCGGCAGCCTCGGCCGTGCGCTGACCTGTACCTGTTCGCGGATCGTCGCCGGCGACGGCAGAGGGGCGGTGCTCATAGTCGCAGCCGAGCCGGCGGGGCCGGCGCTGACACTTGCCGAGCGTGTGCAGCGGCTCTTGGATGAAGACGCCGATCCTGCCGCGGCTTTTATGCCTGATGGCCGGCTCGTTTATGCCAATGCCCAAGCGCAACATTGGCTTGACGGAACCAGCACGCTGGCCGCGCTTGGCCTCGAGGTGCTTGCCACGGCCGCGCTGCAAACCGGCACTGCCAATACCGCCGCGAAGCTTAACGGCGATGCCTGCGACATTCTGCTCGCCTGTCTCGGCCAAGGCGCCAGCAGCGTTGTGCTTGTCGTCGTACAGCGGCCGGCACGGCAAACAAATCAGGCGCTCGCAGCTAAGATCGAACTCGAGACAGCGCCGGAAAGTCAAAACAGATCAGCCCAGCCAATGTCGTCCGCGGCGGCATCGGATACCGGAGCGGTGGCCGCCGCACCGGCGAGAGCGGCAGCGGGGATTGGGGCGGCAGCGGAGCGCCGGCATCCGCTGCGCTTCGTCTGGGACATGGATGCCGACGGCCGCTTCTCCATCGCGTCGGACGAATTCCTCCAACTGATCGGAGCGCGGGCCGCCTTGCTCGGGCGGCAGTGGCGCGACATCGCTGCCGAACTAAAACTCGATCCGGCCGATCAGGTAGCCGCCGCGGTGGCGAGCCGAGAAACCTGGAGCGGGATTACTGTTTCATGGCCGATCGCCGCGCCGCCGGGTTCCGATCGCCATTCGGAACTGCGGCTGCCGATCGAACTTTCCGGTCTTCCGGTATTCGATCGCGATCGAAGCTTCCGCGGCTATCGCGGCTTCGGCGTCTGCCGCGACCTGACGCAGATCAACGGATTGGTACGGCCACCGCGCGGTGAGGACGCATCAGCTGCCGTGCCGCCGCTCAGTCCGCCAGCACCGTTCGACCGCGCAACCGTCGCGGCGCCGGACCAAGCGCTACAGGATCGCGGTCCGGTTTCGGCGAATGTGGTGCCATTTCGCCCTGCCGCCGCGGTTGAGCCGAAACCGGCGCCGAGCCTTAGCCCGATCGAGCGGCGCGCGTTTCGCGAACTGGCGCAGGAATTGACCTCGCGCCTGCGCGGCTCACACGCCGCGGCAACCGCCGAAGCCGTGGCGCAAGAACTGGCCGCGAGCCAAGACCAAACCCTGAGCCAAGACGAGCTGCGGCAGGTTTTAAGCCAAGCGCTCAATCAGGAAAACGACGCGGAGTTCGGCGAGGAGCCGAGCCAAGAGCAGAGCCAAGAACCGGAGCAGAACGCCGACGAAAACCCGGCCGAACCAGCGGACATACAAGCGAACGAAGAAAGCCGCAGCGAAATCCAAGAACCGGGCCAAGAGCAGGACCAAGAGCAGGACCAAGAGCAGGGCCAAGAGCAGAGCGAAGCTTCGAGCGAACCGGCACATGACGCGACAAGCGAACAAGAGCTTGATGCAGCCGAGCCGGTGGCGGAGCAATTGCTCACGCCGGCTTTCCTCGATCGCATTCCGCTCGGCATTCTGGTCTACCGTCATGACGGACTGCTGTACGCCAATCGGCACTTTTTGGATTTGAGCGGCTACAGCGATGTAGCGGCGATTGAGGCGGCTGGAGGACTGAACAGACTGTTCGCCGAACCTGACGCCAGTACTGCATTTGCCGATAGTACCGGCGCGGCGGCGGCAATCATCACCCAGTCTGGCGAGCGGCTGCCGGTGGAAGGGCGGATGGTCGCCGTGCCCTGGAACGCGGCGCCGGCGATAGCGCTTATTCTGAACAAAAACCAATCCGATGCCGCGGCGACCGGACACGCGGCGAACGCATCCGACGAACAAGCCGCCGATACCGAGCGCGAGGCGCAGCGGACCGCGGCGGCCAAGGCCGAATTTGTCGCCAGAATAAGTCACGATATCCGCAATCCGCTCACCGCCATCACCGGCTTTGCCGAAGCGATCATGAGCGAACGCTTCGGGCCGATCGGCAATGAGCGCTACCGCGAATACATCAAGGATCTCCACGCCGCCGCCGCGCATCTGTCGTCGATGGTCGACGACATGTTCGACCTGTCGAAGCTCGAGAGCGGGCGCATCGATCTGAGCTTTGCCAATGTGAATCTGAATGAACTTGTGCAGCAATGCGTCGGCATGATGCAGCCGCAGGCCAACCGCGCGCGCATCATCATTCGCAGCGCGCTGACCTCCGCGCTGCCGCTCGTCAAAGCTGACGAACGGGCGCTGCGGCAGATCGTGCTCAACCTGTTGTCGAACTCGATCAAGTTTACCGGTCCCGGCGGTCAGATCATCGTCTCGACCGTGTTCGCCGACACGCGCGAGGCGATCTTGCGCGTTCGCGACACCGGCGCCGGCATGAGCGAAAAACAGATCGCGGCTGCGCTTGAGCCGTTTGCGGACATCGACGCCTGGGCCAACTCTGGTTCGGGTGGAACCAAGTTTGGGCTGCCATTGACCAAGGCGCTCGCCGAAGCCAATCAGGCGCAGTTTCGGATCAAAAGCGCGCCGGAGGCTGGAACTCTGGTCGAGATCGCGTTTCCACCGAATCGTACGGTCGCCGACTGATCGCGCAGCGCCGCGTCGGGCGTTGCGGTCGAGTTTTTGCCGAGATTGCCGATCATGCTTCCGTAATGAATGCGGCGACCCGCCTCCGCCAAGTCGTTCTCCGCCGAGTCGTCCTGCGCCAAGTCGTCCTGCGCCAAGTCGTCATGCGCCAAGTCGTCATGCGCCAAGTCGTCATGCGCCAAGTCGTCCAGGCTTTGTTTCTAGTCGGCGTCGCCTTGTTTACGCCGGCGGCGCGCGCGGCCGACGTCGATCTATTGCTGGTGCTGGCGGCCGATGTATCGCGCAGCATCGATGCCGCAAAATTCCAGCTGCAGCGCGACGGCTATGCCGCCGCGGTCGCCGACGCGCGGGTCCTCGATACCGTTCGCGCCGGCCGCAATGGCCGGATCGGATTGACCTTCATCGAGTGGTCCGGGATCGGCGCGCAGCGCACCGTCGTTGATTGGATGACGGTCGGCGATGCGGCATCGGCGAAAGATTTCGGCGATCGTCTGCTGGAGTCGCCGCGCTCGTTCGCCGATCGCACTTCGATCAGCGGCGCCATCGAATTCGCGATGGCCCAGCTCGCCCAGGCGCCATTTGGCTCGCGCCGCCAGATCATCGATATTTCCGGTGACGGCACCAACAATTCCGGCCGCGATGTGGCTGAACTACGCGATCAAGCCGTGGCGAAAGGAATAACGATCAATGGACTCGCAATCCTGAGCGAAACTCCGCTGCCGTGGAATCCGGAGCACACCAATCCACCCGGCGGGCTTGATCATTATTATCGCACCAATGTCATCGGTGGCCCGGGCGCCTTCGTCATGGTGGCAAGGAATTTCGAGTCCTTTGGCGAGGCAATTATCAGCAAACTGATTGCCGAGGTTGCCCAAGGGCGAGAGAGAAACCGCGAGACCCAGTTCCGGCGGACTGCAGCGCGGTGAATCTGGGGCCGCGCGAGCGCATTTTTGTTGGGCTTGGCAAGGCCCCGCTGCCGCGGCCGCAAGCCACGAAAGCGACACAGATGATGACCATGTTGTTTGCGGGTTATCTACGGCCCGGTATAGTCGGCGGGCCTCACAGCAATCGGAAAAACGTCCCGTGAACGCGGCTTTTGGCTTGAAACGCCTTGCGATTGCCGCCGCCGCCGTTATTGCGGCGGTGCTTATCAGCGTTATCGGCGTATCTTTGCTGCTGCCGGCGGCTTCGGTCGGCGATGCGATAAAGTCGGAAATTCGCGGTGTGACCGGTCTCGATCCGGTGCTCGGCAACGATATCTCATTGTCGCTGTTTCCATCGGGAAGCGTGCGCTTCCACAACGTCGTGCTTGCCAATCAACCGACCGGCGAGCCGGCCGTCGCCGCGGACGAATTGGTCGCCCGACTGCGATACTTTCCGCTGTTAGCGGGCCGCATCGAAATCGCCGACGTGACGCTGGTGCGTCCGACCATCAAGGTCGCCTTCTCGGCCGCGGGCGAATCCAATTGGTCGGGCCTGATTTCATCGCTCGCCCGCGGGCTTGCACCGCAGTCCGAGCGCGGCGCCGCTTTCTCCGAAATCGGCATTCAGGATGGCACCGTCATTCTCTATGACGCTCGCAGTGACGCGACCGAACGGCTGGAAGATCTCGAGTTTCAGGTGGCGTGGCCTTCGATCTCGCGCAGCTTCGGCGCCAATGGCCATTTCACCTGGCACAAGGAGAAAGTCGAAGCGAGCCTTACGCTGAGCGATTTTCTGGCGGCGCTGACCGGTGACCGTTCCGGTCTCAAGATCCGGCTGTCCAGTGCGCCGCTCACGCTTGCTTTCGACGGTTCGGCAAGCGACGAACCGACGCTCAAAGTCCAAGGCACGCTCGGCGTGGAGGCGCCATCGCTCCGCGAGGCGCTGCGGTGGATCGGCAATGACCGGCTGCCGTTTGGCGGCTTTGGCCGATTTGCCCTGCGCGCGCAAAGCGACATCGGTGGGCGCGTGGCATCGCTCTCCAATGTCAATGTCGAGCTCGACGGCAACAGCGCGGAAGGCGCGCTCACCGTATCGACCGGCCCGCACCGGCTGGTGCAAGGCACGCTGGCGTCCGACACGCTCGATCTGACGCCCTATGTTTCCGGAATTCGGCTGCTCGAGCGCAACGAACGCAACTGGAGTCAGCTGCCGATTACGCTCGATGGCTTCAACGACCTAAGTCTCGACCTGCGGCTCTCAGCCGCCAACATCAAAATATCCACCGCCCGATTGGGCCGCACCGCCGTCGCCGCCACGATGCGCGAGAAGAAACTCAATATCACTGTCGGCGAATCGCAGGCCTTCGGCGGAGTTGCCAAAGGCACGCTCGGTCTCGCCAGCGCCGACGGCGGCGTTGCCGCGACCGCGCATATGCAGTTCGCCGACGTCGATCTGGATAATTGTCTCGGGCAGGTTTTCGGGCTGCATAAGGTCGAAGGCCGCGGCACATTGACGGTCAATCTCGAGGGTGGTGGCGACTCGGTCCTGGCCGTCACCCATGGCCTCAATGGCACCGCCGTGCTGAATGCGAGCGCCGGCGCGTTGACTGGCATTAATATCGAACAACTGCTGCGCCGCCTGGAGCGCCGCCCGCTCTCGGGCAGCGGTGACTTCCGCAGCGGCCGCACGCCGTTCGATCAGCTCGTCATAAACCTCAAGGTCAACCAAGGTCTGGTCTCCATTGACGACATGCGCGTCGTCGGCCCGTCGGTTCGCCTCGCTGTTGCCGGTCAGGCCTCGGTGCCGACCCGCGATCTCGATCTCAAAGGCGTGGCCACGCTGATCTCCACCGCCAGTGCCGATCAATTCGAACTGCCGTTTGTGGTGCAAGGCCCGTGGGATGATCCAATCATGCTGCCGGATGCGCAGAGCCTGATCCGGCGCTCCGGGGCAGCCGCGCCGCTTCTCGGCGGCGGCAAGCCGTTAAATGCCGGCGATGCGGTGCGTTCGGTCATCGATCAATTGATGGCCACCCCGCAAACGCCGGCGGCATCGCCCGCCGCCACCCCGGCCGCGGCGCCCAGCGCGCCGCACTCCATGCAGTAAGCAAAACACACCCGCGAGCGCGGCACATCGCACGCGCGGCAATCAGGGTTGGACGCGCGCCGGCGCGCCGCGCGACGCGCTGAGCTTGGTGAGGATCGAAGCCGCGATCACGGCCAGTCCGACCACAGCGACGACGATGCTGCAGACCGCGTTCATTTCCGGGCTGACGCCGAGACGCACCTCCGAATAGATGCGGATCGGCAACGTCGTTGCGCCGGGGCCGGTGGTGAAACTGGCAATGACCAAGTCGTCAAGCGAAAGCGCAAAAGCGAGCATCCAGCTCGCCGCGATTGCCGGGAAGATCAGCGGCAAGGTGACCAACACAAAAGTCTGCGCCGGAGATGCGCCGAGATCCATCGCGGCTTCTTCCAGGTTCAGGTCGAAATCGACGAGCCGGGATTGAACGATAACGGCAACGAAGCACGTCGCCATCGTGGTATGTGCGATGACCACGGTCCAAAACCCGCGATCGATCGAAACAGCCACAAACAAAAGCAGCATGGACAGGCCGGTAATGACCTCGGGCATGACCAATGGCGCATAAATCATCGCGGCGAACGGCAGCCGGCCGCGAAAGCGGCCGAACCGGACCAGCGCCACCGCGGCGAGCGTGCCCAAGAACGTGGCGGTGAACGCCGAGATGAAGGCCACCCGAAAGCTGATCGATGCCGCTTGGAGAAGCGCTGCGTCCTGCGCCAGCACGGCATACCAGCGCATCGACCAGCCGCCCCACACGGCCACCAGGCGCGAGGCATTGAACGAATAGACGACGAGAATGACGATCGGCAGGTACAAAAACCCGATGCCGAGAATTAGCGCCGCGATGTTGAAGGCGGACAGCTTGCGCATCTTAATCGCGCTCCATGCCGCGCATGGTCTGATGCTGGAAAACCACGATCGGCGTGACCAAAAGGCAGACCAGAACGACGGCGACGGCTGCGGCGGTCGGCCAGTCCTTGTTGGAGAAAAATTCGCTCCAGATCGCCTGCCCGATCATCGCGGTCTGTGAGCCGCCGAGCAGATCGGGAATGACGAATTCGCCGACGATCGGGATGAAGCAGAGCAACGAACCTGCGATCACGCCCGGCGCCGACAATGGCAAGGTGACGGCCCAGAACGTCCGCCATCGCGGGCAGCCGAGATCCGCGGCGGCCTCAAGCAACGATTGGTCGAGCTTCTCCAACGCCGCATAGAGCGGCAGAACCATAAACGGCAGGTAGGAATAGACGATGCCGATATAGACCGCGGTATTGGTCGATAGCCACGCCGGCGGCTCGCGTACGATGTGCAGCGCCAGCAACAGCTGATTGAGCGGCCCGTCGTGCTGCAGGATGTTCATCCACGCATAAATGCGAATCAGGAACGATGTCCAAAACGGCAGAATAACGAGCACCACCAGGACGGCCTGCAGGCGCGGTGGGGTGCGCGTAATCGCATAAGCGATGGGGTAGCCGATCACCAGCAGCAGCAGCGTGGAAAACGTCGCGATCTGCAGGCTCTTCATGTAGGAGACGACATAAAGCGGGTCGGAGCCGAGGAAGACGTAATTGTCCAGCGACAGGCTGGCAAAAAACGATCGCACGCCGCTCCAGCCGGCCGACAGATCGAAGACTGGCGTGTAGGGCGGCTGCGCAATCGCGCTCTGCGACAAGCTGATCTTGAGCACGATTAAAAATGGCAGCAAAAAGAATGCGACCAGCCACGCGTAGGGCAGCCACAGAACGATACCGGCAAGACGCGAGCGCTGCGGCTGCGGGCTCATGCGGCTCTCGCTCCGCTCATCGAGTCAACACGATTGCCGCTTCCGGCGCGAAACTAAGCCACACCTGATCGTTCCAGCTAATCCCGCGCGCGGTGAGCGGCCCGATATTAGCAATTGCCGCTTGCAGCGGCACGCCGGCCTCGGTGCGCAGCTTATAAAGCGACAAGTCGCCGAGATAACCGATATCGACCACGGTAGCGAGCACGCAGTTCTCCGCATTGGCGCGTTGCGTCGGCTCGACTGCGCACGGGATGAGGCGGATCTTCTCCGGCCGCACCGCGACCCACACCGTCGCGTTGGGCTCGGCGTCGATCTTTCCCGTGATGCGCAGCCGGCCCAATGCCGTCCCTTCGATCGTACCCGCGGCGTCGCCGACGCGACCCTCGAACAGATTGATGGTGCCGATGAAGTCGGCGACCCAGCGCGAATTCGGTTGCTCGTAAATTTCAGCTGGCGGTGCCACCTGCATCAGGCGGCCACGATCCATGACTGCGATCCGGTCGGCCACCGTCATCGCTTCGCTCTGGTCGTGGGTAACGATGACGAATGTGAGGCCAAGCCGGCGCTGCAAGTCCATCAGCTCGAATTGCGTCTCGCCGCGCAATTTTTTGTCGAGCGCCGCCATCGGCTCGTCGAGCAACAGCACCCGAGGCCGCTTGACCAGCGAGCGTGCAAGCGCGACGCGCTGACGCTGACCGCCGGACAATTCGTGCGGCTTGCGGCGGCCGAAATTTTCAAGCTTGACCAGCGCCAGCATATCGGCGACGCGCGAGGCGATTTCAGACTTCGGCAAGCCCTCTTGCTTGAGGCCGAAAGCGATATTGGCCTCGACGGTCAGGTGCGGGAACAAGGCATAGGATTGGAACATCATGTTGACGGGGCGGCGATGCGGCGGCACCGGCCCAAGATCGACACCGTCGAGAAGAATGCGGCCGGAGCTCGGCTTCTCAAATCCGGCAATGAGCCGCAACAGCGTGGTCTTGCCGCAACCTGAAGGGCCAAGCAGCGCGAAGAATTCGCCTTGAAAGACATCAAGCGAGAGTTGGTCGACCGCGGTGAACTCGCCGAAGCGCTTGCTGACGGCCTCAATGCGCAATAGCGGCTGTAAATTGCGTTCGGCCCAAGGCGCGAAGCCCCGTTTCGCGAAGCCCCGTTTCGCAAATCCCGAACTCGCCGCCATAGTCGCCATCGATCGTCCACGCGTGCGTGTGCTGGTGCCGCCGCCACGCTAATGCATTTTCACGATTCTCGGAAACAGCGCCGGCGGCGAAGCCATCCCCGCTCATACCCGCGCCGCTCATGCCCGCGCTGTCGCGTTCGCCTCGGCCATGAAGCGTTCGAGCGCCGCCGTCTGCTCCGGAGAGAACCGCAGTCCGAGCTTCGAACGCCGCCACAGCACATCGTCCGCAGTGCGCGCCCATTCCTTGCGCATCATATAGCGCACTTCGGCGGCGGTAAGATCGGCGCCGAAACACGTGCCCAAATCCTCCGCTCGGCTGATATTCTCAAGCACGCGCTCGACACGGCTGCCATAGGCTCGCACCAGCCGCCTAGCGTGCCCTGCTCGCAGGAACGGCCAAGTTCGCAACGTGCGTTCAACCAGCGTTTCGAGCCCGTCATAAACGAAATCGCCGCCCGGCAAATGGCTTTGCGCCGTCCACGGCCGCGAATGCGGGAAAAAGTGCCGCAAGCGCGCCAACACTTGTTCGGCAAGACGCCGATAGGTCGTCATCTTGCCGCCGTAGACCGTGAGCAGCGGCGCTTCGCCGTAGCGCTTCTCCAGGATCAGTTCGTAATCGCGACCGACATCTTGGGCCTTGCGCGCGCCATTGTCATAAAGCGAGCGCACACCGGCAAACGCCCAAACGACGTCGGCAGCGCCAATCTCGGTCCGGAAATATTCATTGGCGACCCGGCACAGATAATCGATCTCTTCGCCACTCGGCGCTGCGGTCGAAGGGTCGCCGGCGAACATCTGATCGGTGGTGCCGATCAGCGTGAAATCGCGCTCGAACGGAATGGCGAAAACAACCCGCCCATCGGCAGCCTGCAAGATGTATGCGCGATCGTGATCGTAAAGCCGGCGCACCACGATGTGGCTTCCCTTGTCGAGCCTCAGGCGATGCTGCGGCTCTTGGCGCATTGCGGTCTCAGCGAATATTTCGTTCCAGGCTCCGGTGGCGTTGATCAGGATTCGGGCGGTCACGACATCGCGCTGACCGCGCGCGATGAGAACAAGCCGCCAGCTGTCGCCGCGCTCTGCCCGCACACAGCGGGTGCGAGTGCGGATGACGGCGCCACGCTCCGCGGCATCCACAGCATTGAGCACGACGAGCCGCGAATCGTCGGCAAAGCAATCGGAATATTCGAAGGCATGGTGAAACCGGACTTTGAGCGGCAGCCCCGCCTCGTCGGTGACGAGATCGAGTTCACGCGTGCCGGGCAGAATGTTGCGCCAACCGATCCAATCGTAAAGCACAAGCCCGAGCCGCAGCAGTAACGCCGAGCGCCGCACTTCATTGATCGGCAAGACGAACCGCATCGGCCGCACCAGGTGCGGCGCGGCGCGCAACAGCGCTTCGCGCTCGCGCAAGGCCTCGTGCACCAGGCGAAACTGGCCGTGTTCGAGATAACGCAAGCCCCCGTGGATGAGTTTGGAGGAGGCCGAGGACGTACCGGAGGCGAGGTCGTTTTGCTCGATCAAAACCGTGCGCAGGCCGCGGCCGGCCGCATCCCGCGCAATTCCGGTGCCATTGATACCGCCGCCGACAATAGCCAGATCAAAATCAGCCACTGCGCCTCCCAGGCCGGGGAATATCGAAGGCCAACCGCGATCTTGCCTCAGGTGCAAGATGGGTGATTATCTCGGAATGGATACTACGCATGGACTTTCGCAATCGTCATGTCATTGTTACCGGTGGCGCGGGCGCGCTCGGCACCGCGGTAGTGGCACGGCTGATCGAGGCGGGCGCGGTCTGTCACGTGCCCTGCCTTAACGAGGCGGAGGCCGCGCGCTTTCGTTTGCGCGATCACAAGCAAGTCACGGTCATCGTCACCGGATCGCTCACCGACGAGGCGGCGATCGAAAAGCTTTATCGCGGAGTGACGCCGCTCTGGGCTTCGATCCATACCGTCGGCGGCTTTGCCGCCTCGGCTTTGCGCGATACTGACTTGGCGACGATCCGCCAGCAGATCGAGATGAACCTCATCAGCTGCATCTTGTGCTGCCGCGCCGCGGTCCGCGCCATGACGGACGCCGGCGGCCGCATCGTCAACGTCGCCGCGCGACCGGCGCTGGAATGGCGAACCGGCGCCGGCATGACCGCCTATACCGCCAGCAAAGCCGGCGTGGCGGCGCTGACCGCGGCGCTCGCCGAGGAAGTCGCCAAGGCCGGCATCCTGGTCAATGCGGTCGCGCCGTCGATCATGGACACGCCGGCCAATCGGCAAGCCATGCCGAAAGCCGATTACGGGCTGTGGCCGAAGGTCGAAGAGGTGGCGGCGACGATCGCGTTTCTGGCTTCGCCCGAAAACCTGGTCACGCGCGGCGCCATCGTTCCGGTCTACGGAAAGTCGTAGCAAGTGCGCATAACCCGCTCGTCCCCGCTTAAGGGCAAACGAGCGGAAGTGCGGCGAAGTCGCCTAATATCCCGGCCACAGCCCAGGCGTTGCCAGTTCGAGCAAATGGCCGTCCGGATCGCGGAAATAAATGCTGTCGCCGCCGCGCGGCCAATGGGTGCGGCCTTCGATCGCGACACCGGCCTCGTTGAGGCGGCTTTCCCAAACTTGTCGTTCCTCCGCGGCGATAGCGAGTGGCCGCGCAGAAACAACAGCAGCACGCCAACCGTTCTCTACGTCGAGGCATTCGAGCGCGCCTGTCCGTTCTATGAACAGGTTCTTGGCCTGAACAGCATTTATCGCGATCCTCGGCTTTGCGCTTACGATGTCGGTCATCACGGCGTGCT
>Ga0187802_10000005_pt1 | contig 41277 bp, 37 predicted proteins | sample NC_wetland_sal_i_FD_130584 | JGI IMG/M metagenome (GOLD analysis project Ga0187802, IMG submission 130584) | Wetland sediment microbial communities from Neuse River Estuary, North Carolina, USA - Control_2 | ecosystem: Environmental > Aquatic > Freshwater > Wetlands > Sediment | place: USA... | reverse complement strand
TAAGTTTCACACGGGCGACGTGCTGCCCGAGCTGCGTTTGCATTACACCACGATAGGCGCGCCTTCTGGGCAGCCTGTGCTGGTGCTGCACGGTAGTGGCAGCTCGGCCGCCGGCATGCTCACGGCTGATTTTGCCGGTCAGCTCTTCGGTCCGGGCCAGCCGCTGGACGCCACCAAATATTACATCATCATCCCCGACAGCATCGGTCACGGCAAAAGCTCAAAGCCGTCCGATGGTCTCAAAACGAAATTTCCCAAATACGATTACGCCGACATGGTCGACGCGCAGTATCGCTTGCTCAGCGAGGGTCTCGGCTTGCGGCATGTTCGCCTTGTCATCGGCAATTCAATGGGCGGCATGCATGCGTGGCTTTGGGGCGAGAAGTATCCTGGCTACATGGACGCCTTGGTGCCGATGGCATCGCAGCCAACGGCGATGGCAAGTCGCAATTGGATGTTGCGGCGGATGATGCTGGAGTTAATTCGTAACGATCCTGAATATCAGAACGGCAACTACACGACACAGCCCCGATTTCTGAAACTCGCCAGCGTATTTTTCGGTATCGCCACCGCCGGAGGAACACTCAATTATCAGAAGCTCGCGCCGACGCATGACAAAGCCGACCAGCTCGTGGATGCCCGGCTGGCCGCGCCGATGAACGCCGACGCCAATGACTTCATCTGGGCATGGAATTCTTCCGCCGACTATGACGCGGCGCAAGGGCTTGAACGCATCGAGGCCTCGGTTCTCGCCATTAACTCCGCCGATGACGAACGCAATCCGCCGGAAAGCGGGCTCGAACAGGCTGCGCTCAAACGGGTGAAGAACGGCAAGCTTTATCTTATCCCCGCCAGTGACGAGACCCGCGGCCATCTCACCACCGGGATGGGGAAGTTTTATTTGCAGCAGCTGCAGGACTTGCTTAGCACCGCGCCGCAGCGGGCAATGTAACGGATGCCGGACCGGCGAAGGGACCGGCCGCTAGCTTTTGAGGCTTACCCGCCCGCTGAAAGTGCGTTCGGGTTGAACCTCAGCTTTTTAAGTGGCATCACGGCCAGACCGCCAGCACCGCGCCCATGATGAGCAGTGCGAGAAGCAGATACCCGTTGTTGATCAAATAGAGCTTCAACGGCCGCTTCTCGAACGTGACCGAGCCGAGCGTCGCCACGGCGACAAAGCCAAGCCAATTGAAAAAGCCGACGGCTGCGCCCTGCGCCCAGTTCTGCGCGCCGGCGTAATGCACCGCAGCACAAACGCCATCAGCGCGGAGCCGATGACGTCCGGAACAAGCGCCTTGACCAGGCCGGCCTTCATCTCCGCCTAGACGCCGGCTAGCTTGCACCACGACGGACCGAACAGGGTGGGCGAATACCAGAACGCACCAATAGCCTGCTTGATGATCACCGCCGCCAGGATTGCAAACCAGTTGATAGGAAATTCCTGCACAATGTCCCTCCCAATGCATTCGCCGGAAAACGACTGCTGCGGCGTTAACACCGGACAAGCAATCATTATTCGATCGTGTGTTCACGGACCGAATTTGGAGTCGAGCGCGAGCCTTGCCGGCTCCTCCGCGTGTGAACGGGCTTCGCCCTCTAAGCGTCGCCGGCGGCGATGGCGTGAAAGAACGTGCCGCTGACGCACCCGCGCCGGCCGCCGCCTTTGCCGAGCGCGCGCCCCTCGCTGTCGCTTAGTTCGGCAAACGGCTCATCGTCGCCCACTGCGGTGAGCGATGCATAATGAAACTCATGGCCGCGCATGTGTGCTCCTTTGGGTCCGAGCACGCCGTCTGACAAAAGTCGCGCCGCGCGATAGCCGAGATGCAACTTACGTTTGGCAAAGCTGGTCGTATGACCGAGGAGCCCGGTCATGGCGTGCGTGCGGCCATCGCTGTCCTCGATGGTCTGACCCAAAACCATGTAGCCACCGCATTCGCCGTGAACGGGACGCGTTTGCGCAAAACGGCGCAAACCTTTTGCAAAATGCTGTGCCGCTGCGAGCGCTTGCGCATGTAATTCGGGGTATCCGCCCGGCAGCCAGCAGCTGTCGGCGCGCTCCACCGGCGCTTCATCGGCCAATGGAGAGAACGGCAGGATCTCCGCGCCGGCGCTCCGCCAGGCTTCCAGAACATGCGGATAAACGAAGCTGAAAGCCCGATCCTGCGCCAACGCGACGCGCTGCCCAGGCGGCGGCAGGAAACCAGCCCGACTGTTGCGCCGCGCCCGGAACATGAGGGGCGCGGCGGCCGCGACGATCGCATCGAGATCGAAGTAACGTTCCGCCGCCGCGGCGAGCCGCTCGATCAGCGCCGCCAAATCCGCGTGCTCGGTGGCCTGCACCAAGCCGAGATGCCGCTCCGGTAATGAAAGCGCGGCATCGCGCGGCAGCACGCCAAAAACAGGAAGCCCGACGGCGCCGATAGCGTCGGCAACGAGCGCGCGATGCCGTTCGCTTGCCGTGCGGTTAAGAATAACGCCCGCAATTTTCACGGCCGGATCGTGCGAGGCAAAGCCGCGCGCTATGGCAGCCGCCGATTGCGCCTGGCGCGCGACGTCGAGCACCAGCACCACGGGCAGATCGAAATGCGCGGCGAGATCGGCAGTCGTACCACGCCGGCCGGCGCTTGCCGCCGCGCCGTCGAACAGGCCCATGACGCCTTCGATGACGAAAATGTTCGCGCTGTCCGCAGCGCGTGTCGCCAGTATATCGAGCAGCGCTTGCGGCATCGCCCAGGAATCGAGATTAACCGCCGCGCTTCCGCTCGCCGCGGCATGAAAAGCCGGATCAATGTAGTCGGGCCCCGCTTTCGCCGCGCTTACTTTCACGCCGCGACGCCTGAGCGCCGCCACAAGCGCGAGCGTTATCGTGGTCTTGCCGGCGCCAGATTGCGGCGCCGCGATGATCAGACCGCGCCCGGTCATTTCAATCCCACTGCCGCGCTTGGTTCCGCGACCGCAAGTTCGTTGCGCAGCTTGACGATCTCGCCGATCACCACGATCGCCGGCGGCTCGAGTTTCTGTGCGCGCGCGTCGCTGGCAAGCTTTTCAAGCGTCGAGACGACAACGCGTTGTTTCGGCGTGGATGCCGAGACGATGACCGCGGCCGGCGTGCTGGCGGCTACACCCGCTTCGAGCATCGCCGCGGCGATCCGTTCAAGATTATGCATGACCATGTACAGCACGATCGGCTGTCCGGTCCGCGCGAGCGGCGCCCAATCGAAATCGTCATCGGCACCGTGTCCGGCGGCAAAAATGACGGCGCGATTGACGCCGCGGAGCGTAGCCGGAATGCCGGCGGCGGCCAGCGCGGCGAGGCCGGCGGTCACGCCCGGAATGATGCGAAACGGTATGCCGGCCCGCGCCAGCATCATGGCCTCTTCGCCGCCGCGGCCGAATACGAAGGGGTCGCCGCCCTTAAGCCGCAGCACGCGGTGGCGCGCGCGCGCCAGCGCGACGAGGCGCTCGCTGATATCGGCCTGCAGCGGCGACGGCTTGCCGCCGCGTTTGCCGGCAAATTCGAGTTGGGCCTGGGGTCCGGCCAAGGCCAGCACCCGCTGATCGACCAAGGCATCGTGGACGACAACGTCCGCTTGCGCGAGCCCGGCGAGGGCATCGAGCGTGAGCAGGCCCGGGTCGCCCGGTCCGGCGCCGGCGAGCCAGACATGTCCCGGCGCGAAGACCGGGATTGCGGTCCGGCGCGCCGCCAAAGCATCCCATGCGGTCATGATGAACTCACTGGCGCCTCTGCTGGTAGTGACGGGTTTCGCTTGCGGGACTAAAGGAAGCGGCATGGCGAAAGTGGCGAAACAGCAACGGGCACTGCGCCGCGGCTGGACCACAGGCACCTGCGCCGCGGCCGCGGCCAAGGCCGCCTTTGCCGCGCTGGTGACCGGGGATTTTCCCGATCCGGTTGCGGTGACGCTGCCGCGCGGCGAGCGGCCGAGCTTTGCGCTCGCCATGACGCGCATGGCTGGCAATGCCGCCGCTGCAGGCGTCATCAAGGACGCGGGCGACGATCCCGACGTGACGCACGGCGCGCTGATCTGCGCCACGGTGCGGCTGGGCGCCGCCGGCAGTGGCGTGATTTTTCGCGCTGGCGAAGGCGTCGGCACGGTAACGCGCGCCGGATTGCCCATCGCTCCGGGCGAGCCTGCTATCAATCCGGTGCCGCGGCGCATGATTGCCGATGCGATCGCCGAGATTGCCGCAGCCAGCGGTCGCGCGGCAGATGCTGAAGTCGAGATTTCGATTCCGGGCGGCGAGGCGCTGGCGGCGAAAACGCTCAATGCGCGGCTCGGCATCGTCGGCGGTCTGTCGATACTCGGCACCACCGGCATCGTGGTGCCGTATTCCTGCTCGGCGTGGATTGCCTCGATCCATTCCGGCATCGATGTTGCGCGCGCCGCCGGTCTCACGCACATCGTCGGTTCGACCGGCGCGAATTCGGAAACCTCGGCGCGGAAGCTCTATGCCCTGCCGGAAATCGCGCTGATCGATATGGGTGACTTCGTCGGCGGCATGCTCAAATATCTGCGGCGGCACCCGGTGCCGCGCGTCACCATCGCTGGCGGCGTCGCCAAGATGACCAAGCTGGCCCAGGGGCTCACCGATCTGCACTCCAAACGCGGGGAGGTCGATCTCGCGACGCTGGCCAAGTTCGCGACCGCGGCCGGCGCCGGCGAACAGATCCAGCGCGGCGTTCTGGCGGCGAATACGGCGGCACAAGCCTTTGCGATCGCGCGAGCCGCCGGTATTGCGCTCGGCGATCAGGTTGCGCGGGCGGCGCAGGAAACCGCGGCGAATATTGTCGCCGGCACCGATATCGCCATCGAGGTCGTGCTGTTCGATCGCGAGCAGAATCTGGTCGGTCGCACTCCGTTCAAGGTCTGATTTCCTTGCGCTCATCCGCCGCCTCCGCGAAACCGTCGGCGGTAGCCGGGATCGTACAGCGCGCTGTCGCGGAAATCGCGCGCGCCCAGCGCGCGGCCGACCAGGATCAGCGCGGTGCGCTCAATCCCCGCCTGGGCAACTGCCGCGGCGATGTCGGCGAGCGTGCCCGACACGACGCGCTGCGCCAGTGAACTCGCCTCGACGACGACCGCGGCGGGACAGTCCGCGCCATAGAACGGCGTGAGCTCGGCAACGATTGCGTCGAGCGTATGAACGGCGAGATGGATGACGAGCGTCGCGCCGGTTGCGGCAAAGGCGGCAAGCGTTTCGCGCTCCGGCATCCGTGAGGCGCGGCCGCCGACGCGCGTGAGCACGACGCTCTGCGCCACTTCCGGAACCGTCAGCTCGCATTGCAAAGCCGCCGCCGCCGCGGCGAAAGCCGGCACACCCGGCGTCAGCGTGTAGGGGATATTCCGCCGCTCAAGCCGGCGCAGCTGCTCGGCCAGCGCCGAAAAGATCGACAGATCGCCGGAATGCAGCCGCGCCGCGTCGTGTCCCGCCGCATTGGCGGCGACAAACTCGGCTTCGATCTCGTCAAGCGACAGCGGCGCGGTGTCGACGATGCGCGCATCCTTCGGGCAGAAGCGCAGCAGCTCGCGTGGCACGATCGAGCCGGCATAGAGGCAGACCGGACAACGCGCGATCAGTTCGCGTCCGCGCACTGTGATGAGGTCGGCTGCGCCGGGGCCGGCGCCGATGAAATGCACGGTCATTGTGCGGCACCCGAGCTGGCCAGCGCGCAGGTCGCCGCGCCGACCATAAGACGGGACGCGATCAGGCGTGAGGACGGTCCCGCCGCGGCGAGCGCGGCGGCTTCGGCGAGCGAGGGCACGCCGGTGAGCGCCAGGACACGATCGGATCGTGTCGCCACCCGCGTGCCTGCGGCTTTGAGTTCGGCGTCGGGGATGAGCATGATGCCGACGCCGAATGTCGACGCGGCGGTTGCAATGCCTATCTCGGCGTCTTTGGCCCTGCTGGTCGCGATTGCTTTCAGCTCCGCTGCGCTGATCCCCGCGCGGGCGAGCGCCGTCCGTATCGCGGCTTCGATGTCCGCCGCGGCAGCGCCGCGCCTGCAGCCGATTCCGGCGACGATCATGGCTTGATCCATTTCCATTGCGTTACCGGCATTGCCACGCGCCAACCGATCTTCTCGCCGAGCGGCTCGGCCCGCGAAACTGCCAGCCGCAGCAATTCGCCGCCCAGCACAGCATGCCGGCCGAGCAGCAGCGTTTCGGTTTCAAGCGTGACGGCGTTGACGACGAGCCGCCCGCCCTGCCGCAGCGCGCGCGCCGCGCCGTCAAGCACGCCGGGCGCGCTGGCGCCGCCGCCGATGAAGATCGCGTCAGGCGTCGGCAGTTCGGCGAGTGCGCCAGGCGCTGCGGCGGCGATAATCTGTAATGCTGGCACGCCGCAGGCGGCGGCGTTGCGCACGATGCGCGCGGTGCGATCGCCGCGGCGCTCGATCGCGATCGCTCGCATCGTTGGATCGCTCAGCATCCATTCGATTGCGATCGAGCCTGAGCCCGAGCCGATGTCCCACAGCAATTCGCCGCGGCGCGGCGCCAAGGAGGACAGCACGACCGCGCGGATTTCGCGCTTGCTGAGTTGTCCGTCATGTTCGAACAACTCATCCGGGATGCCGGCTGTGCGCGGCAGGATCCGGGCGTCCGGCGCCGCCGCGACTTCGATCGCGACTGTGTTGAGGGCATCCACGGCGCCAAACGCGAACTCGGCGGCCGTGGTGCTGCGGACGCGCTCGCGCGGTCCGCCGAGCGCTTCCAGAACCGTCAGCCGTGATTGGCCGAATCCGGTTTGCGCCAGAAGCTGCGCCAGCGCCGCCGGGCCATCGCCGTCGGACGTCAAAAGCAGAATGCGCGCGGCCGGCTGCAGGTGAGGTCGAATGAGATCGAGCGAACGTCCATGCAGCGACAGCAGCACCGTATCCGGCACCGACCAGCCGAGTCGCGCCGCCGCCAGGCTGAAGGCCGACGGCGCCGGAAGCACAATCATTTCCCGCGGGTCGATGTGGCGCGCCAGCACCGCGCCGACGCCGTAATGAAACGGATCGCCGGAGGCCAGCACGCAGATTTGCCGCCCGCGATGGCGGCCGACCTCGTCGGCGGCGCCGTCGAAGGGGCTCGGCCAAGCGCGTGCCGCCCCGCGGATAAGCGGCGCCGCAAGCGCAAGATGACGCCGGCCGCCGAACACGATGTCGGCCCCGCCAATCAGCCCCCGCGCCGCCACGCTTAAGCCGTCGACGCCGTCCTCGCCGATTCCGACGATAGACAGCCAGCGCGGCGATGCGGCACTGTGAGCTGAAATCGTCTCGATAAACGGCTCGTTGCCGACAGGCATGTCACGCATCCTTATCCTCGGCGGTACCACGGAAGCGCGAGAATTGGCCGAGCGCCTGGCCACGCGCGCGGATCTGGAAATCGTTGTATCGCTGGCTGGCCGCACCAAGTCGCCGGCGCCGCAGCCGGTGCCGGTTCGCCGCGGCGGCTTCGGCGGCGCTGCCGGTCTTGCGGCGTATCTTGCCAAGGAACGGATCGACGCCCTCGTCGATGCAACCCATCCCTATGCGAATATCATTTCGGCAAATGCCAACATTGCCGCGCGCCAAGCGGGCGTGCCGCTGATTGTGGTTCAGCGACCGCCATGGCGCGCCGTTGCCGAGGATCGTTGGATCGAAGCAGCCGATGTCGCCGATGCCGTACGCAGACTGGGGGAGCGGCCGCGCCGGGTATTTGTCACGCTTGGCCGCACCGAGCTCGCGCGGCTGGCCACAGCGCCGCAACACTTTTATCTGATCCGCAGCGTCGACCCCGTCGAACCGCCGCTGCCGCTGCCCCACGTCAGCTATGTCACCGATCGCGGACCGTTCAGCGCAGCCGATGACCACGCGCTTATGGGCGCGCACGCTATCGATGCGGTGATCGCCAAGAACAGCGGTGGGGTCGCGAGCTACGGCAAGATCGCGGCGGCGCGCGCGCTCGGCATCGACGTGATCATGCTGCGCCGGCCCGCGCCGCCCGATGCGCCCGCGGTCGAGACCGTGGACGAAGTGATCGCGTGGCTCGGTCATGCGATCGCCTCCGCCATGGCGCGCGGCGTGTAAACGAGCGGTGAGCGTCCGGGCCGCTCGACGACGCGCGTCTCGCGCGTGCCGACAATTACCAGCGTCGCCATGTCGGCCGGTTCATTCGCGGCGGTTTCCAGCACCGTCACCGCGACCCGTTCGTCCGGCTGGCCGACGGCGCGACCGAAGATGACCGGCGTCGTCGGCGGCAGATGGCGGCGCAACCGCTCGACCGCGCCGGCGAACTGCCAGGGCCGCGCGCGTGACACCGGATTGTAGAGTGCGATCGCAAAGCCCGCTTGCGCCGCCGCATCGAGCCGGCGCTCGATCAGCGGCCACGGCTTGAGATTGTCGGACAGCGACAGCGCGCAAAAATCGTGACCCAGCGGCGCGCCGATGCGCGCCGCGACTGCCAGCATCGCGGTAATGCCCGGAATGAAGACGACATCGAGCGCGCGCCAGGCATCGGGACCGGTAGCGATTTGTTCGCAGACCGCCGCCGCCATCGCGAACACGCCGGGATCGCCGCCGGATACGACGGCGACGGTCGCCCCTTGCACGGCCTGGCGCAGCGCGTCGGCAGCGCGCGCCGCTTCCTCGCGATTGTCGGACGGATGGCGGCTCTGACCCGTGCGCGCCGGCACGCGGTCGAGATAGGGACCATAGCCATAGAGCGCTTGCGCGTCGGTCAGCGCAGCGGCGGCCTCGGGAGCGAGATAGCGTTCATCGCCCGGGCCCAGGCCGATAACGGCGAGGCGTCCGCTCATCGTTCGCTTCATGGCTCGCCTCCTGGTTCAGTTCCTGGTTCAGCTCCTGGTTCAGTTCCCGGCTTTGCTCCCGGCCGGTGTTCCCAGCCTGGCACCAGGACCACCGCGAAATAGGGTGCGTCGTCGTCGGGCTTCGCGGCAAGCGGGATCATTTTCTCTTCCGCCATCGTACCGCGCTCGACATAGAGCGCGCGCGGCAAGCGTCCGCTGCGCGCAAGCGCGCGCCGCAGTTTCGCCAGATGCTGGCCCACCTTCATCACCACCGCGGCATCGGCTTCCGCAAGGCGACGCACCAGTTCGCTCTCGGGCAGCGTCGCCGGCAGCACGGTGAAGACGTCGTCGCCTTGCGCGATCGGCATCGCCGCCGCGGACCAGCAGCCTGACATGCCGGTCACTCCGGCGATGACTTCCGTGGCGAAACGCGGCGCCAGCCGCGCGTGCAGATGCATATAAGAGCCGTAAAACATCGGATCGCCCTCGCACACCACGGCGACGACGCGCCCCGCCTCGATATGCCCGGCGATATCCGCAGCCGCGCGCGCATAGAAACTCTCAAGCGCCTCGCGATAGCCGGCGCTGCATTTCGGCAGCTCAGTCGTCACCGGATAGGCGAGCGGCAGTTCAATGATGCCGGCGCGAAGGTACTGCCCTATCGTCGCGCGGGAATGACTGGGATTCCCGGCTTTGGCGAAATAAGCGATCACATCGGCCTGGCGCAGCGCGCGCGTTGCTTTGACCGTCATCAATTCCGGATCGCCCGGCCCGACGCCGACGCCGATCAGCTTGCCCGATCTCACAGTCGCGCTCATAGGCCGGGCCTCGCCAAAGCATTAACGGCGGCGGCGGTGATGGCGCTGCCGCCGATCCGTCCGCGCACGATAAGAAACGGCACGCCGCGCGGATTGGCGGCAAGCGCGTCCTTGGATTCGGCGGCTCCGACAAAGCCGACCGGAATGCCGAGAATCGCAGCAGGTTTCGGCGCGCCGGCATCCAATAGTTCGAGCAATCGGAACAGCGCGGTGGGGGCATTGCCGATCGCGACGACCGCGCCGGCAAGACGGTCGAGCCACAGATCGAGCGCTGCCGCCGAACGTGTGGTGTTGATTTTTGCGGCAATCGCGGCGGTCCGCGGATCGTTGAGCGTGCAAATCACATCGTTGCCGACCGGCAGCCGCGCGCGGGTGATCCCATGCGCCAGCATTTCCGAATCGCAAAGGATCGGTGCGCCGGCGGCGAGCGCCGCGCGCGCCGCCGCAACCAAGTCGCCGCCAAACACAATATGTTCGGCAATGCCGACTTGCCCGCAAGCGTGGATCATCCGCACAGCAATTTCGGCCTGTTCCGAGGTAAAGCGCGACAGATCGGCCTCGGCGCGAATGATGGCGAACGATCGCCGATAGATCGCGGCGCCGTCGCGCAAATACGTGGCTTGGTCGGCCGCGGCGTCAGACATGAGGGATTTTCCCGCCAATGCCACGACACTCGCGCAAGTGATCCGCGATGACGTCCGGCAATTCATGGAGCGGCGCTGCCGCAAAGGCCGCGTCGCGCGCCGAGCCGTTGGCGACCAGGGCGCAATCGCCCGGTGTGCCGACCACGGTGACCGGCGCAGCGCCGGGATGGGCGCAGCCTTTGGCGCAGCCGGATATATGGATGGTCGATCCGTCGCTCAGATACGGCGCGGCAGCGGCGGCAATATCAGGCGCGATGGCTCGCGCGGCGATGTAAGCGGAGGCGCAGAGCGGCGCGCCGGCGCAGGCAATAACATGGCGTCGCGGATCGTCGGCGCGGGTGACAAAGCCGAGCTCCGCGGCGGCAGCTAAGAAATAAGACGCGACTTCCTTCGTCAGCCCGATTGCGAGCAGGCTGCGGTTCGGCGCGGTGCGCAGCCCGTGCGCGCCGCTCGCCGCCGCGACATTGGCAAGTTTTTCCAGTGTGCTCGCCTCGGCATGGCCAAAGGCCAGTCCGACGCCGCAAGCCAAAGAACCATCGCGCAGCGCATGCAAGCCGATCGCGTCGCTGCATTGGCGCGGCGCGGAGTTGGCTTCGACACTCTTCGCGCCCTCGCGATCGCGTCGCGCCACAGCTCCGCGGTGCGCGAATGCGAGCGCGTCCTCAAAACAGGCGAGGCCCTCGGCGGCGATGATGTCGCGTGCGCGCGCGCTACGCTTGGCCAGAACGAGCAGCAGACCTGACACAGCCTCCACGGCATCATCCGGTGCGATGACGCCCAGCTCGAGCGCGTTTATATCATCGCCCCTGACGGCCAGCCGCAAGATGGGCTGACCATTGCGCAATTGTGCGCACACGCGAATATCGGCGGCGATTCGCGCAAGATTGAGCGGCGCGCCACCGTCGATCACGACGGAAACCTTGGCATCAAGCCGGCCGGCGAGCGATTGCTGCGCCACAGCGCGCCGCAAAGCGGCGGCGAGTGCGGCCGCATCGAAAATCTCCGCCGCGTCGAGTCCGGCGAGCGGATTGCACAGAATTGGCACGCCGTCCTCGGCGGCGATGCCGAGCGCGGCGATTTCCGCTGCAAATTGCGGTGCGGAATGTGCGCTCAAGCCGCGTACCTGAATACTGCCGCGCGCGGTGATCTCGATGATGCCATTGCCATAGGCGCGCGCGGCTGCGCACAGTGCGGCGAAGGCGTCGAGTGCAATCGTGCCGTGCGGCAGGATCCGCACCAACAAGCCATCGCCCGTCGGCAAGGGCCGCGACAGCCCCGGACAAACGCCGCGCCGCGCCGGAACCGCGCTCAGAGGAGTGCTGCCCGGCGCGCTCATGTCATTGCTCCGCCGCCGGCTTGCCCGCGCAACGCCGCCAAGGAAGCGCTGACATCGTTCCGTCGCGGGTGCCAAAAGCCGCCCTGCAGCGCCGCCTCGAGGCGATGCGCGATGCTTGCAGCGGCCGCAGGGCTCTCGCGCAGGAGAAAATCGCGCACGGCCGGATCCTCGACATAGGCGGCGTGCAGGAGGTCGAACAATTCGCTGGCTACCGCATCGGTGGTTTCGGCGAAATTCACCAGCCGATCGACCGTCTCGGCAAGCTCGCCGGCGCCCCGCGGCCCGTGCCGCATCTGCCCAGCGATGAAGCGGGGATTGACGGCGCGAGCGCGGACGATACGCGACAGCGCGGCCGACAGCGGCCGTGCCCGCGGCCGTTGCGGATCGGTCATGTCGAGCATGACAAGATCGGCGGCTCGCCCGAGCATTTTGGCGGCGGCGGCAAAACCGCCGATGAAAGCCACGTCTTCGGCGCCTTCGAGGAGATCACGCGCGGGATCGTCACTGACATGAATGAGCATGTCGGCGCCGGCGACGCGTGCAGCGAATGCGTCAGGCGCCGCGCCGGCTTCGCCCTCGGCGCCGCGATAGACATGCGACGCCGCGCCGAGATAAGCAGCACCGATCTTGTCGCTGCCGAATTCGCGGCCGAACATATCTTCGATACCGGCGCCGTAGGCGCCGGGCGCGCTGCCGAAAATCCGATCGAAGCGGACTTCATGCTTGCCATTGGCGGCGCGGCGCGCTGCGGTCAGCGGATTATCGTCATCGTCTTCATCGCGCGCCGCGACCGCCTGCACCGCCGCGTCGATCAGCGCGATCTGCGCCGGGAATAAATCGCGGAACAATCCGGATATCCGCCAGCTGACGTCGACCCGCGCACGTCCGATCGCCGCGGTCGGCAGCACTTCGACGCCGGTCACGCGTCCGGTCGCATGTTCCCAGAGCGGGCGGCAGCCAAGGAGCGCAAACCCTTGCGCTATCTCTTCGCCGCCGGTACGCAGCGTGGCGCTGCCCCACAAATCGATCACCACGGCGCGCGGCGGTTCGCCATGGTTTTGCAGATGCGCGCGCACCACTTCGGTCGCGGCAGCGCCGCCGATTTCCATTGCGGTGGGGGTCGGCAGCGTCCGCGGATCCGCCGTGAACAGATTGCGCCCGGTCGGCAGCACGTCGCGGCGGCCGCGTGCCGGCGAGCCTGCCGGTCCGGCCGCGATGCGGCGGCCATCGAGCGCGGCGATCAGCGCCCCGCGTTCCGCCTCGGCGCTGTCGTGCCAAGCCCGATCGTCGGTGTCCGCGGGGGCTCGACCGAAAATGTGCTGGCCGTCTTTGACGGCGAGGTCCTTGAGGTCGCAGAGCCAGGCATCGATGCGTTTGAGGGCTTCATCCGCAGGCGCAGCCGCGTTGATGCCAGCGTCGCGGGCAAGGCCCGTACGCCGGGCCGTTTCGATGATCAAAGCGGCAAGCCGCTCGCGCCGCCGGCGATCGAGTCCCTCGGCTTGCGCATATTCGTCGAGCAAGAGTTCGAGCGCATGCGCGTCGCCACTCGGTCCGCCCGCGGTCAGCGGTGGCGGCAGATGGCCGATGGTCACCCCGGCAATGCGGCGCTTGGCCTGCGCCGCCTCGCCGGGATTGCTGACGATGAACGGATAGATCACGGGCAGTGCTCCGGTCACAATTTCCGGAAAACACGCACCCGTCAGCGCCACCGTTTTGCCGGGCAGCCATTCCAGCGTGCCGTGCGCGCCCATGTGGACGAGGGCGTCGACGCCCGCCAGGTGTTGCAGCCACAAGCCAAACGCGACGAGTGCATGCCGCGGCGGCAATTGCGGGTCGTGATAATCGGCGCGGCGATCCGAGCTTCGTCCACGATCGGGCGGCAGCGCCACAATGACATTGCCGAGTCGTTGCGCGCGGAAGCGAAACGCGCCGCCACGCAGTTCGGGATCGTCGGCCGGATCGCCCCAAGCTTGATGCAGCTTTTCGACGGCCGCCTGCGGCACGCGTTGGAGCAGACGCGCATAATGTTCGAGCGACAGGATCGCATCGTCGGAGCCGCCTGCCAGGGCGTCGAGCAAGGCACGCGAGGTATCCGGCACGCTATCGACGACGTATCCGGCTTCCCGCAGATCACCGAGCGCGGCAAGCACGCTTGCGGGCACGTCGAGGCCGACCGCATAGCCGGCGCGATCTTTCGCGCCCGGATAATCCGGCATCAGGATCGCGACGCGGCGGTTTCGGCGAGGCAGCCACGCCAGCCGCACCCATGCGGCGATGCGATCCGCGGCGATCGCGATGCGATCAGGCTCGACACGACTGGCAAGCGCGGTAAACGCGAGTTCTTCGGAGCGCGCCAGCGCATCTTTAAACGCCACGACGCCGGTCAGCACCCGGCCGTCTAATTCGGGAAGTACGACGTGCATCGCCAGGTCCGCGGCGCCGAGACCGCGTGGACTGTCGCGCCAAGCCGTTCGTCTGGTGGTGGCGCTGACGATCTGAAACAGGGGAGCATCGAGACCGTCGAGCGCGGTCGTTTCACTGGCGCCGCTCGCGGCAAATCCGGTCATTGTCACGATCGCCGCCGGGCCGAGTTGCCGCAAAGCGCCGCGGAGAAACGCGGTCGCGTCGCGGTCTTTGAGAGACGTTACGAATAGGGGCGCAGTGGCGAGGCCGCGCGCCGCTAATGCCGCGCACAGCGCATCGACCGGTGTGGTGTCGCCGGCCAACAGCATCGCGCGATAGAAGATGATCGGCACGACCGGGCGATCCGGTGCGAGCCTCTCGATCAGACGTTCGACTGCAAGCGCGCCTTCGCCCGGCAGATAGCCGGCAAGTCGTGGCACCGCTGCAGGGCCGTGCGCTTGCAGCGCGCATCCGGCATGACACGCCAGCCGGCGTAACAGCGCGCGCAGGTTGCCGGGGCCGCCTTCGCGGAAATATTGCAAGAGCGTGCGCAGCTCGTCCTGCGGCAGCGTTGAGGCCGCATCGAGCCGCGGATCGTCGCGGTCTTCGCCCGGCAGTACCGCCAGCGCGCTGCCGCGCTCGCGCGCCAGCGCCGCAAGCCGGTCGACGCCATATCGCCACCAGTCCAGCCCGCCGAGAAGGCGAACCAATATGACCTTGGCGTGGGCTCCGACCCGATCGATCCACACATCGACCGACATCGGGTGGCGCAAATCGCGCAAATGCGCCAAGCGCAGGCTCGGCAGCGCCGCGCGCTCCGCCTCCCAGGCGGCGGCGAGCGCGGCAAGATCGCTGTCGGCAAACGACAGGATCGCGATTTCGCCCGGCGGTTGGGCGAGGTCGACCGCTTCGACGATTTCGTCGAGACCGGTCGAACTCGTCGTGAGCAGATGCATCGCTCACCTCACAAGAAGCTCAGGCGCGAAGCGCGGCCGTCACTGCGGCGCGGTCGAGGCCCTTTAATCCGATCACGACCAGGCGGCCTTGCCGGTGCTCGGCGGCGCCCCACGGCCGATCGAATTGGCAGGTCACCCGCGCGCCGACCGCTTGCACCAAAAGCCGTAACGGTTTGTTCGCCACCGCCGCAAAGCCCTTCACGCGCAGCACCTCGAACCGCTCGGCAAGCGAGACAATACGGGCGACAAGCGTCGCCGGATCGGCAAGCTCATCGAGCGGAACGACGAAGCTGTCGAAATCGTCGTGATCGTGCTCGCCTTCCGCATCGTGCCGGGTCGGCCGATTGGCAATATCGTTTTCAGTTGCGATCCCGAGCCCAAGCAGCAGTCTTTGATCGACCTTGCCATCGCTCGTGGTAAGCACTTTGACATTGCGCGGCAGCGCGCTTGCAATCGCTGTGTGCGCGCGGTTAAGCCCGGCATCGTCCAATAGATCGCGCTTGTTCAGCACGACCAAATCGGCGCAGGCGATCTGATCTTCGAACACTTCCTCGACCGGGTCGTCATGCATGAGCGCGCTGTCGGCGGCGCGCTGACGCTTGAGCGCATCGAGATCGGCGGCAACGCGGCCGTCGGCGAGCGCGGCGCCGTCGACAACGACGACCACGCCGTCGACGGTGACGCGGTTTTTGATCGCGGGCCAATGAAAGGCCTGCACCAGCGGTTTGGGCAAAGCCAGGCCCGACGTCTCGATCACAATGTGATCGACGCCGTCTTTGGCCAGAATGGCGTCAAGCGCGGGCACGAACTCGTCCGCGACAGTGCAGCACAGGCAGCCATTGGCGAGTTCGACGATGTTGTCTTCGGGGCAGGCGGCGTCGCCGCAACCCTTAAGAATCTCGCCGTCGATGCCGACATCGCCGAATTCGTTGACAATGATCGCGAGCCGCCGGCCTTGGGCATTGGCCAAAACGTGACGGATCAGCGTGGTTTTGCCGGCGCCCAGAAATCCGGTGATGATGGTGCAAGGCACGCGTGCGAGCCGCGCGGCGAGTGCGTTATTCATGGATCGCTCTCCACAAAATCGAACGGGGGAACACGCGCGATCAAAGTGCGCTTGAGGATTTCAGGTCGGCCGCGCCACGGCAGAATGCCGTCGCTCGCGCCGGCAAGGAGCTTGGCGCCGGCGACCAGCGCATCGGCATTGGCGGCATCGAGCCCGCCGAACACGTAAGTCCAAGAGCCGTTGCAGCGCATCGCGGCGCTCGGGCCGTGCGTGCAATTGGCAAGGCAGCGCAGCCGCCGCACCTCGACTTCGGTACCGGCTGCGGCGTGTTCGGTTGCATCGGCAAGAAGCGCGCCGGGGCGCGGTTCGGCGTCAGGCTCGCCGGCGCGTCTGCAGGTGACGCAAACGTAGATCAGCGGCGATATCGTTTCGGACATCGGCCTGCCTCACGCACGCTCGACGACGACGCGGCCGAAGCCGCCCCAGCGGTAGATCAGATAGGACAAGATCCAGCTGGCGATGAAAATACCGACGATGAAGTAGCCGAAACCGGCGAGCTCCTTGTTGAGCTTACCGATCAGATCCCAGAACGCGCCGTTCAGTTCGAGCTTGTCGGCGATCAGGCCCAGCGCCTCGATGCCGCCGATCAGCATAGCGACCACCGCGGAAATCGCGGTGATGGTCAGATTGTACCAAATTTTGCGGATCGGATTGAGAAACGCCCAGCCATAGGCGCCGACCATCAGTACGCTGTCGCTGGTGTCGACGAGCGTCATGCCGGCGGCAAACAGCGCCGGGAAAATCATCACTGTCGCGAAGCTCATGCCATCCGAAGCCTGACTGCCCGCAACCGTGAACAGCGTGATCTCGGTTGCCGTGTCAAAGCCGAGACCGAACAAAAAGCCGATCGGGAACATCTGCCAGCTTCGCGTGACCATCCGGAACAGCGGCCGGAACATGCGCGCCAACAAACCGCGGTCGGAGAGCAGGTGATCGAGCTCATGCTCGGCAACCGCTTCGCCGCGGCGCGCGCGCCGAAAGCTGCGCCAGACCCCGCGCAGAATGAACAGATTGATGCAGGCAATGGTGAGCAGGAAGAATGCCGACGTGCCGGTGCCGATAACGCTGCCGATCACCTTGAAAGGATGAAGCTTGCCTTGGAGCGCGAATGCCGTGCCGACAATCACCGCGACTGCGATCGTGACGACCAGCGAGTGGCCGAGCGAGAAAAACAATCCGGCCGAAATCGGCCGTTTGCCTTCCTGCATCAGTTTGCGCACCACGTTGTCGATGGCGGCGATGTGGTCGGCATCGACGGCGTGGCGGAACCCGAGCACATAGGCGAGTAGCGCGGTGCCTAGAAGCGTCGGATGGGCCGAGAGCGTGACAAAAGCCCAGATCCAGACCACCGCGTTGAACGCAAACAGCAAGAAATAAATGGCGGCGATTTTGCGCCTTTGATGAGGCGAAGCGTCGTCAAGTGCCGAAGTCAAATGGCTGAGCACGTAAGGTCCTCGCATAACCTGCCGTCGGCGCGAGCGAGGACCAAAAGACTCAGAACCGTCTTTCAGATCATCCACAGGCACACCCCGGCCCGTGTTTGTCGCGTCGACACGGTCGATGGCAGGTCTCCTGGCTCGCGGATCGTCGCTCCGCCCTGCCTTCCCGGCGCAGACGCTGCGCCAGTGGCTTAACCGGACGAAACTTCCCGCTCACAGTTGCGGGGGCAGCTGCGGATTTGGTTGCACGGATGCGCGACCGCACCGCATTCCCTATTCACCCTCGTCGAGGGACCATCGATGCCCTAGTGATAGATTTCGGTGCGTGGGCCTGTCAATCTGGTCGGCGGTTGTTCCGCGAGTGTTCCATTGGGCAGCGTGGCAAAACTTTCTCTGGTCCTCGGCGGCGCCCGCTCCGGCAAGAGCCGCTACGCGGAAAATCTCGTTTCGGCGCTGCCGGCGCCGTGGCAAGCGCCCTGGACCTATGTCGCGACCGCGGAGCCCGGCGATGCGGAGATGGCCGAACGCATTGCGTCGCACCGCGCCCGCCGCGGCGCGTCGTGGCGTACCATCGAGGCCCCGCGCGATCTTGCCGGTTCGCTGCAAGCGGCCCGCGCCGCACCCGTATTGGTCGATTGCTTGACGCTGTGGCTCTCCAATCTGATGCTCGCCGGCGCGGATATCGACGCGGAGATGGAACGTCTCGACCATGCGCTTGCCGCCGCCGCCGCGCCGGTTGTCATGGTAGCCAACGAAGTCGGTTATGGCATCGTGCCGGACCATCCACTGGGGCGACGTTTCCGTGACATGCAGGGGGTGCTCAATCAGCGGATCGCCGCGTGCGCCGATCGCGTCGTGCTGGTGGTCGCCGGGCTGCCGCTCGCATTGAAGGGAGCGCCGTAACAGCGCTGGATGAAGGTGACGCGATGAGCCAACCGATCGATCAAACCGAAGCCGAGCGGCATCGTGCCAAAATGGCCAAGCGCAAGGCCGTGCAGGACGCCGAAGTCGCCGCCAAGACGATCGAGAAAGGATTGCTGATCGTCCATACCGGCACCGGCAAGGGCAAATCGACGGCGGCGTTCGGATTGGCGCTGCGCATGCTCGGCCGCGGTCAGCGCGTCGGCGTGGTGCAATTCATCAAGGGCGCCTGGCATTCGGCCGAACGCGACGCACTGGCGCGCTTTGGCGATCAGCTGGTCTGGCACACGATGGGCGAGGGCTTCACCTGGGAAACGCAAGACCGCGCCCGCGACATCGCCGCCGCCGAACGCGCTTGGGCGAAAGCCTGCGAGCTCATGGCCGATCCGAATCTGGCCATGCTGGTTCTCGACGAGCTCAATATCGCGCTACGCTACGATTATCTCGATCTTGCCGCTGTCATCGCCGCGCTTAAGGCGCGACCGCTCGGCTTGCATGTCGTGATCACCGGCCGCAATGCCAAACCTGAGCTCGTCGCCGCCGCCGATCTCGTCACGGAGATGACATTGGTGAAGCACCATTTCGCCGCCGGCGTGAAGGCGCAGCCCGGGATTGAGTTCTAGGCATGGCGGCACACGCGCTCATGTTTCAGGGCACCGGCTCTGACGTCGGCAAGTCGCTGATCGTCGCCGGACTGGCGCGCGCCTTTACCCTGCGGGGTCTGAAAGTGCGGCCGTTCAAGCCGCAGAACATGTCGAACAATGCCGCGGTCACGTCCGATGGCGGCGAGATCGGCCGCGCCCAAGCGCTGCAGGCGCGTGCCGCGCGCACGCCTGCGACCGTCCACATGAATCCGATTCTGCTCAAACCGCAGAGCGAGATCGGCGCGCAGATCATTGTGCAGGGCCGCGTCTATGGCAGCGCCAAGGCGGCCGCCTATCAGCACATCAAACGCGATCTGCTGCCGGCGGTGCTGGAGAGCTATCGGCAGCTGCGCAGCACCGCCGATATCGTGCTGGTGGAAGGCGCCGGCAGCGCCGCTGAGGCCAACCTCCGCGCCAATGACATCGCCAATATGGGCTTCGCGGAAGCGGCCGACCTTGCGGTTGTGCTGATCGGCGATATCGACCGCGGCGGCGTCATCGCCAGCCTCATCGGCACCAAACACGTCATCGATTCGCAGGATGCCGCGCGCATCTGCGGGTTCATCGTCAACAAATTTCGCGGCGATCCTGCTCTATTTGCCGATGGGATGACGCGCATCGCGCAAGCGACCGGCTGGCCGGCGCTGGGGCTCGTTCCGTTCTTTCCCAATGCGCGGCTATTGCCCGCCGAGGACGCGCTCGCGCTCGAACAGAAGCGGCCGGCAAAATCGCAAAGCCGCGTGCGCATCGCCGTGCCTATCCTGCCGCACATTGCCAATTTCGACGATCTCGATCCGCTGGAGGCCGAGCCCGCGGTCGATCTGGTCCGGCTGCGGCCGGGAACGGCGCTGCCCGGCGATATCGACCTCGTGATCTTGCCGGGCTCGAAGGCGACCATCGCCGATCTTGCTGCGCTGCGCGCCGTCGGCTTTGACATCGATATCGCCGCGCATCGCCGCCGCGGCGGATTAGTGCTCGGCTTGTGCGGCGGCTATCAGATGCTGGGGCGGACGGTCGCTGACCCGCAAGGGATCGAGGGTCCTCCCGGCGAAGTCGCCGGGCTCGCCTTGCTGGACGTCAAAACCGTTCTCTCCGCTCACAAGCGGCTGGAACCGATCAGTGGCACGACCGATGGCGGCGTTCCGTTTAGCGGTTATGAGATGCATATGGGCGTCACGGCCGGTGCCGATTGCGCGCGGTCTTTCGCGCGGCTCGCCGACGGTGCGCCGGAGGGAGCGATTTCGGCCGACGGCCGCGTGTTCGGGACATACATCCACGGCCTGTTTGCCGATGATCGTCAGCGTGCGGCTTGGCTCGGCCGCTTGTCGGCCGGCGCGTCCGCAGTCTCCTACGACGACTTGATTGAACAAACGCTCGATCGGCTCGCGGCGCACCTTGACGCGCACCTCGATCTTGATCGCCTGCTCAGCCTAGCGCGATGAATATCGCGGCGAGCACCGTGACCAGCGCCACAAGGATGGCGTCGGCGCCGCGGTAAAGCGCCAGCGCGCGACCAATGTCCTTGGCGTCAGCCTCACGCCGGCCGTCGCCCATGAACGCATCCTCTACGCGAACGCCGCCATAGACTCGCGGTCCGGCGAGCGACAGGTCCAGTGCGCCGGCCATTGCGGCTTCCGGATAACCGGCATTGGGCGAGCGATGGCGGGCAGCATCGCGCCGGACTGTATGCCACGCGCGGCTTGCACCTTTCCGCAAAACTGCCGCCCCGATCAGCAACAAAGCGGCAAGCCGCGACGCCGGCAGGTTGACGAGATCGTCGAGCCTTGCGGCCGCCCAGCCGAAATCGGCGTGGCGCGGCGTGCGGTGCCCGATCATGCTGTCGGCGGTGTTGATTGTCTTGTACAGCGCGATGCCTGGAAGTCCTGCTACTAGGAGCCAAAAAACTGGTGCGACCACCGCGTCCGAGAAATTCTCGGCCAGACTTTCGATCGCCGCGCGGGCCACGCCGGCGCGGTCGAGTTCGGCAGTATCGCGGCCGACAATATGCGATACTGCCCGGCGCCCGGCATCGAGGCCATTTTTATCGAGCGCAGAGGCGACATTGGCGACATACCTGTGCAGACTGCGTTGCGCGATCATGGTGCTCGCCAGCACGGCGGCGGCGATGAGACCGTACGGCAGGCGCAGCAATTGGCTTTGCGCCACGAAAGCAGCGGTGCCCACGACGCCGAGCAACACCACGACCGCTAACATTCCCATGAGCCGCCGCAGGCTGGGCGCCAGCTCGCGGTTGAGAAGCCGGTCGCATCGTTCGATCAGGCCGCCGATCCAGTTCACCGGGTGGCCGATCGCGCGCGTGAGCCGTTCCGGATAACCGATGCAGAGTTCGATCAGCATGGCCAGAAGCGCGAGTGCGGCTGACATGATGTTTTCTGAGGATCTCGATCATCCGCTTGTGCACGGCGGCCGGCTTGCCACCGCGCAACGTCTGTTCACAGACGCTCCGGAACCTTTCATCGACCTTTCAACCGGGATCAATCCCTATTCTTATCCGCTGCCGCAACTGCCGCCCGATCTATTCACGCGGCTCCCCGATCCGGAAGTGCTTGCCACAGTCGCAAGTATTGCCGCGCAAAGCTATGGCGCGCCCTCGCCAGCGCATGTCGTCCCCGCGCCGGGAACGCAGATCCTGCTGTCGCTTGTCGCCGCTTTGATCGATCCTGCCCGTGCCGCGGTGGTGGCGCCGACCTATCGTGAACACGCGCGCGCTGCGGCGCTTGCCGGCCATCGTGTCAGTGAGATTGCCGATCTCGAGGCGGCGCGCGAGGCGATGCTTGTCATTGTAACCAATCCGAATAATCCCGACGGCCGGCTGTTCGACAACAACGAACTGATCACCCTGGCAAAACGGCTCGCGACCCGCGGCGGACTCCTGGTGATGGATGAAGCTTTTATGGATGTGGGTCCGCGCGACGCCAGTCTCGCCGGCGAGGTCGGGCGGAACGCGATTGTTGTGCTGCGGTCATTCGGCAAATTTTTCGGGCTCGCCGGTATCCGGCTCGGCTTTGCGCTCGCGGCGCCGCAGCTCGCCGCGCGCCTTTCCGCAAAGCTCGGTCCGTGGGCGGTCTCGGGGCCAGCGCTCGCGATCGGCGCGACGGCCTTGGCCGATCGCGCCTGGATCAAACAGACGCGCAACCGTTTGATCGCGGCGGCGGACCGACTGAAAGCTATTCTCTTAAGTGCCAGGATCGAAATTGTCGGCGGTACCGCGCTGTTTCAGCTGACGCGCACGCCGGCGGCATCCGATTTGTTTCATCATCTCGGCCGCGCTGGAATCTTGGTCCGCAACTTTTCGGAACATCCGTCCTGGCTGCGCTTTGGCCTGCCCGGCACCGAAGAGGCCTGGGCGCGGCTGCAGATTGCCATGGCCGCCTATGCCGACACGCATTAGGCTTGCGCCATGACCATGCGCCTGAACCGCCGCAAGGATGGAATCGCATCCGCGCCGCGCGCGATCCATTTCGACGCGGTGTTTCGTGCGCGCTTGCGCGATCTTTTGTTGTGGCGGCGGGACGTCCGCCGGTTCCGACCCGATCCGCTGCCGACGGGTATGCTGGAGGGCCTGATCGAACTGGCTTGCCTTGCGCCTTCGGTGGGCCTGAGCCAACCTTGGCGCTTCGTCATTGTCGAGGATGGTGCGCGTCGCGCCGCTGTTCGCGAAAATTTCGCGGCATGCAATGCGCAGGCGTTACACGCGCAGGCGCCGCAGCGCGCCGGCCTTTATGCCCGGCTCAAGCTCGCCGGATTGGGCGAAGCGCCCGTTCATTTCGCGGTGTTCGCCGATCGCGCCACCACGCAAGGCCACGGCCTTGGCCGCCGCACTATGCCGGAAATGATCGAGTATTCGGCGGTGACCGCCGTGCATACGATCTGGCTTGCCGCGCGCGCCCAAGGAATCGGTTTGGGATGGATTTCGATCCTCGATCCGACGGCGATCGCGGCCATTCTGGAGGTGCCGACGACGTGGAAGCTCATCGGCTATTTTTGTCTCGGCTATCCCGAAGCCGAGGATGCGGTGCCCGAGCTTGAACAAGCGGGATGGGAGGAACGAGCCCCAATGTCCTCAGCCATCGTCCGCCGTTGAAGTCTGTCCTTGCCCGCACGCGAGCGTAGCGATGAATTAGCGCATAGCGCTGGGCGGCCGCGCCGGTTTTTCCTGACGTCCGGAAGCCGTGACCGGCAAGCCGGGTTTGGCTGTCCCGGGCAGGTAACGGGCGATTATCACCGGATCGAGCTGGCGCACCGCGTTGTCCGGCAGCCGCTGCCAATTTTCATCGCGGCCGAATAGGGCTATGCCGAGATAGCCGCGCACGGTCAGCATTTGGCCGTCCGGGCTCACCCGCATCATGGCGCTGTAAATGTTGCCGTTGCGCGGGTCGAGAATATTACCGCCCTGGTAGACCAAGCCGTCGCGTTGCATATCTCTGACCAATGGCAGCCCGAGCAGCGGCTGGTTCTTGCGGTCATCGCGGCAGCTTGAACAGATCTGGTTTTTCGGATCCTGCGGGCGAAGAAACATTTTGGCGATCACGCCTTCATAGAGGCCGCCGCGCTCGACGAACAGGAACCAGCTGACCGGATTGCCGGTCTCGTCGTCCAGTTTCTGCCACAGCCCGGTTGCGGCGGGCTCCGCAGGTGCGGTGGACTGAGCCGCCGCGATCGCCAGAGAGGTCGTCAAAAAACACGCTGCCAGCGCGGTTGCGAGTTTTACCGATTGCAATGCCAACGGAACCCTCCATTGGAATCGAATGTTGCGCGTTGAGCCGGATTGATCGTTCGACAATGCGGTGATTTAACGACCTCGCGTCGCGCCATGGCGATCCTTCTTGGCTTTTTCGTGCGCGATGGAACAAGAACTGCTTGATCCCGGCGCGGCCGGTGTTATTGGGGGGAATTCACAAGCCGTGACCGCCGGCTCCGGCGCGTTCGCGCTTTTCTCGACAGTTTTATGACGGCGGTTTCCGATAGCTGGCCCAAACCATGCGTGTATTCGTCCCAATTTCAGTTGGCGGCTGGACCCGTTTGTTCAGCCGATGGGACGTTCTCGCCATTCTCTTGACCCTCGGGCTTCTGGTTTTTCTCGGCGAGGCAAGCCGGAATCTTTTCGAACCCTTGGCCGAACTGCAAAGACAGCCGCCCTCGCTCGATCCACGCAATCTCCCTGAATATGCCGCGCGCACCACGCTGCGCATGCTGATTGCGATGGTGCTGTCGCTCGTTTTCACCTTCACTTACGCGACGCTTGCCGCGAAAAGCCGATCCGCCGAACGGCTGTTGGTGCCGCTGCTCGATATTCTGCAATCGGTGCCGATTCTCGGCTTCATCTCGGTCACCGTCGTGTTTTTCATGAGTCTCGCACCCGGGCGCGTGCTCGGCGCCGAATTTGCTTCGATCTTTGCGATTTTCACCAGCCAAGCCTGGAACATGGCGTTCAGCTTCTATCAGTCGCTGCGCACGGTGCCGGTTGAACTGGAAGAGGCGGCGCGTAATTTCCGGCTCAGCGCCTGGATGCGGTTCTGGCGGCTCGATGTGCCCTTTGCCACCCCGCAGCTTATCTGGAACATGATGATGTCGATGTCCGGAAGCTGGTTCTTCGTCGTCGCCTCGGAGGCGATCAGCGTCGGCAATACCACGGTCACTTTGCCTGGCATCGGCTCGTATATCGCGCTCGCGATCGAGCATCGCGATCTCGCCGCAGTGTGTTGGGCGATCGGCACCATGCTGGTCGTGATTTTGATCTACGACCAGGTGCTGTTCCGGCCGCTGGTGGCATGGGCGGACCGCTTCCGCTTCGAACAGGAGCCCGGCGCGCCGCCGCCGCAATCCTGGGTCTTCGACGTGCTGCGCCGCTCGCGCATCATCGAGCGGCTGAGGGAACGGGTTACGGTGCTGTGGCGCTCCTCGCTGCGCTGGCACAGATCGCGCAAGGCGCCGCCCGGCGCTCCGGCAAAACGAGCCGGCCGCGCCTTGGTTTTGCCGTTTACGGCGGTGGTACTTGTGCTTGCCGCGGCGGCACTGTGGCAGGTCGCAAAATTCACTGTTGAAGGCATCGCGCTGCGCGATGTCGGCGTGGCGATGCTGCTCGGCCTTGCCACGCTCGCGCGCGTCGTCGTCCTGATAGCGGTCGCGAGCGTGATTTGGGTGCCGATCGGAGTCTGGGTCGGAACGCGGCCGCGCGTTGCGGTTTTCGTTCAGCCGGTGGCGCAGTTTCTCGCCGCCTTTCCGGCCAACCTGCTGTTCCCCATCGTGGTCTCGGGGATAGTCGCGTGGCAGCTCAATCCGAATATCTGGCTAAGCCCGCTGATGATCCTCGGCACGCAGTGGTACATTTTATTCAACGTCATCGCCGGCGCGGCGGCGATTCCCGCGGAACTGCGCGCCGTCGCGGTCAATTTGCGCGTGCGCGGCTGGTTGTGGTGGCGGCGCATCGCATTGCCCGCGGTGCTGCCCTATTATGTCACCGGCGCGATCACCGCGTCCGGCGGTTCGTGGAACGCGAGCATCGTCGCGGAGGTCGCATCCTGGGGCAATGAGCATCTGCAGGCCGAAGGGCTCGGCGCCTATATTGCGGAACAAACCGATGCCGGCGATTTTCACCACATCGTGCTCGGCATCGCCGTGATGAGCCTGTTCGTCGTCGTCATCAATCGCGTGTTCTGGCGGCCGCTGTACCGTTACGCCGAACGCAAATTTCGGCTTGGATGAGGATCGATATGAGCGCCGCTTTGCTCGACGTCCACGCGCTCCGCCAGTCGTTTCCCCGCGCCGACGGCGGCGAGCATCTGGTGCTCGATGGTGTCGAGCTTTCGCTGGCGCAGGGTCAGGTCGTCGGTCTCCTTGGCCGCACCGGTTCGGGCAAATCGACCTTGCTGCGGCTGATCGCGGGTCTGGCCGAGCCGTCGGGCGGAACGGTCACTTATCTCGGCGAACGCGTCACCGGACCCGCGCCGGGCATCGCGATGGTATTTCAGTCCTTTGCGCTGTTTCCCTGGCTGACGGTGCTGGAGAACGTGCAATTGGGCCTCGAAGCGCTCGGCCTTCCGGACGCGGAAATCCGCAAACGCGCGCTGGCGGCGATCGATCTGATCGGGCTCGACGGCTACGAGTCGGCTTTTCCGCGCGAGCTGTCGGGCGGCATGCGCCAGCGCGTCGGCTTTGCCCGGGCGCTGGTCGTGCATCCGAACATTCTGCTCATGGACGAGCCGTTTTCCGCGCTCGACGTTTTGACCGCGGAGACGCTGCGCACCGATTTCCTCGAACTGTGGGGCGAAGGCAAGCTGCCGATCAAAGGCGTTGTTCTCGTCACTCACAATATCGAGGAGGCGGTCCTGATGTGCGACCGTATCCTGTTGTTCTCAACCAATCCGGGCCGCATCATCAACGAAATCGCCGTCGACTTGAAACAGCCGCGCAACCGGCTCGACCCGCGGTTTCGCGAACTGGTCGAGAAAATCTACGTGGCGATGACCGCGAGCACGCCAACGCCGATCGGAATCAGCGATCGGTTGCCGGTGGCGACGATCAACACCGTGCTGCCGCGTGTCTCCGCCAATCTTCTGGCCGGCCTGGTCGAGACGCTTGCGGCGCCGCCCTATAACGGTCGCGCCGACTTGCCGGTGCTCGCCGACGAGCTGCACCTTGAAGTTGACGACCTGTTTCCGGTGTCCGACGCCTCGCAACTGCTGCGCCTCGCCGAGATTGAAGGCGGCGACATCAAGCTCACCGATACCGGCAAGCAATTTGCCGAAATGGGCACCGACGACCGCAAGCGTCTGTTCCAGCGCCAGCTGTTATCCTACGTGCCGCTCGCCGCGCACATCCGCCACGTACTGCAGGAGCGCGCCAATCACACGGCGCCGAAAAGCCGCTTCTTCGATGAGCTCGAGGACCATATGACCACCGAAGACGCCGAGCTGACGCTGCGCGCTGTGATCGGCTGGGGACGTTACGCCGAAGTGTTCGCTTACGACGACGATTCCGGCACGTTCAGCCTGGAAAATCCGACTTGAAGCGCGGCAATCGTCTTCATTTCGGCGGCGGCAGAAAATTCACTTCGTGCTTGGCCGAGACCGCGACGACTTCCTCGGGCTTTTGTTCTTTCATCGAATGGATGGCCCAGAACAAGTCATAGAGCTTGCGCGTCGGCGACACCCAGAAAAAACATTTCACCGGCTGGTCCGACTTGTTGAAAATACCGTGCGGCAGGCCCATCGGCAGGCGGATCAGGTCGCCGGCGGTGGCAACGGCGTCCTTGCCGTCGAGCACGAGATCGAAACGGCCTTCGAACATGTAGATGAATTCGTCTTGCGTCGGGTGAATGTGCGGCGGCACGAAAGTGCCGGGCGGAAACGTGGCGTGCCAGGAAAATGAACTCTCGCTCACCGCCTTCGGCACGTAAGTCTGGCCGAGAATTTTCCAGACGATGCCGTCAAGGCCGGTGCCGGCTTTGGTTATTCCCGCCGTGAGCTTTTGCATCGGGTCATCTCCTTCACAAACCGCGATTAAGCCGCGCTGCGCCGTCCGCTGGCCGCGATCGCGAGCAGCGCCCGCTCGGCGATGGTGTCGGCCAGCGCGGGATTGCGCCGCGACTGCAGCACCGCATTAGCCAAATCCGCCATGGCATTGGCGAGCCGCGCTGCGTTCCAGGCCTTGAGCGCCGCTTCGACAAGCGGCCGGCGCCGGAACGGCAGCGGCGGCTGAACGGCATCGAGCGAGAACGCCCGGCCCTGCTCGATTGCCATGCGCCACTTGTGCAGCTGGGCGAGCTGCCGCTGCGCGTTGAACAGGATCGATCCCGCGCTGGTGCCGGCGGTGCGGGCTTTGCCGAGCTGGGTTTCGAGTTCGCCGGGCCGGCCGGCAAAAGCCGCATCGACAATATCTTCGATCGCCAGCGCCGACGCGTCGGAAACCACCGCGGCAACGTCTTCGACGCCGACTTGGCCGCGGCCGCGCGCGTAGAGCGCGAGCTTCTGGATCTCGCTGCGCGAGGCGGCGCGGTCGCCGCCCAATAGCGGGATCAGCGCCGCGCGCGCATCCGCCGCGAGCGACAATCCGGAGACGCGCATCTCCTCGTCGATCAGCCGCGCGCGGTCCCGTTCGGTATCGGCGTAGCACGGCAGCGCCGCGGCATTTTTGGCGCGTTCACAGACGACGCGCAGCGGCGCATTGCGGCGCAGATCGCCGGCTTCGATGACCACGCGGCATGTCGGCGACGCGGCGAACAGCGCATCGCCGAGCAGCGCTTCCACCGCCGGCGCAATATTGCGGCTGCCGGCCTTGATCCAGACCGCGCGGCGACCGCCGAACAGCGGCATGGTCAGCGCCTCTTCGACCAGACGCGACGGTTCGGCGGCGAGCTCCTCGCCGTCGAGCCGCGCCAGCGCGAACGGATCGTTCATGTCGTCGACCGAGGCCGCGAGAAGCGTGCGGACCCGTTCGCCGACCAGACCGGCATCCGGCCCGAACACGAGAACCACGCGCCGCGCCGAATCGGGCCGCGCCACGAAGGCATCGACATCGGCGGCTTTGACGGCGACCATGCGATTATCTCAGTTGGCGCGGCGGATTTTGCCAGACGGCGCGGCCGTTGGCCCTTGTGAGACTAAGTGCCGGCGACGAAATAAGACGCGAGCCGGTTGCGGATCGCTTCGGCCGCCACCTTCGCGGCGCGGTCCTCCGCGTCGAGCAAAGCGCGCTGCTTGGCGAAGCGCTGCTGCGATCCCGGAATATCGTAGCCGACATGCGCGAACGTGGAGTCCTTGAGCACGATCCTGCCGGTTGCGATTTCGACCATCTGGTAGCTCGCGTTCACGCCGCCGATTTCCTCGGTCGGCCGTCCGGTGACCGGATCGATCGACACCGATACGGCGGTCGGCGTCACCGTCACGTCGAGCCGATGCGTCGGCGCAATGGCGCCGGCGGCGCCGTTGAGGTCGAACTGCAAGGCGTTGCGCATGGCCACCGCAACGCGCGCCTGCGGCGTTCCCTGCCGCATCGCGATCGGCGCGATCACGACCTCGGCGAGCTTGTCGCGAACGCTCTCGTCGCCGACCGACGGATTGCGGCCATAGAGCGGCTCAAAACAGCCGGCGAGGAGTCCGGCCGCAGCGACCACGATGGCGAGCCGCGCTGCTGCGCCGATGCGCTTGCGGTTTTCAGGCGACCACATTGACGATCCGTCCCGGCACGATGATCACCTTTTTCGGCCGCTTGCCTTCGAGTGCCCGTTGTACCGCATCGAGCGCCAGCACGGCATTTTCGATATCGGCATTGCCGGCATCGCGGGCCACCGTCACATCGGCGCGCTTCTTGCCGTTGATCTGGACCGGCAGCGTGATTGTGGCTTCGACCAAGAGCGCGCGCTCGAGCTGCGGCCAAGCCGCTTGCGCCACCAATTGATCGTGGCCCAGCAGCGCCCAGCATTCTTCGGCGAGGTGCGGCATCATCGGATGGAATAATTGCACGAGAATGTTAACTGCTTCGCGCAGTGCCCAGCGCAAATCCGGCGGCGCCACGCTGGTCGCTTCCGGCTTCGGTTTAGCCCCTGCTTGCGCACCGTTTGGCGCCCCCGATTGCGCCCCGATATCCCCAATTATCTCGTTGAGCGCATTGGCGAATTCGTAGATGTGCGCGACACAAACATTAAAGTGCAGCTTTTCGATGTCATCGGTGACGCGCGCCAGCGCCCGATGCGCCGCCTTGCGCAAGGCCAAGGCCTGGTCCGAGAACCGGGCCGGACGTTCGGCCGGCGCGCTTTGCGCCAATTCCGCCGCCTCGCCGATGAGCCGCCACAGCCGCTGGGCGAAACGCCAAGCGCCCTGGACGCCGCGCTCGGTCCATTCGACATCCCGCTCCGGCGGCGAATCCGACAGCATGAACCAGCGCGCGACATCGGCGCCGTAGGTCTCGATGATGTCGTCCGGATCGACGGTGTTGCGCTTCGACTTCGACATTTTCTCGATCGGACCGATCTCGACCGCCTCGCCGGTCGCGGCCAATGTGGCGCGGCGCGTGTCGCCGTCGGCTTCCACTTTCACTTCCGCCGGCGCCGCCCATTCGCCGTCAGCCCGGCGATAGGTCTCGTGCACGACCATGCCTTGCGTGAACAATCCCGCGAACGGCTCGTCGAGCCCGATATGGCCGGTCTCCCGCATGGCGCGGGTGAAGAAGCGGCTGTAGAGCAGATGCAGAATCGCGTGCTCGATGCCGCCGATATATTGGTCGACCGGCATCCAGGCATCGACCATCGGCCGGTCGGTCGGCGCGGTCGTGATCCACGGATCGGTAAAGCGCTCGAAATACCACGACGAATCGACGAACGTATCCATCGTGTCGGTTTCGCGCCGCGCTCGCGCGCCGCATTGCGGGCAGGCGACGTGCTTCCAGGTCGGATGGTGGTCGAGCGGATTGCCGGGCCGGTCGAAGGTGACGTCTTCCGGCAGCGTCACCGGCAGATCTTTTTCCGGCACCGGCACGGCGCCGCAGCGCTCGCAATGGATGATCGGGATCGGGCAGCCCCAATAGCGCTGCCGCGAAATGCCCCAATCGCGCAGCCGGTAATTGACCTGGCGCTCCGCGACCGGGCGATTGTTGCGGCGTTCGCGCTCGAGCCGGCGCGCGACTTCTTCCTTCGCCTGCGCGCTGGTCATGCCGTTAAGGAAACGCGAATTGATCATCGTGCCGTCGCCGTCATAGGCGGTGTCGGTGATGACGAAAGTCTTCGGGTCGACGTCCGGCGGGCACACCACCGGCTCATTGCCGAGCCCATATTTGTTGACGAAATCGAGGTCGCGCTGGTCGTGCGCCGGACAGCCGAAAATCGCGCCGGTGCCGTATTCCATGACGATGAAATTGGCGACATAGACCGGCAGCTTCCACGATGCGTCGAACGGATGGCGCGCGCGAATGCCGGTGTCGAAGCCGAGCTTCTCGGCGGTCTCGATCTCGGCTTGCGCGGTGCCGCGATGCTTGCACTGCTCGATGAACTCGGCGAGCGCCGGATTGTGCTTGGCCGCTGCCGCGGCGAGCGGATGATCCGGCGCCAGCGCCATGAATTTGGCGCCGAACAACGTGTCCGGCCGCGTGGTAAAGACTTCGAGCTCGGTCTCGCCGTTCGGCGCGCTCGCCGGATCGAGCGCGAAGCGGACCAGCAAGCCTTCGGAGCGGCCGATCCAGTTCTTCTGCATCAGCCGGACCTTCTCCGGCCAGCGGTCGAGTTTATCGAGCGCTTCGAGCAAAGACGCGGCGAATTTGGTGATGGCGAAAAACCATTGCGTGAGCTCGCGCTGCTCGACCAGCGCGCCCGAGCGCCAGCCGCGGCCGTCGATCACCTGTTCGTTCGCCAGTACCGTCTGGTCGACCGGATCCCAGTTCACCTTCGATTTCTTGCGCTCGACCAGGCCGGCGTGCAGGAAATCAAGAAACATTTTCTGCTGGTGCTTGTAATAGCGTGGATCGCAGGTCGCGATCTCGCGGCTCCAGTCGAGCGACAGCCCCATCGATTTGAGCTGCGTCTTCATCGCCGCGATATTGTCGTAGGTCCAGGCCTTGGGATGGACCTTGCGCTCCATCGCGGCGTTTTCGGCGGGCATGCCGAAGGCGTCCCAGCCCATCGGGTGCAGCACGTTCAATCCCATCGCCCGCTTCACCCGCGCCACCACGTCGCCCATCGTGTAGTTGCGCACGTGGCCCATATGGATGCGCCCCGACGGATAGGGGAACATTTCCAACACGTAGTATTTCGGCCGCGCGTCGTCGTTGCGCGTCGCAAAGATGCCGCGCTCGTCCCAGATTTTTTGCCAGCGCGCCTCGGCGTCGCGGGCGTTGTAGCGGTCGTTGGCCATTGGATTTACGAGTATTTTCTGCCGGGCCGAGGTGCCACGAAAGGCCGCGGCCGGTCAACAAGGCCCGATATGCAGCGTGTAACCGTCATCCTGAGGTGCGAGCGAAGCGAGCCTCGAAGGATGCACGCCCGGGCCGTCGCCCTTCGAGGGCCGCGGAGCTTGTCATCGGGCCGGCCACTTCGGGACGGACCCGTTGGCGGCCACCTCAGGGTGACGGATAACGGGCTCCTTTCCCCACTAGCTTTTCCGCCGCATCAGGGCATCGAGGCTGAGGCAACCGGCGCCGAACGCCACGATGGCGAGCATGCCGCCGATGATCGAAAGGTGATTGAAGAAGATAATGCGCTCGAAGCGCGCGTCCGCCGCCGGCGCCAGCCAATAGGCATGGAAGATGAGCCCGAGCGCCAGCGTATAGGCGGCCAAGACCAGCGCTGCCCAGCGCGCCAATAGACCGGCCATCAGGCACAATCCGACGCCCAGCTCGACCGCTATCGCCCCCCAGACCAGGATGTTGGGAAACGGTATGCCGTGGCTCGTCATATAGGCGACGGTCCCGGCGGTGCCGCCGAACAGTTTGTTGTATCCGCCCTGCACAAACAGGATCGCCAACATAATGCGGGCGACTAGCGCAATGAAATTGGTCAAAGGGGTCATGAGGTCCTTCCAAAAAATCCGTCTGATTATCGCCCCGCCGCGAATCTGTCGAAACGAACACGCAAGTCAACTGTGGTTGGGCGCGATCGTTGCGGTTGTATGACGACGTGACTGTTGCGAGTGCTTTTTATTTTCCCTCCCCCCGCGTAGCGGTGGGGAGGGTCGGCGAATTTCACGGCACTCGGCGACGTAGAGCGGCATATATTTGCCACTCATCCAAATTTTGGCTATGCGCGGCCAACTTACTGTTATCCTCAACCATGCCCGATGTAATCCATGCGTCCGCCGTCCACGGTCAACAGCTGTGCCGTGATCCAGCCTGATTCCGGCGACGCGAGAAAAGCGATGGCATTGGCAATGTCGTCGGGTTCGCCGATGCGGCCCATCATTGTCTTGGCGGCAAAGCGCTGCGCGGTCGCCTGCCAATCGTCGGCGCCGCGGCCGCCCTGCGTCAGATCGGTGCGGACAAAGCCGGGAGCCACCGCGTTCACGGTGACGTTGTGCGCGCCAAGCTCCATGGCAAAGCGCTTGGTCAAGATCGCAACCTCGGCCTTGGTCGCGGCATAGAAGGCGTTGCCCGGCAGCCCGGTGCCTAATGCGGCGATCGAGCTGACATTGACGATCCGGCCGTAACGCCGCTGCCGCATCACGTTGATGACAGCGCGCGTCGCATGGATGACGCCCTCGACGTTGACCCGACGCATGCGCGCAACCTGCTCGGCGTCGTAATCGTCGAGCGTGCCGCGCCATGCCACCCCGGCATTGTTCACCAGGATCGTGACGGGACCCAATTCCTTTTCTGTCCGCGAAGCCATCGCCGCGACCGCGGCGGCGTCGGCAACATCTGCCGCCGCCGCGATGGCGCGCCCGCCGGCGGCGCTAATTTCCGCGACCAGTTCGTCCGCCGCCTCGGCATGCGCGGCATAGTTCACGCAGACGGCGGCGCCGTGTTGCGCCAATCGCCGCGCGGTTGCTCGCCCAATACCGCGGCCGCCGCCGGTCACCAGCGCCACTTGATCGCGCCACGCCATTGGTGTCTTTCCCGGTTTGGTATTGAGCCCATGATTGTAGGCTTAAATCGCGGAGAAAGCCTGATGTTATCCCACCCAACACGCGCGACCGGGCAATCCATGCGGCTATGTCGAACGTTCCTCGATTCAGCATGGACCACCGGATCAAGTCCGGTGGTGACGAAGTGGAAGATTACTTCCCCACTAGACTGATATCGCTGCCGTCGCGATAGGCGGGATGGCGCCAGCCGTTTTCGTCGTAATCGGCCATGCATTGATCGGCGAGCGCTTCCATGGCTTTAAGCGCGCCGGTGCCTTGCGCCTGCTGCAGTTGGAACACGCGAATGAGCTCGTGGCTGCCGGAATAGTTCATTTCATAAAGCTCGTGGCGGGCGCCGAATTCGGTGCCGATCGCATCCCATAAGAGCTTCATGATCTTGATGCGCTCCTTGTAGTCGATGCCGTTCGAGCCGCGCACATATTTGGCGAGATATTTGTCGACGTCGGGATTTTTGAAATCGCGCGCGTGCGAGGGCAGATAGATCAGGCCCGAGGCGATCACCTTTTCGATGATGTTGCGCACCGCCGGATAGGCCTCGGTCATGAATAAGCGATAGGTGGCGGAGCCGCGGGCATTGGGCAACACCGCGCCGTCGACCCACGGCACCGGATTGCACGCCATGGCGTCGGTCAAGGACCAGAACAGGTTGCGCCAGCCGATCACTTCGCCGATCTGCGCTTGCACGCCGCGAAAGCTCTCGACGCCGGTGGCGCGGGCGGCTTTCCACAACAGGCCGATGATGAAATCAAGCTTGACCGCAAGCCGCGTGCAGCCCTGCAGCGTGAAGCCGTTGAAGAAGCCGGATTGCGGATAAAAATTCTTCAGCCGCTCGATGTCGCGGTGGATGATGACATTTTCCCAGGGGATGAAAGCGTTATCAAAAACGAAAATGGCGTCGTTCTCGTCGTACCGCGAGGTCAGCGGATAATCCCACGGCGAGCCGGTCGCGGCCGCGGCGAATTCGTACGACGACCGGCAAATGAGCTTGATGCCCGGCGTATTCATCGGCGCGATGAACATCACAACCATGGCCGGATCGGTGATCTCCTGGCCCATGTTCTGGCCGAGGAAATTGTATTGCGTGAGCGCGGAATTGGTCGCCACCACCTTGGCGCCGGAAACATAGATGCCGGCGTCGGTTTCTTTTTGAATCGTGATGTAGACGTCCTTGACCTCTTCGACCGGCTTGTTGCGGTCGATCGGCGGATTGACCAGCGCGTGGTTGAGATAGAGCACGGCTTCTTGCGCGCGCTTGTGCCAGGCCCGCGCATTGTCGGCGAATTTGCCGTAGAAGCCCGCATTGGCGCCGAGCGTATTGAGAAACGCCGCTTTGTAATCCGGGCTGCGGCCCATCCAGCCATAGGACAGGCGCGCCCAGGCCGCGATCGCATCGCGCTGCGCGATCACCTCTTCGCGCGAGTGCGCCGCCTTGAAGAATTTATGGGTATAGCCGCCGGAGCCGGTGTCGGTCGGCGCGGTGAGCACGTCCTTGTAGGCTTTGTCGTGCAACGCGTCGTAGAGGAGGGCAACCGACGCGGCGGAATTGCGGAACGCCGGATGGGTGGTGACGTCCTTGATCCGCTCGCCGTAGATGTAGACTTCGCGGCCGTCGCGCAGCGATTCCAGAAACTCCGCGCCGGTGAAGGGTCGCTTCTTGCCGGCAACGATCGCTTCGGGATGTTCGGGCATGTCGTCCTCCCTTTGTCTTCGGCGGCTGCGTCCTGGCGCGGCCGGCGCGAGCGCAGCATTCGCAAGCAGGCGCTTGCCAGTCGCTCTTGTAAGACAGACTGGAATTCGTCAGTATACTGACGATTATCGTCAGTGTAGCGACAATGCGGCGCGACGGTCAACGGGCGGTTATCTCCGTGTAAGGTGTATCTTCGCACGCCGCGCGAGCAGGGAACCGAACATGCCGGAGCCGATCGGCGACAGCCGCCTCATCGAAATGCCGGGCCATCTCATTCGCCGGCTGCACCAGATTTCCTTTGCGCTGTTCCTCGACCAGGCCAAGGCTTTCGACGTGACGCCGGTGCAATATGCCGCGCTGGTCGCGATCAACCGCCACTCGGGGATCGACCAGACCACGCTGTGCAACATCATTGCCTTTGACCGCACCACGATCGGCGGGGTGGTCGGCCGCCTGCAGCGCAAGAAGCTCATTACCCGCGTCAACGGCGCGCACGATCGGCGGACCAAAGCGCTGCACATCACGCCGGCGGGCCGGCGGCTTATTCGCGCCATCGAGCCCGCCGTGCAGGCGACGCAGCGGCTGATCCTGGCGCCGCTCAACGCCCGCGAGCGCAGCGCGTTCAAGCAGATGCTCAAGCATCTCGTGCATCTCAACAATGCGCATAGCCGCGCGCCATGGCGGCCGAGGGGGGAATGACAGCGCGCTAGCTTCGTTCTTTCCGCGCCAGCGCCCATAACGCCAGCGCGCCGACGATGACGACGGCGGCCAGCGCCCCACGCACGCCGGTGGTGACGAAGGCGAGTGCGCCGGCCGCGGCGCCGGCGAGGAATCCGACCGCGATCGCCAGTACGGTGACGAGCCGATCGCGCGTATGCTCGAAATCGCGCACCGCGGCGTCGCCGTGCCTGCTGTGGTCAAAGCGCCGCCGCGCCATGATCAATTCGGTCGCCGCGATGCCAAGCTGCGTCATATTACCGGTCATCACATTGGTCTGCGGAATGTCTTTCATCAGCAGCCGGACTACGACGCTCTGCGCGCCCATCGCCATCGCGGCAAACACGCCGGCGACGATGCCGTGCCAATCGCGCGCGTCGCGCACCGCCGGGCCGAACACCATGATGCCAACAAAAATCGCAAGCAAAAGCGCTTCAAGACCGAGCATCCACGGCAGCACGGCGCGGTGCGCGTCCCGCGCCGCAATGCAGAACGCGGCGGTCACGGCCGCGGCGGTGAGAAACGCGGCGATCGCAATGAGCTTGCCGGCAATGCCGAAATCGCTTGTTACGAATTCCGCGCCGGCAATGACGAAACTGCCGGTGACTTGCGCGGCGAACAGGCCGAACAGGCTCAAATAGGTGTAGCTGTCGAGATAACCGGCGACGAGGCTGAGCAGCACCGGCACCAACAGCGGCACCGGCGGGTCGTCGCGCCGCGCAATTGCTTCGGTCATGGGAAAGCCTCCGCATTCTCGTCATTCCGGGGCCGAGCGAAAGCGGGTCTGCGGGCTTTGCCCGCATCCCGGAATGATGCTTGTTCATAACAGCGAAAAACCTCATTTATGGAAAGCGGGCGGGCGGCGGTCCGGCGCCGGTCATTTACGGGAGGTGCGCGACGATGATCAGTCTGCACGCCGGATCCGCGGTCACCGCGGCGTTTCTGGCCTCGCTGGTCGAGGCGGTCGAAGCGCTGACCATTGTGCTCGCCGTCGCGGTGGTGCGTGGCGTGCGGCCAGCCTTACTCGGCGCAGTCGCAGGGCTTGCCGTGCTGGCGCTGATTGTCGTTGCGCTCGGGCCGTTGCTCGACCGCGTGCCGCTTAACGTGTTGCAGATCGCCATCGGGATTTTGCTGTTGTTGTTCGGCATGCGCTGGCTGCGCAAAGCAATTCTGCGCGCTGCCGCAATCATTCCGCTGCACGACGAAGCGAAGGCGTTTGCCAAAGAAGAGACGGAACTGCACGAGCTGGAGCGCCGCCAAGAGCACCAGCATCAGCAGCGGCTCGACTGGCTAGCCGGCGTGGCGAGCTTCAAGGCGGTGCTGCTCGAAGGGCTCGAAGTGGTGTTTATCGTCATCGCGCTTAGCGCCGGGCGCGGCGTGCTCGTCCCCGTGAGCGCGGCCGCATTCGCCGCCTGCGTTCTCGTGGCGCTGAGTGGCGTAGTCATCCACCGACCGTTGACGCGGGTGCCGGAGAATGCGCTGAAATTCGCCGTCGGGGTGATGCTCTCCGCCTTCGGCCTGTTCTGGACCGGCGAGGGTTTCGGCGTCGACTGGCCCGGCGCGGATCTCGCGATCCTCGCCTTCATCGCGCTGTTCCTCGGCGCCGGGCTCGCTTGCGTTGCGCTCCTCAATCGCCGCGCCGCCGCCGCAAAAACTGCGTCTTGAAAATTGCCTCGTGAAAAGCGCGTGATGAAAAATTTAGCCGCCTCGCTGCGCGAACTCGCCGGACTCTTTGTCGAGGACGGCGCGCTGGCGCTCGCCATTATCGCGGTCGTGGCCGTCGCTGGCATCGTCGCCGCGCTTGCGCCCTCGGCGTCATGGCTGGCCGGTCTCATTTTGCTGTGTGGCTGCCTCGGCGTGCTGATCGGTAATGTCGCGATGGCGAAGCGAGGCTGAAACGGTTTCTCATCCGCTCGTCCCCGCGAAAGCGTCCGACGTCATCCCGGGATGCGGGCGAAGCCCGCAGGCCCGGAATCCATAAACACGATCCGCGATTATGGATTCCGGGTTCCTCGCTGTCGCTCGGCCCCGGAATGACGCTGCCCGCATCCCGGAATGACGAGACTACTCCGCCGCGCGGCGGCATGCCTCCCACAGCCGTGGCGCCGACGCCGGCATTTCGAGATGCGCGCCGGCGCCGTTCGGGATCGCGTCCGCCACCGCATTCATCACCGCGCCGATCGCGGCGGTGGTGCCGGCTTCGCCCACGCCCTTGATGCCGAGCGGATTGGTGGTCGCCGGCACGTTGTGCATGGCGTCGCGCAGTGGCGGCATGTCGTCGGCGCGCGGCATGGCGTAATCCATGAACGAGCCGGTGACGAGCTGGCCGTTGTCGGCGTCATAGACCGTGCTCTCCATCAGCGCTTGGCCGACGCCGGAGGCGATGCCGCCATGCAATTGGCCTTCGACGATCATCGGATCGAGCGGGCGGCCGCAATCTTCGACCGCGGTGTAGCCGGCGATCTCAATCGCTCCGGTCGCCGGATCGATCTCGACCTCGGCGATGTGCACGCCGTTCGGGAAGGTTTGCGGCGTCTCGGTGACCGCTTTGGTGTCGAGGTCTTCGCTCATCGTGCCGCGTTGTTTGAGCGTCGCGGCATGTGACGCGACATCAAACAAAGACACGCGCCGGTCGGTGCCAACCACTTCGAACCGGCCGTCTTTGTAGGCGATGTCGGCCTCGGCGGCCTCCAGCATGCCGGCGGCGATCGGTTTTGCTTTGGTGAGCATCTGCTCGATTGCTTTCACCACCGAGTGGCTCACCGTCATCGCCGAGCGCGAGCCGACCGAGGCATAGCCGGGAAGCTCATTCGCCGAATCGCCGTGGCGATGCGGGATTTTCTCCGGCGCAATGCCGAGCTGCGCCGCGATCAGGCGCGAGAACACGGTGGCGTGGCCCTGGCCGGTGTTCTGCACATTGAGCCGGAACTGCAAGGTGCCGTCGCCGGGGAAGGCGAGCATCGCGCTTTCGGTCGGCGAGCCGCCGGAATGTTCGAGCATGCAGCAGATGCCGAAGCCGCGATATTTGCCGCGTTTTTCCGCGTCGCGGCGGCGGCGCTTGAAATTGGCGTAGTCGGCAAGCTCCAGCGCCTTGTCGAGCATCGGCGCGAAGTCGCCGCTGTCGATCACGGTGCCGACCGGGGTCTTATACGGCATCGCCGATTTCTTGATCAGGTTGCGTTTGCGCAATTTGATCGGATCGATGCCGGTGACGCGCGCCGCTTCGTCAACCACGCGTTCGAGCGCATAGCTCGATTCCGGCCGGCCGGCGCCGCGATAGGGCGCGGTCGGCAGCGTGTTGGTGTAGACGCATTTGACGCTGATATCGATGTGCCGGATGTCGTACATGCCGGGCAGGCAGCGCGTGAAGCTGATGGTCGGAATGTTGGCGCCGATGGCGCCGAGATAGGCGCCCATATTGCCGACGCTGCGGATGCGCAGCGCCAGGAATTTGCCGTTCTCGTCGAGCGCAAGTTCGACATCTGAATACGTATCGCGCGCCTGATTGTCGCTGACAAAAGCCTCGGAGCGGCCGGACATCCAGTGCACCGGGCGGCCGAGCTTTTTCGCCGCCACCAAGAGCGCGATGTATTCCGGATAGGCCGAGGTCTTCAGGCCGAAGGCGCCGCCGACATCTTCGGTGATGACGCGAAGCCGCTCCTTCGGCCAGTTCATGATGCCGAGAATATTCTCGCGCATGGTGCCGGCGCTCTGCGAGCAGGTGCGCAGCGTGTAGAGGTCGCCGCCCGCGTCGTAGCTGGCGGTGCCGCCGCGCGGCTCCATCGAGGCGACGCACAGCCGCTGGTTCATTTCCGAAACCCGCGCGACGTGTTTGGCGGCAGCGAAAATGCGCTCGACCTCCACCGCATTGGCATCGGGATCGGCGGCCGGGCCGGGCCAGTCGACGGCGAGGTTATTCGGCGCTTCCGGCCACAGCTGCGGCGCGCCGGGTTGAAGCGCGTCGCGGGCGTCGGTCATCGGTTTGAGCGCCTCATAATCGACGCTGACGAATTCGGCCGCGTCCTGCGCGGCAGCCGCGCTGTGCGCGATCACCATCGCCACCGCCTCGCCGATATGCATGACGCGGTCGCGGGCCAGCGCCGGGCGATTGGAGACGGCGAGCTTGGCGCCATTGCGCCCTGGCAGCGGGGGATGCCGCGAAATATTGCCGACGCCTTCCATGTCATTGGCGGTGAACACCGCGATCACCCCCGGCGCGTTCTTCGCCGCTTCCGTATCGATGCTCACAATGCGGGCAAAGGCGTGCGGCGAACGCACGAAAAAGCCGAAAGCCTGGTTCGGCGCCGGCGCGTCGGCGATGTAACGGCCGAGACCGCGCACCAGCGCCTCGTCTTCGACGCGCGGATGATGCTCCGCGTCACTCTTCTTCGTTGGTGTATCCACTGTGGTGTCCATTATGTTTCCCGGGAAGCACTGTCGATTTCGGGCGCCCTTTATAGCCGAAAGCCGCGTTGAAAAAGACCATCTTGCGCAGCGGCGGGCGCCTGTATTGTATGACCCGGCCGGATATGCGCAGAAGACGCCGCACTATAGGGAGGCAAGCGCGGGAGAACATATGACGCGAACCATCGACATCCATACCCATGTGCTGGCGGATGCCACGATCAAGCTCCTGCAAAAGGAAGTCCCGCAGCTGGCGCTCAAGCTGACGCCGATTGACGGCGACAATGCCGAGCTCGAAGTCGACGACATGCGCTACCGGCCGTTTCCGCGCGGCGGCCACGACATCGCGCGGCGCTTTGCCGACATGGACGCCGCCGAGGTGGACATGCATGTACTCTCGGTGGCGCCGCAGACCTGGGCCCATGACCAGGAGGCCGCCGTTGCCGCCGCGATCGCCACAATCCAAAACGATGAGATCGCTCGACTCACGCGCGAATATCCCGACCGCTTCGCCGGCATCGCCGCTCTGCCGATGCAGGCGCCGGAACGGGCCGCCGACGAATTGCGCCGCGCCGTGACCAAGCTCGGTCTGCATGGCGCGATGATCGGCTCCAACATCTGTGGCCGCAATCTCGACGATCCGCGGTTCGAGCCGCTCTGGGCGGTCGCCGCCGAACTCGATGCGCTCATCCTGATCCATCCCGGCAACGTCGCCGGCGCCGATCGGCTGCGCGCCTATTATCTCAGCAACCTGATCGGCAATCCGCTCGATACCACCATTGCGGCCGCGTGCCTGATCTTCGGCGGCGTCTTAGCGCGCCATCCCAAGCTCAATTTTCTGATGGTGCATGGCGGCGGCTTCATTCC
>Ga0187802_10000004_pt1 | contig 43841 bp, 33 predicted proteins | sample NC_wetland_sal_i_FD_130584 | JGI IMG/M metagenome (GOLD analysis project Ga0187802, IMG submission 130584) | Wetland sediment microbial communities from Neuse River Estuary, North Carolina, USA - Control_2 | ecosystem: Environmental > Aquatic > Freshwater > Wetlands > Sediment | place: USA... | reverse complement strand
CCGGGCCCGTGGTCTGGGATGTACGTGCCCCCACGCTCACCTATTGGAGCGATCTCGGAAAGGGGCACTTGGAGGGAGGGGTGACGGCTAACTCTCAGCAGGGTGAACTGATATCGCGCAGCCTGGACGTGTTCCTCGCGCCAACGCAGAGCGGCACGACCGCAACGGGAGCCGGCGCGGCTGCTACAACCGGGCCAGCAGCAGCGACTGCCAGCCGCCAGCTGACACGCGCCTTGGCGCTTGGTAACGTCTCCGTGCGACAGGGCGACCGGCGGGGGCTGGCCGAGCAGGCCGATTACACCGCCGCTGATGGAAAATTCGTGCTTTCTGGCGGCCAGCCGACTTTGACGGATGCCGACAGCGACACAACCACGGGCCATTCGTTGACCTTCTTTGTGGCGAATGATACGATTTTGATTGATTCGCAAGAAGGTTCGCGCACGCTGACCAAGCACCGAGTAGAGAAATGAACCGGCATGTTGACACTCCAAGCCGCCGACTTGAGCAAGTCGTATCGAGGGCGGAAAGTTGTAGATAACATCAGCTTGGAGATTCGACAGGGCGAGGTGGTTGGGCTGCTGGGGCCGAACGGCGCAGGAAAGACCACGACGTTCTATATCCTGGTCGGTCTGGCGCGTCCGGACTACGGGCGTGTCCTGCTGGATGGCGAGGATATCACCGACCTCCCAATGTACCTGCGGGCCCGCAGCGGCATCAGTTACCTCCCTCAAGAGCCTTCGGTCTTTCGGAAATTGACGGTGGAAGAGAATCTGCTCGCGGTTCTCGAGACACTGCCGCTGACTCCGGAGCAGCGCAGAGACCGCGTGGAGGAGCTTTTGGCGCAGATGGGGCTAGAAGGAGTCCGTTACAGCCAGGCCTACGTCTTGTCGGGAGGCGAGCGGCGCCGCTTGGAGATTGCGCGATCGCTGGTGCTTTCGCCATCGTTCGTGCTGCTGGACGAACCGTTCTCGGGCATTGACCCGCTCACCGTAGTGGACATTCAGAAGATTATCGCGGACCTAAGCGCCGCTGGAATCGGAGTGCTGGTGACGGACCACAACGTGCGGGAGACTCTGGCGGTGACGAACCGCGCCTATATCATCAGCGACGGCAAAATTTTATTTACAGGGACCCCGGGCGAGCTATCAACCAACTCGGAGGTCCGCCGCATCTACCTCGGGGAGGGTTTTCGCCTTAATTGAATGCCATGAACTGGCTCCAGCCCAAACTCAGCCTCCGCGTGGCGCAAAAGCAGATTTTGACGCCGGGGCTCGTGCAAATGGTGAGCGTGCTGGCGCTCAACCGGCTCGAGCTGCGGGAAATGATCAACCAGGAGATCATGGCCAACCCCGTCCTGGAAGAGGCCGCCGAGGAAAGCGTGGTCCCGGAAAGCTACACGGACGAAGCCTTCCTCAAGAAAGAAGTGGAAAAGGTCCCCGAGACGGAAGCAGCCAACCCGTTCGACGAGTTCGATTTTGGATCCTTCTTCACGCAATACTTAGACACCGGCGCGGCGCGCTCCGCGGGCAGCGAGCGCGAAGAGATCGAGAAGCCTTCCTTCGACAAGTTCCTTTCCTCGCCGCAAACTCTCGCGGACCACTTGAGCTGGCAATTGAGCGTGAGCATCTGCAACGAAACGGTGCTGAGAATTGCGGAAGCGATCATCGGCAACCTGGACGAAAACGGCTACTTGACCGCGACGCTCGAAGAAATCGCCGAATCCGGCGGCTATTCGATGGAAGACGTCGAAGAGGCGCTGGCCATGGTGCAGGAATTCGACCCTCCGGGAATCGCCGCGCGCAGCCTGGAGGAATGCCTGCTGCTGCAGCTCAAGGTGATTGATCCGCAGAATTCGCTGGCGCAGCAAATTATCGCCGAACATTTAAAGCTGCTGCAAAATAATCAGCTCAAGGAAGTGGCGCGCGCGCTGAACCGTCCCGTCGAGCTCGTGAAACGTGCCGTGGACGTGATCAAGCGGCTCGATCCCAAGCCCGGCTTGCGTTACAACAAGACCGAACCGCGGCTCGTCGAACCGGATGTCCAGTTCCGCAAAGTGGACGGCGAGTGGCAGGTATTCATGAATGATGATGATTTGCCGCAGCTCCGCCTCAATTCCACCTACCGCCGCTTGCTCGTCCGCGATGCCGCCGACCGCGACGTCCGCAACTACGTAAAAGAGCGATTCACCGCTGCCATTCAATTGATGAAAAACATCGAGCAGCGCAAACACACCATTCTACGAGTCTGCCAGTCCATCCTGCGCCGACAAGCCGATTTCCTCGATTACGGCGCGGATCACATGAAGCCCATGATGATCAAGGAAGTGGCGGAGGAGGTGGGCGTGCATCCTTCGACCGTTAGCCGCGCGGTGGCCAATAAGTACGTGCACACGCCGCAGGGCGTGATCGAATTGCGCTACTTTTTCTCGGAATCCGTGAACGGGCCGCAGGGCAGCGAGATGTCACTCCTGTCGCTCAAGCGCCGCGTGAAAAAAATGATCGAGGATGAAGACACCGCCCATCCGCTCACCGACGAGCAAATCACGAAGATGCTGAGCGAAGAGGGCATCCACGTCACGCGCCGCACGGTCGCGAAATATCGCGAGGACTTGCGCATTCCCAGCACCCATCGCCGGCGGGTGAAGGCTTAGCCGCCCGGCCGCCGTGAAGCGCTCCCCCCGGACTCGCACTGCTCGAAATCGTCCCGTTGGAATCCGAAACGCCCGCCAACTCGTCATCCTCACAGGACTTTCCGGCTCGGGCAAAGGCTCGGTGCTGAATACCTTCGAAGACCTCGGCTTTTATTGCGTGGATAATCTTCCCGTGGCGCTGATTCCCGTCTTCAGCGAACTGTATGACGAAGGGCGCGGCGAAATCGAGCGCGCAGCGCTGCTGGTGGACGCGCGCGAAGGCCAGCAAATCGAAAAGCTGCCGATTTTTTATCGCGCGCTGCGGAGCGACCATCCGGCGACTTTGGTGTTTGTCGAAGCAAGCGACGAAGCCCTGCTGCGGCGGTTCAGCGAAACGCGCCGCCCACATCCGCTGGGGCAGGGTGGCTCGATCGCCGAGGGAATCCGGGAGGAGCGGCGGCGCATGGCGCCGATTCGGCGGCTCGCCGATGTGATCATTGACACGACGAAATTCAACGTTCACGAGCTGCGCCAATTCATCATCGACCGCTTCCAGAATCCGGGGCGCCGACCGCTGCTCGTTTCCACTGTGAGCTTTGGATTCCGCTACGGGATTCCCGCCGATGCCGATCTTGTTTTTGACGTGCGCTTCCTGCCGAATCCGCACTTCGTCCCGCGGCTGCGGCCCTTCAGCGGAAAAGATCCGCGCGTGGCGCGCTATATCCGCTCGTTTCCGCAGACGAACGAATTTTTGCGCCGGATCGAAAGCTTGCTCACGTATTTGATCCCCCACTACATCCGGGAAGGGAAGAGCTATTTGACGGTTGCCGTGGGGTGCACCGGCGGGCGGCACAGGTCGGTGGCGCTCGCGGAAGTGATCCGGCGTGCGCTCCAAAAAAAGGGGTACGCGACCAAAGTCGTGCACAGGGATCTGGACAAGTCCACGGCTTGACTTTTGGTGTGTGCGAACCTAGCGTTGAGCGTTTGCATCAGGCCAAAATGAAGCGATGAAAACGAATCCGGACGTGAAGCATAACGGCGAAATCAGGCGCTTGCTGCATTATGTCTGGCCCTATTTCCCATGGCTTTTTGCCGGGGTCATTCTGCTCGCCGTGATGGCGCTAGCCGATGTGCTTGCCATCATCTCGATCCGCCCCGCCGTGGATATCGTGCTGAATCCACAGACCGTGAACCAGCGGCTAGCGCTGTTTCAATTTCCGTACGGCGGTCGGACAGTCTATCTGAATTCTTTTGTTCCGAGCCGTATCCACCACGTGTGGTCAGTCTTTTCGATCGCGGTCATGTTGTTGTTCCTGGTGAAGGGCTTAGCGGAATTCTTTGGCAGCACATTGATCCAGCACGCCGGGCTTGCGGCCGTGACCGATTTGAGGAACCAGGTGTACAGCCGGGTTGTGCAGCAGCCCGTGGGATTTTTCCAGCACAATCCGGTTGGGCGCGTGATGTCCGCGGTGATCAGCGATATCGAACAGATGCGCGCGGCCTTTTCGGACTACCTGTCCGATTTTTTCCGGCAGCTCTTCGGTTTGATTGTCTTCACGCTCGCGTTGCTGGTGATCAATTGGAAGCTGGCGGTGGGCTCTGCCGTCCTGGTGCCACTTGTGGTGTGGCCAGTGGGCAAACTGGCGCGCCGAATTCGCGGATCATCGGAGAAGAGCCGCTCGCGGCTCGCGGACTTGAGCCAGATCCTGCAGGAGACCATTAGCGGGAACCGCGTCGTGAAAGCGTTCGGGATGGAGGGGTTTGAGATCCGCAAATTCCGGGCGGCCGCACGAAACTTGTTTCGTGAAAACATGCACTGGATTCGCGCCTATGCCGTCACCTCTCCGATGATGAGCCTGCTGGGCGCCGCCGTTATCTGCATGATCCTCCTCTTCGCGCGCGACCAGATTCGTGCCGGCGCGATGAGCACCGGAATGTTTTTCGCTTTCGTTTTTGCGTTGTTTTCAGCGTACGAGCCGGTGAAACGCCTAGGCAATATCTATCAACTTCTCCAGCAGGCAGTGGGAATTTCCACACAGGTTTTCTCGTTTCTCGAGCTGCCGCCGGAATTGCTGGAAGCGCCGGGGGCGAAGGTGCTACCGCGGTTTGAGCAATCCATCGAATTTGAGAATGCGAGCTTCGCGTACGAGGACAATGGGGGCGCGCTGATCCTTCGCAACATAAACTTGAAGGTGCGCGCCGGCGCGGTGGTGGCCATCGTGGGTTCGAGCGGCGCGGGCAAGACGACGCTCTTGAATCTGCTGCCGCGCTTCTACACCGCCACATCCGGTTCGGTTCGGATTGACAGCTACGATGTGCGCGAGCTCACTTTGCGTTCGCTGCGCGAGCAAATGGCCATCGTCACGCAGGAAACCATCCTCTTCAACGACACCGTTTGGAATAACCTCTGTTATGGCCGCCCGGACATGCCCGAAGAGAAAGTATATGCAGCCGCCAAGGCCGCGCTGGCGCACGAATTCATTGTCGAGATGCCCCAAGGATACCAAACATTGATCGGCGACCGCGGCCAAAGGCTTTCTGGCGGCCAGCGCCAACGCCTGGCGATTGCGCGCGCTCTCTTGAAGGATGCGCCGATCCTGATTCTCGACGAAGCGACTTCAGAACTCGACTCGGAATCGGAGTTGCTCGTGCAGAGCGCGCTGAATAACCTGATGACGGGGCGCACGGTCTTCGTCATCGCGCATCGCCTCTCCACCATTCGCCGCGCCGACCTGATCGCTGTGCTCGAAGGCGGCACGATCCGCGAACGCGGCACCCACGAAGAGCTTCTCGCTCGCGGCGGCTTATACGCGCGGCTCCACGGCATGCAATTTCAAGATGCCGAGCCCGCCACCCGCTCGGCAGGTCCGGTGTGATGATGTCCGGCACTGGCTCACAATTCGCGCCTGAAAATCCGTCAAAGCCGCGCCCGGCAGGCTCGAAAGCGCTACGCTCCATGACCGGGTACGCGAATGCGCAGGCGATTGAAAACGGCTGGAGCCTGCGCGTTTCCGTGCGCAGCGTGAATCACCGCTTCCTCGATCTGCACTTGCGCGTGCCGGAGGGCTTCGAGCCAATCGAACCGCGCATCCGCCAAATCATCCGCGAGCGTGTGCGGCGCGGGCATCTGGATGTCACGCTTCACTACGACCTCGCAGGGCCCGCGGCCGTCGGCGTCAATCGCGAAGTGGCCGCCGCCTATCTGCAAGCAGTGAACGCGCTGCGAAAGGAATTCGATATCGAAACGCAGCCGGATCTGGCCGCCATCCTGCGGCTTCCGGGAGTGATCGGCCCGCCGGCGGCGTCGCTTGAGGAAGAAATGACCCGCTTGGAATCCGCCGTCGCCCGTTGCCTGCTGGAATCGCTCGACAAGTTGGATCGGATGCGCGAGGACGAAGCGAACCATTTGCGCGAAGAAATGTCCGCGCGCCTGCAAGGGATCGCGAATCTTGCCGCGCAGGTGGAACCGCTGGCCGAGCGCGCCCGCCCCGCGTTCGCACGGCGCCTGGAACTGCGTTTAAAAGAGCTGCTCGGCGAAGCGCCGCTCGATCCCGCCCGCATCGCACAGGAAGCAGCCGTGGCCGCGGAGCGCAGCGACGTGAGCGAAGAGCTCTCGCGCCTTCGAAGCCATGTGCAGCAATTTGAATCCTTGCTTTCAGGCGCCTCCGACGTCGGCAAGAAGCTCGATTTCCTTCTCCAGGAAATGCAGCGGGAATCCAACACGCTGCTCTCGAAGACGCCCGGCAATGAAGCGGAAAGCCTCGAAATTACGCGGCTGGGCCTGGAAATCAAATCCGAGATCGAGAAATTGCGCGAACAGGTGCAAAACATCGAATGAGCTCAGCGGAGCCTCTCGTGCTGATCGTTTCGGGGCCGTCGGGTTCCGGGAAGTCCACGTTGGTGGAGAGGATTCTGCAACTCCCCGGCACGATGCTGTCGGTTTCGTGCACCACGCGCCAGCCGCGCAAGACGGAAGCCGACGGCAAGTGGTACAATTTCGTAACCGAAGGCGAATTCCAGCAAATGGTGGCGCGGGGGGATTTTCTGGAATACGCGCAGGTGTTCGGGAAGAATTGGTACGGCACGCCGCGGAAATGGCTGGCCCAGGCGCAAGACGAGAAAAAAGATCTGGTGCTCGAGATTGACGTCCAGGGCGCGCTGCAAGTGAAGCGCAAACTGCCCGACGCTGTCGCCGTGTTCGTTCTACCGCCTTCGCGGGCGGATCTCGAACGCCGCATCCGGGCGCGCGGCCAGGATTCCGAGGATGAGATTCAAAGGCGGCTCGAGCGCGCGCGGCAGGAAATGTTGAGCTATAGCAGCTATGATTTTTGCGTTATCAACGATAATCTTGAACGCGCGACGCAGGAAGTGCAGGCCATCGCGCTTGGGTCGCGCTGCCGGGTGGCCCGCAATGAAGAGCGGATTCTTGAAATTCTGAAGTCCTTTGGAGGCTGATCTTCTCATGGCTGTGCTCAGACACGTACCGGAAAGCCAGTTTGCCTATGTCGTGGTTGTTTCGCGTCGCGCGCGGCAATTGATGATCGGCGGGCGGCCGATGGTAGATAACCCGCGGTCGCGCAAGACCACGCGCATTGCCGAAGAAGAATTGCGCCAGGGGCTGCTCGAATACGACTTGATGGAAGTCGTCGTGGACGAAGATGACAAGGATGGAAAGCGGCGCAAGTAGCCGAGTGCCGCGCATGCCATGAAAATCGCGCTCGGTGTCACCGGAGGCGTGGCGGCCTATAAGGCCGCGGAGCTGGTCCGTCGCCTCCAGCAGGAAAAGCTGGATGTGCAGGTGGTGATGACCCGCGCGGCGCAGGAGTTCATCACCCCCCTCACATTTGCGGCGCTAACCGGCCAGAAGGTAATCACCGACATGTTCAGCGCCGCCGGGGCGGCGCCGGCGAACGTCGAGAGCGCCATCGAACACATCGCCGTGGCGCAGCGGATCGATCTTCTGCTCGTCGCTCCCGCCACTGCCGATATTCTCGGAAAATTCGCGCACGGAATCGCGGATGATTTCCTCACCACGCTTTACCTCGCCACCAAAGCTCCCGTGGTCGTGGCTCCGGCGATGAACGTCAACATGTGGGAGCATGCGGCGACACAGGCAAATCTGGCGGCGCTGCGAGCGCGCGGCGTTCTGGTGGTGGACCCGAACGAAGGCTACCTTGCTTGCGGCATGACCGGCGCGGGCCGCTTGGCTGCCACGGAAACAATTGTCGGGAAAGTTTGCGAAGTGCTCGGCCTGCGCCATGACCTCGAAGGCCAGACCGTGCTCATCACGGCTGGGCCGACATGCGAAGACCTGGATCCCGTGCGTTTCCTCACCAACCGTTCGTCGGGAAAAATGGGCTATGCGCTTGCCGAAGCCGCGCACCGGCGCGGCGCGCACATGATTCTAGTCAGTGGGCCGACCGAAAGAAAAATTCCAGATGGCGTGGATTGGGTGCCCGTGCGCGCGGCGGAAGAGATGCGCCGTGCCGTGCTGGAGCGAGCGGCCGACGCCAACATCGTCGTCATGGCCGCCGCGGTTGCCGACTATCGCCCAGCCGCGGCGCAGGAAAAGAAAATCAAGCGTGGCGAGGGAAGTTTTACTCTCGAGCTTGAGCCTACGCCGGATATTCTCGCCGAGCTCGGCCGTGAGCGCCCCCGTGGCGATGCGAGGCGCGTGCTGGTTGGCTTCGCGGCGGAGACGGATCACATGGCTGAGAACGCGCGGCAAAAATTGTCACGCAAAGGTGCGGACATGATTGTCGCCAACGACGTAACGCGGGAAGGCGCCGGCTTCGACTCGGACACGAACATCGTCACGCTCTTCCTGCGCGATGGCCGCGAAATTCCTCTACCGAAAATGGACAAACTCGAGGTCGCAAACCGCATCCTCGATCGTGTGCTGGAAATTCAGAAACAATCGAAGTAGATTCCGAAACGGGGGATTCGATGGATCCGGCAAAGCGCGCAGGTGTGGAAGCGTGGCTCCGGTTTGGCGACGATCTGGGCCTCGGGCCGTATTTTCGCGATCGCGCGCCGCAATCAACGGTTCCAGCCGCCGGCGAGCAGTCCTCCCCGATCGAATTGGCCGCCGCGAAACCAAAATCCGCGCCGTTGCGGGTGGCGCCTGCAGCCGTGCCTGCTCCCGCCAGACCGATTGTTCCGGCCGCACCCGCGCCGTCGCTTTTCGAAGTCGTCGAACGAATCCAGGGCGACACCCTCGAGCGCATCCGCGAAGATATCGGCGATTGCACACGCTGCCGCCTGTGCAAAGCCCGAACCAATATCGTCTTCGGCGTCGGCAACCCGAAAGCGGAGCTTGTCTTCGTCGGGGAAGGCCCGGGCCACGATGAGGACCTTCAAGCCGAGCCCTTCGTGGGCCGCGCCGGAAAACTCCTCACGCAGATGATCGAGGCCATGAGTCTGCGCCGGCAGGACGTCTACATCTGCAACGTGGTGAAGTGCCGCCCGCCGGAAAATCGCCTCCCGGAAAAAGACGAGATCGCCACATGCTCGCCTTTTCTACTGCGGCAGCTCAGCGTCATCCAGCCGAAAGTGATCTGCTGTCTCGGCGCTTGCGCGGCGCAGACCTTGCTCGCGACGAACCAGGGAATTTCCCGCTTTCGCGGTGAGTGGTTCGATTTTCGCGGCTCAAAATTGATTTCCACCTACCATCCCGCGTATCTGCTGCGCAATCCCAACGCCAAGAGCGAAGTCTGGAAGGATTTGCAAAAGGTGATGGCCGTTCTCGGATTGCAGCCGAAGCGGAAATAGCGCGCCTTCCTCGAGGGAAAATCCTTGGGAATTATTCTCGGACTATCGGGTGCAGTGTGCTGGGGCGTGTCGGATTTTATCGCGCGCTTCGCCTCCCGGCGCGTGGGCGCCTACCGCACGCTTTTCTTCATGCAATTCTTCGGTTTTCTGGCCCTGAGCGCCTATCTGAAATGGACCGGCGCATTCACGCATGTCGCGGCAACAGGATGGAAGCCATGGGCGCTCGCGGCGTTTGCCGGTGTGATCAATATGTTCGCTTCGCTCGCGCTGTACTATTCGTTTCAGGTCGGAGTGATGAGCATCGTCGCGCCAGTATCTTCGAGCTATCCCGCGCTCACGGTTGCGTTGGCGATGCTGAGCGGAGAGCACGTGCACGCTCTGCGCGGTTCCGGCCTTGGCGTCACGCTCGCGGGCGTAATCCTGGCATGCACTTCATTCACACAGGCGGCCGGTAACAAGCCCGCGGATTCCGGAAAACATTTGCACGCGCATCCGGCGAACGGCGTGTGGTGGGCCATCGTAGCCGCAGTCGGATTCGGTTTTCTCTTTTGGTTTCTTGGCTTCTATGTCGTCCCGCTCGTGGGAAGCACCGTCTCCGTCTGGGTGATACGATTGACCTGCATGACGGTGCTTGCGCTGGCTGCCGTGCCGGCGCGCCAGAGCATTCAGATTCCTCGCGGCGGCGTCTGGTGGCTGTTGCTGGGCGTTGGCGTGCTGGATACCGCCGCTTTCGTCTTCAATAACGCCGGATTGCAAACCGGCCAGGTGTCCGTTGTCAGCGTCCTGGCTTCGCTTTATGGCGCCGTGACGGTCGTGCTGTCGTGGATCTTTTTACGCGAACGGCTGGAGCCCAGCCAGTGGTTCGGAATTGTCCTGATTTTCGCAGGCATCGTCCTCGTCAGCCTCTGAAAATTGTCCACGCCATCGCGAGATGAGAACAGCTCGCCGGGACTGATACACTATGGCCTCGCGGCCACAAGCCATGACCCAACGATACTGCGAAATCGCGCTGCCAGTGCCTCTACGCTCCACCTTCACGTATGCCGTCCCCGACTCGTTCAATGGTGAGGATCTGATCGGCCGACGCATCGTGGTGCCTTTTCGTAATCGCGCCATGGTGGGGGTGGGTCTCGCGGTCACCGACCGCGCGCCGGAAATCCCGCGCGCGAAATCACCCATCAAGGAAATTGCCGAGCTGATGGACTCCCTCCCCGCGCTGCCCCCGAAGCTCGTCGAGCTGGGAAACTGGATCAGCCGGTATTACCTCGCGCCCCTGGGAGAGACGCTTCGCGCCATGCTTCCGCCGGAGATTGAGCTGCGCCATGATCGCGAATATTGGCTGACGGATGCCGGCCGCGCATATCTGCGGGAGCTTACCGAAGGCGAGGAAAACACCGGCGAAGAACTGGCGGAGAGAGAGCTTCTCGAGCGGCTCGATGCCGCGGAAAAGCCGGTGGATTCGGCGACCGTTCGCCGATGGGCCGGGGGAAAGGCGGCCGCCGAAAAGTTTGTTCGCCGAGGCATTCTGGCCGCCCGCGAAGTGCTGCGCAAGCGGCGAACGCGAATGCAGAAAATCATCGCGTGGAATCCCGCGAACGCGGAACCACCGGGAAATTTGGCCGAGGAGAGGATCCGGGAAGTTCTTACCGCGACTCGCGGGCCCATTCCCCTTCCGCTCCTCGTCGAGAAGGCGAAAATTTCACGCGCGAATGTGTTGCGTCTCGAAAAGAAGGGCCGCCTGCTGAGCTGGGAAGAGCCGCTCACAGCAGAAGACGATCCCTGGGAGGCGGATTTCACGCCGCCCGCGAATGTGCTCAATAAAGAGCAAAAGGAGGCGCTCGAAGAGATCTGGCGCTGGCTGCTTGCCGGGGATTTCGCGGCCGGATTGCTGCATGGAGTGACGGGCAGCGGCAAGACTGAGGTCTATCTTGGCGCAATCGAGGCAGCTCTTTCGCGCGGGAAAACGGCAATCGTCCTGGTGCCGGAGATTGCCCTGACGCTCTGGGTGGGCCGCCTGGTGCGCGCACGTTTTGGGAAAGGTGTCGCGATTCTGCACAGCGGCTTGCCCGATCTTGAGCGCGCCCGGGAATGGTGGCGCGTGCGGCGAGGCGAAGCGCGTGTGGTGGTGGGCACTCGCTCGGCTGTATTTGCGCCGCTCGAAAATCTTGGGCTCATCATCGTGGATGAGGAGCAGGAGACAAGCTACAAACAGGAGGAAACCCCGCGCTACAACGGGCGCGACACGGCCGTCTATCGCGCGCGGCTGGAGGGCGCCGTGGCGCTACTCGGCTCCGCTACTCCGTCACTCGAGTCCTACCACAATGCGCGCGCGGGAAAATACCGGCTGCTCCAACTGACCGCGCGCGTCGAGGACCGTCCGCTCGCCGAAGTGCGCATCGTGGATCTTCGCGAAGATTTTCGCATCCAGCATCGTTCCGCGCCCGTCTCGGAATCGTTGCGCGCGGCGATTTCGCTGCGGCTCGACGGAGGCACGCAAGCGATGGTGCTGATCAACCGCCGCGGCTACTCCTGGTCGCTGCTCTGCCGAAGCTGTGGCGCATTCGTGCAATGCCAGAATTGCAGCATCGCGCTGACGTACCACAAAAGCCGCAAGCGCCTGGAATGCCACTATTGCGGCTATTCGATTCGACCCCCGAAGGAATGCCCGAAATGCCGCGCCGAGTACTTGTACTTCGTGGGCGACGGCGCCGAGCGCGTGGAGGAATATCTGCACGAACAATTTCCCAAGGCGCGCATCGCGCGGCTCGATCGCGACACGGTGGGAACCAAGCGCGAATTCCAGCAACTGCTCGGCGCCTTTGCAAACGGCGAGATTGACGTCCTCGTGGGCACCCAGATGGTCGCCAAGGGCCACGATTTTCAGCGTGTGACGCTGGTCGGCGTTGTAGCCGCTGATTTCGCACTCGGCCGCCCTGATTTTCGCGCCGCCGAGCGCACCTTCCAGCTGCTCACGCAGGTGGCCGGACGCGCGGGACGCGGCGAGCTTGCCGGCGAAGTTCTCGTCGAGACGTATTATCCGGAGCACTACGCAATCCAGCACGCCGTGCGGCAAGACTACATCGCATATTACGAGAAGGAGGCGCATTTCCGGCGCATGCTGCATTACCCGCCGTTCGCGGCGCTCGCGAACGTGCTGATACGCGACCGCAAAATCGAAAATGCGATTCGATGGTCGCGTGCGCTGGGGGAGTTTTTCGCGCCCTTCGAAAATCGTGGCGTTAAAATATTAGGCCCGGCGGCTGCGCCTCTGGCACGGCTCAGGCGCGATTACCGCTTTCATTTCGTGCTAAAAGCTCCGCAGCGCGCAGCGCTCTCGCAGGTCTTGGCCGGGTGCCTTGATTTTTGCGCGTCGAAGGAGATCCCCGAAAGCGCCGTGATCGTGGATGTGGACCCGACCAGCCTCGCCTGATTCTGCTGCGGCGATGTGGTGGACTCCGGCGGAATCGTCACAGGCCAGGGCGTGAAGCAGAGCAGGAAAATCAACGCTCCGCCGACAGCCCACATCCGCCGCGAAGGAGTGAGCGCTTCCCAGCGATTCATCAAGGGCGGGTGGCGGAATCGCAACGAAAGTATGAGCAGGATAATTCCCCAGAGCGCCCAGCCCCGCCAGCTATAAATTCCCAAGGCCACCAATCCGAGCGACACGGCAAGCGAAATCTGCCGATGGCGATGGCTCGTGAGGCTGTACACGATATGCCCACCGTCGAGTTGCCACACCGGCAGCAGATTCAGCGCCGTGGCGAACAATCCCACCCACGCTGCGCGCCCCACGGGGTGAAGGAGCAGCCACGAGGGGTTCACGCCGGGATGAAACCACTCCATCAAGATGCGCATAAGCGGAGGATTACCGAATAGGATCGCGGCATCCGCCTGTGCGCCCGGTACGATTTTCGAAGACGCAATCGCATAAGCCATCGCCGGAACAGCAATCACAAATCCAGCCACGGGCCCCGCCAGTCCAACGTCAAAAAGCGCGCGGCGAGTGGGGATTGGCGAACGGATGCGAATGAACGCGCCAAAAGTTCCAAAGAGAGTCGGTGCGGGAAGAAAGTAGGGATAGCTCACGTCAATCCCATAAATCTTGCAGGCGATAAAATGCCCCATCTCGTGAGCGAGCAAAAACCCGACGAGAGTAAACGAAAACGGCACGCCAAGCAGAAGCAGCCGCGGGTGCTCGAGCGGGTAGACCATCATGGCGAAAAGATTCTGGTCGCCCGAGAATGGCTCTTCATCCTGCGCGTACGACCGCGCGAACTCCGAGCCAACCGCAAGCGTGGAAATGACCGTGAGAACGAAAAGGATCAGCGCGGGCCAGAGCGGCCGGCGTCTTGGAGGCGGGATCGGCCGCCAATCGCCCACGGGCGGGAACCGTGCGTCGAGAATCTCGACGGGAATCCGGTCGTGACCATTGCCCCCATTGGTGTCGGCGCTCATGCGGATTGGATGCCCTAGCGCTGGGAAATGGAACGGCTATTCGCTCGGACCTTAGCCGGCGCCGCAGCGAAGCTCAGGACTTGGATGGAGGCAGCGCCTGCAGTTCTTTCCCGGGCTTGAACCGGACGGCCTTGCCAGGCGGGATGCTAACCTGCTGTCCGGTTCGTGGATTACGCCCGATGCCGGTCTTGCGCGGCTTCACCGTGAAGACGCCGAAGCGGCGGAGCTCGATGCGTTCTCCGCGAGCGAGAGCGTTCTTCATGGCCTCGAATACGGTCTCCACGGCCTGTTCGGCTTTGCTCCGCGTGATGCTGGTCTTCTGCACGATGGCGTTGACGATATCGAGCTTGATCACACAAACCTCCGGTATGAGCGGGAAGCCTATGCTAGACAGGGGTTTGCGGGTTGTCAAGCGCCGCGCTGTGTAATAAGATGCGCCACTCTCGCTTGCCCGTCCCGGAGAGTTTTCAGCCACAGGGAGGTTCGCATGGCGGTGAAGTCTGACAAGTGGATTCGCAGGATGGCAGCCGAGCACAAAATGATCGAGCCATACGCGGATCGCCAGATGCGCGAGGGCGTCATCAGCTATGGCGTCTCGTCCTATGGCTACGACATGCGCGTAGCCGACGAGTTCAGAATTTTTACCAACGTTAACTCTTCGATTGTGGACCCGAAACATTTCGACGCGAAATCCTTCGTCGAATTCAAGGGCGACGTGTGCATCGTGCCGCCGAATTCCTTTGCGCTCGGCCGCTCGGTGGAATATTTCCGCATCCCTCGCAACGTGCTGACGATCTGCGTGGGCAAATCTACCTACGCGCGGTGCGGGATCATCGTCAACGTGACGCCCTTCGAGCCGGAATGGGAAGGATTCGTTACCCTCGAGATTAGCAATACGACGCCGCTGCCCGCCAAAATCTACGCCAACGAAGGTCTGTGCCAGGTGCTATTCTTCGAATCCGACGAGCAGTGCGAAATTTCCTACAAGGACAAGAAGGGCAAATATCAGGCGCAGCAGGGAATTGTCCTGCCGAAAATTTAGGGAGTCTCGCCGGGAGCCGCGCGGATGCGATTCCGCGTCCGCCCTCCTTTTGAACCCGCACTCGCTAGCCCATCAGGAAGCCTTCAGACCATCGGGGACCAGCGGCAGTGAACGCAGCCGCACCCCTGTAGCGTCAAAGATGGCGTTGGCGATGGCAGGCGCCACTCCAACAATTGGCGTTTCTCCCGCTCCGGCCGACGGAATGTCCTTGCGATCGAGCATCACCGTTTCGAGCACGGGGATATCGCTGAAACGCGGAACGCGATAATCGGAGAAGCGCGCGTTCAGAATCCGCCCGTTTTCAAATTTAATCGCTTCGAAGAGCGCGCCGCCGAGCCCCATGATGTTCGAGCCTTCGATCTGATTCTGTAGATTATCGGGATTGACGATGGCGCCGCACTCGAAAGCGGTGACGATGCGGACGACTTTCACATCGCCTGTCGAGCGATCCACCGCCACTTCCGCGCAAGTAGCCACGTACCCGCCTTTTTCGAAGCCTCCCGCGACGCCAAAACCCTGTCCGGGGGCAGTCTTCGCGCGGCCCCACGCGAATTTTTTCGCGGCAGCTTGATACACCGCGCGGAACCGTTCGTCCTTGAGATTCTTCAGTCGAAATTCGAGCGAGTCCATCTTGACTGTATGGGCGAGCTCATCCATGTGCGATTCGCGCGCAAAATGATTGGCGGTGGCAGCGAGCCCGCGGTAAGAACCCTGCCGCAAGGCAGAGCGCGTGGGATGGAACGCGATGCGCTGATTGGGAATGTCGTAGTACGTGCGAATGGCGGACGCGCCGGAATTATAGTTGTGAAATTCCCAAGACGTGATCGCCCCGTCGCTGCTGACGCCGCTCGAAACTTCGATGACGCCGGCAGGCCGGAAGTAAGCCCAGGTAAACTCCTCTTCGCGCGTCCAGACAACTTTCACCGGCCGTTTTGCGGCGCGCGCCAGCCGAGCGGCCTCAATGGCCGTTTCCCCCGTGTGCTTCCCGCCGTAGGCCGAGCCCGTATCCGGCATGAGAACGCGGACACGATCCTCAGGAATGTGGAACGCCGCCGCAAGCTCGGTCCTGACGCCGAATGGCCGCTGCGTTCCGGTCCACACCGTCAAATTCTCGCCGGACCATTGCGCGAGCGCCGCTCGCGGTTCGAGCTGCGCATGCGCGATATAAGCGACCGTGTACACCTGCTGCAAACGATGGTCGGCGGATACGAGCGCCTTCTCGACGGAGCCTGTCTCATACGGCGTTGGATCGCCAGGCTCTCCGCGCGGCGTCTCACTGGTCGCATTCTTCTTCAGGTAATCGAATAACTCCTTGTTCGAGATCTGCGGCTCCGATTTCCACTCAGCATGGATGGCTTCGATGGCGCGGGAGGCGATCCGCTCGCTCGGCGCGGCCACGCCAATAAAATTTCCATCATGGACTACGGTGACGCCCGCGATTTGCTCGGCCTCGCGCGTATCCACGGACACAAGCGTGGCCCCGAAAGAAGTCGGCCGTAAAATTTTCCCGTACAGCATGTCCGGGAGCTTCTGGTCGGAAGGATAGCGGTGCTTTCCCGTGACAAAGTCGCGCCCATCCACTTTCGGCAACGACTGCCCGGAGACCCTCCACTGCGCGGCGGGAATCAAAGGGTCCTCTGCCGGCAAAGTTTGTGAGAGTTGCTGGCCCTTCACAAGCTGGGCATATTCAATCGACCGGTTGGATTTCGGATCGGTGATTTTTCCGTTGGCAGCGATCAACCCCTTCCGGTCGGCTCCCCATTGCGCGGCGGCCAATTCCAGCAGCACGTCGCAGGCGGCAGCGGCGACTTTGCGAAGCTGCAAATTCATGATCGGCGTCGTGTGGCTGCCGAATGTCCCCATGTCGTAGGGAGTGAGTTGCGTATCGCCCATCACCATCTCGATCACGCTCGTCGAGACGTGCAGTTCCTCTGCGACCGCTTGGCTCAGCGACGTCCGAATGTTCTGGCCGACCTCGACTTTGCCAGTATAAACGGTGACTACGCCGTTTTCCCCGATATGCAGCCAGGCCCCGATTTCCCTTGGCAATTCTTCGCCCGCTCGCTGCCGGCCCGCGCCCGATTCCTGAAACGCTACCGCGTCTTTGAGCACGCAGACAATCAGGAGGCCGCTGCCGAGAATCCTGAAAAATTCGCGGCGGTCAGTTTCAAAGCGGTACGTGGGTGGAGCGGTGAGTTCGTAGCGCTCGGGCTCCAATTGATTTCCGAAATTCGGATTCGCGCTCATTGGCCGGGCTCCTTCACGGCTTTCACCGCCCTTTGGATCGCGGCCACAATGCGCGGGTGAGTTCCGCAGCGGCAGATATTGCCTTCCATGGATTGAACGATTTCGGCCGCGGATGGATTGTCGTTCGAATGCAAGAATCCCACGGCCGTCATGATCATGCCGGAGGTGCAGTAGGCGCATTGCATCGCACCCTCGTCGAGGAACGCCTGTTGCACCGGATGCAGGCGATCGCCTTTCGCGAGCCCTTCGATCGTGGTGATTTGCTTCTGGCCGACGGACCCGACCTGCGTGATGCACGAGCGCCGCGGGCTGCCATCAATCAGAACGGTACAAGCGCCGCACTGGCCTTCGCCGCAGCCGTATTTGCTTCCGGTGAGATCGAGCTGATCGCGGAGAACCGAAAGCAGACTTTCTCGCGGGTCCGCGTCTATCGAGTAGACGCGCCCGTTCACGTTTAATTGACGTGGAGGCATTTTATCCACCTCCTGATGCCGTTCAACGCCGCTCGCTTGCGGCGGCCCTTCGCAGTCAGGCTAGCAACACCAAAATTGGATTGCAAGAGAGCGGTGCAACTCTTAGATGCGGCGTCAGGAGTTGAGTTATCCTAAGCGCATGCGCCTAAGATTGGAACAGATTCAGCGCGCTTCTGTGTTGTTGCGCCTATACTTTCCGCCGACCCGGCTCGTCGAGGCGCCCTCACTCTCGAAATCAAATGGCGCACGCGCCCGCTTGAAAGTCGAATCGGAATTACCGACCGGCTCCTTCAAAGTTCGCGGCGCGCTCGTCGCCCTCTCGGCGCGCCTCGAGCGCGGGCCTGTATGCGAAGTGATTGCCTCGAGCACGGGGAACCATGGCGCAGCCGTGGCTTACGCGGCAAAATTGCTGAATGTGCCGGCCACGATTTTTCTCCCCAGTAATCCGAATCCGGTGAAGAGAGCCAATATCGAAAAATCGGGCGCGAAAATCGTGGAGCAAGGCCGCGACGGTTTTGAGGCATTCCAGGCGGCGTCCGCATATGCGCGCGGCGAGAGGATTTATTTTCTGAACGACGCGACGGATGAAGATTTGCCCGCCGGGCCAGCCACAATTGCCTGCGAAATTTTCGAGCAAGCTCCCGAAACAGGCGCGATTTACGTTCCTATGGGCGATACCGCCCTGATCCGTGCGATCGCCAGTGCGGCCAGGCATCTCCATCCCCAGGTGCGCATCATCGGGGTGCAGGCGGAGCGCGCGCCCTCTTATTACCTTTCATGGAAAAAAGGCGAAGTGGTCACCACGGACACCTGCGACACGATCGCCGACGGATTAGCCACCCGGTCGCCCGAGTTGCCGAACGTCCGGGAGATCCTGGAATTGGTCGACGATGTGCGGCTCGTGAGCGAGAAGCAGTTGCTCGATGCCGTACGCCATCTCTGGACGGAAGAGCGCCTCGTTGCCGAGCCGGCAGGCGCCGCGACAACAGCGGCCTTCCTTCAGGAAATTGAACCCAGCTCCCGCCACGCAACGCTCATCCTGAGTGGCGCAAATGTATCCGAGAATGTTTGGAAGCAGGCCACTGAGGGGTATGCCAGCCGCGGGCACGGAGCGCACTGAAGCGGCGTTTTCGAAAATGGCGCCGCAGGAAACACGAAAGAAATCTCGCGAGACCAGCCGATGACTTCGCACACATTCAACGCTTTGATGGCTGAAGGCAGCAGCAACGCATACACGGTCGCGTTCAAGCAGCTGGCGAACGATGCGCTCCCGGATGGCGATGTCCTCGTGGAAATTGCCTACTCGTCGCTCAATTACAAAGACGGCCTGGCAGTCACCGCGCGCGGAAAAATCATCCGCAAATTTCCGATGGTCTGCGGGATTGATCTCGCTGGCCGCGTCCTCGAATCGAGTATCCCGAACTTTCGTGCCGGGGACGAGGTGCTGGCCGTCGGGCAGGGGTTAGGCGAGACGCGCTGGGGTGGATTCAGCCAGCGCGCCCGTTTGCCCGCAGATTTCCTATTGCGCCTCCCGGCAGGCCTCAACCTGAAGCGGGCGATGGCGTTCGGCACCGCCGGATTCACCGCGATGTTGAGTTTGATGGCGCTCGAGCAGAACGGCGTAAGACCCGGAGCCAAGGAATTAATCGTCACCGGCGCAGGTGGCGGCGTGGGCTCGATTGCCGTCGCACTGCTCGCCGCGAAGGGATACAAAGTCGCGGCCTCAACGGGGCGTGCGGAGTTGCATCCGTTCTTGCGCTCTCTGGGCGCCACCACAATTGTCGACCGCGCTGAGCTTTCGCAGAAGCCCGCACCTCTCGCTGCCGAGCGTTGGGCCGGAGCCATTGATTCGGTGGGTGGGCAGACGCTGTCGTCAGTAATCGCTGCAACAACGGCCTATGGAGCCGTCGCGGCCTGCGGCATGGCCGGCGGAGCGGAATTCACCTCCAGCGTCTTCCCATTTATTCTGCGAAATGTCGCGCTTCTCGGAATCAATTCCGTCTCTACTCCAAAGCCGATTCGCGTGCAGGCATGGGAAAGGCTCGCACGCGAATTGCCGCTCGATACACTCGACTCGCTCACAACCGTCGAACCCCTGTCAAAAATTAGCGAACTATCGGAAGCCATTTTGGCCGGTAAAATCCGCGGCCGTGTGGTCCTCGAGGTGAACGCCCAGCGTCCCTCTTCAGAAAAACCTCTTTTTTGAAAGAAAAGCTGCGACCAAACTCCTCTTGCATAGTCTAACTATGCCAGGAGGTGCTGCTTTCCAGTGAGACGAAATTCCACCCGGCTCGCTCTATATGCTGATTTTGCGGGCACTTGCGCGCTTCGGCCTGATGACCGGCAAGGAGATGGCGAACTCCGTCGAGGGGGGTTCGCGCAATGTGCTGCGAGTCGAAGTAGCGTCGCTCCGTCCGGCGCTTTAGCAAATACTGTCGAAGGGCTGGGTGACGGCGGGATGAAGCAAAACTGATGGAAATCGCCGCGCGCGATTTCACAAGGTGACTCCGCGCGGTGCGAGCAGCTTGTGGCAGAGCTTGCGAAGTTCGAGCGCAGCGTGGCCGCAATTGCGCGTGTCGTTCAGCCGGCTTAGCGCGGAGAAATACGATGGCCAGTGTAACCAGACGGTTTGGCGCTTACCTGAGGCGGCTCGCAATGCTGCTGCGGCGGGATAGATTCGACCGCGAAATGGACGAAGAGATGCTCCTGCACCGGGAATTGAAAGAACAGGAGTTGAAGGATAAGGGCGTGCCGCCCGAGGAGGCACATTACATGGCCAAGCGGGAGATTGGGAATGCGCTGCGGCTGAGAGAGGAAAGTCGAGAAGCGTGGGGATGGAATTGGCTCGAGCACCTGGGGCAGGATTCGCGTCTTGCGCTACGGCAACTTCGGAAAAATCCTGGGTTCACGGTTGTTGCCATTCTGACTTTGGCGCTGGGCATTGGCGCGAACACTGCGATCTTCACCCTCGTGCACGCGGTGCTCCTTAAGCAGTTGCCCGTGAAGAATCCGGGCGAACTCTATGGCCTCGGCGACACGCGCGCCTGCTGCGACACGACCGATTTCGCGGACATGCGCAACAACTTCGCCATGTTTTCCTATCCTCTCTACAAACAACTGCGGGACAACACGCCTGAATTTTCCGATCTCGCCGCCTTTCAGACCGCGCTCGCCAATCTCAGCGTGCGCCGCAGCGATGTTTCCACGCCCGCGATGCCATATTTTGGTGAAATTGTTTCTGGCAATTATTTTGAAGCCTTCGGCGTCGGGGCATACGCCGGGCGGATGCTTTTGCCCGAGGATGACCAGCCAACGGCCCCGCCCGTCGCGGTGATGAGTTATCGCGCCTGGCAGCTCCATTACGGCGCGGACCCCGCCGTGATCGGCGCATCTTTTACGTTCAACGGCTTGCCCGCGACGATCGTCGGCGTCGCCCCACCGGGATTCTACGGCGATAGCCTTCGTAGCGATCCGCCAGACTTTTGGGTCCCGCTGGCGATGGAACCGCCGCTGAGTCCGGACAATGCCCTCCTGAATCATGTCAACCACTATTGGCTGTACCTCATTGGCCGTTTGAAGCCCAATGTACAGCCGGAACAGGCGCGAGCGCACCTCCTGCTCGAGATCCGCGACTATTTGACGAGCCTTGTCGGCGTCTCCGATTACGATCGCCGGACCATCTCCTCGATTGTATTCACACTTCCGCCGGCCGGCAGCGGTATCACGCGTCTGCGCGATTCCTATGGCGAAGGCCTGCGGCTGCTGATGATTATTTCCGGGCTCGTCCTCCTCATCGCCTGCGCCAATATCGCCAATCTCTTGTTGGCCCGAAGTACGGCGAACCGCTTGCAGAATGCCGTCCGTGTTGCTCTCGGCGCGGCGCGCGGCCGGCTGATTCGGCAGACGGTCACCGAAGGGTTGGTGATGGCGTTGCTTGGCGGGATTGCGGGAATCGCCGTCGCCTTCGCTGGAACGCGCACCATTCTGCTGCTCACATTTCGAGGCGCGGATTACATCCCCATCGATCCCGCTCCATCGTGGCCCGTGCTCGGATTCGCCCTCGCGATTTCGCTCGCTACCGGCGTGATTTTCAGTTTCGTGCCCGCGTGGATTGCTTCCAGCGCACATCCGGCTGAGCCTCTTCGCGGCTCCGGGCACTCCACTCCCGACGCTTCTGCGCTCCCGCAGAAGCTGATGGTTGTCGCGCAGGCTGCGCTTTCGCTGGTCCTGCTTGTCGGCGCCGGTTTGCTTTCGCAGAGCCTGCGCAACCTGGAGAAGCAGAACTTCGGATTTCAGCCTGAAGGCCGGCTCATCGTGAGAGTGCGTCCCGCGAGCGCCGGTTATTCAGTCGAACGCTTGCCCGCCCTTTATCGGCAAATGGAAGATCGCCTAAGCCAGATACCCGGCGTTCGCAGCGCCAGCCTCGCGCTCACGAGCCCGCTCGGCGGCTGGAATTTCTCTACTCCTGTCTTCATCGAGGGCCGTGCCCCTTCGGCGAATCCTTCCGAGGACGCAGCGTTTTATGATTTCGTCAGCGCGCATTTCTTCGAATCCATCGGAAATCGCGTGCTCCGCGGCCGCGCCATCTCCGAGCAGGACACGCCCACCTCCCACCACGTGGCCGTGATCAACGAAACCTTCGCGCACAGATTTTTTCCCAACCAGGATCCCATCGGCCATCACCTCGGCATCAGCGACGCCAGCCACAGCGGCGACTACGAAATCGTGGGCATCGCCGAGGACGCAAAATTTACGAACGCAAAAAATCCCGCCTCGCCAATGTTTTTCGTGCCGCTTCTGCAAATCGAAACCTACAAGGATGCCGACGACCAGGCCTACCAGACTTGGGCAAATTACATCGACAGCATTCAATTGCGGGTCGTCGGCCGGCCGGAAAATTTTCAGCGCGCCGTTCAACAAACGCTCGCAGATATCGATCCAAACCTGACTGTGCGAAAAATGATGACCTTTCGAGACCTTGTCGACGGCAACTTCAATAGCTCCCGGCTTATCGCCCAGCTCACCACCGTCTACGGAATTCTTGCTCTCGTACTCGCCTCGATTGGACTCTATGGCGTGGCTGCCTACACAGTTGCCCGGCGCACGAGCGAGATTGGGATCCGCATGGCCTTGGGCGCGCAACGGGGAACCGTCATCCGCATGATTCTGCGCAGTGCGATGCAGCCGATTGCTTTTGGCCTTTTGGTAGGTGTCCCCGTGGCGTTGGCAGGCGGGCACGCGATTGCGAGCCAGCTTTTTGGAGTGAAAGGCTACGACCCGCTCGTGCTGGCCGGAGCGGTGGCTGCGCTGGCGGCTGCTGCGGTTTTGGCCGCCATCATTCCCGCGCGCCGCGCCGCTTCCATTGATCCCATCCGCGCATTGCGAACGGAGTAGGCCGTGGAAAGTTCGAGCACCAATATCATGCCGGCGCTTCGTCGCTGAAAAGCAATTCCTTGGCGCGCTGCGAGGCCTTCACCACCGCCTTAATCAGTGTTACGCGCAGGCCGCCCTCTTCGAGCTCGAGGATGCCGTCAATCGTGCAGCCCGCTGGCGTGGTCACCATATCCTTCAACAGCGCCGGATGAAATCCCGTTTCGAGCGCCACTTTTGCCGCCCCCAGTGCGGTTTGCGCCGCAAGAAGCGTCGCCAGTTCCCGCGACAATCCCATCTTCACCCCGCCCTCGGCCAGCGACTCAAGAATGATGTAAATAAACGCCGGACCGCTCGCGGAAAGCCCAGTGATGGCGTCCATGTGCTTTTCATCCACGCTCACCGTTTTTCCCACCGCATCGAATAGCCGGCGCGCCGTGGCCACGTGTTCTTCTCCCGCGAATTTTCCTTTGCATATCGCGGTAATCCCCGCGCCGACCATCGAAGGTGTATTGGGCATGGCGCGGATCACCGGAATACTGCTGCCGAGGCGCCGTTCGATGTACTCGGTCGGCACCGATGCCGCGATGGAGATGATCAGTTTCTCGCTATTCAACTCCGGGCGGATCTCATTCAATACCGCACCCACCGTTTGCGGCTTCACGCAGAGCAAGATGATGTCAGCCCCGCGAGCCGCCGCGCGATTGTCCGTGCCGATCGGGACAGCCCCGCCCGAGAATTCCCGCCGCGCCTGCGCCGCGTGATGAACGGTGGCGAAAACTTTCTCCGGCGATACGAGTCCCTGCTTCAGAAACGCCTCTATCAGTATTCCGCCCATCTTGCCTGCGCCCACAACAGCCAAACGGCTTTGCCTGGAATCCTGCGCCATTTGCGTGGCCCCCTTTCGCGAGTCGTCTCTTAGGACGATAGCGCACACGGGCGTGGCCGGAAACGCCAAAATTGCCCCTCGAAATATCTATCGCTTGCATCGAATTTCGCGATTGTACTTGTCGCCCGCCGTTAGGGTACCTATGTAACATGAGGGATTTTTCACCCAAACTCGGCGTGGATCATGACGCCTGCGGCGTCGGATTCATCGCCCAATTGGGCAGTCCGGGCTCGCGCGACGTGATCGAACGCGCCCTGACGGCGCTCGGCCGTCTGGCGCATCGCGGTGGCGTGGATGCCGACGGCCTGAGCGGCGATGGCGCCGGTCTGCTCACTCCCATTCCCAAGGAATTTTTCCGCGAGTGCGCCTCGCGAGCGGGATTAGACCTGCCCGAAGTATTTGGCCTCGGGATGGTTTTTCTTCCCCGGGCGCGGCAGCAGGAAGCGCGCGCGGCCATCGAAGTGTTTTCCGAGATGGCAGGGCTGCGATTTCTCGGCTGGCGCGAAGTACCCACCGATCCCCTGATCCTGGGCCCGCGTGCTGCGGACGCTCTCCCCGTGATCCAGCAATGTTTCTTTGCCCACGAGGACCACGCCAAAAATTTCGACCGCCTGCTCTTCCTGCTGCGCAAGCGCGTCGAAGCAGAAGGCGTCCCCGGGACATATTTCTGCTCGCTCTCCTCGGAAACCGTCGTCTATAAGGGCCTGCTCGCGCCTTTGCAGCTCCGCATCTTTTATCCGGATCTCGATGCTCCCGGATTTCAAGCCCCTTTTGCCGTCCTTCATCAGCGCTATTCCACAAACACGCAGCCGACCTGGAGCCTCGCGCAGCCCTTCCGCTTGGTCGGCCACAACGGCGAAATCAATACGATTGGCGCTAACCGCCGCTGGATGCGCGCCCGCGAAAGCGCCTTCCGCCGCGAGTTCGCTGCTCCGGAATGGTTCCACGCCTTGGAAGAGGGCGTCAGCGATTCGGCCAGCCTGGATAACGCGCTTGAGATCCTCTTGCACCGGGGCTACAGCCTGGGAGCCGCCTTGCTGCGAGTGGTTCCCCCGGCTTGGGAGCACGACCCGCATCTAAGTCCGGAATTGCGCGCCTATTTCGAAAGCGAGGCGCGCGAGCAGGAGCCCTGGGACGGTCCGGCCGCCCTCGTCTTTACTGACGGGCGGATGGTGGGTGCAAAACTCGACCGCAACGGCCTGCGCCCGCTGCGCTATACGCTGACCACGGATGGCCTCCTCGTCGCCGGCTCCGAAGTGGGGCTGGCCGACTTCCGCGACAAGGAAGTCGCCGAGCGCCAGCGCCTCGGCCCGGGAGAAATGCTGCTCGTGGACCCCGCGACGGGCGTCATCTATCGTGGCAACGACGTCTCGCGATTGCTCGGCTCGAAGTTGCATGAGCCTCGCCCGCAATCGAATTCCGCTGTGCGGCTCGCACCCATAGCCATCTCAAGCGCGCCTCCGATCCCGGAGCCAAAAAAATTGGCCGCGGCCCTCGGCTGGACCGACGACCAATTCCATCTCCTCTTTCAGCCGCTCGGCCTCCAAGGCAAAGAGGCCACCTGGAGTATGGGCGACGACGCGCCACCGGCATTCCTTTCCTCCCAGCGCCGGCCGCTCTGGGATTACTGCAAGCAGCGGTTCGCCCAGGTGACCAACCCCCCGATTGACCCGCTGCGCGAAGCGCACGTGATGTCACTCGACGTCTACCTGGGAGATGAAATTGTCACAGGCTCGCCCGTCCTCGATGCCGGGCAGGCTGCGGACTTGATCGCGCGCTTGCAACCGTCGGTCGAGCGAATTGACTTCACATTCGATCTGGCTTCCGGCGTGGAAGGCGCTCTCGCAGCGCTCGGGCGCGTGAGAGAAGCGGCCGCCGAAGCCGCGCGCCGCAATCCCAAATTAGTCTTGCTCACCGATCGCTATGTCGGTGAAAGCCGTGCGGGGTTGCCAGCACTCCTCGCTCTAGGAACCGCGTGGAAAGCCCTCGTTGCCGCAGGATGCTGCGACGTGCCTGTCGTCGTCGAAAGCGGGCAAGTGGTCGAGACGCATCATGTCGCGCTTTTGGTCGCGGCGGGCGCAAGCGCCGTCTTTCCTTACCTCGCTCTGGAACTCAGCGAAAGCTTGAAGCCCGGAGGCGGCGAAAATTATTGCGCTGCGGTCGAGGGTGGATTGCGCAAAGTGCTCGCGCGCATGGGAATCTCCTCCGTGGCGAGTTACAGGAATAGCCAACTATTTGAAACCGTGGGCCTCGATGAGGAGGTCTGCGCACAATTTTTCGAGGATGCCGCAGCCACGCTCGGCGGGAAAAAACTCGACGAGCTGCTCGAAGATGCCCTCGTCCGTCACGCTCGCGCCTTTGCCGATGATTCCGGTGGTCTGAGCGATGCCGGTCTCTACCGCTTCCGCCAAACGGGCGAGCGCCATTCCAATTCTCCCGAGCTGGTCCGCCTCATGCACCGCTACATCAAGTCGCCTACGCCGGAAAACTACCAGCAATTTTCCGAATTGGCGGAGAGCAGGGAAGCAGTCGCTGTCCGGGATTTGATCGCCGTAGCTCCCGGCAAGCCTGTCTCTCTCGACGAAGTCGAAGACGAAAGCTCGATCCTGAGCCGCTTCAGCACGCAGGCCATGTCGCTTGGCGCGCTCGGACCGGAAGCACATCGCACGCTCGCCATCGCCATGAACCGCTTGGGAGCGCGTAGCAATACCGGTGAGGGCGGAGAGGATCCCGACCTCTATCGCCTCGAACCCGAAGCCGCCAATCGCGTGAAGCAGGTGGCCTCGGCGCGTTTCGGCGTTACCACCGAATATCTGGTCCGCGCCGACGAGCTGGAAATTAAGATGGCGCAGGGCTCAAAGCCCGGCGAAGGAGGCCAGTTACCGGCCGCGAAAGTGAATCCCTATATCGCGCGCTTGCGGCATGCCGTCCCGGGGATGTCGCTGATTTCGCCGCCACCCCACCACGATATTTACAGCATCGAAGATCTCGCGCAGTTGATTTACGACTTGCGCGGCGTGAATCCGGCCGCTCGTATCGGTGTGAAGCTCGTCTCCGGAGCGGGAGTTGGCATCATCGCCGCCGGTGTCGCGAAAGCCGGTGCGGACGTCATCACCATCTCAGGCTTCGATGGCGGCACGGGCGCGTCTCCGCTCACATCCATCAAGAATACCGGTCTGCCCTGGGAAGTGGGCCTGCGCGAAGCGCATTGCGCCCTCGTCCGCTCCGGATTCCGTCGCCGCGTGCGCCTGCGTGTGGACGGCGGATTCAAAATCGGCCGTGATGTCATCGTCGCCGCGCTTCTCGGCGCCGACGAATTCGGCTTCGGCACCTCCGCTCTGCTCGCCATCGGCTGCGTCATGGCCCGGCAATGCCACCTCAACACATGCCCCGTCGGCATCGCCACGCAGGATGAGAAATACCGGGCGCGCTTCGCAGGCAATCCGGAAATGGTGATGGCTTATTTTCGCGGCGTCGCCGGAGAAGTCCGCGAGCGCCTGGCTGCCATCGGCGCCCGCTCCATCAGCGAAATCGTCGGCAGCATCGGGCGGCTCCGCGCGCGCGACCCCCAAGCCGCTCGTTCACTCGGCCATTTGCTGGGCCCTGCTCCCAAGACGTCTGCGAGCCACGCGGCGGATTCCCCCGAGCTTCCCGAAGATGATTTCGGCGTGCAACGCGAGCTCGCGCGCGCCGCCGAACGATTGACGTCGCCCCCGGCCAGGCCCTACCGCTTCTGGATCGCCAATTCAGACCGCAGTGTTGGCGCGCATCTAAGCGGCCAAATCCTGCGCCGCACCGTGTATCTCGGCCTCGACGGCGCCACCTTCGACTGCGAATTCCGCGGCGCTGCTGGCCAGAGTTTCGGCGCTTTCCTCGTTTCCGGCGTCCGCTTCCGTCTGCTCGGCGAAGCGAACGATTACGTCGGCAAGGGTCTCAGCGGCGGCACCATCGCCATCACCGCCGGTACGGAAGCCTCCCAGCGCGGCGACGTTCTCGCCGGCAATACCGTCCTCTACGGGGCCACGAGCGGAGAGCTATACATCGCCGGTCGCGCAGGTGAACGATTCGCCGTCCGCAACAGTGGAGCACTCGCCGTCGTCGAAGGCGTTGGCCAGCACGGCTGTGAATACATGACCGCCGGGATCACCATCGTTCTCGGCCCCGCGGGAATGAATTTCGGCTCCGGCATGACCGGGGGCCTGGCCTACGTTCTCCCCGACTCGCTTCCCGTCGGAGGCCACAACCAGGAATTCATCCGCCCCGAAGCGATTGACGCCCAGGAAGAAGTCTGGCTCCGCCGCGCTCTGAAGGAGCATCTCCGCCTCACCGAAAGCCCCCGCGCCCGTCGCTTGCTGCGCGCGGTCGCCCCGCTCCCGCTCCTGCGTTTGCAGCCGGCGCAGATTCCTTGTCCGGTCGCACAGACCTGGGCGCCGATTCTGGCGCGTTGGGAAAAACGCGACGCGGTCACCCTGCGTTTCCCGACGCCCCCTCGTGCGGAGGAGTCGCGTGCGACCGAAGAATCCGCTCTTTGAGAAGTCCTGCCGGAATGTTTTTGAGATTGCAGTCACGTCTTCGGCAGTAATGCATCACCCTTTGCTATAATCCACTCAGGAGTCCCATGGATTTCGATCATCTCACTACCTTCCTCGAGATCGCCAAATCAGGAAGCTTTTCGCGCGCCGGGCAGAAGCTCTACCGCTCTCAACCGGCCGTCAGCGCGCAAATCCGCCAGCTCGAGCTGGAATACGGCGAGAAGCTGTTCGATCGTGTCGGCAAGTCCGTGCGCCTCACTTCTGCCGGCGAAGCCCTGCTCGACTATGCCGGCCAGCTTCTAAAGCTCAAAAACGAATCGTTGCATGCCGTCGCGGACCAGGCCACCGCCCCGCGCGGCAAGCTCACTGTGGGCGCCAATGAGGCCACCTGCCTGTACGTCCTCCCGCATGTTTTCGCCGAATATCACCGCCACTATCCCTTGGTGCAGATCAGCATTTACCGGAATTTCAGCCGCAAAGTTTTGGAGAAGATTGAGGACGGCTCTCTCGATGTCGGCATCGTCACTCTCCCCGCCAAGGCGCCCAGCCTTCGGACGCAGTCCATTTTTCGCGACCGCCTGATGCTGATGGTAGCCCCGTCGAATCCGCTGGCCCGGCATCGCAGCGTGCGTATCAGCGAAATCGCCGAGCAGCCGCTGATTCTTCCCAAGACCGGCTTCACTCGTCAACTGTTCGACAAACACTTTCGCAATTACCGCTCGCACCTCCGCATTACTATGGAGCTCCCGAGCGTCGGAATGATCAAGCGATTTGTGGCCGCGGGGCTCGGCGTTTCGCTCATCAGTGAGACTTTTGCCCGCGACGAAGTGCGCGCCGGTGACGTGAAACTCGTCGCCATCGCCGATGTCGAGCTCTGGCGCGAGTTGGGTTTGGTTTACCGCCGTGACCGCACGCTCCCCCGCGCCGCTGCGGCCTTCGTGGCCCTCCTGAAGCAGCATGGCGCGTTGAATTCAGACGGGCGCATGACACGCGCCCGCTAAGCAAGCTACAATCCAACCCTCAATCATGGCCATACTGGTGACGGGTGGCGCGGGCTACATCGGCAGTGTGACCGTCGAGCGACTTCGCGCCAAAGGCGAAAGCGTGGTGGTGCTCGATGACCTCGTGCGAGGCCACCGCCAGGCTTTCGATGCCGATATCCCCTTCTACCAGGGCAGGGCTGGCGACCGCGTCCTCATCGAACGCCTCACCAAAGAGCACTCCATCGAATCCTGCATCCATTTTGCAGCGCTCACCTATGTCGGCGAGTCCGTCGAGAAGCCCGCGCTTTATTTCGAAAACAACGTCGAGCAGGGTGTGGCCCTGATGGGTGCACTTGAACGAGCGGGAGTGCGCCGCGTCGTGTTCTCTTCTACCGCCGCAGTCTATGGCGAGCCAGAACGGGTCCCCATCGTCGAGCAGAGCCGCCAATGGCCGGCGAATCCCTATGGTTGGTCGAAGTTTTTCCTCGAGAGATTGTTGCAATCATTCCAAAGCGCGTACGGAACAAAATTCATCGCCCTGCGCTATTTCAACGCCGCAGGCGCGACCGAGCTTCATGGTGAGCACCACGACCCGGAATCGCACCTCATCCCCAATATCCTCGCGGCCGCCGCAGGAGAAAAGCCTCACATCTCCATCTTCGGCGACAAATATCCCACCCCCGATGGAACTCCCATACGAGATTACGTCCATGTCGTGGACCTTGCCGACGCGCACATTCGCGCCCTCGATCGACTCCGCCGTGGCGGCGCTTCCGATTTTCTGAATCTCGGCACCGGCAATGGCTACTCTGTCCTCGAAGTCGTCGAAGCCGCGAGAAAAGTCACCGGCCGCGCCATTCGCACTCGCATCGAACCCCCGCGTCCCGGCGACCCTCCCCGCTTGGTCGCCGACGCCACCCGGGCCAAAACCGTTTTGGATTGGGTCGCCACATCATCCGACCTGCCCTCCATCATCCGCTCAGCCTGGGAGTGGCGCCTGCGCCATCCGCGCGGTTATGATTCGCCCGTCAATTAGCGGCCGCGCTTTCATATACTCATAGGACAAATCCTTCTGAAACAAGAAACGCCGGGCCCGGCTCCCGGGCGTATCCTTCGAAATTGGGGTCAGGCAGGCGAAACTCGCGGCTCCCAACTTCCTCCTACCGCTTGCCTTCACAAAATAATCCCATCCGGTGTGTTCTAAACGGGCCAAACGCCAAGGGTCTGAGGCCGCCGTGCGGCTCTTGCCCGATTGAACCATTGCGAGGCGCGTATGACCGAAATCGCCCTGAAGAAGCACCGAGGAATTGGCTTCCTCCTTTTCCTTCTCATCATCGCTTGGCCAGGCGATGCCGCGGCTCAATCCGACTACACCGCCATCAAAGTCGAAAATGGCGGAACAATCACCGGAACCGTAAAATGGGCCGGCACAATCCCCAAAATCCCCAAGCTCCCGATCACCAAGAATCCCGACGTCTGCGATCCCGATGCTCGTAAGACACGTGACCTCGAACGCCTGGAAATCGCCTCCGACGGCGGCGTGGCCAATACCGTCGTCTACCTCAGGGACATCACCCGCGGCAAGGCCATGGATCTCCCCGAGGAGCGCCAGCATCTCGACCAGCGAAATTGCCGCTATATTCCCCATATCTTGCTCGTGCCGCAGGGTGCCAATATCCAGATCAAGAGCAGCGACCCCATCCTGCACACGGTTCACATGATGGGCGCGGCATCCAACAACATCCCCTTTCCGCTCCAGAACCAGTTCATCCCCGTCGTCATGCACCGCGCCGGCGTCGTGGACATCAAATGCAACGCAGGCCACGTGTGGATGAACGGAGAAATCCTCGTCGTCAAGCACCCCTACTACGCGGTCACCGACGAGCACGGCTTCTACAGGCTCACGGATGTCCCGCCCGGCGAATACGAAATCGAAGCCTGGCACGAAGGCTGGCGAGTGATTGCCGAAGAAAAAGTGCTCGACGTCGCCGCCCAGGTGGAAGTAAGCCGCCCCATCTATAGCCAGCCCGAAACCTGGGCGAAAAAAGTCTCCGTGAAGCCGGGTCAGACGAGCACCACGGATTTTTCCATCCCATAGAAATAAATCTTAAGTGCAATCCCCGGGCTCGCGGACGCTTCAACGTCACGCCATCCTCAGTGTTCGCACTCTGAGAAAACAAAAGCCCCGGCTGACCCCGGCCGGGGCTTTCATTCTCTCCGCTCAGACGCCTTTACTTTGCTGCGCCCGTCTTCGCGGCATTGTGTTTCTTGTTGTAAATGTTCCTCGACGCCCTGTTCTGCTGCTGGTTCAAGGCTGCCTTGTCCGCGTTCGTCAATTTGCCGCCGTTGGCCTGCCGCATTCCGCTCGCTTCGCGATTGATGCCCTGCTGTTGGTTCTCGAGCTTGGCAGTTTCGCCGGGGGTCAATTGACCGCTCTTGATGCCCTGCGAGATGCGGTCCTGCTGGTTTTCGCGGCGCTGCCCGACTTCACCGTTCCCGTAATGCGCCGTGTTGCCGTTGGTCTTGTCGTCGTGAATCTGATTGGACAGCTTGTTCTGCTGCTTGTTCAGCTTGGCGCGGTCGGCGTCGGTCAGGTGGCCGTCGTCTTCCGCCCGCATGTTGTGTTCTTCCTTGTTCAGGCCCGCTTCCTTGTTTTCCAGGTTCTTGGTTTCCCCGGCGGTCAGCTGTCCGCTTTGCACGCCCTGGGCGATGCGGTCCTGCTGGTTTTCCTTGCGGTCTTGAATCGTTTCCGGCTTGGTTGTCGTGCCTGAAGCAGCGCTTGTTGCCGCGCTGCTGGACGCGCTCGAAGTGCTGCCCGATTGCGATTGCGCAAAAACCGCCTGCACGCACAACGCAAGCAAGGCCCCAGCAATCAGTATAAGTTTTCTCGTACTCATGGCATCCTCCCTATTAGGATCAACCCGTATGAAGTGTCGGCCTGGGAATTCGTATGAATGGCCGCGCTGTCTATGAAACACCGTGCCGGATAGGAAGTTGCGCGTGGTCCGCAGCGCGCCTCGCAATAGGCTGAAAACAGGGCCCTTGGCAGCTACCCCTCGCGAGTAGCCAAATCCCGCTTCTCTAGCCACCTGTATCGCCGCGCGCCAAAATACATCTAAAAAAGTAGCGCGCCGCGTACTTCTGGTACTACCCTGTAAAAGAGGAAAGGAGTGAAATGCTTACGAAACGCACGCCGGACTTATCCTACAAAGACGTCACCCCCAAGGGCATCTACATGGGCCGGCGCAATTTTCTGCTCGGGCTGCTGGTAACCACCGGCGCGGTCGCCGGGTGGAAGAAGTTCTCCTATCTCCTGGCCGGCCCCGGCACCGGTTCCGTCCCGGTGAAATTGAATGGAGTAATCAAGGGCCCCTACAGCACTGACGAGAAACAGACTCCCTTCAACGACGTCACGCACTACAACAATTTCTACGAATTCGGCACCGACAAAGCCGATCCCGCCCAAAACTCGAAGAATTTCGTCACCTCCCCATGGTCCGTCTCCGTCGAAGGCGAAGTAAAAAAGCCTCGAAAATTCACCATGGACGAAATCCTCAAGCTCGCGCCTCTCGAGGAACGCATTTATCGCCACCGCTGCGTCGAGGGCTGGTCCATCGTCGTCCCGTGGATCGGATATTCCTTCAGCACCATCGCCAGGCTGGTCGAGCCCACTTCCAAAGCCCAATACGTCGCCTTCCAGAGCTATTACGAACCCAGGCAAATGCCTCTCGGAGGCTCCGCCGGAATCGACCTTCCCTACGTCGAAGGCCTCCGCCTCGATGAAGCCATGAATCCCCTCGCGCTCCTTTGCGTCGGAATGTATGGCGAGACGCTTCCCAATCAGGATGGCGCGCCCATTCGCATGGTCATTCCCTGGAAGTATGGTTTCAAGAGCGCGAAGTCGCTCGTGAAAATTCGCTTCGTACAAAATCAGCCTCCCACCACCTGGAATATCGCTAACGCGCACGAGTACGGCTTCTACTCCAACGTCAATCCCAACGTGGATCATCCCCGCTGGAGCCAGGCCAAGGAACGCCGCCTCGGCGAATTCCTCCGCCGCCCGACTCTCATGTTCAATGGCTATGGAGATCAGGTCGCCAGCCTTTACACCGGCATGGACTTGAGGAAATACTACTGAGCGGAGCCGCCGGTTGAATTCCATCCTCACCAGTAAATGGGCGAAGGTTGCCGTCTTTCTCCTGTGCCTCGTTCCGCTCGGCGCTCTCCTTTGGCGCGCGGTCCACGCCTTGTTGCAGGGACTTCCCTTTGACACCTACCTGACCGCCAACCCCATCGAATTCATCACGCACGCCACCGGCGATTGGACCCTGCGCTTCCTCATCATCACGCTCGCGATCACGCCCCTGCGGCAAATTCTCCGCCTTCCGCAACTCATCCGCTTCCGCCGCATGCTCGGCCTCTTTGCTTTCTTCTATGCCTGCCTGCATTTCTCCATCTGGATTGGCGTGGATAAATTCTTCGACTGGCCGGAGATGTGGAAAGACGTGCAGAAACGCCGCTTCATTACCGTCGGCTTCGCGGCCCTCGTGCTCATGATTCCTCTCGCCATCACTTCCACAAAGGGCTGGATTCGCCGCCTCGGTGGTCAACGCTGGCAATTGCTACACCGCGCGATTTATCTGAGCGCGATCCTGGGCGTCATCCACTACTGGTGGCAGGTGAAATCCGATATTCGCAAGCCCCTCGAATACGCCTGGATGGTCGGTCTGCTCCTCGCCTGGCGCCTCGGGGCCTGGATCTACGGCCGCCTCCGCCGCAACGCCGCAACCGGCACTCCCCACGAAGAAATCTCTACCGCCGAGTCCGCGTAAGAATTGAAAACCCCCTCCAGTTGCCTCCAACCGGCCCCGTGCTAGTAACTGCTTGACGGTCGCGTAAAATTGGGTGATATATGGCTCCTCGTGTCACCGCGTCCGGCCCACATTCGGTGCTTAAATGTCATTGGCGTGGGGCGTGTGATCGGATCCGAGTCGCCAGCTCACCAAGGGACGAGAACCGGCCGCCGGGCCAATACCCAGCCGGGCTTGGGCCTACGCGCTTTGCACCTTTCAGCTAACGCCGCCTTCACTTTCTGCGATCGACAGCTCAAGTTCGAATCCATTCTCACCGCTCTCGCCTCCAGGAATGTCATCCCTGTCCGAGGCCCATTCTCCTCGCATGAAGGCGCACGGAGGAAAAATTGACCCCTTCCCGCAAACTTGCCCATCCGCGTGATTTCTTCTCTGCTCTTCAGCCTTCATTTGAGAAGAGGCTGGGTCCGTACATCGAACCGGGAAATCTTGCCTTCAACGCCGCCCTGGCCTTCACCTACTTCTTTGTCGGGAAGATAGGGCTCGGTTTGATTACTCCGAGTGATTCTGTCACCGGGATTTGGCTTCCGGCGGGGCTCTCCCTGGCAGCTTTGCTCTTACGAGGCAATCGAGCGTGGCCGGGCATATTTGTTGGCTCTGTGTTCCTCAGCATTAAGATGTCTGGGGCAATTTCAATCGCATTGCTATTTGCCGTTATCAACACTTCGGAGGCCCTGATAGGGGCTTATCTCGTCAATAAGTATGCAAACGGCGTCAATGCTTTCTTTAAAGCGCGAGATGTCTTACGCTTTGTCATCCTTGCTGGAATTCTGGCCTCGACGCTGGCCGCCATCTTTGGAGCCGCTCTCCTGTGCGCGGCTGGTTTTGCCGGCTGGAGTGATTTCTCGATGCTGTGGTTCGTTTGGAGCGTTGCGGACCTGTTGGGCATACTTTTCCTGACCCCGTTTCTGGTGCTCCTGTTAGGGCACAAACATCATGCTTCAGGCCTGGCGGAACAAATCGAAATTGGCGCCATGATTGCAGGGCTCAGTGTCATGTGCGTCCTGAATTTCGGTCCCCGGCCCGTCAACTGGATTCCGGGAAACGGCTTTCTGTTTCTGTGTGCCCCCTTTTTGGGATGGGCGGCCGTCCGCTTTTGTCCTCTGGAGGCCGCAGGGGCCACGCTGGTGATGGGCGGATTTGCCGTGTGGGGTTCGATTCACGGATTTGGGCCTTTTCAGAATGGGCCGGGCCTGCCGCTTTTCGTCGGCGTTTTCCTGGCTGTGGGTTCCGCAATGACCGCGACAATCGCTGCGGCCAGCGCAGAACAGAAAAGCGCAACAAAAGATGTCTTGGGCAAGTACTGCGTTCTGAAGCATCTTAAAGAAGGAGAAATTCGCGTGCTTCAGGATACGGTGAAGGCTCTCCAGAGCGAGCTGGCACGAATCAGACACGATCGAGCGAGGGGAGCCCATGATGTCGCTAACACCCGGCCTGGTACTCCTGTAAACTTGGACGGTCAAGTTCCATGAGTCTTAAACGATAGCAATCGCATGGGGGAGTGGTTGTGTGTTCCCGGCGTTCGAGAGTAAGGGTGACGTTTGGGGAAGCATTTGCGGGAGCGGCCGCAACTCCATTCGCAGTCCAAGTTCCCGGACGAGCGGGCAGCGTCACACCGTCAATGAGCACGAATTTGGCTTGGTAGTTAGAATCTAAGGCAGGTAATCCAGCACAAAGGAGTAAAAGATGGTCATTGGTGATCGGTTGCGGGATTTGAGGGTGCAGAAGAATCTATCGCAGGGCGATATCGAGAAACGCACCGGGTTGCTCCGCTGCTATATTTCACGCGTCGAGAACGGCCATACGGTTCCCGCCATCGAGACGCTGGAAAAGATGGCGCGGGCCATGGAAGTTCCTCTCTATCAACTCTTCTATGATGGGGAAGAACCTCCCAAGTTGCCCAATCTCCTCAAGGGCAAGGACCGGGACGATGTTTCCTGGGGTAGTTCCGGCAAGAATGCTCGGATCCTAAGCAACTTCCGGAGGCTTCTGAAGCGGACCAGCGAGAGCGACCGAAAGCTGCTCCTGTTCATGGCTCAGAAAATGGCCCATCTGCATGGGCGCCCGGCGAAAGCCTAGCAAGTCGATTCTCGAGAGGGCAACCCCGTCCTAATCGCAGCGCGCGGAGGGCGGGATTGCCCTGGTACCCACTCAGCCGGATCATCGGACGAGTCCGAGAATTGCCTCATTCAACCGTTAGGTCCAGTTGTCGCCGGAAGACTTTCCTCTGCGTATCTCGCGCGGCTGCGAGAGTTCCGGCGATTCCACAGTCGCCGAAGTTCCTCCGGCGGTTTTGGCGCTCGTGCCATCTCCGATTGCTTCACACAAAGATATCCGAATTCGTTCATCAGACGGCGGCTATACTTGCCGTCGTCTACCCCCACGTCAGGAGGTCTTCCATGAAAATTGCCAAAGTCAGTCTCGCCGCACTGATCCTGTTTTCTATCGCGGGAATCGCTGCCGCTCAGGATCGCATGCCGCCCATCCCGGCCGACAAGATGACGGAGGCTCAAAAGAAAGTCGCGGCGGAGTTGATTGCCGGTCCACGCGGAGCTTTGCTCGGTCCCTTCATACCGCTGCTTCGAAGCCCCGAGCTGATGAGCCGGCTCCAAAAGGTCGGAGAGTACATCCGTTACCAAAACAGTTTGGGTCACAAATTAACGGAATTCACGATCCTGATAACGGCCCGCCACTGGACCCAGCAATTCGAATGGGATTCCCATTACGACCTGGCCGTGAAAGCCGGCGTCGAGCCGGAAATTCTGGCCGCGGTTCGCGACGGGCGCCGGCCGGCGGGAATGTCCGCCGATGAGGAATTGGCCTACGACTTTTGCTCCGAGTTGGCGCAAAACCAAAGCGTCACCGATGCCACTTTCGAGCGGGCTGTGAAAAGCCTTGGCGAGCAGGGCGTAATCGATCTTACCGCTACTGTGGGCTACTACACCGCGCTGGCCATGATACTGAACGTAGCGAGAACTCCCTTGCCGCCGGGAAAGACGCCCGTACTGGCCGGTTTCCCCCACTAGATTCGGGCCGCGTTTATCGCCGTCCTTCACGCCCCCTTTCAACCTTCTACCAGTTGGGGCTGTCCTTGTGGAACCTCATCCGAATAGGCCGCACATCTTCTTGGTGCCAGCCATGCACCGGGCATTCCAGCCGGCAGGGAAATTTCCGTGCTCCGGGCACAGGTTTGAGCACCAGGGCCGCCCCGCATTTCGCGCACGACTCCTGCTGCGCGTTCCCGTTCGTCTCAGACATTTCGGTTGCTGTCCCGGTTGTCGCGCCGCAAATATCTTCTCCCTGCGTCAATCACCTTATAGACCTTCTTGCGAGTTTACACCACGGCAGTAGCACGCAGAATTGACTTTGCGATACCCTTTAGCCCGATGGACTTGTATTGGCAGATCATGTGAGTTCCCCGCACGGAACGGAAAAATCCGAACGCCCAATTGCTGAATCACAGCGAGGAAGGGATCTCCCTGAGGCCCCATGGTGGACAACGAATCTAAGTGTCCGGTCACCGGCAAGCGCAAGTACGCAAGCGAAGGCGAAGCTTTGGCGACAGCCGCGCACCAGATTGCAATCGCGAATGCGCCAAAGGAACTTCGAGCCTATCTATGTTCCTGGTGCGACGCTTGGCATCTGACGAAGAATTCAGGAAAAATCCGCAAGGATCGCAGATAACCGAATCTCGATAGGTCTTGATAATCCCCTTCCGGGACATGTTTCCGCACTCGAAGAGCGCCGATTGCCCCGGGTCAAGAAAGTCAGGAATCGCTATCGCTCGTTCTCACCTCCCGGGAGGGTTGCCACGAATGCGCCGAAAGGTGCATCCTATAGCCGGGAGGCCGCCATGTTTCGCAGGTTCGCGCGCCTCGGTTCGGCCCTCACGTTCGCATTCGTCCTTGCGCCACTTTCCCTCGCGCAGACGAAGTCCCTGTCCATCGATTCCGGCCACTCCTTTGCCCGTCTTTCTCTTGCCTCTTCGAATGATGCCAATCCGCCCTATAACGTCGGAAACGCTGAAGTCATGGGTTGGGTGACTCCTCAGGAAACGGATCCTCTCAAAGCTACTTTCGAATTTTTTATTTACCCCGCGCGCCAGCGGGCGTACCTCTTCGACGCGAATGGAAATTTACGATTCGATAGCTATGCGGAATTGGCTCGCTACTCCTTCTTGAGTTTCAAGTCGAAGCGCGCGGCCTGGACCTCCGACGGCAAGCTCAAGCTGACCGGTGATCTAATCCTCACCCATGTCGTGCGTGAACCCACCATGAATTGGAGCATTGCCTATAACGGCGCCGCCTACAGCGACCCGGACACGGATCGCCTCGCTCGAGACGTCACCTTCATCGTCCAAACGCCGCGCGAAGATCTCGAAGAAGGACTCAAGGCTGGCCAGATCCAGGTCTCTGCCTTGGCCACCATCCAGCGCGAGGATTTCCCGGAACTGTGGCCGGCGCTTCGCGATAGCATCTGGCCCGTCGTCGTCGAGGATCGCAACTGTAAGCCGCCCAATCCCGAGATCAACATGAGAGCCTATTCGGGTTCCGATTGCACCGGAAGAGTTGTGCCCGTGGCGCCCCCGGCCGAGCGCTCTCGAGACTTTAACGTCGCTTATCCCGGCCCTCTCACATCCGACCCCCCAGCCGGAAATGAGGTGACCATCTTCGTTCAATTGAGAGTTGTTCCGCCGCATTGATCGCCGCGCATCTATAATGTTTTGGCTGGTGATTGAGTTGCTCACCCAGCCCTGCAGGGACGCAGCCCCCTAGCCCGATTGGAAGGCATGGCGAAGCCCACTGGACTGTATCTGTCCCTTTGTACAGGTGGATTTTCGCCCCTTTCCGCTTAAGCTTATGGGATGGGTCCGCGCAAGAGCTAGAGATTTCTAATGGCCCACGGAATCGAGATACCCGTGATTGGGAAGCAGCGACTGGACGGAGCGGGAGGCGGCGCCCGGAAAAATTCCAGGCGAACAAGAGAATTTTCAATCGCCAACTTTTTTAGTAGAAATGTCCATAAGTCGATGAAAACAAAGGCCAGTGACGAATTCCAATCGCCAACTTTTCCTTCGTTTCTTGTTTGCCTTCGACCCTCGTCGGGCCGCCCAGCCCGCCCCTTATCCAAGGAGAAATGGGCATGATATCTCGATCGAATTCAGTACTCCTCGCTGCCATCCTCCTGGCAACGGCGCTTCTCAGCGCCTGCGCCAAGACGAGCTCCTCGAATGGCAATCCCGGAACTGGCGTCGCTCCAACAATCACCACGCAGCCCGCCGATCAGTCAGTGACCCAAGGTCACACGGCGACCTTTAGCGTCGCAGCCCAGGGTACCGCCCCCCTCACTTACCAGTGGATGAGGGGGACGACCGATGTCGGAACCAATTCTCCGAGCTACACCACTCCTGCCACCACGGCGTCCGACAATAACGCCAAATTTCAGGTCGTGATTACCAACTCCGCGGGAACCATCACCAGCAGGACTGCCACGCTCACAGTGACGTCAACCAACACGGCGCCATCCATTACACAACAGCCGGCGAGCCAGACCGTTACTTTGGGCCAGCCTGCCACCTTCACCGTTGTCGCTACGGGAACGGCACCTCTCTCCTACCAGTGGCAGATGAACGGCACGAACGTCGGCACGAATTCCTCGACATACACGATTCAATCGACAACCAACGGGGACAACGCAGCGAAAATTCAGGTTACGGTCAGCAATGTGGCCGGCAATGCGCCGAGCGCCGTTGCCACTTTGACTGTGAAGCCGCCGACTCCCAGCACCGTCTCCGTCCTCACCTATCACAATGACATCGGGCGCACCGGACAGAATCTGAACGAGACGATTCTGACCACCAGCAGCGTAAATTCCACGGGTTTCGGCAAACTTGGCTTCCTAACGGTGGACGGCTTGGTGGATGCCGAGCCGCTCTATGTCCCGAACTTGACGATTTCGGGTGAGGTGCACAACGTCGTCTTCGTCGTCACCGAAAATGACTCCGTCTACGCCTTCGATGCGGACACCTTCGCGCTGCTTTGGAAAGTTTCCGTGCTCGGGTCAAACGAAACCGCCAGCGATGACCGAGGCTGCAGCCAGGTGACACCCCAAATTGGGATCACTTCCACTCCTGTCATCGACCCCAAGGCGGGCACTCACGGAACGATTTACCTCGTGGCCATGTCCAAGAACGGATCCACTTACTTCCAGCGCTTGCACGCGCTAGATATCACCACCGGCGCCGAAGAATCTGCCAGCCCGGTCACCATTCAGGGCACTTTCCCCAATTCCGGCGGACATACGACCTTCGATCCCAAGCAGTACAAAGAACGCGCCGGGCTGCTGCTCCTGAATGGCGTGATTTACACCGCCTGGGCGTCTCACTGCGATGACGGCCCTTACACCGGCTGGCTGATGGGCTACAACCAAACCACCCTGGCGCAAGAAAGCATCATTGATGTCACCCCCAACGGCAACGACGGCGCCATCTGGATGGCTGGTGCGGGCCTGGCGGCTGACTCCTCGAATAATATTTATTTTCTCGATGCCAATGGCACCTTCGACGACACGCTCGACGCCCAGGGTTTCCCCGAAAATGGCGACTACGGCAATGCGTTCGTGAAACTTTCAACCAGCGGGAATGCCCTCGCCGTGGCGGACTATTTCACCATGCACAATACCGATGCCGAATCGAATGGTGACGAGGATCTCGGGTCCGGCGGCGCCATGGTTCTACCCGATGTAGCAGACGATAACGGAACTACCTGGCATCTGGCTGTTGGCGCCGGAAAAGACGGAAACATCTACGTCGTGAACCGCGACTCCATGGGCAAATTCAATGTCAGCAATGACAACGCCATTTACCAGGAGCTCGATGGAGCCGTCGGCGGCGTCTGGGCCATGCCCGCCTACTTCAATGGCACGGTCTATTACGGCGGCCAGAACGATTCGCTGAAGGCTTTCAATATCGCGGACGCCAAGCTCAGCAGCCCGCCGGGTTCCCAGACATCCGCCAATTACGCGTATCCGGGGACGACCCCAAGCGTTTCCGCGAATGGTACTTCGAATGGAATCGTCTGGGCCGTGCAAAACAATGGGGGAGGCGTGCTGCACGCGTATCAGGCGAGCGATCTCACGAAGGAGTTGTACAACAGCAACCAGGCGGCCAACGGTCGCGATAATTTCTCCGACAACAAATTCATCACGCCGATGATCGCCAATGGAAAAGTATACGTCGGCACGCCCACCGGCGTGATCGTCTTCGGCCTGCTCCCGTGATCCCACATCACTGCGGTTGGGGCGGATGAATTCCCAACCGGTCGTTCGCCTCGCCTTCCTCGAGTGGGCGAATGCACAATTCCGATCCCGTGACGATGCATTGGTAGACTTGGTAGGCGGGCAAATCGTCAGCGGTCACTTCGTACGTTCCGTCTTCCATGTCCGCCGCGGAATCGTAGTCCGTCATGCAATAAGGATTCCCCTGCAGCGCACGCACGCGAAACATGCCGGAGGACGGCTCGTAATTGCCGTAGCTGAAGCAATGGCCAACGCACGCGCGGTCAATCATGTGCTGGATCAAGACGCGCGAACCGGGCGGCGGCTTGATCGTGGCCAGAACGCGCTGGTTGGGCGGCAAGGTTCTGACAAGCTGCTCTGCCTGCGCCTCCATGCGATTCAGCCTGCCCGTGTCCTGATACAAGAATGCGAAAAAGGCAGCTGCGATCGCAGCGCCTGCGATCAAGTGCCACCGGCGCGGCTGCATCGCGCCCAGAAGACAGCACAAGAGAACAACGGAAACCGAAGTAGCTCGCTCGGTGAGAAGTGCCAAGGCGGTTGGATGGCCCGGGAAGCGGATCCCATCCGGAAGCAATACCACTCCCAGCTCGATAATGAGATAGAGCTCGAGCGGGATTCGATACGCATCCCACAGGCCGCGTTCGGCGCGCCGTTGTATTACATCTACCAGAATTGCGGCGAAGACGAAAATGAGGAAGGCCGCTTGCGCGATTGTGTAGCGCACTCCAAAGAGTGCAAACTGGTCGGCGCCCGTAAAGAAGTAGAGCGGATTTTCTTCGGCACCCACAACAAAATGATGCTGCATGTAGAAATGAACGAGAACGAGCACGGCGGAAGCCACGAGGAGCCAAGCAATCTGCCAGCGGCGCGGAATAGCCTCAGCGATCGCGATATAGACGGCCGCCGCCATGAGCCACGCGAACCCAAGCGGATGCGCGAGCAAAATGAAAGGCGCAAGCGTGAGCGGCAGCAGCCGCTCGTATCCCTTTCCCCTCCAAACCAGCGCGATTCCAAAAAATGAGAGGCCAAGCGAAATGTAGTAGTTGAAAAAACCCATCTGAAACGTCCAGCCATACGTGACCATGGTGATCAGGGGAATGAGATACCATGATGCTCGGCGGGCGGCAGCGTTGATGAGGGAGAAACTGCCCCAGAAGAAAATTAAAACGGCGAGTGAAACTGAAACCTTCTCGACCGCATGCATTCTTAGAAAGTTAGCAAGCCCACTCAGAACGTAATCAAAGAGCACATTAGTCCATTGTGCGGAAATCACCAGGCCGTGAGTCTGTCCGCGTTCAATTAGCTGGGCGAGCCAGGCGTTGTAAAGGTGGCTACCGAGGTCGCCCGCTTCGATGCGGCGGTGCCAGAAGCAGGGCGTAAGGACGAGCAGGGAGACCGCGAATACCCTAAGCGAATGCGAGCGTACGAAATGCGCCGCCTCTACTAGCGCGGGAAAGGTGACATCAGGGCCTATGATGCGTGCGTCCGGTTCGACCTTCGCAATCCTGGGCGTGACAATGGATCGGAGCGTCAACCCTTGAGCCTCGGTGTGGGCGATAGTAACGGCTCGCCGCGGGCAAACATACCACGAGTCAGAAGAGGAGAATCACGAGATATGAGAAAGCACGTCCGATGTGTCTGGGAAGAATTGGTTCAGATTTGCCCTGAGCAATCTTCAAGCATCTTCTACGGGCCTGGGTGCGTATGGATACTTGGGAGCTGAATGAGTGTGCGTTGTGCGGTAGTCGTCCAATTCGGCATCGCTGAGGCGGAAATGATTTTTCAGGGGGTGATTTTCGGAGGCGGCAAGTTCGCGGTGCAGCTTGTGGGAGCAAATGTCGGGCGCATCCTGGTAGCGGACGCGGCGCTTATCAAAAGCTTCGTTAGCAATTGTCAGGGTGAACTCACGGGGCTCGGTGGCGGGCTCGCGGACAGTAAAAGTGTATTCGCGGACGAGGTTCTTGGCTTCAAAACCGACAAACTGCACGATGATGCGGGGTTCGCTCATAGGGTGGTAGAAGCGCTTCCAAGACCTGCCGCTTGACTGCAATTGATGCGCGGCCCAACGGAAAAAAAGGGCGGGCCAAACGCCGAAGCGTGGGGCCCGCCCTTCTAGACTAGAGGCTGGTTACGTTCGCAGCCTGCAGGCCCTTGGGGCCGCGGGTGACTTCGAATTCAACCGCCTGGCCTTCGTTCAGCGACTTGTATCCCTCAGCCTGAATGGCCGAGAAATGGACGAAAACGTCCTCGCCGGACTGGCGCTGGATGAACCCAAAACCCTTG
>Ga0187802_10000003_pt1 | contig 44268 bp, 46 predicted proteins | sample NC_wetland_sal_i_FD_130584 | JGI IMG/M metagenome (GOLD analysis project Ga0187802, IMG submission 130584) | Wetland sediment microbial communities from Neuse River Estuary, North Carolina, USA - Control_2 | ecosystem: Environmental > Aquatic > Freshwater > Wetlands > Sediment | place: USA... | reverse complement strand
GGCAGCGGCCGCGGGGACGTTTTGTTCATCGTGTCAATCTAGCCCGTCCCTGCCGGGCTTGTCCCGGTAATCCACGTCTGCCTGGCATGTAAAGACGTAGCTGCCCGGCGCAAGACCGGGCACCGCAGTTGGTAAATTCGTACTTTCAGATCAGGCGATCGGCTTGCCGATAGCGTCCGCCACGGCGCGGCGCGCCAGCACGCCGACCAGATGGGCGCGATATTCGGGGCTGCCATGAATATCGCTATTCATACCGTCGGCCGGAATGCTCATGCCTTCGAGCGATTTCGGCGAAAAGCGCTTTTTCAACGCCTCTTCGAATGAGGCTACCCGGAACACGCCATTGGCGCCGGCGCCGGTCACCGCGACCCGGATGTCGCTGCCGCGCTTGGAGACAAAGACGCCGACCAGAGCGAAACGCGACGCCTGATTGCGGAATTTCTGATAGGCGGCTTTTTTGGGAATCGGAAAGCTCAACTTGGTGATGATTTCCGCAGGTTCGAGCGCCGTCGAAAACATGCCGGTAAAGAAGTCGTCGGCTTTGATGCGCCGCTTGTTGGTGATGATGGTGACGCTAAGCCCGAGACAGGCCGCCGGATAATCGGCGTTGGGATCATTGTTGGCGATCGAGCCGCCAATCGTGCCCATGTGGCGAACCGCGGGATCGCCGATCATGCCGGCGAGCTTCGCGAGCACCGGAATCGCCTGCGCAACCACGGGCGAAGTGTTGACTTCGTTGTGGCGGGTCATCGCGCCGATCGTGAGCGAGCGGCCGCTCAGCTCGATCCCCGACATGCCTTCGATCAGCGACATGTCGATAATTTGCGGCGGGCCGGCGAGCCGCAATTTCATCGTCGGCAGCAGCGTCTGGCCGCCGGCCAAGAGCTTGGCGTCCGGATTCTTGGTGAGCAGCCCGGCCGCCTGCCGCACCGTCTGCGGACGATGAAAGGTGAAAGCGTACATCGGTAGTCCTCCGTTTTCTTTGCTCACGTCTCCCCGCGCGGGGAGAGAGATTTCTTTACGCCGCCTTAGGCATCCGATTTGCCTTTTGCAGCGCCGCCCATACCGCCTGTGGCGTCGCCGGCATCGCAAGCCCTTCCGTGCCAATCGCGTCGGTGATGGCATTGATCACGGCAGCAGGCGCGGCGATCGCGCCGGCTTCACCGCAGCCCTTGATGCCAAGCGGATTGGACGGACATTTCGTCATGGTGGTGTCCACTTTGAGCGTCGGCAGGTGATCGGCGCGCGGCATGCAATAATCCATAAACGAGCCGGTGACGAGCTGCCCGTCCTTGTCGTAAACCACCCCCTCGCACAAGGCCTGGCCGACGCCTTGGGCGATGCCGCCGTGAACTTGGCCCTCGACGATCATTGGATTGACGATCACACCGAAATCGTCGACGGCGGTCCAAGCGGCGATTTCCGTATTTCCGGTCTCGGGGTCGACTTCCACTTCGCAGATGTGGCAACCGGCCGGGAAAGTGAAGTTGGTCGGATCGTAAAACGCGCCTTCCTTCAAGCCGGGCTCGAGCTCCTGACCGGAAAATTTGTGCGCGATATAGGCATTGAGCGTGACGTCGCCCCAGGCTGCTGATTTGTCGGTTCCGGCAACGCTGAATTTTCCGTCCTTGAATTCGATGTCGCCCTCGGCGGCTTCGAGCATATGGGCGGCGACTTTCTTGGCCTTGGCCTCGATCTTGTCGAGCGCCTTCGCAAGCGCCGACATGCCGACCGCGCCGGAGCGCGAGCCGTAGGTGCCCATCCCGAATTGCACCTTGTCGGTATCGCCGTGCACAACTGAAATATTGTCGATCGGAATGCCGAGCCGTTCGCAGACAAGCTGCGCGAACGTGGTCTCGTGGCCCTGGCCGTGGGCATGAGAGCCGGTCAGGATTTCAACACTGCCGGTCGGATTGACGCGCACCTCGGCGGATTCCCACAAGCCGACGCCGGCGCCGAGCGAGCCGACGGCCTGCGACGGCGCAATCCCGCAAGCTTCGATATAGGTCGAAAAGCCGATGCCGCGCAGCTTGCCGTCGCGGGCGGATTCGCGCTTGCGCCTGCCGAAGCCCTTACAATCAGCAAGCTCCATGGCTTTCTTCAGCGAGGCATTATAGTCGCCGGCGTCGTAAGCCATGATGACCGGCGTTTGATGCGGAAATTTTTTGACGAAGTTTTTGCGCCGCAGTTCAGCCGGATCCTGACCCATCTCCCGGGCGCCGACCTCGACCAGACGCTCCACCACGAATGTCGCTTCCGGACGTCCGGCGCCGCGATAGGCATCGACCGGCACGGTATTAGTGTAGACGGCATCGACCTCGCAATAGATTTGCGGAATTTCGTACTGGCCCGAGAGCAGCGTCGCGTACAGATAGGTCGGCACCGACGACGAGAAAGTGGACATGTAGGCGCCGAGATTGGCGACGGTTTTGGCGCGCAGCCCAAGGATCCTGCCTTCGCCATCGAACGCCATTTCGGCACGGGTAACGTGGTCGCGCCCATGGGCATCGGCGACGAACGCTTCCGACCGCTCAGCCACCCATTTCACCGGGCGGCCGACGCGCTTTGACGCCCACAACGCGACGACTTCCTCGGGATAGATGAAAATCTTCGAACCGAAGCCGCCGCCGACATCCGGTGCGATGACGCGCAGCTTGTGCTCGGGCGCCATGCCGACAAAAGCGGCGATGACGAGCCGTGCGACGTGCGGATTTTGCGTCGTATTCCATAATGTAAAAGCGCCGGTGCCGGCGTCGTAATCGCCGATCGCTGCGCGCGGCTCGATCGCATTGGGAACCAGGCGATTGTTGATGATGTCGAGCTTGGTCACGTGCTTGGCCGCGCGGAACGCTGCTTCGACCGCGCTCGCATCGCCAAGGTGCCACTGATAGATCGTGTTGTTCGGCGCGATGTCGTGAATGCGCGGCGCGCCCGGTTTTTGCGCCGCCGCGGGATCGGCCACCGCCGGCAACACCGCGTATTCGACCACGATTTTTTCGGCGGCATCGCGCGCTTGCGCCAGCGTCTCCGCGACCACGACCGCCAGCGGATCGCCGACATGGCAGACCTTGCCATTCGCCAGCGCCGGATGCGGCGCCATTTTCATCGGCGATCCGTCTTTGGAGTGAATCATCCAGCCGCAGATCAGATTGCCGATCTTGTCGGCGGCAAGTTCAGCGCCGGTGAGGATCGCAAGCACGCCCGGCATCTTGGCGGCAGGCTTGACGTCGACTGACTTGATTGTGGCGTGGGCGTGAGGGGAACGGAGAAAATAGGCGTAGGACTGGCCGGGCCGGTTGATGTCATCGGTGTAATGACCGGTCCCGGTGATGAAACGGCGGTCTTCTTTGCGGCGCACCGCGGCGCCGATACCGGTCGCGCTCATGGTCTTCGGCCTCCCGGCAATCGCTCTCCTTCGGATTGCCTACTCGGCGGCTTTGCTCGTTGCACCGCTCCCGCGCATTGCCCGCGCGCCCGCGGCAATCGCCTTGACGATGTTGTGATAGCCGGTGCACCGGCAAATGTTGCCTTCAAGCTCCTCGCGGATGGTGCGATCGTCCAGCTCGTTGCCTTTGCGGCGGACGATGTCGACGGCGGTCATGATCATGCCGGGGGTACAGAAACCGCACTGCAGCCCGTGATTTTCACGAAAGGCCTCCTGCATCGGATGCAGCGGGCCATCCGCCGCGGCGAGCCCCTCGATTGTCAGCACAGTGGCGCCTTCGAGCTGCAGCGCCAAAACCGTGCAGGACTTGATCGCCTTGCCATTGACGTGCACGACGCACGCGCCGCATTGCGAGGTGTCGCAGCCGACATGTGTGCCGGTGAGCCGCAAATGTTCGCGTAGCAACTGCACGAGCAACGTACGCGGATCGACATTGGCGGTGATGGGCTTGCCGTTCACCGTCATGGACACGGCTGCCGTCTCGCCTGCCATAGGGTCCCTCCTAGAAATTGCGATCAAAAACGTCGTGATTTGCCAACCGAGCGCGGTCGCCGGCCGGGTTCGGGTGCGAAATCGAGCCGATTTTGGCTGTTTTGACGCCGCGAACGCCGTTTACTGTGAACCGCGAGACCGTTGCCGGTCAAGCGGGTCCAAGGCCCTGTCAGCTATCCCTGCCAGCCATCGAAGCGGCGCATTACGGCACAAATCGGCTCGCACCCCAGGGGTCAGGTCGCTAAGCGGCCTTCGGGTTCACCGCATTGGCAAAATTCGAGAAAAAATCGTCGGCGATTTTTTTAGCGGCGCCATTGACCAGCCGCTGACCGAGCTGTGCCAGCTTGCCGCCGATCTGGGCATCGACATTGTAGGACAGCAGCGTCCCGCCATTTTTGGGCGCGAGCTTGACCGTGGCACCGCCCTTGGCAAAGCCGGCAACCCCGCCGTCGCCCTGTCCGGAAATCTTATAACCGTTGGGCGGATCGAGATCGGACAGCGTGACTCTGCCTTTGAACTTTGCTTTGACCGGCCCGATCTTGACCGTAGCGACCGCTTGAAACTCGGTATCTGACGTTTTGTCCAGTTGCTCGCAGCCGGGAATGCACGCTTTCAAGGTCGCCGCATCGTTGAGTTTTTCCCAAACTGTTTGCGGCGGCACCGCCAGCTCGTATTGGCCATTCATGGTCATCGCCATTACAGGGACTCCTTGCGCGCGGGACTGCTTGGCTTCGTTGAACTATCCGCTTACCGCCTCGCGCGGCGGCTGAAAAGGGTGCTAGGAACGTCGCCGCCGCGACCGGGATGGGGAGGACGCAAATGCCGGATATTAAAACCGACGACGGTTGCATCATTCATGTGGAAGTCGAGGGGCCGCAAAACGGCCCGGTGCTGATGCTGTCGAATTCGCTCGGCACCAATCTGCACATGTGGGACGACCAGGTGCCGGCCTGGAGCCGTCATTTTCGCGTGGTGCGCTACGATCGGCGCGGTCATGGCCGCTCAAGCGCGCCAAAGGGACCCTATCCGATGCAGCGGCTCGGCCGCGACGTGCTCGCGGTAATCGATGCATTGGGCATCGCCAAAATTAATTGGTGCGGACTATCGATGGGCGGCATGGTCGGACAATGGCTCGGCGCCAACGCCCCCGCCCGCGTCGACAAACTTATATTGTCCAACACCTCATCCTATTTCGCCGACAAAACGTTGTGGGAGGGCCGGCTCAAGACCGTGCGCGAAAAAGGTTTGGCGGCGATCGTCGATGCCAATATGGAGCGCTGGTTCACCAAGGAATTCCGCGACCGCAATCCGCAAGCGATCGCGCGGATGCGCGAGATGTTCTTGGCCACCAACCTTGAAGGTTATATCGGCTGCGGCGAAGGCATCCGTGACATGGATCATCGTCCGCTGCTCGCAAAGATCAGCACACCCACACTCGTGATCGCCGGCAAACACGACCCGGCAACGCCGCTCGAAGCCAACGAATTCATCCGCCAGCACATCCCTGGCGCGCAAATCGCGGTCCTCGATGCCGCGCATATCGCCAATGTCGAGCAACCGCGGATCTATGCTGAGACGGTGCTTGGGTTTTTGTTGAACAAATAGCCGTCACCCTGAGGTGGCCGCCAACGGGTCCGGCCCGAAGTGGCCGGCCCGATGACAGGCTCCGCGGCCCTCGAAGGGCGACGGCCCCGGCCGTTCATCCTTCGAGGCTCGCTTTGCTCGCACCTCAGGATGACGGACCAGTGCCGTGCGATTTCCGTCACCCGCCCCGCCGCTCGCGGAATTCATGCGGTGTCGTGCCGGTCTGCTTGCGGAAGAACCGGGCGAAATGCGACGGATCCGCGAATGCAAGCTCCTTGGCGATGTCGTGGATCGGCTGCGTTGTGAAAACCAGCTGACGTTTGGCCTCGCTGAGCACGCGCTGGCGTATCAAATGACCGGCGGTGACGCCGGTGGCGTGTTTGACGTGGTCGTTGAGGCGATCGACCGTCATGCCGAGTTTTTCGGCATAGAACGCCAACAACCGCTCGTCGCGAAAAAACTCGTCGAGCAGACTGCGCAATTGCGCAACCGTCGCGTCCGCCGGGCGGAGCGTTACGCTACCGCTGCGCGCGCGGCTCGCTGCAAGCCGCGCCACCGCGACCGCGATCAGGATAAGAACGCCGCGCATCGCCAAGCGATAACCTTCGCGCGCGAGGCTATACTCGTCGAATAATTCCGCAGCCAATGCGGACAGGCGTCCGCGCTCGGTCTCGTCGGCAAGCGGAATCACAGGCTCCGCCGCAAGCGACCGCAGCCGGCTTAAGGCTTCGCCGGAACGGTCAGCGAGCGCACCAGCCGCATCTTCGGTAAAACTGATCACCCAGCCGTCAGTGGCGTTCGGCTCGAAGCGAAAGCCGTGCGCGATCGCGGCCGGAATGAGGATGGCCGCGGGCGCGGCGAACGCGAGCTTCGCCGCATCGAAGCTCATGTCGCCGCCACCTCGCTCGATCAGCAGGATCTGAAACAGATTGCGATGGCGATGGGCGCGAATCGTCCATTCGTGGATCGCCGCACGCGATGCAATCCGCTCGATGTGAATGAAGTCGAACGCCTGATCGTCCGGCGGATCGCCGTAGAGATGGAACAGCGGTAGCGCTGCGGAGCGGTCCTCGCCAATCATGCCTCAAGCATAAGCCGATCAGGCCCAAGGAGAAGCTTCATCGCAAACGGCCGCGAGGATTTGCACAACTGAAAAAGATTTTGCAGGAAGCCGTTGGCAAAGCGCCAGAACTTTCTTCGATCGCATCGGCTCGGGCCACCGACGCGACCGCTTACGCTCAAACCCGCTTGTAACCGCGTTCGTGATAAACCAGCGCCGGACCGCTTTGGCCCAATCGCACCGCTTCCACCGCTCCAAACACCACATTGTGCGAGGCCATCGCTTTGGTCTCGATGGTGCGGCAATCGAAGGAGACGACCGCGGACGCCAGAACCGGAGCCCCGGTCTTTAATGTGATCCACTCGCCCGCAGAAAAGCGCTCGTGCCGGTGGACGCCACTTCGTCCGGCAAAGAGGTCGGCAAGCTTCTCTTCCGCCGCTCCCAATGTATTGACGCAGAAGACGCCGTTTTGCGCGAGCAACGGCGCGCTGACGCTGCGCCGGTTGAGGCAAACGAGCAGCATCGCCGGCTGATCGGAGACCGGGCATACGGCAGTCGCCGTGAAACCGGTCTTTCCGGCTATTCCCGCCGTAGTGACGACGTGCACGGCGGCGCCGAGCCGGCTCATGGCCTCGCGGAATACGAGCGGCTCCACGCTCGTAATCGGGCCAGGCCCCACCGCCGTGAAGGCCCCATCCATCGCGTCATCGGGACGCTGGTCGATCCAGCTCATTTCGCCATTCTATCAGAGCTCAGATGTCAGATATCGGAGATCAGAGGTCAGAGTACAGACCAAAACGCACCTTTTGGTGCGCTGTCCTGTGGCATCCGTCATCCGTCTATTCCGCCGCCCTGGCCTTTTGTGGCGGCCCGGAATAGGCGACGTCATCCGGGTCGAGCCAAGCCGGATCGGTCCAGCCATTCTCGTCGTATTCCGACATGCATTGATCGGCCAAAGCCATCATTTGCTCGAGCGTGCCCGAGGCGCGCGCATTCCACAGCGCCTGGATGCGAATGTCTTCATGGTTGCCGGCGTAGTTGCGCTCATACAATTCGTGCCGGCCGCCGAATTCGGTTCCGATCGCATCCCATAGAAGCTTCATCACCTTGATGCGGTCCTTGTAATCGATGCCATAGGAGCCGCGCACGTAGCGGGCGAGATAGCGATCGATCGCCGGGTTTTTGAAATCCTTGGCCGAAGACGGCAGATAGATCAGCGACGAGGCGACGATTTTATCGACAATCTCTTTGACCCGTCCATACGCGTCGCCGGCGAAGACGCGATAGCTGGATCCCGATTGCAGATTGGGCAGGACGGCGCCGTTCACCCACGGCGTCGGATTCATCGCCATGGCATCGGTCAGCGCCCAGAACAGATTCCGCCAGGCAATGACTTCGCCAAACATGGCCTGATTGCCGCGAAATTCGTCGGAGCCGGCCGCGCGCAGAGCCTTGGCGAGGACGCCGACCAGAAAGTCGAGCTTCACCGCAAGCCGCGTGCAGCCCTGGAACTGATAGCCGGCGAGGAACCCCGATTGCGGAAAAAATATCTTCAATCGTTCCAGATCGCGGTAAAGCAACACGTCTTCCCATGGAATGAAGACGTTATCGAAAACGAAGATCGCGTCGTTTTCATCGAAGCGCGACGACAGCGGATAATCAAACGGCGTGCCCATCACGCTCGCCATCATTTCATAGGAAGTGCGGCACAAAAGTTTCACGCCGGGCGCGTTCATCGGCGCGATGAACATCACCGCAAGATCGGTATCGTGCAGCGGCACCGCGGCATTCTGGCCGAGAAAATTATAGTGTGTGAGCGCCGAGGATGTGGCGACCACCTTGGCGCCCGACACGTAGATGCCGGCGTCAGTATCCTTTTGTATCGTGATGAAAACGTCCTTGACCTGATCGACCGGCTTGGCGCGGTCGACCGGGGGATTGACGATGGCGTGGTTCATGAACAGCACGTTGTCTTGCGCCCGCCGATACCAGGCCTTGGCGTTGTCCGCGAACCGTCCGTAGAAATCGTAATTGGCGCCCAGAGTATTCATCAGCGAGGCTTTGTAATCGGGCGAGCGCCCCATCCAGCCATAGGACATGCGCGCCCAATGGGCGATGGCGTCGCGCTGTTTGATCAACTCGTCGCGTGACCGCGCGGCGCGGAAAAACCTGTGCGTGAAACCACCGGAGCCGGTATCGGTCTCGCAGGTGAGCAGATCTTTGGACTTTTCGTCGTGGAGCGCGTCGTAAAGCCGCGCGATCGAACGCGCGGCGTTGCGAAAGGCCGGATGCGCGGTGACGTCCGCGACGCGCTCGCCGTAAACGTAGACTTCGCGGCCGTCACGCAAGCTCTCGAGATATTCGGCGCCGGTGAACGGCCGGCCCTTGGCGCCGATGGCGTCCTCGCTTTTGACCCGTTTCATGAGGGTCTCTCCTTATGTCTAGTCACGCCTAGCCCGGCCCCGCCGAGTGGACAAGTGATCCGTCTCCGGCCTGATTATTGCACAAGTGGGGACTGCCGAGTTGCGCCGCCCCTCACCGGCACGCCCGCGGCGTTGCCGCTCCAAGCGACCGCTGTTAAGAATTCTAAGGGTCCAACAAAGGCTTTCGAGGCATGGACTATTTCGCCCAGCAGCTCATCAACGGCATCACGCTTGGTTCGATCTACGGCCTGATCGCGATCGGCTACACGATGGTCTTTGGCATCATCGGCATGGTGAACTTCGCCCATGGCGACGTGTTCATGGTCTCTGCCTTTATCGCGTTGATCGCACTCCTGATCCTCACCTCGTGGCTGGGCATTGTTTCGGTGGCGTTGGCGCTCTTTATCGTGCTCGTCGTGGCCATGCTGTTCACCTCGCTGATCAATTGGGTGATCGAGCGCGTGGCCTACCGCCCATTACGCGGCTCGTTTCGCTTGGCGCCGCTGATCTCGGCGATCGGCATGTCGATCACGCTTTCGAATTTCGTGCAGGTGACCCAGGGACCGCGCAACAAATCCATTCCGCCGCTGGTGCAGGGCGAATTCATATTGTCCAACAGTAACGATTTTCCCGTCACGTTGTCCTACAAACAACTCATCATCTGGGGCATCACCGCCGTCCTGCTGCTGGCTTTTTGGTATCTGGTGGCGCGCACTCGGCTCGGGCGCGCGCAGCGCGCCTGCGAGCAGGACCAGAAAATGGCGGCTTTGGTCGGCGTCGACGTCGACCGCACAATTGCCGCGACTTTCGTCATCGCCGCCGCCTTGGCCGCGGTCGCCGGCACCATGTACCTGATGTATTACGGCGTGGTCAGCTTTTCCGACGGCTTTGTGCCTGGCGTGAAGGCCTTCACGGCGGCGGTGCTTGGCGGTATCGGCTCGCTGCCGGGCGCAGTCGTAGGCGGTCTTCTCATTGGCCTCATTGAAACGCTGTGGTCGGCTTATTTCTCGATCGACTACAAGGATGTCGCCGCTTTCTCCGTGCTGGCAATCACTTTGATTTTCCTGCCGCAGGGGCTGTTGGGCCGGCCGGATGTCGAGAAGGTCTGAGATGGGGGCTGCGCAGGTGGCAGGCGCAAGGATCCGCGCGCGTTTGGGCGAAGCGCTGCGTGACACTGCGTTGACTACACTGATTGCGCTTGGAGTATTTCTGCCGCTCGTCGGTTTTCAAACCACCACCGACATCCGCGATGTGCTAGTCATTACAACGCGCTGGCCGCTGTTGTTTACGTTGGTCGGTAGCATCGCCGCTGTCCATTTTGTCTATGCGCTGATTGTTGCCCCGCGGCTCGAGCGCGGCGCGCCGCGCTTACCGCAACGGGCCTCGGCGACCGCTGCCAACATTCTGCGTAACTGGTTCATCCCTTTCGCCGTCGCCTTCGTGATCGTCTATCCGATGCTGGTGGTGCTCGGGGTCGGATTCGGCGGCGCGGTACGCTGGATCGACAATTTCGGCATACAGATTCTGATCTATGTGATGCTCGGTTGGGGGCTCAATATCGTGGTCGGCCTCGCCGGGCTCCTCGATCTTGGCTATGTCGCTTTTTACGCAGTTGGCGCTTATTCCTATGCGCTGCTGGCAAAAACCTTCGGCCTGTCATTCTGGATTCTGTTGCCGCTTGCCGGAACGCTGGCATCGTTCTGGGGGGTCCTGCTCGGCTTCCCGGTGCTGCGGCTGCGCGGCGATTATCTCGCCATTGTCACGCTCGCCTTCGGCGAGATCATCCGCCTCATCTTGATCAATTGGGTGTCGCTGACCAACGGCTATGCGGGAATCGGGTCCATCCCTCGCCCAACCTTGTTCGGCATTCCCTTCAATGCCGACGATAACGGCTTTGCCGCGGTATTCGGCCTCGAATTCTCGCCGCTCTATCGCGTTCTTTTTCTCTATTACGTGATCCTGGCGCTGGCACTGGTGACCTGCTTCTTCAACGTGCGGCTGCGCCGACTACCTATCGGCCGTGCCTGGGAAGCCTTGCGCGAGGACGAGATCGCCTGCCGCTCGCTTGGCATCAATACTACCAATACCAAACTGACAGCCTTTGCCATGGGCGCGATGTTCGCCGGCTTTGCCGGCTCATTCTTTGCTGCGCGGCAGGGTTTCATCTCGCCGGAATCCTTCACTTTCCTTGAATCGGCGACGATCCTCTCGATCGTGGTACTGGGCGGGATGGGCAGCCAGATCGGAGTTGCCATTGCCGCCGTGGTCATGATCGGCGGTACCGAAATCATGCGCCAGCTCACCTTTCTCAAGCAGATCTTCGGCCCCACGTTCGATCCGACGCAGTACCGCATGCTGCTGTTCGGCCTGGCGATGGTCGCGATCATGCGCTGGCGGCCACGCGGGTTGATTGCCACGCGCGCGCCCTCGGTGTTTCTCAAGACGCGTCGGGATATCTCGGTCGATCTGGTCACGGAGGGACGCGGTTGACGACGCGCGACGGCTCCACCGTGCTGCGGGTCGAGCATCTGACAATGCGTTTCGGCGGTCTCGTCGCCGTGGACGATCTCAGTTTCGAAGTACAGCGCGGCACGATCACCGCACTGATCGGGCCGAACGGCGCCGGCAAGACGACCGTGTTCAACTGCATTACCGGTTTCTACCGGCCGACTGAGGGCCGGCTTGCGCTCCAGCGCGGCGATCCCGCGGTGTGGCAGGCGCTCGAAGCGCTGACCGACAGCGGCCAGCGCGGTGTGGCGCGGCCGGAGGGCGCTCTGTTTCTATTGGAGCGCATGCCGGACTACCTCGTTGCGCAGCAAGCGCGCGTGGCGCGAACATTCCAAAACATCCGGTTGTTCGCCGGGATGACGGTGCTGGAGAATTTGCTGGTCGCGCAGCACAACCCGCTGATGCTCGCGTCCGGCTATACCGTGCTCGGACTTCTCGGCCTGCCGCCTTATGGCGCCGCCGAGCGCGCGGCGCTCGACAAAGCACGGCACTGGCTCGAGCGCTTCAGTCTCCTCGATCGGGCCGATGATCCGGCCGGCGAATTGCCCTACGGCGCGCAGCGGCGGCTCGAAATTGCCCGCGCCATGTGCACGGATCCGGTGCTGCTGTGCCTCGACGAGCCGGCCGCCGGATTAAATCCCCGCGAGAGCGCCGAACTCAACGAGCTCTTACTCATCATCCGCGATGAATGCGCCATATCGATGCTCTTGATCGAGCACGACATGTCCGTAGTCATGAACATTTCCGACCATGTCGTCGTGCTCGACTATGGCGTCAAGATCGCCGACGGCGCGCCCGAAGCGGTCCGCAATGATCCCAAAGTGATCGGCGCATATCTTGGCGTCGGCGACGAAGAAGTGGCGCGTGTCGAAGCCGAGGTCGGGCTATGAGCTCACCGCTCCTCTCAGTGCGCGGGGTGACCGCCTATTACGGTCACGTCAAGGCGCTCAAGGGCGTGGACATCGACGTCAATGACGGTGAGATCATCGCGCTGATCGGCGCCAATGGCGCCGGCAAATCTACATTGATGATGACGGTTTGCGGCAATCCACGCGCGCGCGACGGCCAGATCCTGTTCGCCGGTCGCGATATCACCCGCCTGCCGACCCACGAAATCGCCCGGCTCAAATTGGCGCAGGCGCCCGAAGGGCGCCGGATCTTCCCGCGCATGACGGTGTTGGAGAATCTGCAGATGGGCGCGCTGGTCGCCGAGCCGGCCGAGTTCGACCGCGACCTCGAACGCGTGGTTGCGCTGTTCCCGCGTCTGCGCCAGCGTCTGCATCAGCGCGGCGGCACGCTTTCGGGTGGCGAACAGCAAATGCTGGCGATCGCGCGGGCGCTCATGAGCCGGCCGCGATTGCTTCTGCTGGACGAACCTTCGCTCGGCCTGGCGCCGCTGATTGTCCGGCAGATTTTCGATGCGATCAAAACGCTCAATGCCGAGCACGGTCTCACCGTGTTTCTGGTCGAGCAGAACGCGTTCCATGCGCTCAAGCTCGCGCACCGCGGCTATGTTATGGTCAATGGACTCGTCACCCTGACCGGCACCGGCCGCGAACTCCTTGACCGGCCGGAAGTCAAAACCGCCTATCTCGAGGGCGGCCGCCAGCAGGTGGAATAACGGTGAGCTTGCTCAGCTTCATCCCCGGATTGTTGTACGAGGAAGATTCACTTGGCGTATTCCTTCTGGTCACCGTCGTTCTTGGCGGCGGTGCGGCGGCACTGGCCGGCCGCGCGGTGGCCCTGACCTGGCGACCCTGGTGGCAGGTTCTCGTTTACATGCTGATGCTGGGGGCCGCGGTGCGTTTCATTCATTTCGCGTTGTTCGAGGGCACCCTGCTGTCCATCCATTATTATGCAATGGACACCCTGGTCTGCATGGCATTCGGCTTTGCTGGATTTCAGGCCGCGCGGGCCCGCCGGATGGTCGCTCAGTATCCCTGGATCAACGCGCCGGACGGTCCGCTGCGCTGGCGCCGCACGCCACGTTGACATAACATTGCGGCAAGGTTGGACCTGCCGACTGTCACTCGTTTATGGGGAGTCAAAGATGAGAAGGATCGCCACACTCGGCGTCGCGCTGGGCTTCGCGTTCGCGCTCGCAGAAACCGCCAGCGCGCAAGTGAAATTCGGGGTCGGCGGCCCAATCACGGGTCCGAATGCCGCGACCGGCGCGCAAATGAAAAACGGAGTCGAACAAGCGGCCGCCGATATCAACGCCGCCGGCGGCATTCTTGGCAATAAGCTGAGCGTCGAGTTCGGCGATGATGTCTCCGATCCGAAACAGGGCGTTTCGGTCGCCAATAATTTTTCCGCCGACGGGGTGAAATTCGTTATCGGCCACTACAATTCTGGCGTGACCATCCCCGCTTCGGAAATCTATCAGGAGAACGGCATCCTCGAGATCACGCCGGCATCGACCAATCCGAAGGTCACCGAGCGCAATATGTGGAACATCTTCCGCACCTGCGGACGCGATGACCAACAAGGCAAAGTGGCGGGCGGCTACATCCTCGCGCATTTCAAAGGCAAGAAGATCGCCTTCGTCCATGACAAGACCACCTACGGCAAGGGACTTGCCGACGAAACGCTAAAGACGATTCAAGCCGGCGGCATGAAGGAAGTGCTGTACGAAGGGATCAATACCGGCGACAAGGATTACTCGGCGCTGACCTCTAAGATCAAGCAAGCGGCTCCTGATCTTGTCTATTTCGGCGGACTCTACACCGAGGGCGGGTTGATCGTGCGGCAAATGCGCGACCAAGGCGTCAAGGCGCCGCTGATGGGCGGCGATGGTATCACGTCGGACGAATTCGCAACCGTCGGCGGTCCTGGCGTCGAGGGAACGTTGATGACCTATGGTCCCGACCCGCGCAACCGGCCGGAAGCCAAAGCAGTCGTCGCGGAATTCCGCAAGAAGGGTTTCGAGCCGGAGGCTTACACGCTCTACAGCTATGCCGGCGTGCAGATCATCAAGCAGGCGGCGGAAGCGGCGAAGACGACCGATCCGAAGAAAGTCGCCGAGCAAATGCATTCGGGCATGCATTTCTCCACCGTCCTCGGCGATATGGCCTATGACAAGAAAGGTGACATCACCAAGCTCGATTATGTGATGTACATCTGGAAAAAGGATCCAACCGGCAAAATCAGCTACGTCGAGTGTCCCGCTTCAGGATGCAGCATGTAGGCTGCCCTGCTGGATCGAAGAAAAAGCCCGCCTCCAGGCGGGCTTTTTTTTGCGAAGAAGCGCGATTTTACAATTCCAGAGAACGCCTAGCCGATTTTGCCCAGCATCGGGAAAGTGTCCAAGAGCCAGTAGCTCACTTCGCTGATCGCGCCGGTAAGAAAGGCAATGCCGGTGAGCACCAAGAGCCCACCCATCGCTTTTTCAACCAGGCCGAGATGCGCGCGAAATTGGGCGAGGAAAGCGGCGAATGGCTCCGCCGCCAATGCCGCAACGACAAACGGAATGCCAAGGCCGAGCGAATAGACCGCGAGCAGACCGACACCCTTGAGCACCGTCGTCTCAGCCGCCGCCAGAGCGAGAACCGCGGCGAGGATCGGTCCAATGCATGGGGTCCAGCCGAAGGCGAAGGCAAGCCCCATAAGGTAGGCGCCCCACAAGCCGACCGGCTTCGCGATCGCGACCCGCTTTTCGCGCTTCAACCAGGCAATCGGCGTCACGCCGAGAAAGTGCAAACCCATCGCTATGATGGCGAGGCCGGCGACCACAGCGAGCTGACCGGAATAGACGCGCAACAGCGCCCCGATCGCACTGGCGCCGGCGCCGAGCGCGACGAACACCGTCGCAAAGCCGAGTACGAACAGCGCCGCAGCAGCGAGCGTCTCCCACCGCACCCGCGGCTCGGATTGCGCATCGGCAAAGCGCTCCAGCGACGCGCCGGTCAGGTACACAAGGTACGGCGGCACCAGCGGCAGGACGCAGGGCGATAAAAAGCTCAGCATGCCGGCAACCAGCGCAGCGAGGATTGTCACATTCGGCAAAGCCGCACTCCCAAGCTACCGGCCACACATGCCCGGCGCCCCCTCGCCGCGCAAGCGCGGCTTGCCCGACCCGCGAAGTTGTGAATTCGGTGCACAGATTGCTCAATTGCAGTTTACATTAATGATCTAAACGATTGACCTGCCCGTTAAAATCCACTCCGCTTCACCCAATTTGTGAGGATTTGGTTTTGCGCAATCTGATCACCGATGTCGCCGGGCTTAAGGTCGGTCATGCCGAGGACCTTGGCCTCGGCTCCGGCACGACCGTGGTCATTTTCGACGAACCGGTCGTCGCTTCGGTCGATGTGCGCGGCGGTGGTCCCGGCACGCGCGAAACCGAACTCCTCAACCCGGCGCAGACCGTCCCCGGCATCGACGCCATCGTGGTGTCCGGCGGCTCGGCTTTTGGACTCGATGCCGCGTCGGGCGTGCAGGCCTGGTTGCGCGAACAGGGCCGTGGCTTCGCCATTGGTCCGGCGCGCGTCCCCATCGTACCCGGCGCCGTGTTGTTCGATCTGCTAAGCGGCGGCAACAAGAATTGGGGACGATTTCCGCCCTATCGCGAATTTGGCTATGCCGCCGCGGCCAATGCCGCGCTCGATTTTGCGCTTGGCAGTTTTGGCGCCGGAACCGGCGCGACGACGGTGAACTACAAGGGCGGGCTCGGCTCGGCGTCCGCACAGACGACGGACGGGATAACGGTCGGCGCTCTCGCTGCCGTAAATGCCGTCGGCAGCGTGGTGATCGGCGGCGGGCCGTGGTTCTGGGCGGCCCCATTCGAAGTCGACCGTGAATTCGGCGGACGCGGGTTGCCGGCGCACGTTTCGCCGCAAATGCTCGAACCCGTCATCAAGGGCGTGCCCGGCGCAAATACGACGCTGGTCGTGGTGGCGACCGACGCGATTTTGACCAAGGCGCAGGCCAATCGCGTTGCGGTTATGGCGCAAACCGGCATGTCGCGAGCGATCTATCCGGTGCACAGCCCGCTTGACGGCGACACCCTGTTCGCGGCGGCGACTGGACGCAGGCCGCTGGCCGACCCGGTATTCGCTCTGACACAGCTTGGAACTCTCGCCGCCAATGTGGTGACGCGCGCGATCGCTCGTGGCGTTTTTGCGGCAGAAGCTCTCCCAGGAGACCCGCTGCCAAGTTGGAAAGATAAATTCGGCCGTTGACCGACAATCTTATCGGCCAAAAACAGCAAATTACCCGCTTATCCGCCGTAGAAACCACAAAGCCAACTTTCAACTATTGGCGCGCGGTTTTTATTGACTTGCTGCCCAATTGCGCCTTCACTTTAAGCAAGTTTGACAAGAACACAGCGGAGGGCGCGATGCGCGTCGTGGTGATTGTCTTCGCGGCTTTAATGACATTGGGACTTGCAGCGTTTGGCGTTGTCGCGGCGCAGCGCGCTGCCGGACCCGAGTCCCTCATCGCACTTGCCGTCCACGTGATCTCGCCCGGGCAAAGCAACAACGCGGCGCCGGCGAGCCAACCTGTTGCGACGCAAGCGGCTCGGCCAACCACGCCTGTAGTTCAGGTTGAGCAAACGACTTCCGCCGCTCAGCCGAATGCGCCCGCGCCAACGTCACTTGCTCAGAACACGGCGGCAGCGCCGGCTGCACCGGCAGCGTCAGCGCCCGTGCCGACCCCTCCGGCCGCCAAAGCCATTCCGGCTTGCGATAATCCCAACGCAATCGGTCTCTCGCGCGTCGTCGAAATCGACACGACCGGCGGTCCGGCATTCGGGACCGAGCACTTCAAACAATACGACTTCCTGCGCGACAAAGAAGTCGTGCTGACCTTCGACGACGGCCCTTGGCCCGACAACACGCCGATGGTTTTGAAGGCGCTCAAAGACAATTGCATCAAAGCGACCTTCTTCGAGATCGGCGAACACGCCTCCTGGCGGCCTGATTTATCCCGGGAAGTCGCCGCGGCCGGAATGACCGTCGGCAATCACACCTGGTCGCACAAGGATCTCGCCAAGAACCCCTATGCCAAAGACATCGAACTCGCCAAGCAAGAGATCGAGATGGGCGTGAGCGCGGTGCACATGGCCGTCGGGGGACCGACCGCACCGTTCTTCCGCTTTCCCGATCTGCAGCAGCCGCCTGAATTGATGGCTTATTTGGGCACGCGCAACATCGCCATCTTCTCGACCGACATCGACACGTTCGATTTCAAGCTGCGCAAACCGGATGACGTCATCAAGTCGGCGATGACAAAGCTCGCCAAAAACGGCAAGGGCATCTTGCTAATGCACGATTTCCAGCACAACACGGCGGAGGCACTGCCCGAACTGCTGCGTCAGCTCAAGGCCGGCGGCTATAAAATCGTGCACATGGTGCCGAAGGATTCGATCACCACGCTGCCGAAATATGACGACATGGTCAGAGCGCAGGACAAATATTCGACCAGCAACAATACGCGTCCGGAATCGAGCGTCGTCAAAACGATCAACGAGTAAAGCGTTCCGCGCCGTAGGGCGCCGGATCGCAGAACGGCATCGCGTCCGTTATCATCTCGGCAATGAGCCGGCCGGTGGCCGGACCAAGCGTCAAGCCCCAATGACCGTGGCCGTAGGCGAGCCAGAGGCCGCGCTGTCCTGGTGCGCGCCCGATGACCGGGCGGGAGTCGGCAAAACAGGGACGCGCGCCCATCCAGGCCTGCGCCTCGACCGGCTCGCCGAGCGCAAGCAAATTCCGCGCCGCCGGCAGCAAGCGATCGAACTGCACCGGTGTCGGCGGCGCATCGCGCGGCGCAAATTCCGCACCCGTGGTGATGCGGATGCCCTGCTCCATCGGCGTAATGCAGTAGCCGTTTTCTGCGTCGAGCACCGGCCGGCTCAGCGCGGCATTACCGCTGGGCCGGAAATGGCGGTGATAGCCGCGTTTGACCGCGAGCGGCAGTCTGACGCCAAGCGGATCGAGCAGGTCCGGAGCCCATGGCCCCAGCGCCACGACAGCATCGCCGGCGTCGATCGGACCGATGGTCGTATCCACTCTCCAGCGCGCATCGACCCGACGCAGTGAACGGGCGTCGCCGGAGAAGCTGAGCCCGCCAAGCGCGGTGAAGCGCGCCGCATAAGCGCGCGTCACCGCCAGCGGGTTGCTCACACTGACAGCCCCGGTCCAGTGCACGGCATGGCGGAACACCGGTGCGAGGGAGGGCTCGAGCGCACGCGCTCCGTCAAGGTCGAGCGGCACGTTGGCGATGCCGAAATCTTTGGCCAGTTGGAGCTCTCGCCGCTGCGCCGCGAATCTACGCTCGCTCCGATAGAGCTTGAGCCACCCGGTGCGGCGGAAATATCGCTCCGCGCCGGCCTCGCCGCTCAGCGCCTCGTGCTCGGCGACCGCGCGCGCCATGAGTGGACGCATCAGCCGAGCCGTTTCAATGAGCCGAAAGGGCTGCGAAGCCACGTAGAATGCCGCCAGCCAAGGCGCGATCTTCGGCAGAAACGAGAAATGATAGTTGGCCTGCGGCGAGCGCTTGAGGATGACCCGCAGGCGTTCCCCCCAATCCGACGGAAATGCCGGAGGGAAAACAGTATTGCCCTCGATCACGCCCGCATTGCCATAGGAGGTCCCCTCCCCCGCCCCGCCGCGGTCGATCAGCGCAACAGCCAAACCGCGCTTGGCGAGGTGAACGGCAATCGAGGTGCCGACGATCCCGGCCCCAAGGACAATGACATCGGTGCGCGCCACGGAACCTCCGCTGCTTTCCGAAAACCTTGCCGCAGCCTCGGTCGAGCCGGCAAGGGTCGCAAATGGCGGTCTGCCAAGCATCCGACGCGTTGCTCGGCAGGGCATGGCGTGTTACGCGAACGCATAAGCTTGGGAGAATCCCATGCCCCGTCCGCTCGTCATCGCGCCGTCGATCCTAGCCGCCGATTTTGCAAAACTCGGCGAGGAAGTGCGCGCGGTCGACGCCGCCGGCGCCGATTGGATCCATGTCGATGTCATGGATGGCCATTTTGTCCCCAACATTTCCATCGGACCCGACATCGTTCGCGCGATCCGTCCGCACACCAAAAAGACGCTCGACGTCCATCTGATGATCGCGCCGTGTGATCCTTACCTCGAAGCCTTCGCCAAGGCCGGGGCCGACATCATTACGGTGCACGTCGAGGCCGGGCCGCACATCCATCGTTCGCTCCAGGCGATTCGCGCGCTCGGCAAAAAGGTCGGCGTGACCATGAATCCAGGCACGCCGGAAACTTCAATCGAACACGTCATTGATCTTGTCGATCTCATCCTAGTGATGTCGGTCAATCCGGGCTTCGGCGGCCAGAAGTTTATTCCCGACGCGCTCGGCAAGCTCCGCAATGTGCGCGCGCTCATCGGTGCACGGCCAATCGATATCGAGATCGACGGTGGGATTACCGCTGAAATCGCGCCCGAGGCAGCGCGGGCCGGCGCCAATGTTTTCGTCGCCGGCTCAGCGGTGTTCAAGGATCGCAGTCCGGAATCTTATCGCGTCAATATCGCCGCGATCCGCAATGCCGCGGCACTGATCCGTGGTGAGGCGGCGTGACCATCGCTCGCTACACGCGGCCGCAGATGGCGGCGATCTGGTCGCCGGAGACGCGGTTTCGCATCTGGTTTGAGATCGAAGCCCACGCCGCCGACGCCATGGCCGAGCTCGGACTGATTCCGAAACAGGCCGCAAAGACGATCTGGGACAAGGGCAATGCCACCAAATTCGATATCGCGCACATCGACGCGATTGAACGTGAGGTCAAGCACGATGTCATTGCTTTTCTCACTCACCTCGCCGAGATCGTGGGGCCGCAAGCGCGCTTCGTCCACCAGGGCATGACGTCCTCCGACATCCTGGATACGTGCTTTAACGTTCAACTGGTACGCGCGGCCGATCTGCTGCTCGCCGATGTTGATGCACTTTTAGCTGCACTCGAACGCCGCGCGCGGGAACATAAATTAACGCCGACCATCGGCCGTTCGCATGGCATTCACGCCGAGCCGACCACATTCGGTCTCAAGCTTGCGTTCGCTTTCGCGGAATTCGCGCGCGCACGCAAACGTCTGGAATCGGCGCGCACCGAAGTGGCGACCGCCGCCATCTCCGGCGCGGTCGGCACGTTCGCGCAGGTCGACCCGCGCGTCGAAGCTTATGTCGCGGAAAAAATGGGCCTCGCGATCGAGCCGATCTCAACACAGATCATCCCGCGCGACCGGCATGCGATGTATTTTGCGACGCTTGGAGTGGTTGCCGCGTCCTGCGAACGATTGGCGACCGAAATCCGTCACTTGCAGCGCACCGAAGTCCTGGAAGCCGAGGAATTTTTCTCCGAAGGCCAAAAGGGCTCCTCGGCCATGCCGCACAAGCGCAATCCGGTCTTGTCGGAGAACGTGGTTGGTCTTGCGCGCATGGTGCGCGCCTATGTGGTGCCGGCTCTGGAAAACGTCACGTTATGGCATGAGCGCGACATTTCGCATTCGTCGGTGGAGCGCATGATCGGACCGGACGCCACCGTCACGCTCGATTTCACCCTCGCGCGGCTCGCCGGCGTCGTCGACAAGCTCATCGTCTATCCCGAAAATATGCAGAAGAATCTCGACCGACTGGGCGGGCTTGTCCATTCGCAGCGCGTGCTGCTGGCGCTCACGCAAAAGGGCGTGACCCGGGAAGACGCGTATCGCCTGGTGCAGCGCAACGCCATGAAAGTATGGGCGGGCGAAGGCGATCTTCTCGCGCTCCTCAAAGCCGACGAAGACGTGCGCAACCATCTCAGTGAAACAGAGCTTGCCGATAAATTCGATCTCAATTTCCACTTCGCGCATGTCGACACCATTTTCCGCCGTGTTTTCGGCCGGGCCTGAGCGGGAGCCGATGGGGGCACGTCCGACGATCCTGGTGTTTGATTCGGGCCTAGGCGGCCTCACCGTTTATCGCGAGATTGCCGCCGTGCGTCCCGACGCCAATTTTGTTTATCTTGCCGATGACGCCGCGTTTCCGTACGGCGCGCTGGCGGAACCAGCTCTGATCGCACGGCTCGTTGCGCTTCTCGACGAAGCGATTGCAGTCCACAAGCCTGATCTCGCCGTGATTGCCTGCAACACCGCCTCGACCATCGCGCTGCCCGAACTGCGCAAACAATTTACCGTCCCGTTCGTTGGCACCGTGCCCGCGATCAAGCCTGCCTGCACCGCCTCGCGGACGCGACGCGTTGCCGTGCTCGGCACCGAAGCAACGGTTAAACGCGAATACACGCGCGCGCTCATTCGCGACCACGGTCAGGGCTGCGACGTCGATCTGATAGGCGCCAAGCAACTTGCCGCTTACGCGGAAGCGGAGCTGCATGGTCAGCCGGTCAGCGACGCAGCCCTGCTGGCGGAGATCGGCCCCTGCTTTCGCGACGACGGCAACCGCACCGACACGGTGGTGCTTGCCTGCACGCACTATCCGTTGTTGATCCCCCGTCTGGAGCAAATTGCGCCGTGGCCGGTCAACTTCATCGATCCCGCGCCGGCGATCGCGCGCCGGGTCGCGCATCTTCTCGAGGGCGTGGCCGCCGTTGCGACGAACGGTACGACGCACGCGATCTTTACCTCGGGCACCGCGCCGGCGGCGATTCTCGCGCGCTTTGGCATGCGAGCGGATCAGCGGGTTTACTCGATCACGCCGTAGCCAAGTCGGTTTGACAGGGCGCGGCTTTCGCCTTAGAAACCCGGCACTTCGCGGGCCTGATGGGCCCGCGCGGTGTTTCGCGACCCGTGGTTTGGAGCCGGCGCTTCGGCGCCAAACCTGTCGGTTCCGGGCGATGACCCTGGACAGAGGAGGGCGCGATCCTCAGCACCCGGCGCGGCTCCTTAAGGAAGATCGTCTCTTTGGAGAAGATCGCGCTGGATTTGGCACAAACAGCGAGGACGCGATGACCAAGCGCCATGAGGCGAAGTACAAGATCGACCGGCGGATGGGCCAAAACATCTGGGGCCGGCCGAAGTCACCAATCAACAAACGCGAATACGGGCCCGGCCAGCACGGTCAGCGTCGCAAAGGCAAGCTGTCCGACTACGGCGTGCAATTGCGCGCTAAGCAGAAGCTGAAGGGCTATTACGCCAATATGTCGGAACGGCACTTTCGCGGCATCTATGATGAAGCGCGGCGGCTGAAGGGAGACACCGGCGCACACATGATCGGGCTTTTGGAACGCCGGCTCGATACTGTCATTTATCGTGCGAAGTTCGTTCCCACCGTTTTCGCCGCCCGGCAGTTCATCAGTCACGGCCACATCAGGGTGAACGGAAAGCGCGTCACCATTGCAAGCTTCCGTGTCAAAGTCGGTGATGTCATAGAGGTCAAGGAAAAATCGAAGGAGCTTGCGCTCGTCGTCGAGGCGAACGCGCTGGCCGAACGCGACGTGCCTGATTATATCGAGATCGATCACTCGAAGATGACCGCAAAACTCAGCCGCATCCCGGCGTTTGGCGAGGTTCCCTATCCAGTAATGATGGAGCCGCACCTCGTCGTGGAATATTACTCGCGCTAGCGCGAGCTGCGGAACGATCGCACGCGGATTCGCCTCCTTCGCCGAATCTCCTTCACCGAGTCGCGCCGTACTTATCCCCAGGCGCTTTGCCTCGATATGCCGGTAAATGCGAGCGAATCGCGCGTGCGCACGCCGAACTTTTCGGGTCATGCTTGAAAAGCTGCCTATTTTAGCTACGGTGATGGCGCAAATTGTCGCAACTTCGCGTGCGTAGCGTGCGTAACGGCTGGGGCTTCCTAACGGATTGCAAGGGAGAACGCACATGGACGCGTTACAAAGAATCAAGGGGTGGATCGGGTCGCTAACCGAAATTGGGCTGATGCTGCTGGCGCTGGCGATCGTCGCGGCGCTTCTGGTCGGCGCAAACTTGCCGTTCTTTGGCAATGTCACCAACAACATCATGGCGTTGGTGAAGGGTTTGGGCGACGCCGGACTCGTGGGACTGATCACGCTTGGCGTGATTCTTTGGCTGTTTTCGGGACGAAAAGTGGCCTGAAGCAGCATTCGGGCTGCGCGGCAACGCGAGAAATCCGCACGGTGTTCGGGTGGAGAAGCTCTCCACCCGGCGCCGCAAAAGCATGATCGCGGGCTAGGGCGATTCTGATCTCAGGAATCGCTCTATGAGGGCGTGCTATGCTGGATTATCTGCTGAAGGCCAAACAATATCTTTGGGTCTTTGTTGAAATTGGCTTTCTGACGGTCGTCTCCGTCGTTTTGATTTATTTGATCCTCGGGCCGGATTCGTCCGGCGTATTCGTCTCTGGGGTCGCCAACAACGTCTTGAAATTTGCCGCGGGCATTCCCGCGCAAAGCCTGGTGGGCCTAGCGCTGGTGCTGGCCTTGATCGTTCTGCTCGCTAATCGAATGCGATAACCGCCGCTGTTGCGCGTTGGCGCAACCGGTAGCCGCCGCTAGGCGGCCGTATTCTCCTTTACCGGAATGCCTTTGTCCTTCAGCAAGGACTGCAGCTCGCCCGCCTGGAACATCTCACGCACGATGTCGCAGCCGCCGACAAACTCACCCTTCACGTAAAGTTGCGGGATCGTCGGCCAATTGGAATAGGATTTGATACCGCTGCGGAGTTCCTCGTTCTCGAGCACGTTGAGACCCTTATATGGGACGCCCAGGTAATCAAGAATCTGTATGAGCTGTCCCGAAAAGCCGCACATCGGGAATTGCGGCGTGCCCTTCATGAACAGCACGACATCGTTGGCCTTGATCTCGTTATCAATGAACTGCTCGATACCCATTGCGCTTGTCCTTCCTGGCGGCGCGCGGCACTCGCCAGCGCCGGAATCCATTTGGCATATATGTAGCCGAATTGGCGCGCAAAGCCCACCCGCAAGGCTCATGGCGGTACTGTACCCATTTTGGCGGGACGCCGCGCGATCGCGCTCCAATCGCGTTCCCGTCACCTTAACGATCGGAATAAGGCCGACGGAGTCTTGATTACCGATCCGGCGTACCCGTTTGCAGCGCCAGGGCGTGCAGTTTGCCGCCCATTTCCGCCTTCAGCGCTTCATAGACGATCTGGTGCTGCTGGACGCGCGACTTTCCGCGGAATGATTCGGCGATGACCGTCGCGGCGTAGTGGTCGCCATCCCCGGCAAGATCCCGGATCGTTACCTCCGCATCCGGTATCCGGGCACGGATTAATCGCTCGATGTCGCTCGCAGCCATAGGCATGCGCGCTTCCTCACTGGACTAAGTCGCCGCCCACGTCCACCTCAACTAGCAGAACCAACATCGCCGGCAAAGAGAGGCTGCGGCAAGAAAACCCTCGCCTGCTGGACGTCCGATGCGATTGTCGCCGCGAATGCGCGGCAATTGTCGCCGATCTGCTACGACGCGCTAGCGCGGTTCAGTCAATAGGCTTCAGGTTGCACCGGCCATGTAGGCCGGCAACCAAGCCTCAAAGCGGCGCTTAAGATCGTCAACCCGCAGCGGCCGTTCTGCGGCAATGGCGAGTAGCGTGCCGCCGGTGGCGCCGAGCGGGACTAGCGGCACGCCAGCCGCCTTCGCCCGCTCGAGCACGCGCTGCGACTGTTTGGTCGTGATCGCGTAACGGGCCTGATCCTCGCCGAACCAGAATGCGTGGCCGAGGATGCCCGGTGGCGGCTCCAATACCGCGCCGATCCCGGACGCGATCGCCATTTCCGCGAGCGCGACAAGGAGACCGCCGTCGGAAACATCGTGCGCCGCCGTAATCAACCCATCCCGTATCAAGGCACGCACGAGGTCGCCATGGCGCCGCTCAGCGGCGAGATCCACCGGCGGCGGAGCGCCCTCTTCCCGGCCGCACAGGTCGCGCAAATACACCGATCGCCCAAGCCAGCCGCGAGTTTCGCCGATCAGAAAGATCGTCTCATCCTCACCCTTGAAGGCGATCGTCATCGATTTAGTAAATTGATCGAGCAGACCGACGCCGCCGATCGTCGGTGTCGGCAGAATGGCGCGCCCGTTGGTCTCGTTGTAGAGCGAGACATTGCCGGAGACGACGGGGAAATCGAGCGCACGGCAGGCTTCGCCGATGCCGCGTACGCAGCCGACGAACTGTCCCATGATCTCCGGCCGCTCGGGATTGCCGAAATTAAGATTGTCGGTGAGCGCCAGCGGCTGCGCGCCAACCGCACTGAGATTGCGCCACGCTTCGGCGACCGCCTGCTTGCCGCCTTCGAATGGGTCGGCTTCGCAATAGCGCGGGGTCACGTCAGCGGTGAGCGCCAGCGCCTTGGGACCGTCATTGATCCGGATAACCGCAGCATCGCCGCCCGGCCGCTGCACGGTATTGCCAAGGATGACGTGATCGTATTGCTCCCATACCCACCGTTTGCTGCACAAATCCGGCAAGCCGAGCAATGTTTCGAGTGCATCAGCGACGGCAACAGGCGGCTTGATGGAGCTGGCGTCGAGTTCGCGCTCGTTGCGGCGTTCGGCAAAAGGCCGACGATAGACCGGTGCCTCATCGCCGAGCTCTTTGATCGGCAGGTCGGCGACGACCGCGCCGGCGTGGCGCACGACAAAGCGCTTGGTCGGTGTGGTCTCCCCGACGACGGCAAAATCGAGACCCCATTTGCGGAAGATCGCCTCGGCCTCTTTCTCCTTGTCCGGCCTGAGCACCATGAGCATGCGCTCCTGGCTCTCCGACAGCATCATTTCGTAGGCGCTCATGCCGGCTTCGCGGCACGGTACATTGTCGAGATCGAGCGCGACGCCGAGATCGCCTTTGGCGCCCATCTCGACCGCCGAGCAGGTCAGGCCCGCCGCGCCCATGTCCTGAATGGCGATCACGCAGCCCTTGGCCATGATTTCGAGGCAGGCTTCAAGCAAGAGCTTTTCCGAGAACGGATCGCCGACCTGAACCGTCGGCCGTTTTTCTTCGGCATCGGCGCCGAATTCGGCCGATGCCATAGTGGCGCCGTGAATGCCATCGCGGCCGGTCTTCGAGCCGAGATAGACGATCGGCATGCCGACACCGGTTGCCTTGGCGTAGAAGATCTTGTCGGTCTCGGCGAGACCGACCGCCATGGCATTGACCAGGCAATTGCCGTCATAGCGCCGATCAAAACGTATTTCGCCGCCAACCGTCGGCACACCGAACGAATTGCCATAGCCGCCGATGCCGGCAACAACGCCGGCAACCAGTGCACGCGTCTTTGGATGTTTGGGGTCGCCGAACGACAGTGCATTGAGGCAGGCGATCGGCCGCGCGCCCATGGTAAAGACGTCGCGCAAAATACCGCCGACGCCGGTCGCGGCGCCCTGGTAAGGCTCGATATAGCTTGGATGGTTATGGCTCTCCATCTTGAACACGACCGCAAGCCCGTCGCCGACATCGATGACGCCAGCGTTCTCGCCAGGTCCCTGGATCACCCATGGCGCCTTGGTCGGCAGCGTGCGCAGATGAATTTTCGACGATTTGTACGAGCAGTGTTCGTTCCACATCGCGGAGAAAATTCCAAGCTCGGTGAAGCTTGGCGCACGGCCGAGAAGCTTCAGAATGCGCTCGTATTCCTCCGGCTTGAGCCCATGCTCGGCGATCAATTCGGGGGTGATGGTTGGCTCGTTGGAGATCACAGCGGTGTCGGATTGGGCGAGCGCGTCACGCCGCTACCTTGAAATGATCGACCAGCCCCGCGAACAGGCCACGGCCGTCGGTCCGGCCCATTGCGGCTTCGACGTGATTTTCCGGATGCGGCATCATCCCAAGCACATTCCCGCGCTCGTTGATGATACCGGCGATGCCGTTCATCGCGCCGTTGTGATTCCAGTTCGGATCGATCATGCCGTCGGGCGACGAATAGCGGAACAGCACCCTGCCCTCGCCCTCGAGCCGCGCGATGGTCTCGCCGTCGGCGATGTAATTTCCTTCGCCGTGCGCCACCGGGACCCGGATCACCTGCCTGGCATTATAGCCGCGGGTGAACGGCGTGTCGGAGCGTTCGACCCGCAAATAAACGTCGCGGCAGATGAAGCGAAGCTGGGCATTGCGCATTAATACGCCCGGCAACAATCCCGCTTCGCAGGCGATCTGGAAGCCGTTGCATATCGCCAGTACAAGTCCGCCTTTGGCGGCGAAATCGCGCACCGCGTCCATAATCGGCGCGCGGGCGGCGATCGCGCCGCAGCGCAGGTAATCGCCGTAGGCGAAGCCGCCGGGAAGAACCACGAGATCGGTACCCGGCGGCAGCGACGCGTCGGCATGCCAGACCAGGGCCGGCTCGCGCCCCGAGATCAGCCGCAGCGCGCGCGCCATGTCGCGCTCGCGGTTGATTCCGGGGAAGACGACGACAGCCGATCTCATCGCAGCCGATAAGCTTCCATTCTCAGCGCATCTCGATCCGGTAATTCTCGATCACGGTATTGGCCAAAAGCTTCTCGGCAGCGCTTTTGAGCGCCGCCTCGGTGCCGGCGCGATCAGCGCCTTCGATTTCGATGTCGAAGACTTTGCCCTGCCGCACGCTGGTCACCCCGCCGACGCCAAGCGAGCGCAGCGCACCCTCGATGGCCTTGCCTTGCGGATCGAGAATACCGGGCTTGAGCGTAACAGTGACGCGCGCCTTCATAGCTCACTGAATAAGTATGAATCGGCCCCGCCGCAATACAGGCGGCCGATCGCGCGCAATCTGGGGAAAAGCCCAGCGCCGTGATGGCCGCGCAAGGGTTTGCCGCCGGATCGGCCGGCGGCGGGAGCTCAACCTTTGACCAGGACCGGCCCGGTCCCTTGCGGCCGCTCGCCCTCGCTCATGATGCCGAGCCGCTTGGCAACTTCGGTATAGGCTTCGACCAGCCCGCCCAGATCGCGCCGGAAGCGGTCTTTATCGAGCTTTTCGTTCGATTTGATATCCCACAGCCGACACGAGTCTGGCGAAATCTCGTCCGCCACGACGATGCGCATAAGGTCATTTTCCCACAACCGGCCGGTCTCCATTTTAAAATCGACCAGCCGGATACCGACGCCGAGGAACAGGCCGGAGAGGAAGTCGTTGACGCGGATCGCAAGCGACATGATGTCGTCGATTTCCTGCGGCGTCGCCCAACCGAAAGCGGTGATGTGCTCCTCCGAGACCATCGGGTCATTCAGCTGGTCGTTCTTGTAATAAAACTCGATGATCGAGCGCGGCAGTTGGGTGCCTTCTTCAATGCCGAGCCGCTGCGACAGCGATCCCGCGGCGATGTTGCGCACCACCACTTCGAGCGGAATGATCTCGACCTCGCGGATCAATTGCTCGCGCATATTGAGCCGGCGGATGAAATGCGTCGGCACGCCTATATCGTTCAAGTGCTGGAAGACGTATTCCGAAATCCGGTTATTGAGGACGCCCTTGCCTTCGATCACCTCATGCTTTTTGGCGTTGAAGGCGGTCGCGTCGTCCTTGAAGTGCTGGATTAATGTTCCAGGCTCGGGCCCCTCATAGAGGACCTTCGCCTTGCCTTCGTAAATGCGGCGACGGCGGCTCATCGGAGTGTACCGGGGTTTTGAGAAATCCATTGTAATGCCGTGGCTCCATTTCGGATGTCGAGATCCGCGGCGGCGAAAACGGGCGCGACTCAACTCAGCAGCCCCTCCGCAACATGAAGGCTAGCCGAAGGTGAAGCGGAGTACAATCGACATAGACCCGCGCGCCGGTGGTCGCAATGTCATTGTGCAGGACAGACAGCCGTTGCCTTGACGCGCTAGCCTCGATATGCAAGGCGCAAGTGATTTGCGTTTATCCGCGGTTCCCCATTGGGGGCAAAGGCGACGACAATGACCACTACATTCGACAAGCGCGAAGAAGGCTTTGAGAAGCAATTCGCGCACGACGAGGAACTCAAATTCAAGGCCACCGCGCGCCGCAACAAGATGCTCGGCCTCTGGGCGGCGGAGAGGCTCGGCATGAGCGGCGCAGAGGCGGAGACTTATGCACGCTCAGTCGTGTTGGCGGAGTTTGAGCAAGGCGGCGACAGCGCGGTGGTCGCCAAGATCCGCAAGGATCTAGAAGCCAAAGGCGTCGTTCAGTCGGAGCACCAGATCAGCCGCACCATGACCGAGCTGATGGCCAAGGCCGTCGCCGATATCAAGGCCGGCCGGTGATCTAAGATGGCGATTTCAGCCTTCACGCTTGCGACCCGGCTGCGCGCCGGCGAAACCGTATTCTCCGGATGGTGCGGGCTGCCCTACCCGCTGGTTGCGGAAACGCTCGCCCGCGACGGCTTTCCAGCAGTAGCGATCGAAAGCCAGCACGGGCTTTGGGACGTCAACGGGATTCTCGCCGGCATCGCCGCCATTCGCCAGGGCGGTGCGGCGCCGCTGGTGCGTGTGCCGTTCGGCGATTTCGCGCTGGTTAGCCGCGTGCTCGATTTCGGCGCCGAGGGCATCATCGCACCGATGATCAATACGCCCGAGGATGCGCGCGCATTTGCCGGAGCGGCCAAGTTTCCCCCGATCGGGGAGCGCAGCTGGGGGCCGCACCGCGCAACCACGCTTGCGGGTCTTACCGATCAATCGATCTATTTGCGCGAGGCTAACGATCATATCGTCACGCTGGCCATGATCGAGACCCGCACCGCGCTGCAGAATTTCGACGCGATCATTGCCACGCCAGGCATCGACGGCTTTTTTCTCGGTCCGTCGGATTTGTCCATCGCGCTGTCGGACGGCAAAACCGTCGATCCATTGTCGAAAGACGTCGAGCGCGAGCTCGATCGGCTCATCGCCGCGACGCAGCGGGCAAAGAAAATTCCCGGCGCCTATTGTCATTCCGCCGAACGCGCGGTGGCGCTCGCCAAGCGCGGCGTCAAATTTCTCGCGGTGTCGAGCGACCTGTCCATGCTGCGCGCCGGCGCGGCGGCGGCGATGAAAGTACTTAAAGCTTAATCGACTGCGCCAGTCGCTCGAGCACCGCCGCGGGGTCGACCTCCACTTGACCTGCGGCAATCTCGATGACGCGATAATCGCGTTCCATAAGCCAAGCGCGTTTTTGCGCCCGTGCCGCGGCGGCCGCTTCGCTTTCTTCGTACGGCACCAAGTCGATTACGAGCCGGAGCGGAAACGAGACGAAATCACAAATGTTCTGGCCGACCGGCGTCTGCCGCTTAAAGCCGCGGCCGGCAAAGCGGCGATCGTTGGTGAGCGCCATCCATAACGCGCGTTCCGCCTCGGTCGGATTGCGGCGAAGAAGGCGCGCCAAGCCTCGCACCGGGCCGCGCTCTTTCGGAATGCGGCCGCCGCCATGCTCGGCCAAAAGCGCGCGTAGAAGCTCAGCCTGTTCGCCGTCCAGCACGCCGCCGCGCGCCGGCCCTTTGCGGCCTTCGACGATGGCCATGATCACGCCGTGCAGCGTCTGGATGTCCTGTTGCGTCGGCTGCATGCGGGTAAAAATGTTGCGCAGATTGATCTGCATGGTCTCGCGCTTGTCCGGCGGGCGAAAAAACTCGACCTTCTCGAGTTCGCGCTCAACGGTTTCGAAAAAGGCAAGGAGCTGCTGCTTGGGCGCAGGAGCGGACTTGTTCGGCATCGCGAACGGCAATTTGCCGGCGCTCGCAAGCTTGAACCATTCATAGGCGACGATGACGACGGCCTGCGCCAGGTTGAGCGATGCGAAAGCCGGATTGACCGGCAGCGTCACAATGGCATCGGCCAGCGCCACCTCATCGTTCTCAAGCCCGTTGCGCTCGCGCCCGAACAGGACGGCGATGTTTTCTCCCGCGCCAATCCTTGGCGCGATGATACCCGCCGCCTCGGTCGGCCCGACGACGGGTTTGGCCTGATCGTGGGCGCGCGCGGTCGCGGCAAGAACGAAACTGCAATCGGCAATGGCGGCGGCGAGCGTCGGGTAAAGCACCGCTTCATCAAGCACCCGGCCTGCTCCGGTCGCCATCATTCGGGCTTTGTCATTGGGCCAGCCCTGCCGCGGATTGACCAGACGCAACTGCGACAAGCCGAAATTCGCCATGGCGCGGGCGGCGGCGCCGATATTCTCGCCAAGCTGCGGTTCGACCAAGACCACGATCGGGCCTCGGCCGGCGCTCCAATCCTTGGTTCTGTCAGTGCCTGCTCCGGGCATGGCCCTTTCATGCACCGGTACGGTGGTCGCGTCGAGGCGGAGCGGCGTTTCCCTCATGACGCCGCCACGCTGCGCTCCGAGTGCGAGAAAACGCCTTGGCTACCTCGCATTCGCCGAACGGCATATTGTTTTAAGAGCCTGCCATTCGACATCAGATAGAATCTCGGGTCCCGTGGCAGGGCGATCTTCACGCCGCATCAGCTCGCGTCGGTCCTCAGTCAAGGGGTGACTCGCCAGGATTCCGATCGTGCGGCCGCCCTCCGCGCCGGTAATGCGGAACAGAAGCTCCCCCATGGGCGCCGGCGAGCGGCCGAGCGCATGCATGGCTTTGATCGCAAAGGCGTCTGCGTTCGCCTCGGCCTCACGCGAATAGGAGACTTCGAACAAGGTACGCGTCACGAATATCACGGCGGTCGAGCCGGTGATGTCGCCCCACAAAAGCCCGATCAGGAACGATACCCCGCCGCGCTGAATCATCATGCGTGTGTGGTCGCGATGGCTGATGTGCCCCATTTCATGCGCGAGCACGCCGGCAAGTTCGTCAGCGCTTTGGGCTTTTTGCAGCAGACCATTCAGCAAATAGATTTTGCCGCCCGGCAGCGCGAAGGCATTGGGCACCGGTGAGGTCAGGACTTCGGTCTGTAGCGGAACGTCGAGATCGCTGGACTGGCGCAAGGTTTCGACGAGCTTGGAAAAAGCCGCACGTCCTTGCGCGTTGGTGCAAGTGCGGCCTCCGAATATCACCCTGACCTGATTATCGGCCATGGCGCCGAGATGCCGGTCAAAGGAGAGTGGGATCAGCGGCGTCAATCGCTCGGCGACTAGCGCCATGCCGTAGACTACGACCAAAAAGATCGAAACGATGGCAGCAAGCGACCAGGCGACAATGCGGCCGGTATGTGCGCGTCCGCCGCCACGATCCTTCTCGAGACAGCGGGCGCGTGTGCGGATTTCGGCTTGTGTCGGCGGATCGAACACCTCAAGCCGCGCCAGCGGCAGGCTCGATGTGCATTTGAGGCGAAGCGCGCGTTGGCCGTTATCGACCGCGCGCAGGTCATCGTAGGGCCAGCAGGCAACCGTGGCGCCGTCTTCGACGATGTCGAGCTCGTCACCAAAACGTACTTCGACGACGTGTCGGCGGTTGCTCGTGCCGTCGAAATAAATTGCCGGCCTGTCCCCCGCGTTGCCCGGAGCTGCCGCACTTGACGCAGCACTCTCGCTCACTGGGCTAGAACCCGGCGACGTCGAGTCCATCGGCAAAGCCTTCGCCTAGCGCACTCGCCGGCACACCGGCCACCCGCACGTAATCGGCACGATCAAGATCATAGGCGGTCGTCGATGTGACCACACGCTCCCACAGCCCGCGCAAGAGATAAACCCGCACGACAACGCCAATGCATAACAACAGCACAAGATAGTTCGCGATATTTGCGCCAAGGATTAAATATGGATGCTGGCGAGAAAACAGCAGCATGGCGCTCGTGCCACCTAGTTTACCGCCGAACAGAACCGCCACCGTGATCACAACGGTCAGCACAATAACATCGGCGACGACTAGGAGAGTGGTCCACCCGATTGCGGCCCAATAGAGCCCCATCAGGCTGCCGGTGCGCAGGTCAGACTCAAAACGCACCTCGCCGAAGCGAATCCCGGACACCCACCATCGCCAAAGCGCAGCTTTGTAGGCGGGATAGGTGAACGGCAGCGTGATGATCGGCAAAGACAGAAGCCAGAGCCACCAAGTACGCTTAAATAGCGCCCAGCCGATGCCTTCGAAGCGCGCCGGCAGATCGCCGTAATGCAGATGCCGCATCTTGTAATGTTCCAGCGCGCTCTCGCGCCACGGCAGCGCCAGGCCGAGCGTCAGCAATGTCAGCAGACCCCACAGACAGGCGCGCCATGAATAGGCCCAGCCCGAACCGGACATCCAGAAGCGGACTCCGCGCCAGACCGTGCGCGTCGTGCGATAACGACGCGCGCGGAAAATCGCGAATTGGCCAAACGCATAGAAAAACAAAATCAGTGGAATGCTGGCGAAGGCCTTGGCGCGTTCCACCTCGATACCGATCAGGAAATATACGAGATAGATCGGCACCAAAATCGCGAGCGCGAACAGAAAGCCGATCAAGAGCTCTTTAGCGGTCCCGGTGTATTCAAACGCATGGCCCTCAATTGAGGTGCCCGACCACAGCGAGTGGCGGATATCGGTCGTGAGCCAGAAGCGATAAAAGCCGGCAGTGATCAGTTCGAGCAGTGCACCGCGCTGGACAAGCCGAGAAAAGTCGCGCCGCTCACCGGTGAAGCCGATACGCTCGGAACGTGCGATCGAAGCGCGTGGTAATGCCGTGTCATTCATGGGGTACTTCGCTCTGACCAAATTCGATTGATGGCGCGACCGGTGCAATCCGCAGGGGAAGAGATCGCGTTGTGCGGCCGCAACCGAAACGCTAGGCTTGCAAGTGAAAACAATTTGTTACGCGCGCGGCCTCTCCCTCGACTCGTGAGGATACACGTTTTACGTGTATCGCGCCAATACCGCTCGCTGGCGATTCACGGGCGAAAACTTCGGCTTTTTCCGCGTGGCCGCGAATGCTATAGCGACGGCCGCCGGCATGGCTGGGCTTTGCCCACGCACCCGGTCCCGCCGTTTTCAATCCATTCTGTGCAGGTAAAAGGTCTCCAATGAACAAAATCAAAGTCGCCAATCCGGTGGTCGAAATGGACGGCGACGAGATGACCCGGATCATCTGGAAATACATCAAAGACAAGCTGATCTACCCTTATCTCGATATCAACCTGCTCTATTTCGATCTCGGCATTGAGAAGCGCGACCAAACGCGCGACCAGATCACGATCGACGCCGCGGAAGCCACTAAAAAGGTCGGCGTCGCGGTGAAATGCGCCACCATCACGCCGGACGAAGCGCGCGTGAAGGAATTCAATCTGCACGAAATGTATCGCTCGCCGAACGGCACCATCCGCAACATTCTCGGCGGGGTGATCTTCCGCGAGCCGATCCTCTGCAAGAACGTGCCGCGTCTGGTGCCGGGATGGACCAAGCCGATCATCATCGGCCGTCACGCCTATGGCGATCAGTATCGCGCCACCGATTTCCGCGTGCCGGGCAAAGGCAAGCTTTACCTGACTTTCATCGGCGACGACGGCAAGGAGATCAAACGCGAAGTATTCCAGTTTCCCGGCAGCGGCGTCGCCATGTCGATGTACAACCTTGACGACTCGATCCGCGATTTCGCGCGCGCCTCCATGAATTACGCGCTCAATCGCGGCTATCCGCTTTATCTTTCGACCAAAAACACCATCGTCAAAATCTATGACGGGCGGTTCAAGGACATATTCCAGGAAGTGTTCGACGCCGAGTTCAAGGACAAGTTCGCCGAGAAAAAGCTGACTTACGAGCACCGGCTGATCGACGACATGGTGGCGGCGGCGCTGAAATGGTCGGGCGGCTATGTCTGGGCGTGCAAGAATTACGATGGCGACGTGCAGTCGGACACCGTCGCGCAAGGCTATGGCTCGCTCGGGCTGATGACCTCGGTGCTCACGACGCCGGACGGCAAAGTGGTAGAGGCGGAAGCCGCCCATGGCACGGTGACGCGGCACTATCGCGAATATCAGAAAGGCCGCGAAACTTCGACCAATTCGGTGGCCTCCATTTTCGCCTGGACGCGCGGCCTCGCCCATCGCGCCAAGCTCGACAACAATGCCGAACTGGCGAAGTTCGCCGCAACCTTGGAGAAGGTCACGGTCGGCACGGTCGAGGCAGGCTTCATGACCAAGGACCTCGCCATACTTGTCGGCCCGGACCAGAAGTGGCTCTCGACCACGGCGTTCCTCGACAAGATCGACGCCAATTTGAAAGCGGCGACGACGTAAGTTCCCACCTCTTCCCGCCAGGAGAGGTGGCTCACATTCGGCGGCGCCGATCACTATGTTGCGCGGATGGATGGTCCTGGCGCACCGCGACCTAAGAAAACGAGCGTGCTCGGAACGATCGCGCTCGTCGTCGTGCTGCTTGGATTATTGATCGCGGCCACGCTGTTCGCGGCACGAAGCTGGACCTCGGTCGAAGGCCCGCCAATGCCCGAGGTCGGCTATGTCGCCATGACGATCGGGGTTGTTTTTTCGCTGCTCATCGGCATCGCGCTGATGGCACTTTTGTTCTATTCGAGCAGGCATGGCTATGACGAAAGGGCGTCGCGGGATACGCGCGCCAACGGCGACCGCGAGCCGCAATGAGCACCCGGCGGGCATCGCGTTGAACGAGGCACGTTGAACGAGGCACGTTGAACCAGGCAATGGCTTTGTCTAACGTGCGGCCGTCCATTGAACTTGGCTTTGAATTTGGCGGCGATTAAGGATCTCGCACAATGACCCGAACCATACGTCTGCAGAGCGACAGTAATGCCCACGATCGCCCCTGGCGCGTCGCGGTCGAGCAAGGCTTCTTCGCCGCCGAAGGCCTTGAGGTCGAGTATCACGAAGACAATCCGAAAGGCGCCGCGGGCCGGGTCGAGGACTTCTCGCAGCGCTGGAAGGAATCGCAACTGCAGAAAGGCGCGCTCGAGGTTTACCCGGTCTGCGAATGGGGCGCGATCGAGCGCGTGCAGACGCTCGGCGGCGGCAAGATCATCGGCCTCGATACGACTGTGCGCACCGGCGCGCTGATGGTGCGCAAGGATTCCAAAGTTCAATCGCTCGGCGAACTGCGCAACGTACCGATCGCGGTGACCTGGCATGCCGGCACTTTCTACGCCGCGATCGAGGCGCTGGAAGCCGCTGGCGTCCCGTTCGCCGAGATCAAGCTCGTGCACGCCAACGATCGCCTCGATGCCCTGCTCAGCGGAGCGACCGAAGCCGCCGCACTGATGGAGCCGCTGGTCAGCCGCGCGGCTGCCGCCGGTGCACGCAAGCTCGCCGATTTGCGTTGGCGCGGCGGCATCGTCGCCGGCAATGACGTCGACGAAGACACCGCCGCGAGATTACGCCGCGCGCTCAATCGCGCCATCGACTGGCTACGCCAAAACGAGGACCGCTCGCGCGAAGAAGTCTTACGCGATCTCGAACCCGCGCAGCGCGCCGCCGGCCTGATGCCGGAACTGGTCGGGGTGAAGACCTATCAAGCCGGCGAATTCAACGAGAAAGTCGAGTGGATGATGGAGCGTGGGTTTCTGACCGAGGCGCCGAATTACACCGAGGTCGTCCACAGCAAGTAGCGTCCAGCGGGCCAGACAAAACAAATGCCCAAAATAAATGCCCCCGGCTGGGAGTAGCCGAGGGCTGAACTCGCAGGGGCAAGTTGAAGATGGTGAAGCCTTGCCGCCGCGAGCCGGTGCGCTTCAAACCATGAAAATGCGGCAGCATGATGTGGCAAAGCCGGCTCATTGCCGTGCAGGCCGCGAATCTGCCCAATTTGTGGGCGCTGGCGCGTTTGCCTCTTCGATTATGGTAAACGGCGCATTGCGGCGCCGGCGCCGGGCTGCAGCGGGCAACGTTTTCTAAAATTCACGCCGCCCTTTGCCGCTGCGCGGACAAGGTTTTCCCACTTTTTCTCCGCACACATCAACGAGATTTGAACTTTTCTCGCGCACAACACGCCCTATCTAACGCAAGCGTCGGGCCGCGAAGTCAGGCGCCGTTTTCAGGTTATGGAGCGGGAAAAACCCGCAAAGATATGGGGGCGCGAGGAATGATCGGCATCGACCAGACCGGGCGGCGCGCGCCTGGCGCGATCGCAGCCGCGATTGCGATTGCCAGCACGATGGTGAGTGCGATCATCGCCAGCACGGCGAGTTTTGCCGTGCCGCGCTACGACGGTTTGTGGAGCGTGTCGATCGTGACCGAAAAGGGCGATTGCGACCGCGGCTATCGATATCCGATCCGTATTTCAAACGGCCTCTTGGCAAATGCCGGCGACAGCGTGTTCACGATCACCGGCAAAGTCGGCGGCGCCGGCACGATAACGGTCATAGTGAGCGGCGGCGGGCGAAACGCCACCGGCTCGGGGCGGCTCGCCGGCAATATGGGCGTGGGCTCCTGGATCGGCGGTTCGTGTTCCGGCTCCTGGACGGCCGAACGGCGCGGGCCGTAGCGCGGCGTCATGCCCGCGCCTGTCCCGGCCATGACGTTTCGCTCGAGGCGTTCTCTTAGGCTAGCTATCCCTCCGCGGCGTCCTCGGCAGCAGCCTCGCCTTCCTCGCCGGCGAGGATTTTTTCGGCGATCAGTCCGGCATTCTGCCGAATCAATGCTTCGATTTTTCCGGCAATATCGGGATTGGCCTTGAGAAAGGCCTTGGCATTCTCGCGGCCCTGGCCGATGCGCTGGCTGTCGTAGGAGAACCAGGCGCCGGATTTTTCCACCACGCCGGCTTTAACGCCAAGATCGATCAGCTCTCCGTTCTTGGACACGCCCTCGCCGTACATGATGTCGAATTCCACCTGCTTAAACGGCGGCGCGAGCTTGTTCTTCACCACCTTGACTCGCGTCTGATTGCCGACCACCTCGTCGCGCTCCTTGATCGCGCCGATGCGGCGGATGTCGAGACGCACGGACGCGTAGAATTTGAGCGCATGGCCGCCGGTTGTCGTTTCCGGCGAGCCATACATGACGCCGATCTTCATGCGGATCTGGTTGATGAAGATCACCATCGTATTCGAGCGATTGATCGAGGCAGTGAGCTTGCGCAGCGCCTGGCTCATCAGCCGCGCTTGGAGCCCGGGCTGACTGTCGCCCATCTCGCCTTCGAGTTCGGCCCGCGGCACCAAGGCCGCCACCGAATCGATGACCAGAACGTCGACCGCGCCGGAGCGGACCAAAGTATCGGCGATTTCCAGCGCCTGCTCGCCGGCATCCGGCTGCGAAATCAGAAGATCGTCGACATTGACGCCGAGTTTGCGCGCATAGATCGGATCGAGCGCGTGTTCGGCATCGATGAACGCGCAGATGCCGCCGTTCTTCTGCGCCTCGGCCAGGACATGCAAAGCCAGCGTCGTCTTGCCCGAAGATTCCGGACCGTAGATTTCGACCACGCGGCCGCGGGGCAGGCCGCCGATGCCGAGCGCAATGTCGAGACCGAGCGAACCTGTGGAAACGGTGTCCACGTCCATCGACTGCATGTTCTTGCCCAGTCGCATGATCGAGCCCTTGCCGAAGTTGCGCTCGATTTGCGACAGCGCGGCATCAAGGGCTTTCGATTTGTCCATGGACGATCCTTCGACGAGACGAAGTGCTGCACTCATTTCTCGCGCTCCTTATGACCGGGATTCGGAGGGCACGGAAGGTGCGGCCTCCGCCGCTGGCCTGTGACAATTGGCAATGGAAGGAGTGTACACGATTTGTTCTGGTTCGCAATATGTTCTTGTTGGGTAGTCGGGTACTGGCCTGTTTCCGGGCCTAGTGGCCGGATTTGAAAATCACGGTGGCCGGTTTTGTCTTTTTAAGTTCCGTTCCATATGGGGCGCAGTTCGCATATCCACATCGTCTCAAGGTCCGCTACGTTCTCGTCTGGCCCGGCACTGCGGATATACGCCTCGACGATTTTGCCGTTGGCCAGGGTACTCTTAATGCCCTCATGAGCCTTTCGATGGGGACGATCGGGATTTGCAACCAAGCTACGGTTATAGTTCCGCACGCGACCCCGCAGGTGCTTCTCTGCCTTCCCGATGTAACGGATCGCGCCGTCTACCACGAAAGCATAGTGTCCGGGGATGCCTCGCCCCAGCTCTCCGCGTTGGAGCTTCCCGCCCTCTGGCGTCCATGAACCGTAGTGGTGAAACTGATGGTCATGAAGCCATGCAATATCGTCGGACATCTTATTCAGGCCGCCTCAGTTGGCGGCCTCTTCTCACTAAAATGCCACCTTGTCACTAAAGGCCACCTTGGCTGAACGGACGCGCAATAGCGCCACGCATCGGTCTTCCGATCTCGTGACCATACTCGAGTGACAATCTGTGATCCCCGTCACGGCGAGCCGCGTGCTTGCCGCTTACGTTGCACAGCATCAGACGCGAGCGCAGTGTGCGCACGGGGATGCAGCGATGGACGCGATATATTTCCGGGATAAAGCCGAAACCTGTCTGCGGCTGGCGAAGGAACTGTCGTGGAATAATCCGGCGCGAGAGGAACTCATGGAGCTTGCCGAAGAGTTCCAGCGACAGGCCGAGGAAGTCGAAGCCAGTGCCGGTGCAGAACGACCGCGTGCGCGCTGATCGGGACTGGTCTAGTCTTTTGAAAATACAGGAAAATTATTCATACTGTTGTTCAGGCTGGGCGCTGCGTACTGCTCACTTTTGCGCCGAAAGGCCGATCGCGTCACGCGAAATGGATTTCAACCAGACCGAATCGGTGATCCGCCGAGGTCAGCTCACCTATCTCGAGTCGACTGAACTCCTTGAGAGCCGGCAACGGCTGACGCCGCACCTAGCGCCGCCGCCGACCGCCCTCTATGAGAGCGGTCATGTCGCCGAGCTTGCCGCCGCGCTTCCTCAGTCACACGGAGCTGGACACGGTCATCCGTCTCGCGCCGCTTATTGCCATTGATCTGATCATTCGCGACGCACGCGACGAAGTACTGCTCGGTCTGCGCAAGAACGAGCCGGCCAAGGGCTGTTATTTCGTTCCCGGCGGCATGATCCTCAAGAACGAGCGGTTGGCCGATGCGTTCGCTCGGCTGGTGAAGAATGAGACCGATCACACCGCAAGTCTCGATGACGCCCGGCTGATCGGCGTGTTCGAGCATTTCTACGACAACAACCGTTCCGGCAACGGCGGTTATGGCACCCATTACGTCGTGCTCGGCTACGAATTGCGATGGCCGAGCGCAGCTGTGCCGAGACCCGACGACCAGCACAGCGAACTGCGGTGGTGGCCCGTGGCCGAGCTATTGACCTCGGACCGCGTGCATGAAAATGCCAAGGCCTATTTCCGCTCGCGCGCAACGCGAAGCGGTCGCCAGTGACGGCGCTACGCCTCGATGACGATCTTGGGCGCGGGGCGGCTTGACGTGGCAAGGCCATCGCGCACCCGTATCGCGATCTCCCGGTAATATTTGGCATGCGCGCCCTCCGGCGCCGTCGCCACGACCGGCGAACCGCTATCCGATTTTTCACGGATCACGATATCGAGCGGCACCTCGCCCAGGAACGGAACGCCGAGGCGCTCAGCTTCGCGCCGCGCACCCCCGTGACCGAATATGTCCGAGCGCGTGCCGCATTGCGGGCAGACGAATGTGCTCATGTTTTCGACAATGCCGAGCACGGGCACGTTGACGCGGCGAAACATGGCAATGCCGCGCCGCGCGTCGATCAAGGCGAGATCCTGCGGCGTTGAAACGATGACCGCGCCCTTAAGCGGCACCTGCTGGGCCATCGTGAGCTGTGCATCGCCGGTGCCCGGCGGCATGTCCACGACCATAACATCGAGTGCGCCCCATTCCACCTCGCGTAGCATTTGCGTCAGCGCCGACATCACCATCGGCCCGCGCCAAATCATCGGTGTCTCCTCTTCGATGAGGAAGCCGATCGACATCACCGGCATGCCGAACCGCTCGATCGGCCGTAGCCGATTGCCGCCGATCGACTGCGGCCGCTCGCGAATGGCGAGCAGTTTCGGCATCGACGGTCCGTAGATGTCGGCGTCGAGAATGCCGACCTTCAGTCCAAGCTCGCGCAGCGCCAGCGCAAGATTGACGGCGGTGGTTGACTTGCCGACGCCGCCTTTGCCGGAGGCGACCGCGATGATGGCCTGCACTCCGGGGATACCCGATGGCGCCGCGGGACCGCCGGGTGGCGTACCTGGATGTGCACCCGGGCGCGGTCGCGCCGCTGGCGAAGCCTGCGGGCGCTGCGGCGCGCCGCGGGCCGGTCCGGGGCTCCCGGTGCGCTCCGCGGTGAGCGCCACCATCACCGACTGCACGCCTGCCAGCGCGGCGACAGCTTTTTGCGCGCGCTCACGAATGGCTTCCCAGGCCGAAACGGCGCCGGCATCGACCGTAATCGAGAAGAACACTTTACCGTCGGCGACAAGGATGTCCGAAAGCTTGCCGGTCGCCGGCAGCGGCACGCCCTCGGGGCTGGCAATCTTACCGAGCGCGGCAAGTACGTCGTCTTTCGAGGTGCTCATATCGGGGTCACCGGCAAAATTCGCCCTCTAAATAGGCCAGCCGGTGCAGCGGTCAATCTCGCCAATCGGTGTTGACGCGCCGCCACCGGCCGGGCCATGAGCACTGTACATCCGTCATCCTGAGGCGCGAGCCAACCGGGCCGGCCACTTCGGGCCGGACCCGTTGGCGACCACCTCAGGGTGACGGAACGGATTCAACGTCATTTCTGGAGGAGATAATGGCAAAGGTCGCATTCGTCGGGCTCGGAGTCATGGGTTACCCGATGGCGGGGCATCTCAAGGCGAAGGGCGGCCACGAGGTCACGGTTTACAATCGCACCGCGGCCAAAGCCGAAAAATGGGTCTCGCAGTACGGCGGCAAAAGCGCGCCGACGCCGCGGCAGGCGGCCGACGGGCAGGACTTCGTCATGGCCTGCGTCGGCAACGATACCGATCTGCGCGAGGTCATGCTCGGCAAGGACGGTGTGTTCGCCGGCATGCGTAAGGGCGCCATCGTGGTCGACCACACGACGGCTTCCGCCGAAATCGCGCGCGAGCTTTACGGGCAAGCCAAAAACCACGGCTTCGATTTTGTCGACGCACCGGTTTCGGGCGGCCAGGCCGGCGCGGAGAATGGCGCACTCACGGTTATGTGCGGCGGCGATGAAGGTCCGTTCGGACGCGCCGAGAAGGTGATCGCCGCCTACGCGCGCGCCTGCAACCTGATGGGCGCTCCAGGCTCGGGACAACTCGCCAAAATGGTGAACCAGATTTGCATCGCCGGATTGGTCCAGGGGCTCGCGGAAGCCTTGCACTTTGCGATGCGCGCCGGCCTCGACATCGAGAAACTGATTGCCACGATCTCCAAAGGCGCCGCGCAATCCTGGCAAATGGAGAACCGCTATAAGACCATGGTAGCGGGCAAATTCGATTTTGGCTTTGCCGTTGATTGGATGCGCAAGGACCTCGGCATCTGCTTATCGGAAGCGCGTCGCAACGGCGCCCATTTGCCGGTCGCGGCGCTGGTCGACCAGTTCTATTCGCAAATCCAAAAGATGGGTGGCAAGCGCTGGGATACGTCGAGCCTGATTGCGCTGTTGAATCGATAACAAGCATTTCCCGGACGCTGCGTAGCGTGAAACGGAATTAAGCCGTCATGCCCGCGCTTGTCGCGGGCATCCACGTCTTAATGCCACCAAAAAGGCGTGGATGGCCGGAACAAGTCCGGCCATGACGAAGTCTGGGATCAGCGCGAATATGTCAGGTTCTAATCCAGCGGCTCGATATGCGCGTCTTTGGCGAGCTGCACGGTCGATGCGAGATCGTCTTTGACGAACTTGTCGAATGCTTCGACGCTCATCGATTCCGGCTCGATGCCGAGATTCGCCAACTTGTCTTTCATCCCGGTGTCGGCAATGACTTTTTCGGTCGCATCGTGGATCTTATTGATGACTGCGGCCGGAGTACGCCCCGGCGCTGATAATCCGACCCAGAAGCGGAATACGGCGGCCGGATAGCCGGCTTCGACGATCGACGGCACGTCCGGCAGCAGCGCGACGCGCTTCGGCGAACTCACCGCGAGCACATTGAGCTTGCCGCTGCCAAGCGCGGAGGCCGCGGCTGCGAGCGGGATGAAATAGAAATCGATGCGGCCGGCCATCACTTCCGTCAATCCGGTGTCGCGGAACGGCACATGGCGAACGTCGATATTGGCGGCAAGCCGCAATCGTTCGCCGGCCATATGCGATGACGAGCCGATGCCGGCGGAGGCGAAGGTCAGCGCGCCGGGTTTCGCCTTGGCCGCGGCAACCAAATCGGCGACGGTCTTGAACCCGCTCTCCTTGGAGGCGACTAACACGTTGGGCTGAACCCCCAACATCGCGATTCCGACGAAATCCTTCGCCGGGTCGTAAGGCAGGTTGCGATGCAGGACCATGCCGGTGCCCAGCGAAGTCGAGCTGGTGACAAGCGTGTAGCCATCGGGGTCCGCCTTGGCGACGTCGGCGAATCCCACAATACCGCCGGCACCGGGCTTGGCCTCGATCACCATCGGTTGGCCGAGGAGCTGGGATACGCGGTCCAGCACGACTCGGCTGACGGTGTCGGAGGCGCTCCCGGCCGCGAAGGGGCTGATGACCCTGATCGGCCGCGTTGGCCAATCGTCGGCCTGGGCGGATGCCGCGGCAGTTAACAGCGCCGCGCCGAGAGCAGCAGCGAATGGGCGAAGCAATGACACCAAAACCTCCCCAGCTTTGAACCGACCTTTATCGAACCCGGCCGCGGAGGTCCAAGCTCCTTTTGCCGCGCCACCTGCGTTTCCGAGCAGGGGCAAAGCAAGGTGATAGCAGCTTTCGGTTTGGCTGAAACAGGCAGCCAATGTGCCGCAGATGCCCCCCACAGAGCTTGTAAACCTCCGGGCAGGCCCCCCCGCCTGCGAGCGCGCAAATAAGCCGAGCGGGAAGCCGGGGGGCTCAGCGCGGGAACTCTTGGCGCGCTACATGTTTTCTAGCCTTGGTCTCAAACGATAGAAGCGACGAAATGTTGGGTTTACCGCCGCAACCAACCGGACCTCG
>Ga0187802_10000002_pt1 | contig 51046 bp, 41 predicted proteins | sample NC_wetland_sal_i_FD_130584 | JGI IMG/M metagenome (GOLD analysis project Ga0187802, IMG submission 130584) | Wetland sediment microbial communities from Neuse River Estuary, North Carolina, USA - Control_2 | ecosystem: Environmental > Aquatic > Freshwater > Wetlands > Sediment | place: USA... | reverse complement strand
ATCACGAACAACCTGGTGAACGAAGCGCGCTTTGGTCTCTCTGACTGGCAATTGCGGGTGAAATTTCCGATTCAGGGCGCGGCGGCAATCTCGACTCTTGGCCTGACAGGCCTGGACCTCAGCGACCACCCCGACGCCGGCGGCTTTCCCATCTTCAATTTCAGCGATGATCCCGGCAACTACTCGCCCATCGGGCGGGACAAGGACGGAGTGACGAAATCGCAGACGATTCAATTCGCCGACAATTTCACCTGGATCAAAGGCCGGCACACGCTGAAGTTTGGAGTGGACCTGCGCCGCGTGGCCTACCAGGACCTTGAAAGCTTCGGCGGCGCCGACGATTTCGGGGATTTCACTTTCGACCAGGGCATCTTCACGGGCAATGCATTTGCCAATCTGCTGCTGGGCCTGCCGACGAAAACTTACGTCGCGCAATCCGGACCCGACGTGCACGCGCATGCGATTCAGACGGGCGTCTATGCGCAAGACGAATTCCGGCTGAATGATCGTCTGACGCTGACGTATGGGCTCCGTTGGCAGGCGCTTCCGCCGTTTGTCAGCGACCTGGGCAATCTGACTGCGTTTGACATTCGCAACGGCGGCGTCATCATTCCCGTCGGCAACACACCGCGCCCCGGCTTCCTGGCCAGCATCAATAGTTGCAATCCCGCCGATCCGACCAACGCCGCCGATCCCTGCGGCACGCCCACTCCCGCCGATATCGCCCTCAAGTGCGTCCCTGTTCTGGGCGCAAACCCCAGCATGCCCTGCGCTCCCGTCGAGTACAACAACCAGGTCGGACTGGGGCCCGGTCTGCGGCAGTTCTACTGGAAGAATTTTCAGCCGCGCGTGGGCTTCGCTTATCGTCTCTTCGGGAACAACAAGACCGTCCTGCGGGGAGGCTTTGGCATTTTCACAATGACCAATCTCGGCCAACTCTCCTTCAACACGACCAACATCGACGTGTCCGTGGTGCGAACGACCGCGAATTCCTTCACCGGCACCCAGCCGGCGTATCAATTTCCGAGCGCGCGCACGCAAGACGTGCCCGCGGCGATCGCCGGTACCGGCGATTTTTACCAAAATACGCTCACGAACTACCGCGATCCGCAATCCGCGCAGTGGAATCTGACGATTGAACGCGAGCTCGCCGGCAACGTAACTCTGCGCGAAAGCTACGTGGGCATGAGCTCCTACCGCATGAGCCAGACCGTGGATCTCAATCAGGTGGAACCCAGCTCCATTTCGCCGAATCCGAATCCCAAGCCGTATCTGAATTGGGGCCGGATCCTTTCGACCACGAACCAGGGCCACGTGAACTACGACGGCTTGCAATCCGAGCTGAACGTTCGCGCGCGAGGCGGGCTGACTCTCCAAGCGACCGAAGTCTGGGCCAAGAGCCTCGGCAACGTAGGCGGCGACGCGCCTACCGCTTTCAATCCGGAAATTATTTACGGCACGCCCGTGGCCAACCGCTTCGATCTTGCCGCCAATCGCGGCAACATGGCCGGTCCACGCCGCAATCGCGTTTTGGCTTCTGCCGTGTACGATCTCCCCGTCGGCCACAATCGAAAATTCTTTTCGAACATGAACCATTTCTCCGATCTCGTTTTCGGCGGATGGTCTCTCAGCACCGTGACGCTGTGGGAAACCGGACCATATCTCACGCCCACGACGAGCTCGAACTACGATCCGGGAAACCTCAGTCTTACCTATCGAGGAGCATTTCAGCGCCCGGATTGCATCGGCAATCCAAACATCCCGAATGCGATGACCGGCAGCATGTTCAACCTCAGTGCATTCAATCCCGTTCCCTCGGGGCCGGTGGGGAATTGTGGAGTCGGGATTCTGGTTGGTCCCGGGACGACGACCGTGGCCGCCGGGCTGTCCAAGAATTTTCAGGTGACCGAGCGGCTGCGGCTCCGATTCGAAGGCACTTTCACCAATCTGCTCAACCATCCGAATTTCGCTCCGCCACCCACGAATGTGACGTCGTCATCATTCGGCATCGTGCAAAGTGTGCAGAATGCGGAGAACAGCGGAAACCGCACGGGCCAACTCGGCCTACGGATGGAATTCTAGTCTCCCGTCGTCAAGCGATCCGGGGCGTGGTGTCTCTCCAGAGATGTCTCTGCAGAGGTGTCTCCTGCTTCCTCAGGGGTGTTGTAGGAGTGGCCCGACTACAGTAAAACTGAAGTGGCAATCCTGACATCGCAATGGGAGGGACACCGATGGCCACGCGGAACAAGATCGGCATCTTGACAGGCGGAGGCGACGTCCCGGGACTGAATCCGGTGATCAAGTCCGTGGTATATCGCGCCACGGAAATGGGCCGTGAGGTGATTGGAATTCGCATGGGATGGGAAGGCCTGACGCATTTGAACGCGTCCGAGGAGGCGGATTCGAAGTACGTCCGGCCGCTGACGCGGGAGAACACGCGAACGATCGACCGGAGCGGGGGGACAGTGCTGCATACTTCGCGGACCAATCCGAGGCGCATCATTGAAGCCAAATTGCCCGGTCACATCTCCAGCGCGCGGCTGAAGAAGCTTCCCTTCGACGGCAAGTATTATGACTTGACGTCCATCGTGCTGGAAAACCTGGAGCAATTGGGGATCGGGTGCCTGATTGTGATCGGCGGGGACGACACGCTGGGATTCGCGTCGGTGCTGTCCGGAGCGGGGATGCCGCTGATTGCGGTGCCGAAGACGATGGACAACGACGTGCAGGGGACGGAATATTGCATTGGATTTTCGACGGCCATAACGCGCGCGAAGGAACTGGTGACGCGGCAACGGACGACTCTGGGTTCCCATGAACGGATCGGGATTTTCCGAATCTTTGGGCGCGACTCGGGCTTCACGGCGCTCTATACGGCCTACGTGACATCCGCGCGGTGTCTGATTCCCGAGTATCCATTTGATTTGGACCACATCGCGCGGCTCTTGTCGGAAGACAAAAAAAATAATCCCAGCAATTACGCGCTGGTGATCGTCTCGGAGGGGGCGGTGTGGGAGAAGCAGGAGGTGGGGGAGTTCGGGGAGATGGATGCGTACGGTCACCGGAAGAAGGTGGATATCGGGCACGCGCTGGCCGAAGAGATGCGGCGGCGGACGGGCGAAGAAACGATGGTGAGCGACCTTACGTATGATCTGCGGAGCGGGGAGCCGGATTCGATCGACCAGTTGGTGGCCATCACTTTCGCAAACATTGCTTTGGATTTGATCCGCGACGGGGTGACGAGCCGGATGGTGGCGGTGCAAAACGGGTGCTATGCGCACACGTCGCTGCCGGCTGCTCCGTTGGGCCCGCGGAAAGTGGATGTGGCCATGCTTTACAACACGGATCGCTACCGGCCCAATTACACTTCGAAACTTGGGGCGCCGCTTTTGTTCAGCCACTCGTGAAGGGCAAGGGGCGAAGGCAGCAGGGCCGGGATCAAATTGCATTGCTGAACCGCCAATAGGGCGGCCTCATTTGGGTCGCGGATTTCTTTGGTTCCGTGCTGGTCAGAAGGGAAATTCCGCCTGATTAATATTGTAACGGGCTGCGCCTAAGCCAATGCCGAAGAGGCTGCGTTCAAAATGAGAGTCGCAATCGTATCGGATATACACGGCAACCTTCGCGCCTTCCAAGCAGTTCTCGCCGACCTGCGACAGGTGGCGCCCGACGTGGTGGTGCATGGCGGCGATTTGGCATACGGTGGAACGCACGCGGCAGAGATTATCGATCAGATCCGCTCGCTCGGGTGGCCGGGTGTGCGCGGGAACACAGACGAGATGCTTTGGGCGCCGGAAAGCCTGGCGGGATTTGCGGCCCGAGCGCCGAAACTGGCGCCGCTTCTCGGCATATTGGAGGAGTTGATTCCGCCGACGATCGCAATCATCGGTCGAGAACGCTTGCGTTGGCTTGAGGGGCTTCCTTTTCTGTATTCCCAGGAAGGATTCAGTCTGGTTCATGCCGGCCCCGACGACCTGTGGCGGGCTCCCATAGCGGATGCGAGCGACGAGGAATTGCAAAGTACGTACGCGTGTCTTCAGGCGCGAATGGTGGTTTACGGACACATTCATCATCCGTACATCCGGCAGCTTCGAGGGATGGCCGTGGCGAATTCGGGAAGCGTCAGCCAATCGTATGACCGGGATCGTCGCGCATCGTATTTGGTGATTGACGGAGAGAGTATGGCGATTCGCCGAGTGGAATACGATGTGGAGAAGGAAGCCGAAGAACTCGTGCGCTCGGGCTTGCCGCATGCTGATTGGCTGGCTCGGATACTCCTTGCGGGGCAATACTGCGCCCCATAAGAACTCTTCAGATGCGAAGATCGCGGTCAACAGACAGAGGCGCGGCGCGCGTTGGGTGCATTGTAATTTTATGCCGGGTGGTTGTGAACTGGCGCTTGCAGGCGTCTAAGCGGGGATTGACCGATATCCTCTGGGACGGAAGAATTCGGGTTCGTAGGGGGAGCGCGCTCTGAGGCTCTTGCGGTTTAGCATGTCGCGAAAAGCCGCAAATAATTTCTGGATGTGCTCGCTCTTATAGGGATACAAGCGCGGCGGATCCATATCATGGGCAACCAAATCGTTGCCGCCTTCGAAGACGAGCAGCCTTCCATCGCGCAGTTCGGCGCAATCGATACCGAAATATTCAAGCCCGAAGCGTTCCGCGATGGTCGCGAGAGCAGTGGCATGGCGATGCGCGAAGCCTGCGCCAAATGTGGCCATGAAGCGCGCTTCTTCCTCACGCTTGGCCGCGCTCAACCCCATGCCCGCGTTGTAGTACCAAATTTTCCAGCCATCTGAAATGGCTAGGTGGCACGGAAAAGGGCGTCCATCAACCCACATGATGCGGTACTTCCGAAACAATCCATCCGCGCTGCGATAATCAACGAAGGGTGAAATGAAGAATTCGGGGTCCGCATGATCGGCAAGATAGGGCGCAATCGAGGAAGGCGAATCGAGCTTCACCAGAGCGCGGCCGGCATGCGAATCAATGAAGCGGCAAATCAGCGGAAACGCTGCACCGGGAAGAAACTGGCCGACTGTCTTCAGACCTGCTCCCATCTGCGCCAGGGCAGCACGCCCGATTCGCGCGGTCGTCATCATCCTGAGTCCTGGAACAGACTGGAGAATAGAAAACAGATGCTCGCGGGATGCGAGGGACACCGCAGCCGGTTGATTGAGCACCGCGCAGGGCCAGCTTTGTATCATGCGCTGAATCTCGCGCAGGACGGGCCGATTCCGGTCCGATTCGCAGGCAGCTACGATTGCGACGTCGTGATCCGGAAGCGATCTCAGAAGAGCCTGGCTTGGACCCTGACCGGGAACGATGTACAACGAGTGCAGCACAACATCAGCGCCCTCAAGGAGAAATTCAATCGGTGTGTTGGCGCCAACATCTCCCGGAGCCATGAACGCGAGCAGATGCAGCGCCTCCGTCGAAGCTGGCCAGGATGACCGGTAGAGACGTTGCAATCCAAGCGCTTCGGCCTGCCATTTCAGCCCGGCCGACTGATCCCCAAGCAATTGGTCAATCACACTGAGGTCCATGAGCGCGGCTGCATCGGCCAGATCGGATTGCAGGCGCGCGATGGCTTGCGCTCGCAACGGCTTTAGATCGCGGCCGTCGTAGGCCATCTTGAACAACTTGGCCATCGAAATTGGGGACGCCATCCGCGAGACGGCGTCGATTTTGGTCATCTCTTGCACCTGTCGCGGCTCTCGCCGGCACTCCCTATCACAAGCAGGACTGACCTGCGCGCCCGGCAAATTCCGGGCAAAATTTTCCCGGGGCGATACGGTGCATTTTGGAGTCCAAATCGCACCGAACGCGCTGGCGCACGGTTTCGCGGCACCGGCGATGAAGCAGGCGGGCGCATACCATTCTGAAACACTTTATAGCCTGCGAGGAATGCGGTTCTTCCAGGCGTTTTTGCGGGAGGCGTGACCTGGGCAAAATGTGCCGACACTCAGGCAGAATCCGGTCCTGCCCGCTATGACGCATGAACATTCGGATGTGATCTCCGGCACATACTTGGGCGCGGCCGAGACGCGAGAATCACAGCGTTTGCAGCGCAACGCGCAAACCAGCCCTCGGAATGATGTGCCCATGGTAAGGACTCGTCACAAAAGGGCCGATAAGAGGTGAGAAAAGGAGCACGCGGATGCAAAAGAGAACAATCTCAGCCCTCCTAGTTTTTGTGATTGCGGGCGCGCTGGCAGTGAACCTCTTCGGCGGGCCGGCTGGAACCGGGACGATCACAGGCAAAGTGACTTACACCGGAACACCGGCGAAGGCGAGGCCGATTGACATGTCGAAGGAGCCCGTGTGCGCAAAGGCGCATGCGACGCCGGCGATGTCACAAACCGTGGTGACCGGGCCTGGAAATTCGCTGGCGAATGTGGTGGTGTACGTCTCGGCGGGCGAGCAAGGCTCTTCCGCGCCGGCAAAAGCAGCAAAACTCGATCAAAAGGGGTGCTTGTATATCCCTCACGTGCTTGCCGTGCAGGTAGGACAAGAGGTTGAAGTGACCAACAGCGATCAGGCGGCTCACAACATCCAGGCGAATTCGAAAACAAATCCTGCGTTCAATAAGGCGCAGAGCCCGGGCGCGCCGCCCGTTGATGTGAAGTACGACAAGGCGGAATTCATTCCCTTGAAGTGCAACATTCATCCCTGGATGAACGCGTGGGTGGCGGTGCTGAATACTTCGCACTCGGCCGTTTCGGGGGAGGATGGGTCGTTCACGATCGCGGGGCTGGCGCCGGGCAAGTACACGCTTACGGCCTGGCAGGAGCACGCCGGAACGGAAACCCAGGAAGTGACGGTGGGAGCAGGGGAAACAAAGAACGTCAATTTCGTATTCAAGATGTTGCCTTACTGAACGGTTTGCCACCGGCTGCCGGACGATAAGTTACTCAGCCCAGACGACCCAGGGATGCTCGAAGGGAACTCGCACGTCGGGGTGATAGGGAATCACGCGAACTCGGAAGCCGTACGAGCCGCTTTCGACGCACTCCAACTGCCCTTCATACAGGTATTCCTTTTCGGCCATTCCCGTGCGGTTCATATCGCTCGAAGAACCATTCACGATCTTACCGGCCGAATTGAGCGAGCCGGAGACAACCTGGACGCGAACAAACTCCGGCGGAATTCCGCCGAGAAAAACAGAAGCGGTGACCCGTATCTTTTGCCCCACGCGGATGTCGCGGCCGTTCTCAGTCTGGACGCGCGTGATCTTCACCTGAGAGCCAGCGGTTCGAAACCATTTGCGCCATTCGAGGATGGGGCCGAGTTTTGCGCCACGCTGGGCGGAGAGATCGGAGTAGCGTTTCGCCGCAGGGATGTAGAAACGCTCGACATATTCGGTGACCATGCGGTTGGTATTGAATATCGGACACAAGCATTTCATCGAATTTTTGATTTTGGCGATCCAGCGGCGGGGGAGGTTCTCGTGATCATGCTCGAAGAACAGGGGCGCGACGTCCATCTCTAGAAGATTGTAGAGAGCCTCGGCTTCCACGGTGTCCTGGTACTCTTCGCTTTCGTAATCTTCGCCGCGGCCGATGGCCCAACCGACTTCCCGGTCGTAGCCTTCCGCCCACCAACCGTCCAACACCGAAAGATTGAGACCGCCATTGGGCAGAAGCTTCATGCCGCTGGTGCCGCTGGCTTCATTGGGGCGCCGAGGCGTGTTGAGCCAAACGTCAACCCCCTGGACCAGGTGGCGGGCAACGCGAATGTCGTAATTTTCCAAGAAGACGACGCGGGAGCGGATCTCCGGATCACGGGCGAAGTGGATGATCTGGCGGATTAAGTCCTTTCCGGCGGAGTCGTGAGGATGAGCCTTTCCGGCGATCAGAATCTGCACGGGACGCTCCGGGTTCATGAGAATGCGCTTGAGGCGGGGGACGTCACGCAGGATCAAGGTGGCGCGCTTGTAAGTAGCGAACCGGCGGGCAAAGCCGATTGTGAGGGCGTCGGGATTGAGGACGGAACGGGCAGCGTCCACCTCGGCATCGGAACTCCCGCGCCGCCGCAACTGGGATTCCAGGGTCAGGCGGGCGTAATTGACGAGGCGTTCCCGGCGAATCTGACGAACACGCCAGAGTTCATGGTCGGGAATCCGGTCGATGCGCTCCCAGACGCCGCTTTCGGAGGTCTCTTCCGCCCAGCGGTGGCCGAGATAACGGTTCAGCAAGCCGGTCATTTCGACCGAGACCCAGCTGCGAATATGCACACCATTGGTGACCGAATCCACCGGGATTTCCTCGAGCGAGTAGCCCGGCCACATGGAGCGGGCCATTTTGCGAGTGACGACGGCGTGGAGGCGGCTGACGGCATTGGCCGCGGAACTGAAGCGAGCAGCGAGGTAGGCCATGTTGAAACTTTCGCCAGGATCCACAGGATTTTGGCGGCCGTAGCCCAGCAGCCGTTCGAGAGTGATGCCCAGCCGCTCGGCAAAGGGCGCGAAATACGTCGCCATCAATTTTGGATCGAAGCGATCAAAGCCGGCTTGAACGGGAGTGTGAGAGGTGAAGAGGTTGCCCGCCGCGGCGAGCTGGCGGGCTTCGAAGAACGAAACCCCGAGCTCTTCCATCAGGGCGCGCGTCCTTTCGAGGCCGAGAAATGCGGAGTGTCCTTCGTTCATATGGCAAACCGCCGGATGGATGCCCAGCGCTGCGAGCGCGCGCAAACCGCCAATCCCGAGGATGATCTCCTGCTGGAGACGGAGCTCGCCATCGCCGCCATACAACGATCCGGTAATGTGGCGGTCTTCCTCGGAGTTCTGCGGAATGTTGGTATCGAGGAGATATAACGGGACGCGGCCCACCTGCACCTTCCAAACCCGCGCATAAGCCAGACGCCCAGGAAACTCGACGGAGATGGTGACGGGGTTCTTCTGCGCATCCGACTCCGGCGTGAGAGGCAAGGTGGAGAAATCGTTTTCCGGGTAAGTTTCCTGCTGCCAGCCATCCGCGTTCAGGTATTGCTGGAAGTAGCCGTGCTGGTAAAGCAGGCCAACGCCGACGAGGGGGACGCCCCCATCGCTTGCAGACTTGAGATGATCCCCCGCCAGGATTCCCAGACCGCCGGCATAGTTCGGGATGCATTCCGCGAGGCCAAACTCGGCCGAGAAATAGGCAAAGACAACGCCAGCGGCGTCAGGGTGCGCGGGAGCGAACCACCCTTTCCCGGACATGTACTCGGTCATGTTGGAGGCGGCCCGATCCAACTCGGCAAGAAATGCCTCATCGGAGGCAAGTTCAACCAGACGCCGCTGGCTAATGCGGCCAAGAACCAGACGCGGATTATGGTTCGTTTCCTCCCAGAGGTCGGGACTGAGACTTTCCAGCACGTCCCTGGTGGAATGGTCCCAGGACCAACGGAGGTTTAAAGCAAGTTTATTGAGCGCTTCCAGCCGGTCGGGAAGTGTGGGAGAGACTTGAAAGCTGAAGACGCGTGGCATGAATGATGATCAGTGAAGGGGCTGAAATCCGCAGTACCGTGTCAGGCGTTCGCCGCAACGCTTCCATTGGCAAAATCGAGCGGGCCCGTAGCGGCTAGCGCAGAACGATTCTTGAGAGCAATTTGATGCCCAGGAGTATACATGATTGGGCGGCGTGAAAGAAGGAGGTGAGGCGGGAAGACGGCTGGATCGCACATGGTGGCGTGACGCGCGTCACTGCAACCGGGGGGGAGGGGGGCCTAGCGTGTATGGCGATGCGTGGCAGGGACGAGAATCGTTCGCTCCCGCACGCCTCAGCAAGGAGTTTCTCTCATGACCACATCAGTAGCCGTACAACCAGCAGTCGCTCGCATGCCATTGAAGGCCAAGGACGTCATGCAGCAGCCCGTGATTGCCGCGACTCCTCGCGCTTCTCTTCGCGACATCGCGTCGCAAATCATCCAGTACGGGTTCAGTGGAATGCCCGTGGCCGAGCGGGACGGCAGAGTCCTGGGCGTCATCACCGAAGCGGACATTGTCTTCTCGCTGATTGACGGACATCGGCTGGAGAACGTGGCCGCGGCGAATTTCATGACCAGCCCCGCGGTCACCGTAGACGTCGAGGCTTCGCTTGAAGAAGTGATGCGAACCTTGCAGGAGCATCGCATCGTCCGCGTGCCGGTGACGGAGCAGGACAAACTCGTTGGAATCATTTCGCGCCGGGATGTGATTCGAGCGGTATTGGAACCGGAGTTTGTCGCGTTCGGCGACGTCTAGCTAAAGACGGATCGAAGGCGCTTCGCTAAAACTCTCGCCCATCAAAATCCGAAGGGAGTGGTGCGCGCGATCACGATTGACATGGCCGGGCGGCAGGGATAGTCTCCATTACGCACGGTAAGCTCAAAACGCAGTTTCCGGTCCAAGTTTTTTCCGGCTGTTCTGGGTAGCCTCTCACCGCGTGAAATCCTGAAAGTTTCGGCCAAAAACAACTTTGAAAGGGAGGAAAAGCATGTTGAAGAGGATTGGCATCGTATTCGCTTGCGCGTCCGCTTTGGCGCTGGGTATCGCTCTAGAGGCGACGCCGACTTCGGCGCAGGATCAGACTTATTACACTTACGTTTCAGAATGGACTGTGCCGCGCGGGCAGTGGGCGGCGTTCGAGAAGGAACGGGACCAGAGCAACGCTGCGATGCAGCGCCTTGTGGCGGATGGAACGATCATCGCCTGGGGCAACGACATCAACCTGGTGCACACCGAAGACGGCTTTACGCAGGAGGACTTCTTCGTGGCCACCAGCAGGGCCGCGATCCTGAAGGCGCTCGAAAGTTTGCGGCCCGGCGCCACCGGCGGCGTGTACACTGCCGTGACCAAGCACCGGGATTATTTCATGCACACGCTGGCGCATGGGGGGAAGACCTCGTCGGGTGGGACGGGAATCCTCCGCGTGGTTAGCTGGCAGGCCAAGCCGCATGAGGGAGAAGCGCTCGTCGAAGTCATGAAGAAATACATTGTGCCGGAGCTCAACGCTCAAATGGCTGACGGCACCGTGCTGATGTACAACTTCGACAACGAAGAAATCCACACCGATCCGCAGGGGGTATACTTTCTCGCGATCATCTACGCGAGCGGCGATGCAATGGACAAGGCTTTTGAGGGATTGCTGACGGATTTGAAGGCAAACCCCGCTGTGGGGGATGCGATCTCGAACATCACGGTCGCCGAGGCGCACCGCGACAGCCTCGCCAAAGTGACCGCCTACCAACACAAATAGCAACGCGCGTGCCTGCGCGCTCTCAGGGGAGGGCTTTTGCCCTCCTTTGAGGAATTAACTCGTGAAGATTGGATGTAGATCGAGTCTATCCCGCTGAAAGAAGCCTAGAGGCGATAACTGGCGCTCGCCTCCTATGCGAAGCCATCCGGCTGGGTCTCCGCGCCTGACCAGACGCGGCAATCGATGAACTGGCGTCCCGCTTCCAGAGCTTTCCGATTCGTCTCGAGCAATTCGACCTTTTTTACCTTCTCCGCAATAACGCGAGACGCCGTTTCCGGGGAAAGGCAACCGGTCTCTTCGAGCAGCGCGCCGAGCAGGACCATATTGGCAACTTTCGTGGAGCCGAGCTTATCGGCAATTTCCGATGCGGGTACGCAAACCACGCGCGCTTCGGGGAGGACGAAATCCTCCGGGAGGGAGTCGCGGTTATAGAGGATGAGTCCCTGGGGCGCGACGTGCGGCGCGAATTTGCGCAACGAGATTTCATTCATGGCCACCAGCACATCGGGATGCGAAATCAGCGGCGAACCGATGCGTTCCTTCGAAAGGCATACGTGACAATGGGCGCTGCCTGAACGCATCTCCGGCCCATACGAGGGAAGCCAACTCACCTCGAGCCCTTCGCGCAGCCCGATCTCCGTGAGCAATTGCCCAAGGAGCAAGGCTCCCTGACCGCCGAACCCGGCGACTTTGACACTCAACGTGTGGAAGGAATGAGCGGGGAGCGGGGGCAGGGAGTATTCCCCGGCGGTTCTCGGGGCGATTTCGAGGACTTCCGGGACCGGCCGCTGCTTGGGCGCAGTATCAGCGATGGGTTCGAGCTTGCGATCGCGAAAAACTTTCAGCGGAAAGACGGGAACCATTTTTTCGCCCACCCAGTTGCGGGCGGCAACCGGGTCCAGGCCCCAAATCGTCGGACAGGGTGAAAGAATTTCTACGAAGGAGAAACCAGTTCCGTCGCGCTGGATTTCGAGGGCTTTGCGGATGGCCCGGCGCGCCTTCATGATGTTTTTGTTGTCCGATAACGCCACACGCTCGATATAGACGGGCGCTTCCAGCGTGGCCAGCAATTCGCACATGTGGATGGGGTAGCCTTCATTCGCGGGGCGGCGTCCCCACGGCGTGGTGGTGCTGAGCTGCCCGACGAGAGTGGTGGGAGCCATTTGGCCGCCCGTCATGCCATAAATGGCATTGTTCACGAAAATGACGCAGATTTTTTCGCCGCGATTGGCGGCATGCACGATTTCCGCGGTGCCGATGGCTGCCAGGTCGCCATCGCCTTGATAGGAGATGACCACCTTATCCGGGCAGGTGCGCTTGATTCCGGTGGCTGCCGCGGGAGCGCGGCCATGGGCGACCTGCACGTTGCCCACGTCGAAATAATAGTACGCAAATACGGCGCAGCCCACCGGACTCACGAGGATTGTCTTATCCTGAAGCGACATTTCCTCGAGCGCCTCGGCAACGAGCTTATGCACGATGCCGTGGCCGCAGCCTGGGCAATAGTGGGTCTGATGCTTGAGGTCCGACTTGCGCTCGTAGACGGGGTAAAAAACCGGCGACTTCGAGTGCAGCACGTCGAACTCAATCTTCGAGGGTACGGATTCTTCCACGATCACGCTGGATTCGTTGTTCATGACCAACCTCTTTTCACGCTGCGGCAGCAGCTCGCGCCGTCAACCGCGCGTACACTTCTTCGACCGAGGGGACATTGCCTCCCACGCGGCTGTAGAACTCGACCGGCACCTTGCCGTTGAGGGAGAGCCGCACATCTTCGAGCATTTGCCCGTTGCTCAGCTCCACGACGAGCACGCGCTGAGCGCGATTGGCCGCCGTGGCGAGGGCCTTTGCCGGGTAGGGCCAGAGTGTGATGGGCCGGAAGAGACCGACACGCAGACCTTCCCGGCGGGCCTTTTCGACCGCAGAACGGAGCACGCGCGAGACGATTCCGTAGCCGACCAGGAGAATTTCGGCATCGTCCGCGTGATACAGCTCGAAGCGCGGCTCCTCCTGGCGGGCACGCTCGTACTTGGCTTCCATTTGGAGCTGGTGCGCTTCGAGCTCATCTGCTTCGAGGAAAATGGAGGTGATGAGATTCTTGCGCGTCTCTTTCGTGCCCTTCACTGCCCACGGTTTCTCCGGGAGGAGGGACTCGCGGTCTTCCAATTCGAGCGGTTCAACCATTTGGCCCACGAAGCCGTCGCACAGGACGATAGCGGGATTGCGATACTTATCGGCCAAATCGAAAGCGAGCATGGTCAATTCGGCCATCTCCTGAACGGAAGCGGGAGCGAGCACGAGATTGCGATAATTTCCATGGCCGCCGCCCTTGACCATGGCGAAATAATCGCTTTGTTCGGGAGCGATATTGCCGAGGCCGGGGCCGCCGCGCATGACGTCCACGATCACGCAAGGAAGTTCGGAGCCCGCGAGATAGGAGATGCCTTCCTGCATCAGGCTGACGCCGGGGCTCGAGGAGCCGGTCATCACCCTCATTCCTGCCGACGATGCGCCATAGACCATGTTGATGGCAGCCACTTCGCTCTCCGCCTGCAAGAAAGTGCCGCCGACCTGGGGGAGAAGCAACGCCGCCGACTCCGCAATCTCGCTGGCCGGAGTGATGGGGTAGCCGTAATAGGCGCGGCAACCCGCGAGGATGGCACCTTTGATGACCGCTACATTGCCCTTACAGAGTTGTCGCATAAAGGCCTCCTTCGTGCGCTTGCACAACGGCCTTCGCGGGCGCCACACGGCGGTAGACGGCGATTGCGCCGGGCTCGGGGCAGCAATAGAAGCAAATGCCGCAGGCCGTGCAGTCGCGGCCGAAATACCGCGCCGGATGCACGCCGTAGGCGCTTAATTCCGGAGCGAGGAACAAACATTTTGGCGGGCAAGAGTCCACGCAGAGGCCGCATCCCTTGCACTCTTCCGCGTTGATGAGGATTTTTCCCGCGGGTTCACCGGGCATATTCACCTCCCTGCCACAGCAGGTTCGCGCTGCGAGTGCTGCAGCCATTTCGTTCGTTCGCAACATGCATAAAGCTCATCGCGGAATTTCGGATGGGCGATTTCGATGAGGGCCCTGGCACGTTCGCGGATGGACTTGCCGTGGAGATAGGCTACGCCATATTCCGTGACGACGTACTGGATCAATCCGCGCGAAGTGACCACACCTGATCCGGGCGTGAGCGTGGCCACAACGCGGGAGATGGTATCGTTCTTCGCCGTCGAGGGCAGCGCGATGATGGGCTTGCCCCCCTTGGAATGCGAGGCTCCGCGCAGGAAATCCACCTGCCCGCCAATGCCGCTGTAGAAGTAGGTGCCGAGCGAATCCGAGCAGACCTGGCCGGTGAGGTCGATCTGGAGGGCGGAATTGATCGCGATCATGTTGTCGTTGCGGGCGATCAGGAGCGGGTCATTGGTGTAGCAGCTCGGGTGGAATTCGAAGGCAGGGTTGTTGTCCACATAGCTGAAGAGTTTTTTCGTGCCCAGCACGAAACCGAGAATGATTTTGCGAGGCTTGAAGTTTTTGCGGGCGCCGTTGATCACTCCCGCCTCGATCAAGGGGATTACACCGTCCGAGACGAGCTCGGTGTGCACGCCCAGATCCTTGCGATCCATCAAAAAGGGCAGGACGGCATTGGGTATGCCGCCGATGCCGGTTTGCAGCACGGCACCATCGTCAATCAATCCGGCCACATTGCTGGCGATCGCGACGTGGAGATTGGTGACGCGGTCTTCCGGAAGTTCGCACAGGGGCCGGGAGGAGTCCACGAAGGCGTGGATCTGCCTGACGTGCAGGAAGCTATCCCCGTAAGTGCGGGGCATCTGGTCGTTCACCTGGGCGATGACGGTGCGGGCGTACTTTGAAGCGGTCAGCGTGGTATCGACGCCAACTCCGAGGCTGCAAAAGCCGTGGGGGTCCGGGGGAGAAACCTGAATCAGAGCCACGTCGAGCGGCATGGCGCCGGATTCAAAGAGGTCTTCGATCTCGCTCAGATAGACCGGCGTGTAGTCGGCGCGGCCATCGTTCACGGCTTCGCGAACGTTGCCGCCGATGAAAAAGGCGTTGTGACGGAAATGGCCCGTCATCTCCGGCTTGACGTAATCCGCACAACCCAGGGTGAGTAAATGCACCACTTCGACTTCTGAGACGAATGGGGCACGCTGGAGCAAGGCTTCGACCAGCGTCTCCGGTTCGGCGCAACCCGGCTGGATGTACACCCGCATGCCGGAGCGGACCGAGAGGAGGGCCTCCTGTGCGGTGCGCAGCTTACTGCTGTAATCCGATTCCCAGGACATGAGGCCTCCTCTATTTGTTCGTCCGCCGAAGAGTCAGTCCGGCAGCTTCCTCTCGACTGACCTCCGATTACTTCCTCAGATGGCCAACACAGTTGATTTTTCGCTTTCCATGGCCGGCATGGATAGATGGCTCTCCTGCGCGTCCACGACAGCTATGGTGGCAATATTGACGATGTCGTCCGTATCGGCCCCGCGAGGGAGCACGTACACGGGCTTGCTCAGACCCATCAGAATCGGGCCGATGGGTTCCAACCCGCCCACATGAGTCAGCAGCTTACAGGCAACGCTGGCCGATTGCAGATCGGGAAAGATGAGCACATTGGCCGCGCCCTTGAGCGTGGAGAAGGGATATTCCCGCTCCAGGATTTCAGGGGTGACGGCCGTATCCGGCATCATCTCGCCGTCCACGATCAGCAGAGGATCGCGCTCTTTTACGAGGCTGGTGGCCTTGCGCACCTTCTCACTGAGAGGATGTTCCGTGCTGCCGAAATTGGAGAAGGAGAGCATGGCCACACGAGGCTCCACCTGGAAGCGGCGGGCCACCTCGGCCGCACAAAGCGCAATCTCCGCCAACTGCTCGGCGGTCGGCTCAATGTTCACACTGCAATCCGCGAGGAACAGCAAGTCGCCCTTGCGGGTGAGCAGGACGTAGAGGCCGGAAACGCGATGAACGTCCTCGCGGACTTTGATGACTTGCAGGGCCGGGCGGAGCGTATCCGGATAGTTCTGGGTGACGCCGGAGATGAGCGCATCCGCTTCGCCCAGGTGGACCATCAGGGAGCCGAATACGTTGCGATTCTTGATAAGTTGTTCGGCTTCGGAGAGCGTGACGCCGCGGCGCTGCCGCAAATGGTAGTACGCCTGCAGGTACGCTCCTTGACGGTCGGATTCCTCAACATCCACAACCTGCATCCCCTCCAGGGAAATCCCCAGATCGGCCGCCTTGGCACGAATTGTGTGTTCGTTGCCGAGGAGAATGGGATGCGCGACGTTTTCTTCCACGAGGACATGGCACGCACGCAGGATCTTCTCGTTATCGCCTTCCGGGAAGACTACGCGCTTGGGCGCGGCCTGTGCCTTGTGGGTGACCATGAGCATCACTTCACGAGCTTTGCCCAGCCGCCTTTCCAGCCGCTCGCGGTATTCGTCCAAATCCACCGGTTCCTGGGCGACGCCTGAGCGCATGGCAGCTTCGGCCACGGCGGACGCCTCCCAGACGAGCACCCGCGGGTCAAATGGCCTGGGCACGATGGAGTCCCGGCCAAAGGTGATCCGGCCAACGCCGTAAGCGCGGCAGACGGAATCGGGCACGTCTTCTTTCGCCAGCGCGGCAAGAGCACGGGTGGCCGCGAGTTTCATTTCTTCGTTGATCGCGGTGGCGTGCACGTCCAGAGCGCCGCGGAAAATGAACGGGAAGCCCAGCACGTTATTGATTTGATTCGGATAGTCGGACCGGCCCGTGGCCATGAGGATGTCGTTGCGTGTTGCGCGCGCTTCCTCGTAGGAGATTTCTGGATCCGGGTTGGCCATGGCAAAGACCATCGGATTCGGCGCCATGGACTTCAGCATTTCGGGCGTGAAGGCGCCTTTCACGGATAGACCAACGAGCAGATCCGCATCGCGCGCTACGTCCGCGAGAGTTCGCAGCCGCGTGTCTTGCGCGAAGCGCTCCTTGTAAGGGTTCATCCCTTCCGCGCGGCCCTTGTAGACCAGGCCTTTTGTATCGACGAGAAAAATATTCTCCCGCTTGACTCCCAGGCGGATGTAATGCTCGGCCGTGGCAATGCCTGCGGCGCCCGCGCCGTTGAACACAACTTTGATCTTGGCGATGTCCTTGCCGGTGATCTCGAGCGCATTCAGCAGCGCGGCCCCGGTAATAATGGCCGTGCCGTGCTGATCGTCGTGGAAGACGGGAATTTTCATGGTGCGCTTCAGCGTTTCTTCGATGTAGAAGCACTCCGGGGCTTTGATGTCTTCGAGATTGATGCCGCCGAAGGTGGGTTCGAGGAGCTGGCACACGCGGATGATCTCGTCGGGATTTTTGGTGTCCAATTCGATGTCGTAAACGTTGACACCCGCAAATCGCTTGAACAGGACGGCCTTGCCTTCCATCACGGGCTTTCCCCCGAGAGCGGTGATGTCGCCGAGGCCGAGGACGGCGGTTCCGTTGGTGACGACCGCGACCAAATTCCCGCGGCCGGTGTATTTGAATGCGTCGTGAGGATTTTTCTGGATGGCCAGGCATGGCTCGGCCACGCCGGGCGTATAGGCCAGGCTCAGGTCACGCTGGGTGCGGCAGGGTTTCGTGGGCGTGACTTCGATCTTTCCCGGCAGCGGTTTCGAATGGTAATCAAGAGCTTCTTGTCGCGAAATCGTCATACATTTTCTCCCGTTCCGAATAAAATTACTGCTCCTTCAGGGCCTTCAGTTCGTTTTCGTTTTCGAAAAAGCCGCGAGGCGATGCTCGCGGAAATCCGTTACATCGGACCCGTCGGCTTCCAGGGCCGCTTCTTCCTCGGCCCAATCGTGAGCTTCGCGCCGCTCGAGCTTCCTGAGAAGTTCGACACCGCAATCGGCGCAGCAAAAGCCCTCGACATTTTGAGACTCGCCTCCATCGCCGTGCGAGAACCACTCGTAAAAAAAGATGGGCGGGTTCGACCCACAGACCTTGCAGACCTCGGGAACTTCATGCATCGGATCAAACGTTGAAATATGCAGACTTCCTTTCATCTCCCACCTCCTGGGCCTTGGAACTCAAATTCTTCAACTTCCATCCCCCCGGCAGGCGATAGGGCAAGCCCTACCAGACGCCCGTCGTTAAGTACTCATGAATGGACTTCGCGGCGCGTCTCCCCGCGCTCATGGCGAGAATCACGGTGGCGCCACCCGTGACGATATCGCCGCCGGCGAATACTCCCGTGCGCGAAGTGCGCTGGGTCTCCGGGTCGGCCTGGATGTAACCGCGCTTGTCGGTGGCCAAGCCGGGCGTGGTGCGTTGGATGACGGGGTTGGCGCTTGTGCCGACGGAAATGACCGCAACGGACAATGGCAAATCAAATTCCGTACCCTCGATGGGGACGGGGCGGCTTCGCCCGGAGGCATCCGGTTCGCCGAGTTGCATGCGCACGCAGCGCACGCCGCCGAGCCAGCCGTCGCCATTCGATAGAAACTCGGTGGGATTCGTAAGGAACCGGAAATCGATGCCTTCCTGCCGGGCATGACGGATTTCTTCGGCGCGCGCGGGCATCTCCGCTTCGCTGCGCCTGTAGAGGACGTAAGCGTTGCGGGCGCCGAGCCGCAGCGCCGTGCGGATGGCGTCGAGGGCGGTATTGCCGCCGCCGATGACGGCGACATCCTTGCCGCGAATTTCGACGATGGGCTGATCGTACTCCGGGAACTTGTAGGCCTTCATCAAATTAATGCGCGTGAGAAATTCGTTGGCGGAATAGACGCCGTTCAATTGCTCGCCGGGGATATTCATGAACAGAGGCGCGCCGGCGCCGGTGGCGATGTAAACGGCGTCGAAGCCTTCTTCTTTCATCAGCTCTTCGATGGTGACGGTCTTGCCCACGACCACATTGGTTTCGAATTCGATCCCGGTGGCGCGCATGTAGTCGATCTGCTGTTTGATGATTTCCTTGGGCAGGCGAAATTCGGGGATGCCGTAGGACAAGACGCCGCCGAGCTCATGCAGCGCCTCGAATACGCGGATTGCATGGCCTTTCTGCGCCAGATCCCCGGCAACGGTCAGTCCGGAAGGCCCGCTGCCCACCACGGCGACTTTTTTGCCGGTGGGCACGGTGGCAGGCATGTGAACGACTCCCATGCGATGTTCGTAGTCGGCGACGAAACGCTCGAGGTAGCCGATTCCGAGCGATTCGCCTTTCTTCGCCAGAACACAGGAGCCTTCGCAATAATCCTCTTGGGGACAGACGCGGCCGGTGATGGCGGGAAGAACATTGTCTTCGCGGATTTTGGCCGCAGCTCCGAGATAATCGCCGGCGATAATCAGGTCGATAAAATCGCGGATCTTTACGCCGATCGGGCATTCCCGCATGCAAGCCGGCTTCTGGCAGTCCAAGCAACGAAGCGCTTCTCGCGCCGCGAGCTCGGGGCCGTAGCCGAGATTTACTTCCGTAAAGTTCGTGGCACGCGCGGCCGGGGGCTGCTCGGGCATCTGCTGGCGCGGGATCTTCATGCGCTCGCGGCGAGGCAGAGAATTCGGCGCGGAATCCGCTCTATCAATCATGGGACTCCATCTCCTGATGACATCGCTCGACGGACCTTTTCTCTGCATCGACATACATGGCGTTGCGATGCAGGAGCGTGTCGAAGTCCACGCCATGCGCCTCGAATTCAGGCCCGTCCACGCAAGCGAACCGGCTTTTGCCATCCACCAGCACGCGGCATCCGCCGCACATTCCAGTGCCATCCAGCATGATCGGATTCAAGCTGACAATCGTGGGGATCCTGCTGGCGCGCGTAATTTCCGCCACCGCTTTCATCATGACAATGGGGCCGACGGCCAGCACGCGGTCAATGTGCGTGCCATTCTGAATAAGCTCTCGAAGCCCGTCCGTGACCAATCCCTTTTTGCCGTAGCTTCCGTCATCCGTGGTGATCAGCAGCTCATCGCTGACGTCACGCATTTCCCGTTCGAGAATCACCCGTTTTTTGTTTCGCGCGCCGACAATCGAAATTACGAAGTTGCCCGCTTTCTTCAATGCAGCCGCAGTAGGGTAGGCCATCGCCGTGCCCACTCCTCCGCTGATCGCCACGACAGTGCCGAATTTCTCAATTTCGGATGGCTGACCGAGGGGGCCGACCACGTCCAGAATGGCATCGCCGGCCTCGAGGCGATTCAGCAATTCAGTGGTCTTGCCGACCGACTGCACGACGATATTGATCGTGCCGCGCTGCGGATCTGCTTTTTCAATCGTTAGAGGGATGCGCTCGCCCTCCTCGTACACGCGGACAATCACGAATTGGCCGGGCTTCTGTTTTCTCGCGATGCGAGGCGCCTCGATCTCGAGCCGGTAGATATCAGGAGCCAGATTTTCCGCGCGCACGACCCTGAACACATTCCCTCCTTGGAACTCAGCCGCGCCTTAGCTCTTGCGAGCCATGGGCGACCTTAAAGACACGATGAAGTATGCATCTCGAGTGCCTTTTATCTCCGTAGCATGCATCACCACGAAATGTGACGATGGTCACGGACTGGCAGGGCGAAATCCTTGCGTTGGCTGGGTATTTGCAGATGAAATTTGAGGCTGTTGGTCAAATGTGTCACGTTTTGGCACACGGCGGCGGGTCAATTGACGAACTAAGCCGCGCTCGAAGACCTGTCGCCTTTTGGATGCAGGTTCCGCGGAACGTATTCTCCGAACGGTCCGCACTTCTCCCAGGGCCGATGAACCACGAGGTCGGGGTGTTCCCGCAGGAATGTCTCGGTCATATGGCAGTTCCAGCAGACCGGTAAATCCCTCGAGAATTCGTCGGGGAGGCTCTCAGCGGGAAGGTGGTCCCATTCGGCGGTTTTGCAGGTGTGATCGAGCAGCGCGGGACTATGGTCGAAATGGCTGACTTTTTCGACCGGCTTCCCGCAATACACGCAGTGCTTCCCCGTGTACCAGTGCGCGGCGATAGTCGACACGCGATGATTCTCGGGATCCGCCTGGACCTGCGGGAGGCAGGCCTGGTCGCACTGGGCGCGCTCCGGCCAGCGAGAACAGTCGCACAATTTTAGGTCGTGCCGGCCGAAGATCGCCTTCGCCACGGCGCGCGCAATATTCACTTTGACGGATGCTGGCTCATGCGTTTCCGGGCAGGTAACCAGCATCTTGCCCCGGTATCTCAGACTTTCCCATGCTCGCCTGGCCACATACACGATGGCAATGGCGAGCAATGCTGTGAAGAGATAAATTTCGGTAGCCATGGCACCCTCCCCGCCAGCTCGCGGATTCGGGTCTCGAGCCGGCGGCCACAAAAACATAGTGGCCCGCGTTCAGGGTGAGGTCTAGGAGGCGCGTCACGCCCCCGCGTGCCCTGCGTCACAAGGCGAGACCTCCCGGCGATTCAATCGAGGGCGCCGGAGGACGTATCCATGGTCACACTCTTCCGTGACCTGGGTCATGGCGAACTTTCGCAGCACGAGCTATAGCAGCAGCGGTAGGGCGAGGGGACGCGCGACCCGACGAAGCCGAAACGTACGGCGAAATAACCGGTCGCACCCGCGCCCTGAGAGGAGAGTTTATGTTCACTCGACACATTACGATGCAGCTTAAGAAGAATTGGGCGCCGGAATTTCCGACCGTGATCGAAAAGGAAGTCCTGCCACTGCTTCGCAGGCAGAAGGGTTTCCTCGATGAAATGATCCTGCTTGCGCCCAACAAGACCGAAGTGGTCGCAATCAGTGTGTGGGAGACCAAGGAATTCGCCGAGATTTACAATCGCGAGTTCTATCCGGAGGTCCTGAAAATCCTGAACAAGTACATCGAGGGCGTGCCTCTGGTGAAGACGTTCGAAGTGATGTATGCAACGATTCCAGCGTACGAGAAGTTCGCCACGGTAACGGCTCGTTAAGAGCCAACGCCGCGCATGGGAGAGGGGAGCACACGCATCCCCTCTCCAGCGGCGCATTTCCGCAAAGGCAGCCTGGGAGGTGGGATATGAAGCTCTCAGAGACGGCCCTTAAAGTCGCGTTCCTCGGAATGAACCATGAGGCCCACGACATAATCGACTACCTCGCGGTGTGTTTTTCCATTTCGATTTCGATCCTGGCAGGCGTGGTTGTCGCCATCTGGATCGGCCTCCGTGTTGACGCGCCAACGGGCCTGCTCGCGGGATTCGGATCCTACGGTCTAAGCACGATTTTGTGCCTCTCCATGCTCCTGCATCGCCACCACGCCTAGGGTTCTCAATCCACCGAGCGCACGTGAAAATGGCTTACTGGAATCGTCTTCGCGTGTTGTGACCAACTGTGCGAACCAGCGATGCGAATCGCCGAGCCACCGGCCTGATTTCAGACTACTTACATTCCTCGAATCCAATGTGACGGGAGTCACGCGCGCGTGGAACGGGCGTCACTGCATCCTTTCATGCGTTCGCCCGACACTGGTCGTGTTGTTTATCAGGAATGGAGGTCAGCCATGGGTGAGCTATTCGCGATCGAAATCATTTACCGAGGTGTCTTTCAGAAGACTCTGGCCAAGAACATCAGCCGTGGAATCGTCCTGGCAGCGCATGAGGAAGGCAAGCCAGGCATATCGTTTGGACGATACGGAGATAGCCCGGAGCGCAATGGGATTCCGGCAAAAAGTTTTGCGATTGTTGCCAGCGACGCCGAAACCTTGCAACTGGGGATGGCGCATTACGAACCCAATCAAGTGGACGTCAGCGTGGTGCTCGACGACACACTGTGCAAGGGCTACGAGTCGTGGGCTTGGGGCGGAATTCATGCGGTGAATCAGGCGGTGAAGCCCGGCGGAACTCTGATCGTCACTTCGACACAAAACGCCGAGGCGCTGCTGAAGCTGATCCATCGCCGGGCACAGCCCTACAAGCTGGGGATTGTGAAAGGCATCGCCAGCAACTCAGGCATGTGGGTGTACAAGAACGACCATACGGACGTGCGCGTGCTGGCCGCGATTGCCAAGGCGCTGCCGGAACTGGTCAGCCAGAAGTCGATCGAAACCTATATCAACAAGAGTCTGAAGGATGCACTGAAAGTCACGTCGGCGCGCACGGCGTATGAGCGGTTCAACACCGTGGAAGTGCAGCCGGGCGTGGGCAATCCGGAAGAGCTGCTCCATTTCGATTTGCTGAAGTGGGAAGAAATGGGCCCAGGCGTGGCTATCAAGGGCCAGCCGCAAGGCGGTCCGTACGAAGACCCGGTGACGCATAAGCTGGGCGGATTCCGGCCAGTGCGCAACGAGCAATTCAAGAAGTTCACAACGCGGTCGGCGCGGCCGGTGATCAACTTCGAAACCTGCACGAAGTGTACTCTCTGCTGGTTGAATTGCCCCGATGGATCCTTCGACCTAGCCCCGGATGGAACCTACGACGCCAACCTGGAAGCCTGCTGCGGCTGCGGAATTTGCGAAGCCATTTGCCCCATCGAACACTGCATCACCATGGTGAACGAAGCGAAGTTTCGCGACAACAATAGCCAGTGGGCGTGGTTCAAAAAGGACAAGGCCGGCTACCTCGCTTGGCTGAACACGGCGATTGCTTCGGCGGAGAAGGAAAGCGAGAGGACACACGGGTTCCGCTATCGCGGGCAGTACAAAGAGCAAGTGCCCCAGGCGCTCGAGATCGCACGGAAAGGCTGAAGCCGGAAAAAGGAGACTGCAATGGCAACAACCACTTTGCCGGTAAAGGAAGAAAAGAGGTTTCACGAAGAGGAAGCCCTGATTACGGGAGCCGAAGCCATTGCAGTCGCCTGCAAATTGGCCAACGTGGACGTGGTCACGGCGTATCCGATCCGGCCGTACGACACGGTGATGCAGTACATGAGCCAGTTGATCGCCGACGGCGAAATGGATTGCGAATTCATCGTGGCGGAAAGCGAAAACTCGCAATTCGAAATTGTGAAGCAGGCGTCTGCGTGCGGCGCTCGGACGTTTTGCGGCTCGAGCGGCATCGGCTGGATGTACGCGATGGAAGTTCTTACCGTTGCACCCGCACTGCGGGTGCCCCTGGTCGCACTGGTGGGCAATCGGGCCTTGGATGATCCCGGCGCCTTCGGTGTGGAACACAATGACGCACTCGCAGTGCGGGACCTGGGATGGCTCTTGAATTGGGTGGATACGGCGCAGGAGGCATTGGACACGGCCCTGATCGCCTACCGGGTGGCGGAAGACCCCCGCATACTTGTGCCCCTGGCGATTAGCTGCGACGGCGCGTTCCTGACTCACTCACAAGCACTGGTCAAGGTCCCGTCGGCGGAGCAGGTGAAGGAATTCCTGCCTCGATACAATCGGGGCGATCTGCTGCTGCATCCGGACAATGTGATTTCCGTCGCTCCGCAATGCAATGAGGACTGGGTGATGGAAATCCGCCGGCAGAATTACGAGGTGACGGAGCGGGCGTGTGACGTGATCCGCGAGGCCTATGCGGATTCCGAGCGCATATTCGGGCGCAAGTACGGCAACCCGTTCTTCGAAGAATACATGACGGAGGACGCCGACGTCGTGCTGTTCGGGATGGGGACGCTTTCCACGCCGGTGGAAGTGGCCATCCGGAAACTTCGCGCGCAAGGCAAGAAGGTGGGCTTTGTGCGGCTGCGCTGGTTCCGGCCGTTCGCCGGCCCTGAAATCGCCAAGGCGCTGGAACGGTTCCGCGCCATCGGCGTGATCGATCGCGACCTGTCGTTGGGTTCGCCCGATCTCAGCGGCGTTGTGGCTACGGAACTCCGGTCGGCGATGTACTCCAACGCCGCCACCCGGCCGCCCGTGATCGGGTTCATTTGCGGCTTGGGCGGACGCGAAGTCACGGTTCCGGATGTGGAGAAAATGACGGATACCATCTTTCAGGCTGCACAAGGAAAAGCGCAACCATTGACTCAATGGATCGGTCTGCGCGGATAACGCCCCAAAAGGGGCGTTTCAAGAGCGGGAAAGGACGGAGAAGCCATGAGCACCTTCATAGCAACACAACCAACGCAAAAGTTGGAACCCTTCAAGGGAGTCAAGAAGGTCCCTTCTGAGGAGTACTTCACCTCCGGCCATCGTACCTGCGAGGGCTGCGAGTCTGCCCAGATCATGAGGCTCATGGCGAAGGCTGCCGGCCCGCGGACGATTGTGATTGGCGCCACGGGTTGCATGTACGTCGCCAACACCTCGTACTACACCACGCCGTGGGGCGTGCCGTGGATGCATACACAACTCGGTGCCGCCGGTTCAAGCGCGCTGGGAGCGGCAGCGGCGTTTCGCGCCCAGATGCGCAAAGGCAGCATGAAGGACGAACCCATCAATGTGATCGCCTTCTGCGGCGATGGCGGCGGCGCGGACATGGGCCTAAGCGCGATTTCGGCTACCTTGACGCACCCGGACTACAACCTCCTCATTTTGATGTACGACAACGAGGAATATGGCAATACGGACATCCAGGTTTCCGGGACCACGCCGTACGGCGCGAACACTTCTTTCAGCACACCGGGGAAAGTAAAGCGCATCATGAACAACCGCTGGAAGAAGAACATGGCGCCGCTGATTGCCGCCGGTCATCCCACATGCAAGTACGTGGCGACGATCTCTACCTCCTACGCGCTTCAGGCCATGAATTGCATCCGCAGGGCATTGTCCATCGGAGGCCCGACATTCATTCATTGCCTCAACCCGTGCCCCAAGGGCTGGGACTTCGACCCTATCCTTTCGCACGAGATCGGCAACCTGGCCGTCAACACCGGCATCTGGCCGCTGTATGAAGTCGAAAAGGGTGTGCTGAAGCTCTACGGCAAGACTCGAGAGATCGCCGAAGGCCGATTCAAGAGGCTGCCCGTTGAGGAATACCTGCTCAAACAGGGACGGTTCGCCCATTTCATCGACGAGGATATTAAATTCTTCCAGTCCCAGATCGATGACATGTGGAACAACTGGCTGGTCCCCGGAGTGATTCCGCTCCGGAAGCAGCTCCAAGCTGAAGAAACGTTCGCGCATTAAAGATACGAAGGCCTTCCCCAGGCCGTGCCTGGCGGTTCGATGCGAGCCGCCAGGCATTTCTTTTTGGAGACGCGCGCGGAGAGTTCAGCGGATAGGCGCGGAGCGTTTCACTCTTCACGCAAAGCGACGAGAGGATCCACGCGGGTGGCGCGATGCGCCGGAAAGTAGCAAGCGAAAAGCGCGACGCACGCAAGAATCCCTGAAACGGCAAGGAAGGTAGCCGGATCGGCCGGTCCGACGCCGAAGAGCATAGACCGGAAGAGTCGCGTCACGATCGCGGCTCCGGCAAGACCGCATGCCAATCCAATAATAATCATCCGCAGGCCCTCTCCCAACGCCATGCGCAGAATATCCTGGCGCTGGGCTCCGAGAGCAATGCGGATTCCCACTTCATGCGTGCGCTGGCTGAAGGAGTACGACATCACGCCGTAGATGCCGACGGCGGCGAGCAGCAGCGCCACCGCCGCAAAAACACCCAGAAGCTCGAGAGCAAAGCGCCGGTCAGCCATGGATCGCGCGATGATTTGGTCCATCGAGATGATGCTATGCACCGGAACATTCGGATCGACTTTTGCAACCTCCTGCCGGACGGCTTCGCCAAGATGCTCCACGTCGCCCCGGCTGCGGATAAAGGCCACTGCGTTCACCGGCGCGAACAGCCCCAGGGGAACATAAATATGGGGCACGCTCGGAGCCTCAAAGCCGTCGGATTTGATATCGCCGACCACACCGACGATCGTGACCCCTTGCAAACCTGCGCCGAACCCAAACTTAATTTGTTGCCCGAGCGGATCTTCGCCCTGCCAATAACGGCGCGCGAGAGTTTGGTCGATCACGGCAACCGGCTGAGACTTATTGGTATCGGAAGCGGTGAAATTGCGCCCGGAAATCAAGGGAACTTCCATGGTGCGAAAATATTCCGTATCCACCACAGCAATGTCCGCAATCGGGTTGCGCTCGGAATCTGCCGGACGGCCTTGAATGGAAAAGGGAGAGTAGTTTCTGCCCGAGTTCATGGGCAGAGTGTCGTTGCCGGAAATCGTCAACTGTTCGACGCCCGGCAGCACAGACACGCGGCGATAGACTTCCTGAAGAAAAGCGGCGCGATTCACGTCGAGGGCGTAGGGATCGTGCGCCGCGTCATTGGATACCGGAATCCAGATTTGCACGGTCGTCAGATGGCTGGGATTGTAGCCGGGACGCACTTCGAGCACGCGCCAGAAACTTCGAAGGAGAAGCCCCGCGCCCGCCAGCAAAACAATCGAGAGCGCAATCTCCGACACTACAAGGACACGCGAAAGCCGGGTATGGCGTCTGCCGGCTCCCGACCCGCGGGCGCCTTCCCTGAGATTTTCAATCTGGTTGGGATTCGCGGCTTCGAGCGCCGGCGCCAGGCCAAACAGGACGCCTGTGAATATGGAGATCAGGAAAGCGAAAAAAAGCACTCTGGCGCTGACGTCCACTTCGTTGAGGCGCGGCATATCCGCGGGAGCGAGGCTTAGGATCGCGTTCTTCAACAAGAGAACTGTGACCAGGGCCACGACACCCGAAACTACCGACAAGAGCGTGCTCTCGGTCAAGAGTTGCCCCATCAGGCGCGCGCGACTCGCTCCCAGCGCCAGGCGGATGGCAATCTCGCGTCGGCGTCCGGAGGAGCGCGCCAGAAGAAGGTTGGCAATATTGACGCACGCGATCAGCAGCACAAACCCGACCGCCGCGAAAAGGATGAGCAATTCCGTCCGTTGCGGGCCCACCAGGTCTTCTTTCACGGATACAAGCCGCACTCCCCATGACGCGGCCGCGGGATAGTCCGCGGGATACTGCCGGCTGAGCTGCGTGATATAGGCATCGAGCTGCGCTTGCGCCTGCGCCACACCTAGGCCAGGCTTCAAGCGAGCGATTGCGCCGGGGATAAATCTGAGCGACCTGACGGCTGGAACCGGAAACGGCAGCGCGTTGAAGCCCGTGGCGATCCAGACATCCACGTCGGTATCGAGCGTGCGGCCCGGATGGCGAAATCCCGGGGGCATCACGCCGACAATCGTGTACAGGTCGCTGTCGAGGCGCATTTTTCGCCCGAGAATGTTCGGGTCCGAACCGTAATAGCGGCGCCAAAAGCCGTCGCTGATTACGACAGCCTCGAGGAATCCCGGGGCGGTATCCTGCGCCGTGAACGCGCGTCCCAGTTGCGCCCTCGCTCCGAGCAATGTGAAGTAATCGGGGCTGGTGACGAGACTTTCGGCGCGGACCGTGCGGTCTCCGCCGCCGATCGCCGAATTGCTCGGCGCCACCGCCGAAATATCCTGAAATACGCCCGAGCGTTCCTGCAAATCCCAAAGCTCCGGCGCGGACATGCCCACGTCCTGCTCGTTCGGCCCACGCAGATCGTCGAAGACGCGCACAAGTTGCTCGGGTTGGGGGAAGGGCAACGAGCTCAGGAGAACGGCGTGCACCACGCTGAAGGTGGCGACGTTGGCGCCAATCCCGAGCGCCAGAGTCAGCACCGCGACAATCGCAAAGCCGGGGCTTTTGAGCAAGGTGCGCAGCGCGTAGCGCAGGTCCTGGACGAATGAGCCCACATGTCCCTCCATGGCGCGCGCCTCAAAAGGCGGCAAACGCGATTCTGCCAGTGGCTATATGGACGAAGGTAACCGCGACATCGTTAGCAGCAGCATTCATGCAGCGCTTTCCTCCCTCTCCTCTGGTGCGGCGCGGTCTTTGCGTCCCGGCTTCGTTGTTGGGACGGCCTTGCGCGCCTGCCCGCCGTGGGATGGTCCCGATGTCTTGTGTCGGGAAGGCCGGCCCATTTGGAGTGCGGAGGCTTGCCGCCGCTTTGTAACGGCCCGGCTCGCCGGGCCGCGCGCCCCCGGCGCGCAAATCCGGGCGAGGCCATGCGGGGGAAGGAGCGCTTCAGCGCTCCGGCAACAGTGTGAGTTTTGATTGTGCGCTTTAGCGCTGGGGAGTGAGAGCTTCCAGGGTTGAAGCCCGATTCGGAGATCGAATGCTATTCCGCTGGACTAGAAGTCCAGCTCCCCCCTGTTTAAACAGGGGGCTCCCACCTGGACGGCTGAATCAGCTGTGACTTTGCCGTGTCTACCATGTCCACAGGCCGGATCCCTTGCGCTGCATTTTTCCCCATGCCATGTTAGCGCTGGAGAATTTTATGGTCGCAGATGACAACCAGGGCGCGCGCCGGAATTGCAGCTCGGCGGGAGCGGGCCGCCTGAGGAGCGCCCGCGCGAGGTCGCGCCGGGCTTCCTCGGGCACTCATCGCTGCATTCTAAATCGACTCTCGTGTCGGATAAGAACAGCAGTTAACCCCCGCAAAATCAATCGAATGCCATTTTGGAATCGACTCTCAAACGGGCCTTTCCAGCAAGTACTATTCGTGCCTTTCGACCGGCATTGCAGCTCGTCGGGACCCAACCACCTGATCACAGCGCGCACGAGGTCTCGCCGGGGTCCATCGGTCACTCGCCGCTGCTTTCCTAATCGACTCTCAAAACCATCTCGAATAGCACTTAACCCAAACAAAATCATGCGAGTGCAATTTCGAGACCGTCCGTCTTATGGGCGCCCGTGTACCTATCATCATGAAATATGAAACGCCCCGCCAGAAGCGTGGTTCTGACGGGGCGTTCATGGGTGTGGGCCGAATGCTGCAACCGCATGGTGAAGTTGGGTCAGCGGGACGGGGTCAAGCTGGCGGAATAGGAGCGGAATTCGCTGCGCGGGTACCAGAATTCATTGCCGGTGTGTTCGCCGGTGTAGAACCAGGCGCGCACGGCCTCGGGAGAATTACCGGGGCGTTCATCCAACTCGAAAACGGGCTGGTCGGACACCTCGTCGCGGTAGACCGGGATAGTGAAGATGGTCGCGATCAAGTGGGTTTTGTTGCCGTTCCAGACCTGGACGATGTGGCGATAGGAGCCATTTTCCGCGAGGTCGAAAATGTAGGTGCCGGGCGGAAGGACGTGTCCGGGGATTTCCAGGGGCTCCGTGGTGACGATTTTGGTTTCCTTGTTCCAACTATCCGCGCTGGCACGAGGACTGAATACGATGCAGAGCAGTGTGGCGATGAGAAGGAATTGAAGCGGCCTTACGAATTTCATACGACTTACCTCCCTTTCTAAGATTGGCTGGATGATGAAGGCTGAGATGGTGCGGCCGAGAGCGAGAACTGGGGAAATTCAATTTTTGACTACGCCTAGTTGGATGCACGAAGGTTTTGGTGGGTTACTCATGGAATTCGCCGGGGGCGGCCTCGAAATCGAGATTCGGCTCCCCGTGGAGCAGCCCAGCTGATCGTCAACAACGGCGAGGGCTGGCATTGTGATGCCCCGCTGGAACTTGCGATGGCATGCCGGGGACACCTTTCTCGGGGACAAAATTCCTGCTGCTGTGTAGACTCGCTGGGTCTGACTATCCGGACAGGGAAATGAGAGCAAAACGCGACTCGCGAATTGGCGCCGTGATTTTGGCGGCTGGGATGTCCTCGCGAATGGGAGAAGCGAAGCAACTGCTCCGCCTGGGAGGGAATACTGTACTGGGCCAGGTGGTGGAGAACGTTCGCGGCGCCGAGGTGGATGAAATCGTTCTCGTCCTCGGTCATGCAGCGGAAACGATCAAGGAGAGCGTCGGCATCGAGGGTCTCAAGGTCGCGATCAACGAGGACTATCGGCAAGGAATGGGGAGCTCGCTGCGTGTGGGACTCTCCGCTTTGGATGCCGGCGTGGATGCCGCACTCATCGTTTTGGCGGACCAGCCATTCGTTCGCCCGGCGACTCTCAACCAGCTAGTGGATCAGTATCAACAGTCCGACGCCCAAATTCTGATTCCAATGTATAAGGGCTTCCGCGGTAATCCGGTGCTATTGGACCGCTCGGTTTTTGGCGAGGTGATGGCTCTAAAGGGAGACATTGGCTGCCGCGCGATTTTCGGGAATCACACCGAGGGGATCGTGAAAGTGCCGGTCGCGGACATTGGAATACTCCTTGACCTGGACAGCAAAGAGGACTTTGAAAGACTCCAGAATTTTTCTCAGGGCACAGCGGATGAGGCGGCTCTGATCGAAGCAGCCAATCGAGGGGGAAGGGAAATTCCGGGCGTTCGGGAAATTGGCCAGGAACGGGAACTCATCATCGTGGGGAGCGAGCCGGTGGCGATGGCGCTGGCAAAATTGGGAAGGCTGCTGCGCTTTTCGGTGACGGTTGTGGATCCCCTGCTCAAGATTTCCGATCTGCCGGAGGCGGACCGATTTCTTGATTCGCTGGACTTTTCGCAATTACCGCCAGCCTCCGGCCGGTATGTGGTGGTGGCCAGCCGCGGAAAATTTGACGAGGAGGCAGTGGAACAAGCCTTGCGGGCGGACTGCACCTCTGTGGCAGTGGTGGCGAACAGGAAGAGGGCGCAAGAGATCCATCGCCGGCTGGAGTTAAAGGGTGAGGCGGCGGAGAAACGGGCGAAGGTGCGTGCCCCGGCTGGACTCGATATAGGAGCGGAAACTCCCGAGGAAATCGCGCTGAGCATCATGGCCGAGATCGTTTCGGAGAGCCGACATAAAGCCGAGAAAAGCTCAGCCATAGGTTTTTAGGCGGTTGGAAGGGCGCGGGACGAATGGAGAATCAGAGGCCGTCTGTCTCGCACTGGTGGATGACCTTATCTGCGGCGGTCCCCTCAGTGGCCATGCCGGAATCCTTCAGAGGGAGGGGTTTGGAGCTGCCGCGGCGCAACGCCACGATTTGACTGATGATGCTCAGGGCGATCTCCTCAGGCGTGGCGGCGCCGAGATCCAAACCAGCGGGCGCCCACACCTTCTCGACTTTCTCCGCGGGCATCCCTGTTGCAAGAAGATAGTCGAGAACCAGTCTGGCGCGGTGACGGCTGGCGATGAGGGCCACGTAGGCCGCATTGCCTTCGAGGGCCTTTTGCAGCCAGAGGTGGTCCCGCTTGTGGAGCGTGGCGATAACGACGAAAGTTCGGGGACCAATGGGGGTCTCGGTGAGATCGAAATCTTCATTTACCAGGAGATTCGCATTCGGAAAAGATTCGCGGTCGGCGCCCGGATCGTTCACCGTGACGGAAAAATTCATCAGGCGGCCGATGGTGGCCAGCACCTCGGCGATGCGGCCGTGGCCCACGATCAATAATTCAGGCGGCGGGAGAACGGGCTCGATATATACATCCATTTTGCCGCCGCAAGGCATTCCGACTCCGAGCAACTCATCCGTCAGGTCCAGGGTGATGAGTTCGGGCCTTTCCAGCTCGAGGCATTTCAAGGCTTCATTTCTCACCGCGCTCTCGGCGCAGCCTCCGCCCACCCAACCGGCGAGAATCTTTCCGCGCGAGTCGATAATGGCTTTTGAACCGAGCTTTGCGGAAGAAGAACCCTCCACGCGAACGACAGTCGCCACAGCAAACGATTTCCCTTGTCCGGCGAGCTCGACGGCCTTGGAGTACAAAGCGGAGGACATCAAGAATGACATGGCCTATTATATTCTTCCGCGCCTCGGCAACTCAATGTAACCAAGAGATCAAAGATTGTACAACGAACAGATTCACGCCCATTACAACAACCCGCGAAATGTGGGCACCATCGCCGATTTTTCCGGCAAAGCGATGGTCAGAAGTCCCGTGGACAGCGATACGGTCCTGATCACGCTGCGAATTGAAAACGAGATTATCCAGGACGCGAAATTCAAATGCATGGGGTGCGCGGTGGCCATTGCTTGTTCGTCGGTGGCTACGGAAATGGTACTGGGAAAACACGTGGACCAGGCTTTCCAGATCACGAAAGAAGAGGTGGCAGAGAAACTGGGCGGGATTCCCGAGTACAAGATGCTTTGCAGCAACATTGCTCCGGAAGCCATCCGGAAAGCGATCGAGAATTGGTGGGAGAGAGAGGCGGGTCGAGCGGCAGCTCCGTAGGCTGCATTTTTCTCTCCGGTTCTGAACTATCGCTGCTTTGCAGGCCTTCCCTCAGCTTCCGCGCGACGACGGGTGTGTGATAAGGTTACCCGGAAAGCTCGGTAACTCGCCAAATTCCGCCAGGTTCGCTGGTTTACAGCAATGGATAAGGGGGCAGAAAATGATCCCGGCATCCTTCGAATATCTCAGACCAAAAACGGTTTCCGAAGCCATAGGCTTGCTGCAACAGCATGGGGACGACGCAAAAATCCTGTCCGGCGGACAAAGCCTGATTCCCATGATGAAGCTCCGGCTGGCAAGGCCGGGCTATCTGATCGACATCAACCGCGTTCCGGGACTTTCCTACGTAAAGGAGGAGGGCGGCTATTTGAAGATCGGCGGGCTGACGCGGGAAGCGGAGCTTGAGGGTTCGCCGGTGGTGCATTCAAAGTATCCGATCATCGTCGATACCGCTCACGTCATTGCCGATCCTCAGGTGCGAAATCTCGCTACCGTCGGCGGCAATCTCGCCCACGGGGATCCTGCCAATGACCACCCCGCGACCATGCTCGCGCTGGGCGCCCAGGTGGTGGCGACCGGACCTAAAGGTGAACGAGTCATACCGATTGAGAATTTCTTCCTGTCCATATTCAGCACGGCGCTCCAGCCGGACGAGATTCTCACCGAAATCCGCATTCCGATCCCCCCGCCCCGAAGTGGAGGCGCTTACTTCAAGCTCGAGCGCAAAGTGGGTGATTTTGCCACCGCCGCGGTGGCAGCTCAGATCACTTTCGATGATCAAGGAGTGTGCCAAGAAGCGGGTATCGGTCTGACCAATGTTGGTCCAACGCCCATCAAGGCCCGCAAAGCGGAAGAATTCCTGCGTGGCAAGAGGCTCGACGAAGCCAACATCAAGCAAGCGGCGCAATTGGCAGCCGAGGAATCGGAACCGAGCGCGGATTTGCGCGGCCCCGTTGAATACAAGAAGGGTTTGGTAAAAGAGCTGGCTAAACGGGCGCTAACGCGCGCGCGTGAGCGTGCCGGCAAGTAAATAGAGGTTTGCGGCGATCGGGGGTAAGCGATGGCAAAGAAGCAATCGGTTCACGTCAAGATCAATGGCCGTGAGCGACAGGCCGATGTCGAACCCAGGTTGCTCCTGGTTCATTTCATCCGGGAGGTGCTGGGGCTCACCGGCACGCACGTCGGCTGCGATACCAGCAATTGCGGCGCTTGCACCGTCGTTCTCGACGGAAAGACGGTCAAGTCTTGCACGATGTTTGCCGTGCAGGCTGACGGAGCCGAGCTCCTTACCGTCGAAGGACTTCTCCAGGATGGAAAGCTCCATCCTCTGCAAGAGGGCTTCAAGCAAGAGCATGGGTTGCAATGCGGTTTTTGCACTCCCGGGATGCTGATGTCCACCTACGCCCTCCTGAAGAAGAACTCCCAGCCCTCCGAGGAAGAAATTCGTTGGGGAATTTCCGGCAATCTGTGCCGGTGCACGGGCTATCAAAATATTGTGAAGGCGGTACAGTACGCCGCCGGCAAGTTGGCAGAGGGAGGGGCAAGATGATCGAGAAGACGACTCCCGAAGTGGGTGGCATGGGCTATCCCATTAAGCGCAAGGAAGATTCGAGATTCATTCAAGGCAAGGGGAATTATGTGGATGACGTCCACCTTCCTGGAATGGTGTATGGCCACATGGTGCGCAGCCCGTATGCGCACGCGCGTCTCAAGTCGGTTAACACGGAGAAGGCCAAAGAACTCCCCGGCGTGCTGGCCATCATCACGGGTGAAGACCTTGCCAAGGCAGGTCTCGCCTGGATGCCGACTTTATTTTTCGACAAGCAGATGGTGCTGGCGACGGGCAAGGTGCTGTTTCAGTCGCAGGAGGTGGCATTCGTTGTCGCCGAGGATCGCTATACCGCAGCGGACGCCGCCGAGCTCGTGGAAGTCGAGTACGAAGAGCTCCCCGTGCTGGTGGATCCGCATAAGGCGACTGACCCGGATGCGCCCATCCTCCGGGAGGACCGCGAACAAAAATCCAACCATATTTTTCATTGGGAAGTCGGCGACAAAGCAGCCACCGAGAAAGCCTTTCAATCCGCCACGGTGAAGGCCAGCGTGCATGCCGTCTCTCAGCGATGCCATCCTGCGCCGCTCGAGACCTGCGGCTGCGTTGCAGACTTCAACAAGGCAACGGAAAAGCTGACTATCTACCTCACGTCTCAAGCGCCGCACGCTCACCGCACTCTCTTTGCGCTTGTCGGCGGAATTCCGGAGCAGAATATCCGCGTCATTTCACCGGACATTGGCGGCGGTTTCGGAAACAAGGTCCCGATTTATCCCGGATACGTTTGTGCGGTGGTAGCTTCATTGACGCTCGGCGTGCCCGTGAAGTGGATTGAGACCCGTTCCGAGAATCTGCAATCCACCGGTTTTGCGCGCGACTATCACATGACGGCGGAGATTGCGGCGGACGCGAACGGCAAAGTGAAAGCTCTGCGCGTGAAAACGCTTGCGGACCACGGAGCGTTTAATGCCGCGGCGCAGCCCACGAAGTTTCCCGCCGGCCTGTTCAGCGTTTGCACGGGTTCGTATGATTTCGCAAATTCTTTTTGTGAAGTGGATGGCGTGTACACGAACAAGGCACCAGGCGGAATCGCGTATCGTTGTTCGTTTCGAATCACCGAGGCGGCTTACCTGATTGAGCGCGCCATGGACGTCCTGGCCAGCCAAATGAAGATCGATCCAGCCGAATTGCGCCGCAGAAATTTCATTCAGCCTGAGCAGTTCCCGTACAAGACGCCGCTGGGTTGGACTTACGATAGCGGCAACTACGAAGGCGCGTTGAATAAAGCGCTGGAGATGATTGGTTATAAGCAGCTTCGCAAAGAGCAGGAAGAGAAGCGCAAGAAAGGCGAGCTGATGGGCATTGGGATTTCGAGCTTCACGGAAGCGGTCGGCGCCGGCCCTGCCCATTCTTTCGACATTGCAGGCATCAAGATGTTCGACAGTGCCGAGATCCGCATTCACCCCACGGGAAAAGCGATTTGCCGCATGGGGACCAAGAGCCAGGGGCAAGGGCATGAGACCACGTACGCGCAAATCGTCGCCCAGGAGCTGGGAATTCCAGCCTCCGATGTGATCGTCGAGGAGGGCGACACCGACACCGCACCCTACGGCCTGGGAACTTATGCCAGCCGCAGCACTCCGACGTCAGGGGCGGCGACTGCGTTCGCGGCGCGTAAAATTCGCGACAAGGCGAAAAAGATTGCCGCGCATTTGCTCGAGTGCAGCGAAGCGGACTTGGAATGGGAAAACGGAAAATTCTTTGTGAAGGGCGCGTCCAGTAAATCAAAGACGATTCAGGAAATCGCGTTTGCCGCCTACACCAACATACCTCCGGGCCTCGAAGCCGGTCTCGAAGCGGTGGATTATTACGATCCGCCGAACCTCACATTTCCCTTCGGAACTTATATTTGCGTGGTGGACATCGACAAGGGCACAGGAGAAGTGAAGGTTCGCCGCTTCGTGGCTGTGGACGACTGTGGCAACGTCATCAATCCCATGATTGTCGAAGGACAAATCCACGGCGGCTTGACCGAAGGCCTGGCCATTGCGTTCATGCAGCTGATTGACTACGACGAAAACGGCAACGTGCAGGGCGGCACTTTCATGGACTACCTGGTCCCCACGGCGGTCGAGACGCCGCACTGGGAAACGGGCAGCACCTGTACGCCATCTCCTCACCATCCGTTTGGAGCCAAGGGCGTGGGAGAATCGCCGAACGTTGGATCTCCGGCCGCGTTTGTGAATGCAGTTGTGGATTCCCTCTCCCATCTGGGCGTGAAGCACATCGATATGCCGATTACGCCGTGGAAAGTGTGGAACATCCTGAACGAGAAAGGCGTGGTGACGTAAGCACTTGGCGCTGAAGATCGAGAAAACCTTTCAGGTGAAAGAACCGGTCGACAAGGTTTGGAGCATCCTGAGCGATCCCAGGAAGGTGGCCACCAGTGTGCCCGGCGCGCAAATTACCGAGCAGGTGGATGAGAATACATATAAAGGCGCGATCCGCGTGAAAGTGGGCCCGAGCGTGACCGATTACAAGGGCGAGGTGCAAATCATCCGCCTGGATCCCCAGAACCATGAAATCGAGATTCTGGGCAAGGGGCAAGACGTAAGGGGCCGCGGCAGCGCGTCCATGAAGATGACGGGCAAGCTCCGGCCGCTTGACGATGGAGGCACCGAGGTCACCAGCATTTCCGAGTTGAATGTGGTGGGCATCCTCGCGCAGATGGGATCGCGGGTCATCAACGAAGTCTCAAACATTGTGTTCGGGGAATTTACCAAGAACTTTCAGGCCCTGCTTGCGCAGCCCGCGGCCGCCACCGATCCCCCCGCGGACCCGGCCGTCAAACCGCTCAGAGCCACTTCGCTTGCGTGGAAAGCGGCCAAGGGAGTATTTCGCCGCGACTCCTGAAGCTCGCTTGAATTATCATGTAAATTGAATTGAATCTACCATGCCGGCCTACCCAAAGCTCCCTGAGGACAGCCAAATCAAAGACGTAGACGCCCTCATCCGGGGCTTCGAGCGGCTCGGCTACATCACCGACCGCGACCTGGCCACCGCCGTTTACCTGGTCGTCAAATTACGAAAACCTCTGCTGATTGAAGGACACGCCGGCCTGGGCAAGACAGAAGTGGCCAAGGTGCTGGCGGCGATGTTGGGGACCCTTCTGATCCGGCTCCAGTGCTATGAAGGGCTGGATGTCAGCTCCGCCGTTTACGAATGGAATTATCAGAAGCAATTGCTGGCCATAAAAATCCAGGAGCGGACGGAACAAACAGTCCAAGAGAAGGAGAAACACATTTTCGGCAAGGAGTTCCTTCTCGAGCGCCCTTTGCTCCAATCCATTCTGGCTGAGGACGCCTCGCCTGTCCTCCTGATTGACGAAGTCGACCGCGCCGATGAGGCTTTTGAGGCATTCCTGCTTGAGTTGCTTTCCGATTTTCAAATCACCGTTCCCGAGATGGGCACAATTAAGGCCAAACACGTGCCCTACGTGATTCTCACGTCCAACCGCACTCGCGAGCTGAGCGATGCGCTGAAGCGGCGGTGCTTCTATCACTGGATTGACTATCCCAGCTTTGAAAAGGAACTGAAAATTGTCCGCGCGAGGCTGCCCGGCGTGGAGGCGGAACTCGGCACTCAAGTGGTCAGGTTCGTTCAAGCAGTGCGCCAATTGGATCTCGCGAAACCTCCCGGCGTGACGGAAACTTTGGATTGCGCCCACTCCGTCATGTCGCTGGGAAAACGCCGCCTGGATGCGCAAACGGCCGAGGAAACATTGGGCTGCGTGGCGAAGTCGATGGAAGACACGGCCAAGCTCAAGGCGACGGGCATCGAGAAGATGCTTTCGTGAGCTCCGTGCGCGTTTGCTTCCTTCGTCCTCGACTCGGATTGACGAAATCCTAGCGCCGATGGAAGGCCACGATGCCTCAAGAAGAACCCGATCGCTCCGCAGCCTCCATCATTGAGTTCTGCCAATTTGCGAGAGACAGCGGTTTGCCCGCCGGCGTGCAGCAGACCCTTGCCGCAATCGAAGTTGCCGAAACAATTGACGCCGACGATCGGCAATCGTTCGTTTTCGCTCTGCGCTCCGTCCTGTGCTCGTCGAAAGAGGAATGGGATCTTTTCAGTAAAATTGTCGATGCATTCTGGAGCGCTTCACGGAGCAGATCCGGAGCCGCTTCGGGTGAAGGCAAGGAAGCCAGATTCACCACGCACCGGCCGAAGCCCAGCTCACGGGCATTGATGGCCGAATCCGATGCCGAGGCTTCGCCGGCAGATAGCGAAGGCAAAGCAGTTTCCGGCGCAAGCACGCAGCACCGCCTTCAATCGGTGGACTTATCGAATGTGCCCCACGACGACCTGGACGCGCTCGAGCAAATTTCCCTGCGCCTGTTCCGCAAGATGAGCCAGCGCCTCTCCCGAAGATTTAGAATCAGGAATCTCGGCGATCGCATGGATATGCGCAGAACCATTCGGCGAAGCATTCCTCGTGGCGGCGACCCGATCGATTTGGCCTTTCAAGCAAGAAAACCTCGGAAGCACAGACTCGTGATCTTCCTCGACGTCAGTGGCTCGATGAATTCCTACAGCTTGTTTCTGGTGAGATTCGCCTACGCACTGCAAAAACATTTCAAGAACGTGAACACGTTTCTCTTCAGCACCAATGTCATCGAGATCACCGACGTGCTCCGCGTGCGTGACTTGCCGGACGCCTTGCGGCGGCTCTCGCAGAGAGCGGCAGGCTGGGCGGGCGGTACGAAGATCGGCGAGTCGCTCCAGGAGTTCAATCGCCAGCACGGCAAGAAATTGCTTTCCCGCAACACCGTGTTCATAATTCTGAGTGATGGCTGGGACACCGGAGAACCCGAAAAGCTGGCTGCAGAACTCCGCATCATCAGGCGACGCGCTCAAAAGCTCATATGGCTGAATCCGCTATTGGGACTCAAAGACTATGCGCCGGTCACTCGTGGCATGAGCGCCGCACTGCCCCATGTGGATGTCTTTGCGGCGGCTCACAATTTGGAAAGCCTGCTGAGCGTGGAAAAATACCTGTAGCCTGCCGGGAAGGTGATTTGCGATGTTCGACCAATTCCTGAACAAAGCGGATGAGCTGCTGACGAAGGACCAACCCTTCGCCATCGCCATCGTCGTCCGCTACCAGGCGCCCATTTCCGGCAAACCCGGAAACAAAGGCATCATTTTCCCCGATGGCAAGATTTGGGGGTGGATTGGCGGCGGCTGCGCGCAACCGCTGGTGATCAAGGAAGCATTGAAAGCGCTCGCAGACGGCAAACCGCGGCTGATTCGCATCAGCCCTTCATCGTCGCCCGAGGAAGGCATCGTGGATTACACCATGACTTGCCACAGTGGAGGCACTTTGGACATCTACATTGAGCCCGTCCTGCCCAAACCACACATAGTGATTCTTGGCCGCTCTCCCGTCGCTGTAGCTCTGGCGAGACTTGGCAAGGCGATTAACTATGGGGTTTCTGTCGCCGCTCCGGGCGCGGACCGCGACATTTTTCCAGATGCTGACATCGTGCAAACGGATCTGGACATGAGCCATTTAAAAATCACGCCCCAGACTTTCATCGTCGTTTCCACGCAGGGAGAACGCGACGAGGAGGCGATGGAAAAGGCGCTTCTCACCACCGCCGCATATGTCGCATTCGTAGCCAGCAAAGTGAAGGCAGCCAAAATTCTAGATTACCTCAAAGAACGAGGGATCTCGGCCGCGAGGCTCGGCCAAGTCCGCGCTCCCGCCGGGCTCGACATCCGGGCAGCCTCACCCGAGGAAATCGCGGTTAGCATCCTCGCCGAATTGATCCAGGTGAATGGAACCAGGGCCGCGGCGCCGAAAGCCGAGGCCATGTTGCCTGCCCCGAACCAGCAAGCCAAAGACTCGATTTGCGGAATGATGGTGGACGTGAGCACTGCAAAGCACAAATCGGAATTTCAAGGGAGTTCCTTCTACTTTTGCTGCGCCGGCTGCAAGCAGGCATTCGATAAGCAGCCCGAAAAGTACGCGCTCGCATCCGCACGCTGACCCAGCGAGCCGGAAGTCTCCTCCGGCAATTTGAGTCGAGAAAGTGATAAGGGTTCGGTTGCGTGCCCTGTGCGTTATTGCTTCTGGGCCCTCTCGGTTGCCGCCGACTCTGGGAGCGCTGCGTTGCATTTGGCCAGGCCCTGGGTCACGCGTTCGGCAGTCTCCCGCTCCCTGCTCTCCAAAGCGCCATGACGGCGCTTATCAGACCAGATGTCCGCACTCTTTTGGAACCATCTTCTTGCTTCATTCCAGTTCTCTTTCTGCACCGAGTTAGAGCGAGCGGTGGCAGCGAGTTTTGAATAGGCCAGTCCAAGGCCAAAATAGCAATCGGCGAGTCCGGAAGACGCATAGCGATTCTTTGGATTCTTTGCGGCCATGATTTCAAAGACCGCGAGGCCCTCATGGATTCGCCGCATGCCCTCCGGCACATCTCCCAACGAAATCAGCGATTGACCGAGATCCTGGTCGGTAAACGCAAAATTTATTCTAGCCAAATCGTTTTGGGGATCTGAGTTCAGCATTTGCCTATAGATCGCGTGGGATCGCCGGCGATACTCCAGCGCCTTGAGCCGATCGCTCTGCTTCTCCAACAAATCTGCGTAGAGAGAATAGGAATTAGCCAGAAAACCGCGGAGAGAGGAACTGGAAGGGTTGGACTGAGAAAGGTCTTCAAGGATCTGAATGGCCTTAGCTTGTATTTCGATGCCGCCGTTGACGTTGCCAAGAAGCAGCATGGCTTCCGCCATGCCGGCGTAGTCTCCCGCGAGATGCGTGCGCAAACTGACCGCATCACTAGGGATTGGAGTCTTGGTGGTTTCCTGGATGGTTGCGGCCTTACGGTAGGCTTCGAGCGCGCCAGGATAGTCGCCCGACTCGTTCAGCATCCTGGCGAGGAAGTAATAGCTGCCGCCTTGCGCAACACGTACATTGAAGTCGTTTGTGCGGTCTCCGATTGCTTCGGTTATGGAGACTGCCTTGCGGACCGTTTCCAACGCGCCACGATAATCACCGGTGGACTCCAGAGGATTGAACAATCGGACGTAGTCGCGATCCAGCGCTGCTTGGTCTGAGAGGTTGGATGGATTCGCTGCCACCAACGACTCACGAATCGCTATAGCCTTATGGTAGCTGTGGAGAGCACCAGCAATATCGCCCCGGTTGGCATAGTCGGTGCTCCATTGAACATCGCCGACCCTATCGTAAGCGGCGGCCAACTCCCGCTGGAGCGAAAAATCTCCCGCCGATTCCTGCGATAAGCTATCGAGATACTGTAGAGCCCTCTCAACGAGCAGTGCTCGCACGGGCGTAGATCCGGGTAAATCCTGGATGCCATCGTGAATCTCGAATATGAGAGAATTCGCCAGCGCGCGGACGTCGTTGAAGCGGCGCTCTGCTCGCGCGCGTTCCGCGCGAGCGATGCGGGCTTCGCGGACGGTCGCTACCAATCCGCCGACAAGGGTCAAGAAGACGAGAGCGACCGCCGTCACTCCCACTTTGTGCCGGCTTACATATTTCCAGAGCCGGTAACTCAACGCGTTTTTGCGCGCGCGCACCGGCAATCCCTCCAATCGCCGGCGCAAATCTTCCGAGAGTTGATCCGCGGAGCTGTAGCGGTCTCCCGGCTCCTTACGGATCGCCTTCATCACGATGTTGTCCAGATCTCCCGTCAAGCGCCGCCGCAGCTTGTGAATCGTTTCGCGGCGCGCACGGCTGATCACATCGGGACCCACTGGGTCACTCACTTGCCCTTCACGGTCAATCGGCTCTGTCCGTCGGATCGCCGCGCTCGGTCTTTCCGGGTCTTGCTCACAAATCAGTCTTGCGATCTCGTGCGGCATGCGGCTCGTCAGATGAAATGCGTGATGGCCCGTCAAAAGTTCGTAGAGCACCAGACCGAGCGAATACACGTCCGTGGCCGTCGTGATTGCCCCGCCGCGAAATTGCTCCGGACTCGCATATTCTGGTGTCATCAGCCACGATCCCGCTGCTGTCATCGTGGTGTTCTCAGGGGGCAAGCTGGGATCGAGGATTTTGGCGATTCCAAAATCCAGCAGTTTCGGCATGCCCTCCGCGGTAATCAAAATATTCGCGGGTTTAATGTCGCGATGAATCACCAGGTGTTGATGGGCGTAGTGCACCGCAAAGCAAACGGTGCGGAAGAGATCCAGCCGCGCATCGAGGCTCAGTTTGTGTTCGTCGCAGTACTCGGTGATGGGCAGCCCCTCGATGAGCTCCATCACCAGGTAGGGAACACCTTCGGAGGTCGTGCCGCCATCCAGAATCTTCGCGATATTCGGGTGATCCAGACTCGCCAGGATCTGCCGCTCATTCTTAAAGCGCGCAGCGGTGAACTCGCCGCCCAGCTCCGCCCTGACGATCTTGAGCGCGACTTGCTGCCGATACTCTCCATCGGCGCGAATGGCCCTATAGACAGCGCCCATCCCGCCCGTCGCAATCTCTTCCAGAATCTCGTACGCTCCGATGCGCTTGCCGGCTGGCAAGCGGTAGCGTGTCTCTTCTTCAAATTTCACGCGGGCGGGAGAAACCGAATTCAAAACACTCGTGTCCGCCTGTTCGTGAGAACCCAGAAGTGATTCCACTTCCTGCCTTAGAGACGAATCGGGGCAAGCAGCATCGAGAAAGGCCGGGCGCTCCGCCACCTGGAGATCCAGAGCGGATTCAAGAATGGGTCTGACGCGCTGCCATTCTTCCGGCGTCATGCAGGAGACACTCCGCGGCTCATTTCGCGCAGCAGCCAGGCGCGCGCGGAAGCCCAGGAGCGCTTGACCGTGGCTGGCGAAACTCCCAAAATCTCCGAGGTATCTTCGATCGAGAGCCCTCCAAAGTAGCGCAACTCGATGATTTCGCTCTGCTGCTTATCGAGCTCGGCAAGCCGGTCGAGCGCCTCGTTGAGGACCAGCAGGTCCACGTCCTTGTCCGGCGAATTTGCCGCCACAACGCTACGATCCAGAGTCAAGCGCGTGGCTCCATCGCCGCGCTTGGCCGCGCGTCGGCCCCGCTCATAGTCCACCAGAATCCAGCGCATAAGCTGAGCGGCAATACCTAGAAAATGCGCGCGATTCTGAGCGTGGAGAGAGCTCTCTTCAGCGAGCCTCAAATACGCCTCATGAACCAGCGCGGTGGTCTGCAGGGTGTGATTCGCCCGTTGCCGGCGCAGATGGTGGCGGGCAAGGCGGCGCAAGTCGTCATAGACCAAGGGGAGGATGGCCTCGAGCGCCTTGCGGTCTCCGTTTCCCCATTTGAGGAGAAGTTCAGTGACCTGCTTGGGGGCAGCTGCACCCACATGAGCCTCCGGGTTAGGCGGCTGTCGCGGGAACGTTGCCGAAAGAATACACAAAAGCTTGTTTTCATTCAACACGTTAGGCTGAAATCAGGATGGCCCTCGGGCCGCCGACCCCTCGCGTTTCCCGAGAGTAATCTCGCGCCATCGTGAGCCACTTCTCTCTGTTTTTCCGATTTACATGGTAGCGAGGAACTCCAGGAGGCTTTCACATCGCCCGGCTCCGTTGAACCGTCTGGCTCCTTGTGATTGGCGTGACAGCCCCGTTTCAGAGTCTGTGTTTCGAGAGGTGTGGCCATGACCCGAATATTTCATGTCGGAGCACTCGTGGTGGCAAGTATTGCGTCGCTTGCGATCGGCCTGATTGCGCCGGACGCTCGCGCCGACACCACTGCGACGCAATCGTTCACCGGAACGCTTACGAGCCCGGAGTCCACTTTTGAGACCACGATCACGCTTACGGGCACAAGCAACGTCGAATTGCAGACCTTTGGATTTGGCGGCGGCACGAATGCGCAGGGCACAGTCATCGCACCCGGGGGGACGGATCCTTTCCTTGCCATCTTTGTGGGAACTGGGGATGGCGCGACGATCCTGATGGATGGCTCTGGTAACGCGTTCGGTACGTCGCTCGACCTTTCGAACTACGCGAGCTTTGCGGGGTGTCCGCCGGCAGGAAGCGTGAACTTCGTCGGCCCTACCTGCGGCGACATCACCATGGCGCTGACCGCGCTCGCGGCAGGAACTTACACGATTGTGCTGAGCGACGGAGAATACATCGCCAACGCGGTTTTCGACAACGGAACTCTGGGCGAGGGATTCACGGATCTCACTGGCGGCGGGTTCTGCAATCTTGTGAATGGCAGCGCGAATTGCCCGAATACTTCGGGGGCATTTGCACTGGATATCACCACTCCGGCGCCGATGACAACGCCGGAGCCCTCCATGCTCTCGCTTTTGGGGTCGGGAATGATGACTGCAGCGTGGCTCGCGCGTCACAAGCGCCGGCGGCAGGCCAGCCGGATGGAGCGGTTGGGGGCGGCGAGCCGCTAAGGAGAATGACCATGAATCTGATGAGGAAGACAGTATCGGCCCTGGGCGGGATTTTTATGGCGGCGTTGTTGATTGGATCGCTTGCGCCGAAGACAACTCGCGGCATCGCCGCGGCATTGGTGCAGGTGATGAATACGTCCGCAAATCCGGTGCCGAATCAAGACGTGGACAATCCGGGCCGAGCAACGATCGAAAGCGTTTTTGTTGGCGTGTTTAACAATCTCGGGAGTGAAAATCTACTCGGATTTTCGTCCTTTACAGTTCCGGCTGGCCAGCGTTTCGTCATAGACCAGGTGGACGGAAGCTGCTCGGGAAGCATAAGGCCCGGAGCGCAGCTTCTCCTCACAGAAGCCGGCCAAAGCCGTACGTACTATCTCGTGCTAGCACCCCAAGGAACGAGTTCCTACGCCTTTAATCAATCCGTTCACTATGTCGCAGATCCCGGCTCGGGCATCGGTTTTTCAGCGAGCACAAGCGACACCACGGAACAAAGCAATTGTGCCATTAACGTGAGCGGCCACCTGATCAGCTATCCGTGAAGCGGCTCGGCGGCGCCGCTCAGGGTGCTGATAGAAGGCGAGAGTTTGGTCGTGAGGAATGCGGAGGAAATCACCATGAATCTGATGAGAAAAGCAGTTTCGGCTCTGGGCGGGATCTTTCTTGCGGCGTTGTTGATTGCGGCGCTGGCGCCTAGGGCGACGCGAGGCGTCGTCGCCGCGATGGTGCAAGTGGTGAACACGTCAGCGAATCCGGTGCCGAATCAGGATGTCGATAATCGAGGCAGGGCAACGATGGAGCTTCTTACATGCGACTCTACGCTCGATAGAGGCACACTGACCTGCTCGCCGTCCTTCACCGTTCCTGCTGGCCAGCGCCTGATTATGGATGAGATAGATGGAGGCTGTGTGACACCATCGACAAACACCGTCTTCCAGCCCTCTCTCAGGTTCAGTGAGGGGGGCATCGGGATCGAGCACACTCTGATTCTGACGCCTACGGGCTTTGGCGTGACCGGCAACGCGCTCTACAGCATCAATCAGACTGTTCGTTACGTCGCAGATTCCGGATCTAGTTTTGAATTCCTAACGCTGACGAATGATACGACAGGTTTTACCAGTTGTGCCTTTACGTTGACAGGCCACTTGATCAGTTTTCCGTAATCTGGGGCGGGTCTAAAGTGTGAGTGCAGGGGAATTTAACTTACCCGATTGGGCCATTCGGAAGCGAATCAGAACTCCACTTGATTGCACAACAATGTCGGCTCTCTCGACCCAAGTAGCACCAGGTCGATTAGCCTGGCCTAGAATGTTTCCTATGTTTTCCGGGATGCACAAAGAAGAAGGGGGAGCAAATAACGCTCCCCCTCCAGATGGACCGAGGTTGATTAGAACTCGAGCCGCATGAACAGCCGGCAGTTGAATGGCGACTGAATGCCGGAAGGTAGCGAGCTTACATAATAGGTCCCGCCGATAGTTGACGGCTTCAGGAAATCCGCGTTGGGCGTTCCGAATGTGAGGTCGATGTTCTGGTTGAAATACTCGATCCGCTTGGTGTTGGCAACGTTGAAGAGGTCAGCACCAAAGCGGAGATGGAACCGTTCCGTCATGTTCCACAGATAGTCCGTATGGAAGTTGACGGTTCCAGTCGTGGGTGTGCGGCCTTCTGCACCGCGACCTCCGATCGGAATTTCACCAGAGTCGAGGTAAACGGGGTGTGCAGCCAGTTCCGTAATGGGAGTTCCGGTTGCGACGGTCACGCCTGATCCCAGCGTCAGGTTCTTCAGCACTCCGTGATCGAAGACGTAGCTGAAGTAGCCGTTCGCCACTTGCTGCCGATCCTGGTTTAGGATGCCCGGCGTGAATTGCCCGCCGAGTTGGTTGAAATTTCCAGTTGTGAAGTCGAAGAGCGAGCTTATGCCTGGGTCGGACTGGCCGTTGTCGTTGCGGAACGCGCCCTCGAAGTTCCCGAATACCTTCGAGACCGTGTAATTCGCACGCAATTGCCAGTTGTGAGAGAACGACTTGTTAACCTCAAACACCACCGCCCAGTACTTGTGAACTGGGTCAGCGAAGCCGTCCGGTATACCGTCTGGGGCAACCGAACCGGCTTGGGCTCCATTTATACCGACGGCCTCAGTCCCCGCAGGGTTCGTCGCGAAGCAAGCGGCATTGTTTCCCTCCGAATCTGTGATGCCTTTGCCGAAGCTGTTCGTCGGAAAGTTGGAGAATGGGACGAACCCTCCGTTTGATGGGGGACCCGCCTGCACTTGCCCTGATGTGGGTGCTCCCGTGGTCAAGCAGTCAGCCGGAAGCGCCGTGACATCCGGGAAGCACGATGCGTTCGGATTCGCAGTGCATGGGACGAGTCCGCCCGGCACATTGATGTCAGTCTCGATTGGATTGGTGAAGATGTCGAGATTCTTCTTCGGGTTGGTGATCGAGAACTGTTGAGGGATACCGGCGTTGGCCGCTTCCGGCGCGATTCCGCCCGTGTCCTCGACGATCCTGCGTAGACTTCGGTGCATGTATCTCGCGGTGAGGACGATGCCGTGCGAGAACTCATGCTCGTACCCCATCACGTATTCGTCCTCATAGGTCAGCCTGGTCGCGTGGTGAATGGATTCCAAGCTGTCAAGCGAGCCGAACACGGTCGTGTTGGCGAAGGGTCCGTTAGGGACCAGGTTCAAGGTGTGCGCGGAATCCACGACGGGAGTCACCGTGCCGAATTGATTGAGTGTGACCACTCTATTTCCTGCCGCATTCACCGTGTACTGTGGAACCAGCGCCAAGCTGAACAGATCGGTCTCGTTCGTCAAGTTGCGCTCTGCAAGGTCGAGCGGAAGGTTGTAGTTGTACCGCCCGAAGCTGAACCAGAATTTATTCTTGCGGTCGCCAAATGGATCCACGGTCACTCCAAGAGCAGGGGACCAGTTGTCAGTGAACGTGTAGTCGGCCGACTCACCGATCACGCGCTCCTGCTGCCAGCGAAGGCCAGCGTTGAGAGTTACATACTTATTGATTGTCCAGCTGTCATTGACGTAGCCCGAGTGGATTCTGCCGGTCGTGGAGAAGTGCTTGAAGCCATCCGAAGCTACGTTGAACTCGCCGCGGACCAACTCCAGCGCCACGGGCTGTTGTGTGGCGAAACCCGGAACGGTCATTAGAGCGCAGACCGGGGTTGCACCGCCGGTCGGGCAACCAGGCACTATGGCGAGGTTCCACTCGTAGTTAGAGAAGGTGCCGTCCCAAGGGCAACCGCCCTGTCCCTGAATGGCGACACCGGTGCATTGTATGCTGTTCAGTGCGCCGTCCTGGTTGAGATCAGGAGGTGAAATCGCCGGACCTGAGAAGGTTCGCTCGCCCTTATAGAACGGACGATTGTATCCATAGCCGATGTCGATGGCATGCTGGCCCCAGAAATTGACGATCTTTGATGTGTTGATATGGGCGCCGTAGCTTTCGTCATCGCTATTTTCCACGAATCCCCTGCCAACCGAAATAAACTGCCCTTGTTGAACGCCGGGGGCAATGCCCGACCCACCAGGAGGCCCAGCAAGGGTTTGAGTCAGATCAACAATCTCAGAATCAGCGCCATCGTAGCCGCTCTCGGTGAACCTGTTGTGCTGCCAGGTAGCATCAAGATTGAGGATCCAAGTCGGAGAGAGCGTGCCATTGTAGCGTGCCACAACGTCGCGGTTCCCGAAATTCAAGTTGCTGAAGCCAGTGGTGTTCGGAAAACCTGTAACTCCTTCGTCCAAGCGCCGCCAGGGGAATTTGTTGGTACTCGCGGGGTCGCCGAACACCGATCCTTCAAGCGTGTTCTTGTCGTTTAGCTTGAAGGTCAGCTTTGCAGCATAGTTAAGGCTCAGCTGCCGCCCCTGGAGCGCACCGAACGCATAGTTGCCTTCGAGAGGCGGTGAAATCGCCTGGGTATCGACTCTTGATGGATCAAACGAACCGAAGAAGAACAGCTTATCCTTCCCAACCGCGGGGACTGGGCCGCCGACTTCTCCGGAGACGTCAAAGTTGGCAATGTGCAACACCTTGCCAAACGGATTTGCCAGGTTGAAATCATCGACGTTCAAGCGCGTGGCTTCAAACTGGTTCGGCTGGGCGTACCCAGCGAGTGCGCCGTGATAACTGGTGCCGCCGGATTTGGTTACGATCTGCACGACTCCGCCCGTTGCGCCGCCGTACTGCGGCTGAATGCTGCCCGTCTTGATTTGAACTTCCTTGATGAACGTGAGGTTGATCCCTGTGCCCACCGAGCCGTACACCCGCGAATACAATCCCAAACCTCCGAAGGCCGTGTCCGTGATGCTGACGCCGTCGGCGATGTACAGGTTCTCAAGGCCCGTGGCGCCGCCAATCGATGGATTCGCGGTGCCCGTTCCTCCGCCGCTGACTACGCCCGGAGCAAGATAGAAAAGCCCGGATACGTTGCGTTGAACGGGTAGCTTGTTATAAAAGTCGTCGTTCAGGTTCGAGGCGACCGCCGTGGACGAAGTGTCCACGGTCACGGCCGACGCAACGACCTCAACGGTTGAAGTGATGCTGCCCGGTTCCAGTGGAACGCGAATGGCCGATGCGCGTCCAACGTTGATCGTGACATCCGGCACGTCCGCTGTCCGGAAACCCTTCATCTCGATCCTGACCTTGTAAGTGCCGGGGACCAGGTCCTGGTAAGTGAAGTACCCGGACCCATTGGTCGTTTGAGTCTGATCTCCAAACGGACCGGTCAGAGTCACCCGCGCCCCGACGATCGCCCCGCCGGTGGAATCAACAACTGTGCCGGTCAAAGAGCCCTTCGCGGCGGACTCCTGGGCGATCGCAATTGATAGAAAGGCTACCAGGATCGCCAACAAGAGAATTCCCAGCATCAACGCATTTTTCATTTTCATCTAGGACACTCCTCGCACTTGGTCTTAGGCCCTCAATTTGTTCGTTCGTCTCTCTCTCCGGGAAGACTTCCTAAAAACAGAGGTGCTCGCGGATCAGGGCCACCGGGGAGTTGTAAAAGCAACTTCAACCCCATTTAGTCGCGGCGGTGAACCTAAATTTCCCTAAACCAGACCTAACGATGTAAGCGTTTGGAGGGGATTTGCTTCTCCGGCATGACGCAAGAATTTATGTCCGCGCGTCTGTCTTTTCTAAATTGCGATGCCAAATTGTCCAGTCGCGGAATCCGCAATTGCGTAGAGAACTACCATCTTCGGAAGACATGGCGAAGAGTTTTGGGATATGCCGCTCTCGAAGGCCAGACTGATTAAATTTCTAGATGTATTCCAAAACCGGGCAACCACAAATGCTTGCAATAGGTTCAAAGACTAAAATCAATCGATTGCGTCTAACTAAATTAAGGAAGGTTCCCGAATTGCGAGTCAGCGCGAGAACGAGAGAGATGTCCGTAGATGAAAAATTCAACATATTCCTTAGCAAGGGCCCGGTTCGATGATTTTGAGGTCGATCTGCGAACGGCCGATCTCCGCAAGCACGGCCACAGAATCAGACTGCAAGAAAAGTCCTTTCAGATCCTTTCGTTGTTATTGGAAAGAGCGGGTGAGGTCGTCACCCGGGATGAACTCAAGCTGCGACTTTGGCCCACGGAACCGCTCATCCATTTCGAAGAGAACCTGAACACGAATCTGAACCGGCTCCGGCAAGCCCTGGGAGATTCTGCGAGCGAGCAGCGGTTGATCAGGACCATTCCGCGCCAGGGCTATCGTTTCATCGCCCCAATCACGTGGATCGAAGAAAGTGAGGCCGAGACCATCCGGCGCGGCGATCCTATCGAAGTCGCCGCGACAAATGGGGGAAACACGAATCCGTCACCGGTACTTGCGCCGACCCTCGCAGCAAAGCATCGGACAGTTTTGGCATCAACTCTTGTCCTTGCATTTGCCCTGGGCGGACTGGCGTACCATTGGTGGACCAGCCATTCAGCAGATGCGGGAGGGGGACCGCATCGTGACACCATCCTGGT
>Ga0187802_10000001_pt1 | contig 52289 bp, 39 predicted proteins | sample NC_wetland_sal_i_FD_130584 | JGI IMG/M metagenome (GOLD analysis project Ga0187802, IMG submission 130584) | Wetland sediment microbial communities from Neuse River Estuary, North Carolina, USA - Control_2 | ecosystem: Environmental > Aquatic > Freshwater > Wetlands > Sediment | place: USA... | reverse complement strand
TTTGTAGAGTCCCACCCCACGTCCTAGTTGACGGACACAGGCCCGGGAGCCACGCCCCGGGCCTTCTTTTTTGGCGCGCGGGCGAAAATGGAAAATAGAAAATAGAAAAGCGAAAGGCAAAGGCGAAACGCCGGCAGGATGCCAGCGGTACGAAAAGCAAAGCGAAAAACTAATCGCGGAGGATTTCGGCGTTGGCGCTGGGGGAGGCCAGGCGGACGAGGCGCTGATTATCGAGGAAGAGGTCGATTTCGAGATCTTCGGTCTTGACGCGGAGCTCATCGAGTTTTGCGCCGGTGGGGCCGACGTCCTGCTTGCCGAGGGATTCGACGGTGATGGTGCCGGGCGTCATTTCCTGGGGGACGAGGACGGCGAAAGTTTGTGGGCCTTTTTTGGTCCAGTCGTAGAGGCGGGCGAGGATGGCGTATTGGTGGTAGAGGTTGTTGTCGAGGACGACGACGCGCGGGGAGCTGAAAGTGAATTGCTGGGTGAAGGGGTGCGCGTTTTCGAGGCGGAGTTCGACGGAGGCGGTGGGGCCGTTGAATACGATGGTGGCGGAGGCTTTTTTGGGGCCTTGCGTGGACCATTCGTAGCGGACGGGTGTGCCGTCGGAGTGGAGCTCGAGAGTGCCGCGGATGTGAGTGGCGCCTTGAGGGGAGGGGATTTCGGTTGAGCCTTGGGCGACCCAATCGTCGCCGGAGGGCGAGATTTCGAATTGCTCCTCGCCGGCTGGCTGGCCGTTGACGAGGATGCGGAATTTTCCTTTTTCGGGGGAGAAGAGGGAGGGAGGCGCCGCGAGGAGGGTGAGAGAGGCGAGGATAATGGCCAGCGCGAGGAAGAGGGCGCGGTGCGGGTGCATGCGATGAGTGCGATGCGCGCGAAATGCGATGCGATGAATCATGCGGTCACCTTGGGGAAGATTCCGAGGGCGAGAATGCTTTCGACGACGCGCAGCGGCTCGATATGGCTTTCGACGCGGAAATCGGCGAGCTCGTAGGAAGGGAGGCGCTCGTTGTAGAGGCGGCGAAAACTGGCCTCGTCGCGGAAGAGAGGGCGATTGGTGATGCGGGCGCAGCGAGGGAGGAGGACATCGACGGGGCAATAGAGCCAGATGAGGACGGCGCCATTTTCGCGGAGGAGCGAGACGTTGTCGGGCTGAGCGGTGGTGCCGCCGCCGAGCGAGAGGATGCGCGGCTTGTGGAGGGCGACGGATTCGCCGACGGCGCGCGCAAGCTCTTCGTGCTCGATTTTGCGGAAGGCGGGCTCGCCGAGGCGCTCGAAAATTTCGGGGATGGTGAGGCCGGTGGATTCGGCGATTTGCTTATCGAGATCCACGTAGCGCCAGCCGACCTGGCGGGCGAGCAGGCGCGCGACGGTGGATTTGCCGCTGCCCATGAAGCCAATGAGGCAGACGAGGCGGCGGGGACGCGGATCGTTTTTCTCGAAGGGTTTCTCAAAAGGTTTCATGAGGCTTCACCGGACGCCGTGGGGCGCATGGGAAATCATCGGGTTCGAAGCGTGATCCGTAGTGGGATGGCGCAATCAATCGCGCTTGAGAATGTTGATTGTACCATCGAAGGAGCTGAGTTCGACCCTGGCGCGGCCGGCGTTGAAGGTGCCGAGAAGCGTGTTGCCGTACTTGCTGACGGGCTGGTTTGGGTGAGCGGGGGGAGTGAGCTTGGCTTGGTTATTGACTTTGCCCCTGACGGACCTGGCATGGAGATCGAAGGAATCGCTGGGGGAGAAGCGGACTTCGATGATGCCGCTGTAATTTTTCAGGCGATAGATGCCGTTGGGGAGGAATTCGCCGTCGAAGCGGATATTGCCGGTGGAGGTTTCCGCGCGGACGTGATAGCTGCGCAGGTCGAGCAGGCGGAAACTTCCGCTGATGGAGGAAACTTCGAGCTGGCCGGCGCAACGGATGCATTGAAAGGCGCCGCCGACAGTCTTGACGGTGAGGTACCCGGCGGCGTCTTCGAGATCCACACCAGCGGCGACGGTTTCGACGTTCATATCGCCGAGAACGTTGAAGACGCTGACGTCGCCGGAATCATCGTGGATTTGGAGCTCGGCGTCTTCCGGGACCGTGACTTCGTAATCGGCGCGCAGCTCGTCGGGCGAGATGCTATCGGCGAGCTGATGAGTGACCAGATCGACGCGGTTTTCCGTTTGCTGGGCGTCCACTTCGACTTTGTCGCTCACGTGATTGGCGACGACCATGACTTCGGATTTCGTCCAGGCCTTGACGACGACTTTGCCATTGGGATTGTGGATGGTGATGACGGAGCGCGGCTGGACCTTGAAATGTTTTTCGAGCTGATGGGCGAAGGCGGGGGAAGCGCAAAGCAGGAGGAAACCGAGAGCGAAGAGCGCGAGGGCCTTGCGTTTCGAAAGAGACGGGACAGGGAAGATGGTGCTCATCGGCCGTAGCCTCCGCGGTCGCTCAATTGCGCGAGCAAATCCGCCTTTTCACGATAGGCATCGAAAAGATAATCGCGGGCCAACTCGTTTTCGGGTTCTTCGCGCACGCTTTTTTCACATAACGCGATGTGATTGTCAACGATGGCCAGGTTGTCGTGCAGAGAAGCGGTCACGGTGGGATTCGAGTCGAGCAGAGGAGAAAGGGTTGTATTTTGCTCGACTCTGGCCAGATGGTCGCGAACGGGCGTCGTGGAACTCTGCAAGCCATCGAGCCAGCGCTGGCGATTGATGCGCTCATTCACCGGGCCGCTGAGGGCGAAGGCAACGCCAATGAGGGCGGCGAGGTAGGCCACGGCGAGGATCGGCCGCGGAAGCACAAACCAACCTTGGAACCATTTCTGGCGACGCTGAGGAGCGAGCTGCTCATCGCGGATCAGGCCTTCTTCCACCAATTGAGTGCGCAGCGAGGTCCAGAGGTGAGCGGGCGGCTCGACCTCGGCGGCGCCCCAGTCTTTTGCCGAAGCCTGGATGGAGGTCAAGTCTTCGAGGAGGGCGCGGCAGCGCGGGCAATCGCGGAGGTGCGCCTGAGCGTCGGGATGGCGCTGACCTTCGAGCCCGAACTCGAGATAATTCGGGAAGACCTTACAGCTAATCGTGGCCATACATTTAATCCTTGCCGCCTATGGCGTTCCCGGCGGCCTTCCGCTCATCGCGAGCCTGCTGGCGAAGCGCCTCGTGGAGAAGTTCACGAAGACGCATACGGGCCTTATGGAGCTGCGATTTCGAATTGCCGATGGAGCAACCCATAATTTCCGCAATCTCGTTGTGCTCGTAACCCTGCACGTCATGGAGCACGAAAACCGACTTGTAGCCCGGCGGCAACTGATCGACGGCACGCTGAAGGTTGAGGCGGTCAATCGAGCCGCTCAGCCTCAGGTCCGGGGCGCCAAAATCGCGCCGCGGGCCGCCGGAATCTTCATCGGGTTCAGTGACTTCCTCGAGCGAAGTTTCCGCCGCTGATTTCTTGCGGAGGCGCATAAGAACGACGTTTACCGACAACCGGTGCAGCCAAGTGGAAAAGGCCGATTCGCCGCGGAAGGTGGAAATCTTGCGGAAGAGCTGGAGGAAGGCTTCCTGCGTCAAGTCCTCTGCCTCGGCCGTGTTTCCCACCATGCGCAAACATAGCGAATAGACCCTACGGTTGTGCAAACGGTATAGACGTTCAAAAGCCTCGGCATCGCCTTGTTGGGCGAGCCGGATGGCTTCCGCTTCCGGCATTTCGCCAGCTACGTCTCGTCTCGGTCGGGCCACGCTACCCGTCGGGACGCATCCTTCAATGCGATGCGTCGTCCGCTCCAGAAGTTGTACTTGCCGTTCTTCCCGCGCCACCCAACCGATATCATGACAGAAGAGAAAGTTGAGCGTGGGAGATTAAACTCCCCGGTTGGATGCCGGGCAAGCCGGTAGAGGTACAACTATTCTCAACGGAATTGGGGCGGGCGTCCAGTGGGAGGGAGGCTCCGGCGGTTGCCGCATTGGGGAAGAGATTTTCGGCGAAGGGGACGGAGCAAATGGAAATTGGCGATTGGGCTTGCGAGAGATGTGCACAGAAATGGGTAGAACCTGTCAGATCAATGGCTGCTCACTAAATCCTGCATCCTCAAAGAGGGCGGGTGGAATTTTCAAGCCCAGCGCCTTTTCGCACGGACCAAACGGGGAATCAAGATGAGGACCGCGCCATAAATGAGGAGGGAGGCGGCTAGCGACCCAGTGCTGCCAAAGCGCAGATCCTCGAAAACAAGTTTCAGGCTTCCCAGAACTGCAGCGGCATAGGCAATCCACACAAGCTCAAGCTGTCCCCACCGCGCACCGACAAAAGCCAGAAGCAGCGCCGCGGCGCAGGTGACCACAGTGCGAATGACGGCCAATAGCGGGAGCGAGGGGGCGGCCCCGTGGGCGATGAGCCAAACGAGGGCGCCAACGGCGAGGCCGGCGGTGGCGAAGACTCCCAAAATGGCGGGTAAAATCCGGATGAGCCGCTCGCCGAGGCGTTCGCCGGGATAGCGGGAGACCATTGCGGTGCAGAGGACAGCTGCGGCGGCGGCCACAATCGGCAGCACTCCGGGCGGAGCGGGATACGCTCCGGCGAGGGCGCGACAGGCATATTCGAGCAAACCCGAGGCGAAGACGGCGCCGCTCAGATAGACCACACCGTGTAAATCGAGCGCGGGACTGCGCGCACGGACGCCAAGCCCCGTTGCAATTACTGCCGCAAGACACAACCAAATCGCCAGGGGCAACGAGGGAAGGGCAAGAAAGCTTCCCGCCATCACGAAGATTACTCCGCAGGTGGCATAGAAGTGGAAGTTGGGGCGCTCACGGTGCCGCGCGAGGAGGCCAAACGCGGCGAAATAACACGCGGCTCCGGCGATGAGGCAGGAAGCTCCCAGCGGGGACAGGCCGGCCTCGTGCGTGATTCGGAGCACGGCCCACCCCGCCAGCAGAACGGTGGCGGCGAACTGCGCAACCTCAAAGCCTGTGATCTTGAGCCGAAGGATCAGAGAGCGGATGACCAAGCTGACGGCATAAATGGCGAAGAGAGCGACAACGAGAGCAATCACGATGCCCGGAGCGACAGGGTGATAGTCCGGGGGGATGGCCTGAGAATTCCCAAGGATGACGATCAGAATAAGGGTTGCGAAATCGGCCGACACTGCGACGACGGGACGCAGTGCTGGCCAGCGGCCGCGGCTACTCGCAAATTCGCTCAGCACCGCCATAGCGAGAAGTGCCAGAGTGAAGGGCACGGGACCACGCGTGGCGGGCAGGAGTACTAAGGATGTGATGACCGCAGTGAGCATTCCCACCCAGGCGACGGGAGAAATATTGCGGCGCCAGGCCAGGGTGGCCGCAAGAAAAGCGAAGGCGGATAGGACCACGGCGGCCACGGTCGGCTTGATCGTTTGGAAGCGCACGGCGGCTTCCCAGAGAAGGGGAGAGAGAATCAGCGCCGCGGCAATGGAGTAGGAATAGCGCACCAGCCGGGACTGGGCGCCAGGCCAGGCCGCCCAGACCAGCCAGGCGGCGGCATAACAGATCGCGAGTGTCTCGGCAATCCACAGAGGAAAAATTCCGGACTCCCCAGCGGCGCGGAGCAGATAGGCACCGGCAATTCCAAGGACCACCCTGCCGAGAACCGAAAACAAGCCCGGTTGCGACTGAGCGGTGAGTACCTCGTCCGGACCAGGAGCGGCGGCCTGAGCCGCAGATGGATCTAGATGCGGAGAATGAAATTGCGAGGGATGTTCGAGGTCGGAAATGCGGCGCTCAAGCTCCTTCACCCGCGCGTTGAGCTGTTCGAGATCGGATAAGACGTCTTCGGGAGACATGAGCGTCCACCTCGACGCGTTCCAACCGATAGCCGCAAACTAATCGTCGCCCAGGGCCGGAGCGGGGCCGCCCGTGACAACTGGTTCGGAGCCTGGCCATGGGGGAAGCAGTTTCACCAGGACCCACAGAATGGCGAAGGGTAAAAGGGTCAAGAGAATGGCGGACAGCATGCCTTCCTTGGCCGCAAATCCCATCTTGTAAGTCGTGTACCCGAGAAAACTCTTGGAAAAGAGCTGGCCGCCAATGACCACGTTCCAGCGCATGGCGAAAATCCCGACGAGAGTCAGGCTTCCCGCCACAGCATAGATCCGCTTGCGGGTTTTTTGGCCTAGCTTCAACAACTGAGTGAGGGCCAGCAGAGCGATCGGCGCGAGGGTGCCGATATAAATTTGAATGACGACCTGGGAAAGATAGAGGCGCGTGTGGACCATGAAATCCAGGCTGCGAAAGGATTCATCTGCCTCGTAGATGCGGTGAACGAGGTCGAGCATTTCCAGGCTGAAGTCGATGAGGAAGGTGTAGAAGAGATAACGGGCGATGGCGTCCACGCAGCGCATATCGATTTTCTGTTTGCGGTACCAGGAAGAAAACATGTAAATCAGCAGGACCACGGCAATGCCCGACACCATGGCGGAGAAGATAAAAACAACCGGCATCAGCGGCGACGACCACCAAGGGTTGGCCTTGACCGACCCGAAGATGAACCCCACATAGCCATGCAGAAGAAACGCGGAGGGAATACCAATCACGGTGATGATATAGCCGATGCGTTCGTCGATGCGCAAAGCATTTTCGCTGATATTCGTCGAGCCGAGCGTGAGCACACGATAGATGAAGCGTTTCAAGCCCTTGGTGCGCTGCGAGAGGAGAACGATGTCGCGCCGGAAATCCAGCCAGATTTCCAACACGAGGACAGCCATCAAGTACCAGAGATAGACGAAGCCGAACATGGCCATCGCGGATGAGCGGTGCGGAGTCAAATACATTTCGAAAGAACGCTCGGGATGGCCGAGGTGGAGCTGTAGCGGGAGGGGGGCCACGATCAGAAACGCGAGCGCGGTCAGCAGCGCCAGGCGATAGGTGGGCTTGACGGCTTCGACGCGGAAGACACGCTCGAGCGACGCCAGGATGAACGCGCCGGCGACCAGACCGGTGATGAAGGGGTAGAGGACGACGAGGATGCTCCAGGCGAGCTCGACTTCGTCGGGGTACATGTAGCCTTGAACCGGCATGATCTCCTGGCGCCTCCCTAGCGCACCGAACCATCCAGGTCGTTGTAAAAAAGTTTCGCTCCCGTGGCCATGTAGGGCTTAAGGACCTGCACGCTATGAGTCCGCAAGAAGGCATGAATCGGATCGTTCGGGTTCTTGAGGTCGGCGAGCTGCCGCGCGCCGGTGGGGCAGGCTTCACAACAGGCGGTGGTGAGGCCCTTGGTAATGCGGTGATAGCAGAGCGTGCATTTCTCCGCCGTTTGCGTCTTAGGATTCAGGAAGCGGCAGCCGTAGGGGCAGGCCTGGATGCAATAGCGGCAACCGATGCAATATTTCTTGTCCACGACAACAACGCCATCGGGAGTGATGAACGTGGCGCCGACCGGACAGACTTGCGTGCAAGGCGAATCGGCGCAGTGATTGCACATTTTCGGAACGAAGAAATTCTTGCCGCCGGCACCGAGAATCGGCGGGAAGCCATTCTTCCCGCCGTCGGGTGAGTCGACAGTGGGATTGGGCAGGTCGTAATCGGAGACGTGATAGCGCTCGACCCAGGTGCGGAAATAGCCGTCCGGGACGCCATTTTCCGTGGCACACGCGCGGACGCAATTACCACAGCCGATGCACTTCGAGATGTCCACGAGCATGCCCCACCAGTGTTTGGTGAGGGTGTAATTGGGCGCAGCTTCCGGCGTTCCGGCGAGGACGCAATCCCAGGCGGCCGCAGCGGCGGGCAGCAGAATGAGGAAATGCCGACGGGAGATGTTCATGGCTTGGCTCCTGCATCGTTCAGCGGGTCGTGGGGCTGATGGCAGGTCTCGCAGGGCAATCCGGAACTGTGTTCCTCGGCGACCACTTGAGGAAAACTCTTGGGTCTTGCGCCGTTCACCTGATGGCAGCGGACGCAGAGAATGGCGGTATCGAGCTTCGGCGGTTGGGGCGATCCGGGATCCTCGGTGTGTTTTGCGAGCGCGCCGTGGCAGGCTTCGCAGTTCACGCCCACATGCTTTCCCTTGTTTTTCAGGGCGACGATGTCGGAATGGCAATCCTCGCAGGCCTGGTGACCGGCGAAGACCACCGGCTGGGCGGCGATTTCCGCGATGGAGTTACCGCGGTAGTGGCCATATTCGCCGAAACTCCGGGGAACTAGAACGGCCCTGACGATGACAAAGGCGAGGATCCCGACTGCGAAGACCAGGGCGACACGCAACAGGTGCTCGGCGTCCTTGAACCTGTTCATTCCCGCACCGCGGAAAACGGGTCGAAAATCCCGCTATGTGGATTGGAAGCGCCCGACATCACTCGCCATCCTTTTGTTCCGGGATGCGCCAAAAGCCCGAAGTGTAAGGCTATAGAGTGTGTGTGATGGGTGCCGTGACGGGCATCACGGCCTGGCGTGATGGCCGTTACCAATTGGCTTGTGTCACGGCGGCACATTTACGCGGTGGGAGGGCGCAAGTATTGTTGCAGGAGGCGGACGAGTTTCAGGCGGCTGCCAGGCCAAGCGGGAGGGTCGAGCGCTATTTCACGGGGAAGCAATCGAGGTCGTTGGCGAAATCCAGTGGGCCCGAATATCGTTTTCGGATTTCCGTTTGGGTCTGAGCCTCTTTTCCTAAGGTTCGCAGCATGCGATGAGAGAGGACGAGGTGCTTGACGTGGGCGTCTGCCGCAATCTGGCCGATCACGGATGGGGGCATGTGCAGGTTCCTCTCGATTCCGACGGCGCCCTCTGGGACGGCATTGTGCGCGACGAACAGGTCGGCGTTCATCGCCAAACGGGGAAGACCTTTGCCCTCGCCATTGGTATCGCCGCTGAAGACGATTCGTTTGCCGCCTAATTCTATTCGCCAGGCCAGCGCTGGGACTGCTCCATGGATAACGCGTACGGAAGACGCGGTGAGATCGCCGTTGTGGAATACGGCAACGGGTTCCGCGCTTCCTGCAACGTTGTGCGGCTGCATCAGGTAACTGCCACCTTGTCCGGGTACCAATAGCTCGCTGAGATAGCGATAGACGCCATGCTTATCTCCGAAGAAATCGGAGACGAATTCGGTGGTCGAGGGCATGAAGTCGTTTCCCTCGGGGCCGTAGATTGGCAGCGGGCGTTTGCGATCCTCGAACCATGAGGATTTGATGAGCGCGGAGAAATCGCCACTGTGATCGACGTGGAAGTGGGAGAAGAAGATCACGTCGAGATCCGACATTTGCGCGCCGCTCTCGCCGAATCTGAGGGCACTTCCTCCGCCCGCGTCAATGAGGATTCGCGCTCGGCCATCTTCCCAGACGAGATAACTGCTCATAGCGCGCTTGTCTTGCAATTCCGGGCCGCCGGAGCCGAGGACTTGCACAGCGACACCCTGCGAGCCGCAGGACTGCGCTGCGGCCGGAGGCAAAAATGCGCAACTCAAGAAAAGGCCCAGGAGGCAGGGCGTGCATGCGGAGCCGAAAAGCCTCTGTGAAATTCGTTGCAGCTTCACTTTGCGGTTCCTTTCCGTTGGCCGGAAAGCATACAAGCGAACAGATGGATTGGGGAATGGAATTATGCCGAGGCGCGGGTAAGGCGCGGGCGCGCGCGGACTCGCAGGGCGGGCGGCTTTTTACTCATGTCGCCAGCGAATGCGGCCAACTGCTCTGAGGGCAGGGCGCGGAGGAAGGCTTTCAGGACCACCTCGGCTTCGCGGAGGCAGGTATTGAGGTCATAGTGCGCGAAATCGAGGGATTGCCAAGAGACGCTGGGCTGGACGGAGACGCCGTCGGAGATATCGCCGGCGGCCTGATCGAATTCGCGATCGAGTTGCTCGACGGTGCCGGAAAGGATGCGCAATTTGTGGAAGAAGCGCGAGCGGCCGCCGAAGAGGACGTGATGGAGGAGACCGTTCCAAGAGGCGGCGCTTTGAGCGGTATCGCCGCGGAAAAACTCGGTTCTCATGGGTTCGACGAGAGGGAGGTCGCTGACGTGGCGAGCGCGGTCGGCAAGCGTATCGCAGGCCGAGATTAAGGAGCCTGCGAAGCGCGTGAAGAGGTGCGCGGCGATGGAAACTTGCTGGCGGGCGCAAACGAGCTCGCCGCGGGCGCGCAGAGAGAGTGCGTCGCTCAGAGCGACGCTCATCATGGCGTACGAGCACTCCCAATCGCGCACGACGGTGTCGAAGAGAAGGCTCTTCTCCCGTGGGAGAGCTGCGAGCCAATCCTCCGGGACGTTGCGTCGCGCGGGGACGGGTCCGCGCTGTCGCTTGAAAAACAAGCAGCCTCCGAAAGGTGGGGGGCATTATACCACCGGATTCAGCGCACGGCGTTTTCTTGACGGTCGCGGAAGGCGACCGCTATACTGCCGCGCGGCTCGCCGCAAAGACAGAAAGAACAAAATGACGGGAGAGGATTGACCCATTGGAATTTGAACCGCTGGACCAGTTTCTTCAGCGCCGAAAAAAATTGAGCGAAATCGAGGCGCTTGGGCAGGCGGCTTATCCGCACAAGTTTGCCTGGACGCACACGGCGGGGCAGATTGGCGCGGAATTCGGCGCGCGGAAGAAGGAGGAACTCGAGGCCCAACGCGTAGAGGTGCGAGTGGCGGGGCGCATCGTGGCGCTGCGGCCGCACGGGAAAGCGGCGTTTGCGCACATCGCGGGAGGAGGAGCGCGGCTGCAGATTTACGTGCGGCTGGATGCGGTGGGCGAGCAGGCGTTCAAACTTTTCCAGCTTTTGGACCTGGGGGACATTATCGGAGTGGCGGGGCATTTGTTCCGCACGAAGACAAACGAGCTGACCGTGTGGGTGGAGAAGCTGGAGCTGCTGACAAAGTCGCTGCTGCCGCTGCCGGAAAAATGGCACGGGCTTGCGGACGTGGACCAGCGGTATCGTCGGCGGTATCTCGACTTGATTGTGAATGAGCGGACGCGCGAGATCTTCGTGAAGCGTTCGCAGATCATTCGCGAGCTGCGGCGCTTTTTTGACGCGCGCGGATACGTGGAAGTGGAGACGCCCATGATGCATCCGATCCTGGGCGGAGCGACGGCGCGGCCGTTTGTGACGCATCACAATACGTTTGACATGGATTTGTACCTGCGGATCGCGCCGGAGCTGTATCTGAAGCGGCTGGTGGTGGGCGGATTGGACCGCGTGTACGAAATCAACCGCAACTTTCGCAATGAGGGGATCGACGCGATCCACATGCCGGAATTCACCATGCTTGAATTCTACGAGGCGTATAGCGATTACCTGATCCTGATGGACACGACGGAGGAATTATTTCGGGGGCTGGCGGAAAAGGTGTGTGGCACGCCGAAGATTCCTTTTGGCGAGCAGGAAATTGATATGGGGCGGCCTTTTGAGCGGCTTTCGATGCGCGACGCAGTTGCGAGGTATTGGCCCGCGGCGGCGGGAGTGGCACCAACGGCTCAAGAGCTCGCGACGCCGGGCGGCGCGGGCGCTGTTGCCGCGCGCTTTAACGCACATGCGCGTTCGCTCGGGACTGAATCCATCGCTGACGTCGAGAAACTTTCCGATGGGGAGTTGATTGGCGAACTTTTCGAGGCCGTCGCTGAATCGCATCTGATGCAGCCGACATTTATTTATGATTTTCCTACAGCGATTTCGCCGCTTTCGAGGCCGCGCGCGGATGACCCATCCATTGCGGAACGCTTTGAGCTTTATATCGCGGGGATGGAAGTCGCGAACGGCTTCTCGGAATTAAATGATCCGTTTGACCAGGAGCGGCGGTTCCGCGCACAGGTGGATAAAGGCGGGCAGGAGGCGCCCAAAGAAGTGGACACGGATTACATCCGCGCGCTGAGCCACGGCTTGCCTCCGACCGCCGGAGAGGGAGTCGGGGTGGACCGGCTGGTGATGCTGCTTACGAATTCGCATTCCATCCGCGAAGTTGTGCTGTTCCCGCTATTGCGCACCGAAACGGCGGAGAAGCCCGGCGATGATGGCCCGGAAGGAACCGCGGGAGCGGGTGCGCCGCCGGATAAAAGAGCAAAATGAAATTTGAATGGCTCGTCGCGCTGCGGTATTTGCGATCGCCGAACCGGCCGGCGGTGCTGCGGCTGGTCACGCTGCTGGCGGTGATTGGAGTTGCGGCGGGGGTGACGACGCTGGTCATCGCGCTCTCGATGAACACCGGCTTCCGGCAAGCGATTCGAGACCGACTGCTGACGGTGACGGCGCACGTGAATTTGAAGCCCATTGGGCCGCAGGGGATTCGCGATTACCGGGCGCTGATGGCGCAGTTGCAGGGGACGCCGGGGGTCCGTTCGATCGAGCCTGCGATTTACGATACGGTGCTGCTTTCGACCGGAGGGCGCGCGCGCGGAATTGTGCTGAAGGGAGTTGACCCGGAACTGGAACGGCGCGCGAGCGAGGCATTGAGGCGAATCGTGAGCGGGTCGAGCGACTTCGCCTCCGATGCGGACGGGATTCCCGCGCTGCTGGTGGGGAAAATTCTGGCGGCGGACATGAATGTTTCGGCAGGCGATTACGTCACGCTGACGAGCCCGCAAGGGAATTTGACGCCGTTTGGAATGCTGCCGCGCTCGCGGCGGTTTCGAGTGGCGGGCATCTTCGATTCCGGATTTTACGACTATGACGCCAACTGGGGATTTGTGACGCTCGGCTCGGCGCAGACGCTGGCGGGAATCGGCGACGTGGTGAGCCTGCTCGAAGTCCGCGTGCAAAATCTGGATGACGCCGTAGCGGTGGCGGGCGAACTGCTGCGGCGAGCCGGGAACGGATTGCGGACGACAACCTGGATGGATGAGAATCGGGCTTTATTTCGCGCGTTGAGCCTGGAGAAATTAGTTACCGCGCTCTTCATCGGACTGATCACGTTTGTGGCCGGGCTGAATATATTAGTGGTGTTAACGATGACCGTCACCGACCGCGCGCGCGACATTGCCGTGCTGATGGCCATGGGGGCGCGGCGGCAGCAGATTCGAGCGGTTTTCATCTTGCAGGGCCTGGCAGTGAGCATTGCGGGAACCGCGGCGGGGCTTTTCTTGGGATACACCTGCGCATGGGTTGCGAACAGGTGGCGGTTGATTCCTCTGAATCCGGAGGTGTACGCGATTCCGTATGTGCCGTTCCACGCGAACGGTCTCGATGCGGTGTGGATTGCGGCGGCGGCGCTGGCGATCAGCATCGCGGCGACGATTCTTCCGGCGCGATCGGCGGCCCGAATTTTGCCGGTGGAGATTTTGCGATTTGAGTAAGGGCGGAAGTGTTGTTTGACGCGATAAGACCCTCCCACAAGAGAGATGTCCGACATTCCCCATTCAATTCAAGGAACAACTCCTGGGCTGCTGGCGTGTTAGAATAAAAAGAGAAGGTGAAGTTGAGGCGTAACAAGGAGATGGAGCAGAGAAGGGCGGGAGGCGGCTAGGGGTAACGGTACGGCAAAAAAGGGAAAGAAATTGGACTATTCCCGGTTTAGGAATCAGTAGCTCCATGAAAAATAGAGACATACCGGCTGGCTACTTCGGCATCTAACGTGACATAGAGGGTGTAGGCGATGCACACTCAGGCGAGCTTGGGAGCCACGGTGGTGGACGACTCACGATTGGGAGTCGTCGCTGAGAGTGGCGAACTGGTGCGCGTCGAGGCCCTCCGCAAGAGTTTTCACTCCGGCACACAAGAGATTACACCACTCAACGAAATTGATTTTTACGTCGAACGCGGGGAAATGATCGCGATCGTCGGGCCGTCGGGCGCGGGGAAAAGTACCTTGTTGCACGTACTCGCCGCGCTGGACACTCCAACGAGCGGTACAGTATACTTCGGCGGGATTTCGCTCCGATCTTATTCAGAGGCAGAGCTGGCAGAGTATCGCAACCGCGCCGTTGGTTTTGTGTGGCAACGGCATCACCTGCTGCCGGATTTTTCGGCGGCGGAGAACGTGGCGATGCCCATGCTGGTTCGGGGCGAAAAGTTGGGTCATGCGCTCCGGGCGGCGAAGGATTGGCTGGGGGAAGTGGAATTGGCCGATCGAGCCGGGCAACGAGCAGGGGAACTTTCCGGAGGCGAACAGCAGCGCGTGGCGATCGCGCGGGCGCTGGTAAACCGGCCGGCGTTGCTGCTCGCGGACGAACCAACTGGGGATCTGGACGAGCGATGCGCAGAGAATATTTTTGAGCTCATGCGCCGCCTTCACAGGTCTCACCACCTGACTTCTATACTCGCAACGCACAATTTGGGAATAGCCCGGCGCACGGACCGTGTACTGGCTCTCGAACACGGGAAGCTGGCGGCGGGTAGAGTGCCAGGCGATTCCGCGGCCCGTGAGGCGCGGGCGGCGGGCACTGGGGCGAAGATTCCGGGAGAGCGCGGGTGACCCGTGTTTGAACGCTACACAGAAAAAGCTCGACGCGTAATCTTTTTCGCGCGGTACGAGGCGAGCCAATACGGCAGCCCGTATATTGAGACGGAGCATTTGCTTCTGGGGCTGCTGCGCGAAGACAAGGCGTTGGCGAACCGGTTTCTGCGGACACACGGATCGATCGAATCCATTCGCAAGGAAATCGAATCGCGCATCACGGTGCGCGAGCGGATTTCGACGTCGGTGGAAGTGCCGCTGAGCCAGGAGTGCAAGCGCATCCTGAATTACGCCGCGGAAGAAGCGGAGCGGCTGGGACACAAGCACGTAGGGACCGAACATTTGTTGCTGGGAGTTTTGCGCGAGGAGAAATCCTTTGGCGCAGAAATTTTAATTGAACGAGGATTGCGGCTTTCCACCGTGCGCGAGGAACTTCAACGTAGCGCGGGAGAGAAGGTACCTGTGAACAGGCCCAAGGAAGCATCTTTGCTCGCGGAATTCAGCCGTGATTTGACGCAAGCGGCGATGGAGGGGCAGCTCGACCCGCTGGTGGGCCGGGACCGCGAACTCGAGCGCGCGATCCAGATTCTATGCCGCCGCACGAAGAACAACCCTGTGCTGATCGGCGAGCCGGGCGTGGGCAAGACGGCCATTGTCGAAGGATTGGCGCAGCGGATATCGGACGGCGATGTGCCGCCGTTCCTGGCGGACAAGCGGATTCTTTCGCTGGACCTTTCCTTGATCGTTGCGGGGACAAAATACCGCGGACAATTCGAAGAGCGGCTGAAAACCATCATGAAGGAATTGATGGAGAGCCAGAACGCGATCGTCTTCATTGATGAGCTGCACACTCTCGTGGGTGCGGGCTCGGCCGAAGGCTCGCTCGACGCGGCGAATATCCTGAAGCCGGCGCTGAGCCGGGGCGAGATTCAATGCATCGGTGCTACGACGCCGGGGGAATACCGCAAGTCCGTGGAGAAGGATCGCTCGCTCGAGCGGCGCTTCCAAGCTGTGAAGGTGAGCGCGCCGAACGAGGACGAAGCCATTCGCGTGCTGCAAGGCGTACGCGATCGCTATGAGAAGTTTCACGCCGTCAGCTACACGGACGAAGCCATTCGTTACGCAGTCTATCTTTCGAACAGGTACATCCCGGACCGCTTCCTGCCGGACAAGGCCATCGATCTGCTGGACGAAGCTGGGTCGCGCGTGAAGCTGCGGCAGGCCATGCTGCCGGACGAAGTGTCGGAAGTGCAGAAGCGCGTGAAATTCATCACGCACCGGATGGAAACGGCCATCGCGAATCACGAATTCGAGAAGGCGCGGTTCTACTCCGAAGAGGAGCGCAAAGAGAAAGAGCATTTGCGGACGCTGCGCGAGAAGCTGAAGATTGACGATTCGTCCACGGGAGTGGTGACGCGCGAGGACATCGAGGAAGTGGTGGCGCGCTGGACGGGCATCCAGGTGTCCGCGATTAAAGAGGACGAGCAGCAAAAGCTATTGCGCATCGAAGAAGAGCTCCATCGGCGGATTATCAGCCAGGACAAAGCCATCACGGCGCTGGCGCGCGCGATTCGACGCAGCCGGGCGGGCTTGAAAGCGCCGGGCCGGCCGGTGGGCTGCTTCCTTTTCCTCGGTCCCACGGGCGTGGGCAAGACGGAAGTGGCGCGGCGGCTGGCGGAGTTTCTCTTCGGAAGCGAGAAATCGCTAATCCGTTTCGACATGTCCGAGTACATGGAAAAGCATTCGGTGTCGAAACTGATCGGCGCGCCTCCGGGATACGTGGGATACGAGGAAGGCGGGCAATTGACGGAGCGCGTTCGCCGGACGCCGTACTCGGTGATTTTGCTCGACGAAATCGAGAAGGCTCATCCGGATGTTTACAATATATTGTTGCAGGTTTTTGAGGATGGGCAGTTGACGGACGGGCTCGGCAACACCGTGGATTTCCGCAACACCATTATTATCCTGACTTCGAACCTGGGCGCGCGGCAACTGCAGAAGCAGTCGGGGCTGGGCTTCCAGTCCGACGATGTAACGGCGGCGGCCAAGAGCCAGGATGACATGGTGATGAGCGAGGTGAAGCGAGTCTTCAATCCGGAATTTCTGAACAGGCTGGATGAAGTGATTCTGTTCAATTCGCTGACGGATGAGGATCTGCTGCGAATCATCGATTTGCTGGTTGGGCAGATCAACGAGACGCTGGTGCATCGGCAGGTGCAGATTGCCGTAACGCCCGAGGCGCGCCAGTGGATCCTCGAGAAGACCTGCAGCGATCGAAATTATGGCGCGCGGCCGCTCCGGCGCGCGTTGCAGAAGTACGTCGAAGACCCATTGTCGGAAGCTTTGATCCAGGGTGGACTGCAAAGGCCGGCGACGCTGGAAGTATTTCTCTCCGGCGATGGTCTCTCGTTCCGTCCCGTGGTAGAAGCAACCCCAGTGGCCCACTAGGAATCCTACACGCGCAAGCCGGGCAGGAGCGGACCCGGCGGGGGAGCAAAAAATCTTGGGCGGGGGACGGCGGCCTTGACCAGAACCATGGCCGCGAGCAGGAAAATTTTTCTGCGCCGCTGTGAATTTCTCGCCGTTGTGTACCTGCTGGGATTTGCCTTCGGACATCCCCTTTGGGGTCAACAATCGCAGCAGGCCGGCGGAAGTCCCTACATCATCACGCGCATTGAATTCATCGGGAACCGCCGGATTCAACGGGATACCTTGCTGGCGCGGATATTTTCGCGCCAGGGAGACCCCTTCAGCGTGGAAGCGGTGCGGCGGGACTTTCAAGCGTTGTGGAACACGCAATTTTTCGAAGATGTGCGGCTGGAAGTGGAAGACGACCCGAATAATCCTTACGGGAAAATCGTCGTGTTCTACGTGCAGGAACGCCCCATCATCCGCCGGATCGAATATAAGGGCAACAAATCCGTCAGCGAGTCGGACATCCTGGACCGCTTCAAGGAGGCCAAGGTCGGACTCTCGGTGGAAAGCCAATTCGATCCCACGAAAATCAAGCGCGCGGAAGTGGTGCTGAAGCAATTGCTGTCGGAACACGGCCGGCAATTTGCGACCGTGAGGCCCACGTATGAGCGCATCGCGGCAACCAACGCCGTGAAACTTGTCTTCAATATTGATGAAGGACCGAAGGTGAAGGTCGGCAAGATTACGATCCAGGGGAACAAGGCATTCTCCGACCGCAAGATCATCCGAGCGATGAGACACGATCGTCCCTATGCCATACCGCTTGGGTTCACATGGATACCGGTGGGGAACAAAACCTACGACCGGCAAAAGCTGGATGAGGACCTGGAGGTGGGAATTCGCGGGCTCTACCAGGATCACGGGTATTTCAAGGTGCTGGTGAAGGATCCCATTCTAAAAACAGAGGATGTGGATAAGGGGGGCATTCCGGGGCCGTGGCCGCTCGTGGGGGCGAGGCACGGGAAGGAAACAAATATCACCATCCCCATCGAAGAAGGCGACGTATTTCGCATGGGGAAATTGACGTTCCGGAGTTCCGATCCGGACCAAGGATTGGTTTTCAAGCAGGACGCGCTGCGAAATGCATTTCCCTTGCACGAAGGGGACGTCCTATCAGCCGACAAGATTCGCAAAGGCCTGGATATCTACCGGAAATTATACGGTGGGTACGGTTATATCGATTTCACGCCCACGCCGGAAACGGAAGTGGACGATGTGAAGAAAGTGGTGAACATCAAAATGGTGTTCGACCAGCAAAAGCAATTTTACGTGCGGCGCATCGAATTCACGGGCAACACGACGACACGCGACAAGGTGATCCGCCGGGAGCTGCTGATTGACGAAGGGCAGGTGTTCGACAACCGCCGGTGGGAATTGAGCCTCTTGCGCTTGAATCAGCTGAATTATTTCGAACCCATCAAGCCGGAAAACGCGGAACTGAAGCGCAACGTGAAAGCCGGGACGGTGGACATCAAGCTGAAGGTGAAAGAGAAGGGCAAGCAGTCCATCAGCTTTTCGGGCGGCGTGAGCGGGATTGCCGGGAGCTTCGTCGGGCTTTCTTATCAGACGAACAATTTCCTGGGACTGGGCGAGACACTCACTTTTTCAGCGCAAGTCGGGACCGTGCAGCAGAATATTCTTTTTGGATTCACCGAGCCGTACCTTTTCGACAAGCCGATTGCGTCGGGCTTTACAGTCTTCAAGAACAAGTTCGATTACAACCAGGCGCGCCAGACCGGGATTCTGATCGGGCAGTCAGTGGCCATCAATCCCGCATTGCAAGAAAATTACAACACGGACTCGAAGGGCTTCACGTTGTTTGCGAGCTATCCGCTGCGAAGATTTTCGTGGACGCGGCTGGGGATCACCTACGGGTACACGGAGACGGACATCACGCCGTTCAGCCAATCGGCGAAACTGCTCTTTGAATTCACGCAATTCCGGAGCCTGGCGGGGCCGTCGGCGCTAAAAGGCATCCGGTCGAGCAAAATCACTCCGACAATCACATTTAACAATGTTGATAATCCAATCAATCCAACTCACGGAAAAAGCATTTACTATGGGACGGCCCTGGAAGGCGGACCGCTGCAAGGGAATGTGAATACCTATACGAACACGTTTGCGTACACCTATTTCCGGCAGCACTACCATAAGAGAAACGTAATCGGGATGAAGTTCCTGACCAGCATGATTACCGGGTACGGAGGGAAGGATGTTCCACCCTTCAGCCGGTTCTACCTGGGCGGAGAAAACGACATTCGCGGGTTCGACTTTTACACGATTTCGCCGTTTGTTTCGATCCCCAACACTACCACTCAAAGTTTCACCTACACGAATCCATTCTCGATCGGGTCGGGCGGGGTTCCGACGCAATCATCAATCCCGATCTCGTTGGTGACGTTTTTCCCGACGCGGCCAGGCGGGGACTTCCAGGCCGTAGGGAACCTGGAGTATCGAATTCCCATCGCCGGGCCCGTGGGCGTAAGCCTATTCAATGATATCGGCATCGCCGGACTCATCCGGGAGTCGCAATTACAATTGGATCCTTCGGCAGTGGCACCTTTGCAGCAGCAATATCCGAATCCGGACTTCCCGACGCTAAAGATATCGAGCAGCTTGCCGGTGATTGGCGGAAATTTCACGCCCCACACTTCGGCAGGAGTCGAGCTCGTGGTTCAGTTGCCGATCGTGAACGCGCCTTTCCGGTTCTATTACGCATACAATTACCTGCGTCAGACGGATACGATCTCGGGCCCGGTCTTTCCGTGCTCGACCGCGGGAGGAACGATCCCAGTGAGCGACACCTGCGGCGGCGGATTCTACCTTTCAAATTTGCAGAAAAATTCGCTGGCGCCAGGTGTTTATCAGACCCAAATCGTGCCGATGGTCAACCAATTCTTGCAAACGCAGGTCCAGAGACTACCGGCAGGCCTGATCGAGCCGTCGCACACGTTCCGCTTTACGGTGAGCAGGACGTTTTGACGGGAGCAGTGCAAACGGCATCCAATTGCGGCGAGTTCCGGGCGGAGGCGCGGGAAAGATTGAAGACGCGCGAGAGGCGTGGAGGGATGAGGATGAGATTGTGGAAAATGGGCGCGGCAGCGCTGCTCGCCGCCTGGGTGGCGGGTTGCGGGGGGAACGCCGCCCCGTTGCAAATCATGGTGAGCTCCCCCGGCGCGGGTGTCGGCGTAACGGCGACAGTCAATCTGAACGGCACAGTGCAATATTCGGCCGCTGTCACGGGCGGCCCCTCCATCACGAATGTCTTCTGGCAGATTTGCCTGCCCCCGGCTGTGAGCACGGCGCAGCCCACGAACTGCACGCAGGGTGTGGGGCCAATCAATGTTTGTACTCCGCCGACCGTTGCGAAACCCCTGGTTGGCTACGGCATCATTAATTCCACGGGCCTGTACACGGCGCCGAGCGTTGAGCCTCAGCCGAACGGGTTCGATGTGGTCGCTACGAGTTGCGTCTCGGCGACCACATTTGGACTGCAGCCCACCCAGATCGTCTCCGGCATTCAATTGCAGTTAAGCCCAGGCACGGTGACTATCGGGACGGGCGAGAAATTCCAGTTCGGTCTCATGGTCACCGGCACACAAGACAAGTCCGTCACCTGGACCGTGACCAACGGCACGAACCCGCCGGTGGCCGGCGGAAACTCCATGATCGGATTTATCTGTCCTAATGCGTTGGCACCCCAACCCTGTCCCAACGGGGAATATGTGGCGCCTGTTTTGGCGCCCCCGGGCGGCTCGGTGACGGTAACAGCCACGTCCGCGGTTGATAACACGCAGACCGCCCAGGCGACCGTCACTGTAAGTACTGCGGCGGATGCGACCATCACGAGCATTGATCCGGTGGTTACCGCGCAGGGTTCGGCGCAGCAGGATGTCTACATAACTGGCACAAACTTTTTCACCACCAGCCAGGTGCTGGCCGGGCTGAACCAGGATAAGGTTGCCACCACGTTCATCAACCCTGATCTGATCCGTGCCACGATTCCAGCGGCCGATTTGTCGGGGACTCAGGGGCCGGCCGTCCCGATTCAGGTCCAACGGCAGAATGGCGATTTGAGCTTGCCTGGCCCCGTGAATCTGGTCTTGACGAAGGTCCGCCCGGCGGTAATTTCCTCGACGCCTGACAGCATCCCTCAATCTGCCGGAAATGTCGGCGTGATTGTGACGGGCGGATACTATTCGCCGGGAACAACCACGGCCGCGTTTAATGGGCAGCCGGTGACGACCACGTTCACCGATAGCCGCCATCTTTCGCTGGGTATCTTATTCAACAGCCAACCGGCTCCGGGGCTTTACCCCATTACGGTGCAAAACTCCGGCGTGACCGCACCCAGCGCCGTGAATCTGGCGATCCAACCCACCACGATCCCGACGTTGCCAGGGACGGTGATTACCGTAGGCGCCAGTCCTTCGGCAGTGGCGATTGATAGCGCGCTGCATCTGGCTGTGGTGACAAACCAGGGCGGCGGCAGCGCTTCGTTGATTGATTTGGGATCGAACACGGTCGTGAATACGATCGGAATCCCGACGGTCAATAACGGCACCAGCACACCGACGGGCGTGGCGATTGATGATGTGGCAGACAATCAGTTGAGCCATGACCTCGCCCTGGTGGTGAACAACGGGGACAATTCCGTGACGGTGATTGATCTGGTGACGCGATCGGTGACACAGACGATTGATCTGACGCCATTCACGCCCACGGGCAGTGCTCCGATTGCAGTGGGAATCAACCCGCTGACGCACCGGGCGATTGTGGCGAACCAGTCCACGAATCTTGCGACGGTGATTGATTTGGTGACTCCGAACCCAAATCTAGCTAAGCCTTGCACGACTCCCCCGTGCGTCTTGACAACGATTGGCGGCGATCTGCCGCCATTTTTCAGTACGGGCGCGAATCCGACTATTTCCGTGGACCCGCGGCTGAACTGGGCGGTGGTCACTCCGGGCGGAGCTGGAACAGTGAATATCGTGGACCTCGGCCGCAACGCGAACGCCGGCGACGGTGGCCGTCAGCCGCTGGCGATTGGAGCGCTCAATATCACGACCACGATGCGCGGTGTGGGCATCAACACCGAAACGCATGAGGTACTTCTGACCGATCCGAACGCCACCACACTGACGACCTATAGCTTGCTCGACAATGCGGTGAATTCGACCCAATTTACGAACAACGGAGTTCTCTTTAGCGAGACAGGTCTCGTGGCTGCGGCAGTGAACCCGCTGGATAATCTGGGCATAGTTGTAAATCAAAATGCCGGCACGGCGAGTGTCGTGGATTTGAATAGCGGCAATGTGCTGGCGATCGAAATTTCGGTCGGGAATAAGCCCCAGGCCGTCGCAGTCGATCAGGGCACGAATCGCGCCCTTATCGTGAACCAGCAAGATAACCAGGTTGCCTTACTGACGCTAGGGTCGGGAGCGGCAATACGAACGCCGCAAATCATTGAGGCCAGCCCCCCGGTGACGTTTGCGCAGACCGCCAATCCGATAACGCTGACGATCAATGGTGCGGGATTCGCTGGCGGCGCGCAGGTACTGCTGGATGGAACCGCGTTGCCTGGAGGAAACATCGTCAAGGTGACGCCGAATCAGATTGTGACCACGGTTCCTGCGGCGATGCTGAATCTGGCCCACCGATACATTGTGGCGGTGCAGAATCCGGGACAGATTTCGAATGTGACGGACCTGACCGTAGTCCAGGCAGTCAGCACGGGTTTGCCAGGAAGCGCTCCATTTGGAGTGGCTGTTGATAACGACCGCGACCTCGCCGTGGTCACGAACACGGGCGTCGGGACGGTGGCGCTGATCGATCTGACGACCGGGACTCTGGAAACACCGACGCTTGCGAGCTCCGTCCTGGTCGGAACGGCTCCGCAGGGAGTGGCAGTGATTCCGCGGCTCGGACTGGCGGTGGTGGCCAACAATGGGAGCGACAACTACTCGGTGGTGGATGATACTGGGAACGTACCGGCCAAGACGAGTGATTGCACGCCATGCATGGGTCCAAACGGCGTGGCCGTTGATCAGGATAGTTTGCAAGCGGCAATCACGGGCTCGCTCTCCAACACCGTCAACTTCGTCGATGTAGTGTTGTCACCACTCGGCGCTGGCACCAGCGGGCAAGTGGATCAGAGTCCGGGGGCGGTAGCGATCGATCCGAATCCCAATGTCAACTTGTCGAACGCAATCTTTTCCGCAGTTGCGACATTTTCGCAAAACAGCAGCGTCGATCTCGTGAACACAGGCGGAGGAATTGCCAAGCGCGTGAATAATTTGCAAGCTCCAACCGGAGTGATTTTCGATCCGTTGAACCAGGTTTTCGTCGTGGCGAACAGCTTGCAGGACAACCTGGTGTTTATAGACGGCACGACATTCAATAACTCAATAGTCGCCGTGGGGGTGAATCCCACGTCGCTCGATTACAATTTTCAGACGAGCACGCTTGTGACGGTGAACTCGGCGAGCAACACGATGTCCGTGCTGGAGTACACCTGCTCGCCAATCAACAACGGCGGGGTGCCTATCACTTGCACGACGGGTCCGCAGACGAGGCTGATCCTCGGGCTGCCGGGCTCGAATCAATTTTCTCAGCTACAGCAATATTCGGTGGCAATTGATTTGAAGATGAATCTTGCTGTTGTGGCGGACCAGAATAACGATCGCGTGCTGCTGATTCCGCTGCCGCATTAGACCGGCGGTTGTCTGCGCAATTTTGTGTCCGAGGAGATCGGAGGAGCGGGCGATGGCACTCGCAGGGGCGAATCCGGAGAGAGGACATGGCGGCGATCGTTGCTTTTCGCGGAATCCAATTGACCGATTTCGAGAGCCACAGCTATAATGCATCGTTTGCGCTCATGGAAACTCGGATGAAGGAGTGAGAATGAAGATTCGAATGGCAGGACCAGCCCTGGTGGCGCTTTTGCTGATGATGGTGCCGGCCGCTCGGGCGCAGTCGAGCGGCGCGACAGGCGCTGCTCCGATGAAGGTCGGAGTAATCAATGTGCAAGTAGCCATCACCAGCACGGCCGAAGGGAAGCAAGCCGCCGCCGAATTGCAATCGCAATTCGCGCCCCGGCAGAGCGAGCTCGAGAACCTTCGCAAGCAAATCGAGGATTTGCAAACCCGCTTGCGCACCGGGTCGAACACGCTGAGCGATGAGGAAAAGGCCCGCCTGGCAGCCGATGGCGACCGGCTAACGCGCGTTTACCAGCGGAAGCAGCAGGAATCGCAGGATGATTTCAACGAGGCGCAGCGCGACATTGTGGACCACATCGGCCGGAAGATGATCGAGATTCTGGACAGATACTCCCGCGAAAACGGATATGCCATCATCTTCGATACTTCCTCGCAGAATACACCCGTGATCTACGCGGCGAACCAGATTGACGTGACCCAGGACATCATCCGGCTTTACGATCAAAGCTATCCGGTGAAGAGCGCAGGCGGCGGAGGAAGCAAGCCAGCGGCTCCCAAGCCGGCGGCGCCTAAGCCACCAACGCAACCAGGGCAGACACCGCCGAAGCCGTAATCAGACGGACTGTGATTTTTCAATAGGCTCCTCCGAGATGCTCCGGAGGGGCCTATTGTTTTTTGCTGGGTATGGGATGAAGGAGCTGGGCGGTTCGTCGCTTGGAAGGGTTCGAGCGACCCGCCGGGCCACTCAGGACCCGTTCGGCCGCCTGTTTCGTGCCGGGAGCGCAGGAACAGCTGTCGAACAACGGGACGAGAGGCCGCCCTTAGTCGCGTCTTGCGTTTTTGGGGCGGGGAAATTATACTAAGTTGCTTCCAGATAGGTCGCATGAACGAGTGGGCGCGAGCCCACTTTTTTGTTGGGCGCGAGAAACGGCCAAGGGCGTAGAGGTTCCGGCCGGGGTTAACTCCCGCGCGTAGAAGAGAATGGACCTGGAGAAGATTCGCGAGGCAGCCGAGCGGGCGGCGCACGCGTATGGCCTCGAAATATTCGATGTGGAGTGGAAGGTAGGCAAGCAGCGGCTGCTGCGGGTCTATCTGGACCGGTTGCCTGGCTCGCAGAATCCGGAAGGGCTGGGTGTCACTCACATGGATTGCCAGCATGTGAGCGAGCAGTTGAGCGTGATTCTCGACGTCGAGGACCTGGTACCGGGACCGGGCTACGTGCTGGAAGTGAGTTCGCCGGGGTTGGATAGGAAGCTGATCAGGCCGGCGGACTATGAGCGATTCGTCGGGCGGTTGGCGCAGGTATGGCTGAACGAGCCGGTGGAGAATCAGAAGTATTTCGAGGGGCGCCTGGCCGGTTATGAGGATGGAGTAGTGAAGCTGGCGCTGAAGAATCACGAAGTGGCAGTGCCGTACGCGGGGATTCGCAAGGCGAATCTCAAGGTGGAGCTATAGCGCGGAGATTGAGCGCGGCGCGGCGTCGAATAGACGGCGCCAGGGTCTACAGGGAGAAACAAGGATGGCGAGTCTGCTGTACCAGACAATCGAGCAGATCAGCCGGGAGAAGCACATCGAACCGGAGATCATCGTCGCGGCCATCGAGGATGCGATGGTGGTGGCGGCGCGGAAGTATTACCGCACCGAGGAAGAACTCCGCTCAAAATTCAATCCCGATACGGGGCAGATAGACGTGTATTCGGTGCACACGGTGGTGGAAGAAGTGGCCGATCCGCTGCGTGAAATCTCGCTGACGGATGCGCGCAAGAAGAATCCGGAAATCGAGGTCGGCGGAGAACTGACCGAACCGAAGCCCACCGACGTGCTCGGAAGAATCGCGGCGCAAACGGCCAAGCAGGTGATCTTGCAGAAAGTGCGCGAGGCCGAGCGCGACACGATTTACAACGAATTCCATACGCGCGTCGGCGAACTCGTGAATTGCATCGTGAAGCGCATGGAAGGGCCCGACATCATTGTGGATCTGGGGCGGACGGAAGCCCGCTTGCCGAAGCGCGAGCAGTCGCGCCTGGAAGCTTACAATGTGGGCGACCGGCTGCGGACGACGATTCGCGCGGTGGAGCGTGCGGCCAAGGGACCGCAGGTGATCGTATCGCGCGCCGATCCGGCCCTGGTGCAGCGGCTCTTCGAGATGGAAGTGCCGGAAATCTATGACGGTACAGTGCAAATTCGCGCGGTGGCGCGCGAAGCGGGAGAGCGCACGAAGATTGCCGTCGAAAGCCGCGATAAGGACGTGGATCCCGTTGGCGCTTGCGTGGGCATGAAGGGCATGCGCGTGCAGTCCATCATTCGCGAACTGCGCGGCGAAAAGATCGACATCATTCCTTACAGCGAGGAAACCATCGCCTTCGCCCAAAAGGCGCTGAGCCCCGCGAAAGTGACGCGCGTGCAGATTGTGGACGCGGAAGAGAAGCGCCTCGAAGTGATCGTCGAGGATACGCAGCTCTCGCTGGCCATCGGCAAGAAGGGCCAGAACGTGCGCCTCGCGAGCAAGCTGATCGGTTGGAATATCGACATCAAGAGCGAGGAAGAAAAGCGGCGCGAGATTGAAGCGCAGATGGCGGCCTTGACGGCTCCCGGAACCGCGCTCTCGGAATTGAAGGGAGTGGGGCCGAAGACGATCGAGAAGCTCGAGTCGCACGGAATCACCTCGATCGAGAAGCTGGCCGATATGACTCCCGAGCAGCTCGTCGAGATTCCGGGAATCGGCGAGAAAATGGTCGAGAAGATCCACCAGTCCGTGGCCACCTATTTTGAGCAGTTGGAAGCGCAGGCGACTGCGGGCCCTGCCCCAGTGGAAGGCGAGGAGCAGGCGGCGACAGAGTCCGCGCCCGAAACGGAGGAATCATCAGACACAGTGGATTCGAGCGAAGTCGAGGCGAGTGAACCAGAGGCGATGGGCGCAGACGCCACGGCTGCGGCAGTGGAATTGCCCGAGGCTGAGGCGGCCGAAACGCACAAGGACGAAGAAACGACTTCGGACCAGCCCTCCGAAGCTGGCGACGAGAAACTGAAGAATTCTGAATAGTGCCGGCCGGGCGTGTCCGGACGGCCCAGGAGAATTTCGAAAGATAGAGGCGAATGTCAGATCCCAATCAAATCCGCATCAACGAGCTGGCCAGGGAACTCGAGATCAAGGCCAAAGTGCTGATCGATTACCTGCCGGAAATCGGCGTCCACGATAAGAAGACGCACTCGAGCTCCCTCGATTTGGATCACGCCGAGCTGGTGCGGAAGCATTTCCAGAGTTTGGCTGCCGCGGAAGCGGCTGCGGAAGCGGAAAAAGACGCGAAGGCCAAGGCAGCGAAGGCACGTCCCGTGCGCCCAGCCGCCCCGGCGGCTGCGCCTCCCTCAGCAGCGAAGCCTGCGGCTCCCACCGCGACGGCTGTTCCTTCTGCTGGCGGCGCCGCCGCGAAGCCCGCGGTTGTGCCGGGCGTCGCGCCTCCGGGTGCGCCCGCGCGTCCGGGCGTTGCCCCTGTGCGGCCTGCCGCTGCACCGCCCGCTGCTGGAGGAGCACCTCCGGCTGCCGTTCATCCCCCTGCTGCTAAGCTTGGCGTTGCGCCCGCTGCGGCGACGCCTGCTTCACCGATTGCCGCCAAGCCCGGTGTTGCTCCTGCCCCGCCAAGGCCCGCCATTCCGGCGCGGCCCGTAAGTCCCGCCCCTGGGCAGGGACATCCGACGACTCCCGCGGCTCAACGCCCCGCAGCCGCAGCTCCGGGCGCTGCACGGCCCGGCACTGCGCCGCCTTCGGGGCAAAGATTTCCCGCGCGCCCCACAACGAGTGCTCCTCAGGGAGCGCGTCCGGCGGCTGCGCCGGGGCAATATCGACCGAGCCCCGCGCCGGGACAGTCGCGCCCGGGCGCGCCGCCTTCGAGATTCCCCCAGCGGCCGAGTACTGGTGGTGGCCGCCCTGGGCAAGGGCCGGTCGGCACGCAGAGGCCTGGCGCCGGGGTCCCGAAGGCAGAGCCGGGGAAGCCGCTTTATGCCCGGAAGCCGCCCGCTTCTCGCGGCCGTCCGCTAATTGAAAAGCGCTATGCCGAAGGCGAGCGCAAGCTGCATCCGGTGCGGACACGGGCCGGCGCGGGTCCTGGTCGTGCGGCACAAGCCGAGCCAGTGGCGCCCGTTCAGCGCGAGCCTCGCGACGTGACCGTCACGGAAGGAATCACGGTGCGCGAACTAGCGGAGAAGCTGGATATCCGCGCGAAGGATTTGCTGAAAACTCTGATGGACCGCGGCGTTTTTGCCAGCATCAACCAGGCATTGGACGCGCAGACCGCGACGAGCCTCGCGGAATCGTTCAACGGCATCGTGAAAGTGGTGACGTTCGAAGAACAGGTCGTGCAGGAAGAGAAGGTAAAGGAAGAGCGCTCAGGGAATTTGCAGCCGCGTGCTCCGGTCGTGACCGTGATGGGCCACGTGGACCACGGCAAAACGAGCTTGCTCGACGCCATCCGTCAAACGGAAGTGGCCGCGGGTGAGGCTGGGGGAATCACCCAGCACATCGGTGCCTATGAGGCCCGTGTGGACGGGCGGCGAATTGTTTTCATCGATACGCCGGGCCACGAAGCATTCACGCGCATGCGCGCGCGCGGCGCGAAGGTGACGGACATCGTGGTTCTCGTGGTGGGCGCAGACGACGGCGTGATGCCGCAGACCGAAGAAGCCATTGATCACGCGCGCGCCGCGGGCGTTCCCATCGTCGTGGCCATCAACAAAGTGGACAAACCGGACGCGCAGCCGGAGCGCGTGAAGCGCCAGCTCTCCGATCGTAAACTGATGCCCGAGGAATGGGGCGGCGATACGGTGATGGTGGAAGTTTCGGCGAAGACCAAGAAGAATATCGAAAAGCTGCTCGAAATGATTTTGCTCGTTGGCGACCTGCGCGAATTGAAGGCCGATCCGGACGCGCCGGCGAGCGGCACCGTGTTGGAATCGCGCGTGGACAAGGGGCGCGGGCCTGTCGCCACCGTCCTGGTGCAGAACGGAACTCTCCACGTGGGCGACGTATTCATCGTTGGCGCGGTGTATGGAAAGGTGCGCGCGATGTTTGACGATCGCGGGCAGCCCATCAAGAAGGCGGCTCCCTCGACGCCCGTGGAAGTCCTGGGCCTGCAAGGCGTGCCCGAAGCGGGAGATCAATTCCAGGTGGCAGATGAAGCCAAGGCCCGCCACATCGTCGAATACCGTCAATCGAAACAGCGCGAGGCCACGCTCGCAAGAACGGCGTCCTCGGGCCGGTTGACGCTCGATCAATTGCACGAGCAACTGAAGGCCGGGGAAGTGAAAGAACTCCCCGTGGTGGTGAAGGCGGACGTGCAGGGGTCGGTCGAAGTGTTGAGCGAGATGCTGCCAAGACTTTCGAACGACCAAGTGAAGCTGAAGGTGATTCACGCGAGCGTGGGCGCGGTGACGGAAACAGACGTGCTCCTCGCTTCCGCCTCGAATGCCATCGTGGTGGCGTTCAACGTGCGGCCGGAGCGAAAAGCGTCGGACTTGGCGCAGCGCGAGGGCGTGGATATCCGGCCCTACACGATCATTTACGAGCTGCAAGATGAATTGAAGAAGGCCGTGGCCGGATTGCTCTCGCCGATCATCAAGGAAACCTATCTGGGCCGGGCGGAAGTGCGGGATACCTTCCGTGTGAAGGGCGTCGGGACGATCGCGGGCTGCTCGGTGCAGGATGGGATTCTGAAACGCGACGCCGATGTGCGCGTGCTGCGCGACAACGTGGTCATCTACACGGGCAGAATCAGCTCGCTCCGGCGCTTCAAGGAAGACGCCAACGAGGTTCGCCAGGGCTTTGAGTGCGGCGTGGGCGTCTCGAATTTCAGCGACGTGAAAGTGGGCGACATTCTGGAATGCTTCAAGATGGAGAAGACCGCCGCGCCGGAATTGCTCAACGTGGCGGATCGAGCGCGCGCCCAGGAAAGCGCGGAGGCGCGCCGCAACTGATTTAGATTCTGAGTTTTTGCGCTTCCCCTGAAATCCCGGGGGCTAAAATGCCAATCGGCCTCCTCACCCTGGAAATTCACATCCCGGATGCCCGGTCTCTTAAAGACAAGCGCCAGGTGCTGCGGAGCTTGAAGGACCGGCTGCGCGCCCACTTCAATGTGGCCGTCGCCGAGCTGGAGCATCAGGAGCTTTGGCAGCGGTCGCGCGTGGGCGTAGTGAGCATATCGGGCGACGGGAAGCATCTGGAAGAATCGCTGGAAGCGATTGCGTTGGAATCGGAGCGAGTGCTGGGGCGCGACCTGATTTCGCGGGAAATTGAATATTTTGAGGATGGCGAATAATGGTTTACGGACATCGTGCGGAGCGGATTGCGGAGGAAATCAGGAACGAGGTGAGCCTGATGCTGGCGGGCGAGCTGAAAGATCCCCGTCTGGCGGGGACGGTAATTGTCACCGAAGTGCGTTTGGCGCCCGGGATGCGCACGGTACGCGTGTTCGTGCAGCTGGCGGAAGATGACACCGAACGGGCGACCACACTCGCGGGCTTGAAGGCGGCTTCCGGGTACGTGCGGCACGAGCTGGTTGAAAGGCTGCGATTGCGGCGCGCGCCGGAAGTGATTTTCGTGCTGGATGAATCGGATGAGCGCGGCAATCGCATTGACCAACTGCTTCGAAGAACCAAAGAGACGGGGGAAGCGTAGCCGGGGAAGCGCGATAGCACGACGGGCCGTTTTTTTCGCGACACCACATCCTTATGCACGGTGCCCATTCACGACCAGAAATCCCACGGAATTAAATCTGATCTGATGCCTCGAATTCCACAGCCTCCTCCCTTCGATGGGATTCTTGTAGTCGATAAGCCGAGCGGCAGGACCTCGCATGACGTGGTGGAAGCCGTGCGCCGCCTCTCGGGGTTTCGGCAGATCGGGCACCTGGGCACGCTCGATCCGCTGGCGACGGGAGTGCTGGTGCTCGCGCTGGGCCGGGCAACGCGGCTGGCGCGGTTTTATACCGGCCGGCGAAAACGCTATGCCTGCGCGGTGCGGTTCGGCTTTGCCACCGATACGTATGATGCCGATGGCGAGCCGCTCGGGCCCGATTCGGCGCCGTTGCTCGACGCCGAGGAGATCGCCAGGCTTGCGGCGAAATTTGTGGGCAGCATCGAGCAGACGCCGCCGCAATATTCGGCCAAGAAAATTCACGGTCGACCGGCGCATGAATTGGCGCGGAAGCACAAGCCTGTGAAACTCGAGCCGGTGAACGTGGAAGTGTACGAATTCCGGCTCACGAGCGTGGAAGGCGCAGTGGCGCGATTCGTGGTCGAGTGCGGCGCGGGAACTTATATTCGTTCACTCGCGGACGACCTGGGAAAACTGCACGGGGCAAACGCGCACCTCGCGGAAATCACTCGCACGGCCGTGGGTGAATTCACGCTCGATCAGGCCATTCCGCTCGCGGAGCTGGCTGAAGATGCGAAAGCGGGACGGCTGGCGGAGCGCGTGATCCGGCTCGAGGACTTGCTGCCGGAACTTCCGCGCGCCACCGTGCTGCCCGTGATCGAGAAACGTGTGCGGCATGGCGCGAAATTCAATTTGCCGCTCGCACAGATTCAGCCGGGAGTCACGACCGCGGCACAGGGCGCTCCGGCGCAGCTCGATTCCGGTGAGTGGAAACCGTCCCGCTTGCGCGTATTCAATCAAGCGGGACAATTAATTGCTATCGCAGAGCCCGTGGTGCCACGGACCTATCAGCCGGTGGTTGTGCTGGAAGCCACGGCCTAGCGGAATTCCTTCCTCGAAACATTTTTCAATCGCAAGCGGAGTAATTATGTTGGCCCGGCGGAATTCGCCCGGAGGCTCTATGGGCGCGGCGGCTCCGTCTCAGGCTGGGGCTGTGGTTGGGGTTGTGGTTGCGGCTGTGGTTGGGGCTGAGGCTGAAGCGGAGGCTCTGTCAACGGTTGGGGTTGCGGCTGGCCCTGCTCCCCTTTGCGTTCGCGGCGTCCAGGACCAAAGGAGCCGACCGTTTCAAGCGCGTGCCCGGCGTAGACGACGTGATCCTTTCGAGCGGAGAGCTCCACGGTCCTCGGTGTGATGAGTATGAGTAGCTCGCTATCCTGATTCTGAATCATTTGAGTGCTGCCGAGGAGCCCGACGATGGGCAGGCCCGTGATTCCCGGGCTGCCGCCGAGGAGGGTTGATTGCTGGGGTTGGAGAATCCCGGCGATGGCGGTGGTCTCGTTTTGCTTGAGGCGGACGGTCTGCGTAATGGCTTGATTGGCGATCACCGGGATGCCGTTGAACGACTGCGTGGATAGGCTGCTGATTTCGAAATTCAATTGCAGCGTTACTTCGCTGTCGTCGTGAATGCGCGGGGTAGCTTTCACCTTCACGCCGATATCGAGGTACTGGACACCCGGGAAAGGAGTTTCGGGCAGGGCGTTTCCGGCGCCAAAAGTAGTATCGTTCAGGACCACGGAAACAGTATTCGACCCTTTGTTTGCGACGGCCACGTCGGGATTCGTGCCGCCATTGAAATTTGCTGTAACGATCGAAACAGGCTCAGTCCCAACCCCGAGTTCGAAAAAAGGGCCAAACTGGCCGTTGCCGAGGCCCAATAAAAGAGAAATTGCGTTATCGGTTTCATCGGCGACGGCAAGATCGAGGCGGCCATCGACGTTGTAATCGGCGACCGCGATCGAGGTCGGGCCATTCCCAACAGGAAAGTCCACCTTGTTCGTGAATGTCCCGGCGGCGGTGCCGGTGGCAGTGGCCTGGCCAAGGAGAATCGAGACGGTGTTCCCGGTAAGTGTGCTGGTGGGTGCCCCGTTATTGGCGACGGCGAGATCGAGAATTCCGTCCCCATTGAAATCGCCGGTGGCGACGAAGACGGGGGAATTGCCGGTGGGATAATCCGTGCGGGTCGGGAAAGTCCCAGTGCCGTTGCCGAGGAAGACGGAGACGGTGTTCGCAACTTGGTTCGTCACAACCACATCCATGTTGCCGTCGGCGTTGAAATCAGCTGCGGCAATGGAGGAAGGCCCCGCTGCCGTGGGGATGATCGTCCCGGCGGCGGTAGTCGGCGTCTTGAATGTCCCATCGCCATTGCCGAGGAAAATCATGAGCGTGTTGTTGGCATGGTTGACCACCGCGAGATCGGTGAACCCGCTCGAGGTCAATGTCGTTGCCACTACAGAAGCAGGGCTGGTGCCCGTCCCGGTCGAGAGCGTCGGCGGCACCGCGGCCTTGAACGTGCCGTCGCCATTGCCCAAGAAAATGGAAACCGTGTTATCGCCCTGGTTGACCACCGCGAGATCGAGATTCATGTCGCTCGTGGGGTTCGCGGGATTCGTGTTGAAGTTTCCGGTGGCAATCCAGACGGGCGCGACGCCGGTCTGGATGGTGGCTGGAGTGGGCTGAGAGAAATTACCGGTTCCGTCGCCAAGGAAAATCGAAAGAGTATTGCTCGTGTTGTTGGCGACGACCAGATCCTGATTACTCCCGGTGTTGAGGAGAACGCCCGTAGCAATGAAGACCGGCGCAACCTCGGTATCGAGAGTCGTAATCGGGAAATTCTCAGTGGACGCTCCGGGGATGCCGCCACCGGCGCCGACTAGGCTCGGCGAAAACTGCGCGAGCGTGACAGGAACGCGGTCGCCCACGAAGAAAGTGGCAGGATGACCGTCTTCGGCGCGCAGGAGGATGCGCCGGCCGTGACGAACGAGCGAAAGCATCTCGGAAAAATTCGCGGCCGCCCCCGGAAGCGTCGCAAGGAACGTCGTGTAGCCGCCGCCGAAGGCGATCAGCGGCGGTAGAAGCGAAGTCAGGTTCACCTGTCCGGAGCCAAGCAGCGAGCCGATTTGCGACGTCGTGAGCCCGCTCAATGACGAGGGCGTCCCGAATACCTCTTGCAGCACCGTGGCCAGGCCGTTCGCCGAGGACAAAGCTTCCTCAACCTCCTGCTTGCTCAGCGTGAAGGTCTTTGCCGTTTCCGGAGGATTAATCCCAAGGTCGCGCGCGTAATTGCGGTCCACTTCCAAAATCTCGATTTCGAGGACAAGCTCGCCGCCGGGCTGTTCGAGGTTTTCGATAACGCTGGTCGCGACAGCCATGGCCTGGGGCGAAGCGCGCATGGTCAGCGTGCCGGTGCGGGTGTCGAGATCGGAACGCGTGATGCCGGCGATTTCGCGTACGAGGCGCAGAACTTCCGTCATCTCCTCCGGGGTTTCGGAGCTCGGCAATAAGACGGTCCGCGCGATGGAAATGCCGTACTCCTTCTGTTTTTGTGACGTATCCTCGGCGACGAAAAACAGATGTTTCGTCAGTGGCCGCCAAAAGGTCCCGGTCATTTGGCCAAGGACGCGAAGGGCCGTGGGGAAATCGAGGCCCGACGTCCGAAAATGAATCTGCCGCGGCCGCAAGTCCACGTCAAAGGCGGCTTCGACCCCGAATTTGCGCGCGATTTCCTGGTAGGCGGCTTTGGTATCGCCGCGATAATCAAAGTCGCGCGTGCCCGGCTGATGGTCCATGCGGACCTCGCCAGCGAGTTCGGGTTCCGCGATGGCGCGCTCAAGAACTCCGGATTGATAGGCGGTCAATTCCGCGTAGCGATCCTGGATGACGCGATTGGTGGGGTCGATATTGCGGGCGGAGAGCAATTCGCGGCGCGCGTCGGAGAGCCGCCCGGAGACCGCCTCGCGCTCGGCGAGACTAGCCTTCTCCTGCACCAAGCGGCTTCTGGCAAATTCGTGGTGCAGGAAGTACTCCTTATTGTCGGGAGCCCAATCCACGGCGTCGGAATAGTTGGCATACGCAGTCTCCCAATCGCTGTCATGTTCCGCTCGGAGGCCTTGTTTGAAGGCCTCTCTGGCCTTTCTCGGGTCGGGCTCAGCGGCAGGAGGCTTGGGAACTGCCGAATCCGGCGGCATCGCGGCAGCGGCCGCACTCGTCGAGTTTTGCGCCTGGTTGGGCTTCGAGGAAGCACTGGAAGGCGTCTGCGCCGGCAAAGGAAGTGCCGCGAGAGTCGAGAGCGCGAAAGCCAGCAGGAATACGTGCGCGCATGGCCGGCGAAACATAGAAGGATATTGTACAGGGAATGAGGCGAGCGCGGAGCGGGAGACCAAAGCTGAAACCACTTGATTTTGCGCGGGTCTCAGGCTAGACTCACTTTGGCAGTTGTAACTCAGTTTCAACTGGAGCCTCCTGTGCTTTCCGCTCTCTTGCTCGCTCTCCGCGAAGGCGTCGAAGCCGCCCTCGTGGTCGGCATCGTCCTCGTTTATCTAAACCGCACCGGCCGCCGTGCGCTTGCCACGTACGTGTGGAGTGGCGTGCTCCTCGCATTTGGAGCCAGCTTCGCCGCGGCGGTGCTGCTCCAGCGATGGCGCGTGAGCGAAGACGGCTTTGAAGGTGTTTTGATGCTGCTGGCCGCCGTGCTGGTTGTGACCATGATCGTGTGGATGAACCGCGTGGCCCGCAGCCTGAAGAAAGAAATCGAGCAGCGCGTGGAAACATACGCCCAGAAGTCGACACGCGCCGCGGGCTGGGGAATCGGAGCCTTCGTTTTCCTGATGGTGCTGCGCGAGGGTGCCGAGCTGGTGCTGATCCTCCGCGCGGTGGAGCTCTCGAGCGAAGGCGTGGGCGTGTGGATCGGGGCCGGCCTGGGACTAGCCATCGCGGCGGCCGTGGGCCTTTTCTTTTTTCAGGGCACGCTGCGAATCCCGCTGCATCGTTTCTTTGCCGCCACGAGCGCCATCTTGATGGTTGTCGCGTTTCAATTGGGATTGACGGGCGTTCACGAGCTGAGCGAAGCGATGTGGCTGCCCTCGAGCAAATTGGAGATGGCCACGATCGGGCCGATTGTGCGCAACGAAGTTTTTTTCTTCGCTGTGATTTTGGGCGCCGCCGCGCTCGTGGCACTGCGCGAATGGTTCAGCGCCAGGCGCCCCGCACTGAATGAAACCATCAATCCAGCCGAGCGGCGCATGCGGGAATGGGAATTCCGGCGGCAGCGCCGGTGGAGTTTTGGTGCGGCGATTTTGTGCGTGCTGGTGGTGATGACCATGGCCGGCGAATTCGTCTATGCCCGCACCGCGGCGGCGCCCATCCCCGCCACCCGATTGGTGGCGCGCGATGGCCAGGTTCGCATTCCACTCTCGGAGCTCTCCGATTCGAGCCTGCACTTCTACACCGCTGAAGTGAACGGCGCGGTGATCCGCTTCCTGGTGATTCACAAGACCGACGGGGACTACGGCACCGCCCTCGATGCCTGCGAGATTTGCGGTACAGCGGGTTACCGCCAGGAAGGCCAGAATGTTGTCTGCCGCAATTGCGGCGCGGCGATTTACATCCCCACCATCGGGGTATCGGGTGGCTGCAATCCAATCGGCGTGAAATCGAAAGTTGAAGGGGGAGACGTGGTGGTGGACCTCGCGGCGCTTACCGAGGCTGCTTCGAAGATCCACCCCTGACACAATGTTTGCCCGCCTGGTAGGGGAATCGTTCGTCCGCAATCCGCGACGGAAATTTCTGACCGCGGCCGCCCTGGTGGTTGGAATGGCGGTCGCAACGGCGACGCTGACCGTGGCGCTGGACGTCGGCGACCGGCTGGCCCGCGAATTTCGCAGCCTGGGCGCGAATCTTCTCGTGACGCCGCAATCGGATACGCTGCCGCTCGAAATCGGCGGCGTAGATTATCGCCCCGTGGACGAGGGCGCCTACCTCGAAGAATCCGAAGCCGCAAAACTGAAGTCGATTTTTTGGCGGCACAATATTCTGGGTTTCTCGCCGTTCCTCGACGTCCCCGTATTAGTCAGTACCTCGCAGGGAGGCGCCTCCGCCGCGACGCTCATCGGGACCTGGTTCGAGCATGACGTGAGCCTCCCGGGCAACGAAGTATTCAGAACCGGAGTCAGCGTTACGCATCCTTGGTGGAAAATCCAGGGGCGCTGGTTCCGCGAGGACGCCAACGAGTGCGTGCTGGGCTCCACCCTGGCGGCGGCTTTTCCCGGCCGGTTCGCCCCGGGCAAGATGATTTATGTGAGCGCACAGGCTACCGGAAAGGGCGGCTCGGAGGAAACGATTCCGCTGTTCGTCACCGGCATCGTCTCCACCGGCGATGCCGAGGATCAGGCCGTCCTGGTGCCGCTCTCCGTGGCCCAGACCCTCTCCGGGCATCCCGGCGAGATGCGCCAACTCTACGTAAGCGCACTGACGAAGCCTGCCGACACGTTATCGGAGCGCGACCCGCATACGCTTTCTCCGAAGGAATACGATCGCTGGTTTTGCTCCCCCTATATATCCTCGATCGCCTATCAAATCCGGCAAGTTCTCCCAGGAACGGACGTGCGAGTCATCCGCCGCGTGGCCGATTCGGAGGGCCGCATCCTCTCGCACATCGGCACATTGCTCTGGATTGTCACGCTCGCGGCCCTCATGGCGGCGGCCTTGGCGGTGGCGGCAACCGCGGCCACCACCGTCCTCGAGCGCCGCAGTGAAATCGGCATCATGAAGGCGATCGGCGCGACGAACACTCTTGTGGCCGGAATTTTTCTCGCCGAGCAATTGATGCTGGCGCTGGCGGGCGGCGCGGTGGGATTCGGAGCAGGGGTTGGCCTGGCGTGGATCCTCGGCGAAAGTGTATTTGGGGCTGCCTCCTCGCTGCACGTAGTGCTGATTCCGGTAGTCCTGGGCCTGGCAGCGCTTGTGGCGATTGTGGGCAGCCTGATTCCATTGCGGCGCGCGTCGCATTTCCGGCCCGCGCCGATCCTGCGGGGCGAATGATGTTTGGGCGATTATTGTGGAATCTTCTCCGGGCCAGCCGTGGGCGGCTGGTCGTCGCGCTGATTGCGCTCGTGAGCGGGGCCGCGGTAATCTCCGCGCTCCTGAATCTTGATTTCGACGTCGAGCGGAAGCTAACCCAAGAATTTCGCACCCTTGGCGCGAACCTGGTGATCGCGCCGGGCCGCGATGTGCAGTCCATCGAATCGGGCGCGGAATCGCCCACATTGATGGACCAGTCAGTCGTGCTGATGCAAGTTGAACGCATGCGGACCGAGGAAGTAGTCGCGGCGGCGCCGTACCTCTACATTGTGGCGCAATCCGCCGGCTCGCCCGTGGTCGTAGCGGGCACGTGGCTCGACCAGACGAGAAAGCTTTCGCCAACCTGGAAAATCGTGGGAGAGAGCGTCGCAACGCGTGACGACTTGACGCATTGCCTCGTCGGCCGCGATGTGGCGCGGCAACTCAAGCTTGCTCCCGGCAGCCCGATTGAGTTGAATTACCTCGGGCGAACCGCGCGCATGACTGTCGCGGGAATCGTGGATGCCGGAGGCACCGAAGATAGCCATGTGTTCGTGAATCTCCCGGTGGCGCAGGATCTCGCCGAGCTGAATAGCCAAATCGGACTCGTGCAGATCAGCGTGAGCGGCACGTCCAAGACCATCGCCGAGCACACACAGCAGCTCGCAGCCGCGCTGCACGGCTTTGAAGTGCGGCCCATCCGCCAGGTGACGCAGGCCGAAGGGGATCTGCTCGACCGTATCCGCCTCTTGATTATCTCGATGGTGCTTTTGATCCTGGTGCTCACGTCGCTGTGCGTGCTGGCGACGATGGCCGCGCTTTCGATGGAGCGCCGCGAGGACGTGGGCCTGATGAAGGCGCTCGGTGGCTCGATTTCGCGGGTTGTGGGATTATTTCTCGCCGAAGTGGGCGTGCTCGGCGCATTCGGCGGATTCATCGGCTGCTTCGTGGGGCTGGCGCTCTCGCATTGGATGGGGCAGCGAGTGTTTGGCACGGCCATTTCAGCCCGCTGGGAAATTTTCCCGTTGACCATTGCCTTAATGGTGGCCGTGGCGCTGGCGGGAGCGCTGCCGTTGCGCCGCCTCGGGAATACGAAACCCGCGGTGATATTGCGAGGAGAATAGTGGCGACCCTGGTCCAGGTGGAGGATTTGCGCAAAGAGTTCGGCAACGTCCGCGCGCTCGGCGGCGTCTCTTTCAAAGTCGAGGAAGGCGAGTGGATCGCCATCATGGGGCCCTCGGGCTCCGGGAAGACCACGCTGATCAATATCCTGGGCGGGCTCGACACGCCCACGGCAGGGCAGGCGATTGTGGATGGCACGGACGTGGCCCGGCTGAATGAAGCAGGGCTCACGCGCTATCGCGCCGAGAAAATCGGATTTATTTTCCAGCAGTTCCATCTGGTGCCGTATTTGACCGCGCTCGAAAACGTGATGCTCGCGCAATATTTTCACAGCACGACGGATGAAACGGAGGCGCGAGAGGCCCTCGAGCGCGTGGGACTCAAAGAAAGAGTCAGCCATCTGCCCTCCCAACTGTCGGGCGGAGAGCAGCAGCGCGTCGCCGTGGCCCGCGCGCTGATCAATCATCCGAAGCTGATTTTGGCGGACGAGCCCACCGGGAATTTGGACGAATCCAATGAACAAACTGTGATTCGCCTCCTGCGGGAACTGCATTCCGAAGGCCACACGATTTTGATGGTGACGCATTCTCCTTCGCTCGGGGGACTGGCCGACCGCCGCATCGAGCTGGCGCACGGCCGGCTGGCCCAGGTGGCCGCATATTCGGCGGAGGAAGAGGAACGATTTGACCACTTGCTCGAGCAGGTTTGGATCTGCGAGGAGGAAGGAGTCGTGCCTGTGCTCGAGCGGATTCGTCAGCGCGGCGCGCATGACACGCAACAAATCGCGGCGCGCCTAAAAGACCTGGGGCTTCTCGAATTAGGCGAAAGGGAAGTGGCGTTTACGCCGCGGGGGGAAAGCCGCGCGCGCGATGTGATTCGGCGCAAGCGTCTGGCCGAGCGGCTTCTCACCGAAACCTTTTCGATTGCCGGCCCCGAGGTGGATACGCACGCCTGCAAGTTCGAGCACATTATCAGCCCCGAACTCGACCAGCGCATTTGCACTTTTCTGGGCCATCCGAAGACTTGCCCGCACGGCAACCCGATTCCGGCGGGGCGCTGCTGCCCCTCGCGCTGAAGATCATGAGACGTGCGCGAGTAGCGGGATTCAACCGGATGCCTGCGCTTGCTGTCGCCGGGCAGGCAATAAACGGGAGCTGATGACCCTGTTACACTGGGAGTGACATGCCGATACCGATCGATGTCCGCAAGAAGCCGATTGACATAAAAGTCCACGTGACGACGGGCGAGGGCGTCGAGGTCACCTGGTCGGATGGACACGTCAGCCGCTATCCGTTTCCCTACTTGCGGGATCTTTGCCCGTGCGCGCTCTGCAACGATGAGCGCGAGAAAAATGCGCGGGTGGGAAGTACCACGGGTGGCGCCGTGCTGCCGATGTTCAAGCCGCGCGTGACGGCGAAGGGCGCAAACGCCGTCGGGAGTTACGCGATTCAAATTCAATTTTCAGACGGCCACACGACAGGAATCTACAGCTACGAGCATCTGCGCGAGATTTGTCCCTGCGAGGCCTGCGGCCGCGATTTCCGCGCAGTCGCCAAGGAAACGACGGCATAAGCTCGGGCGTTTTCGAATCCTTCAGTTACCCTCGCCTCCTCCTTCCTCCCAACTCAGAGTTCTCCGTGCGCTCCAAGATTTTCTCAGAGTCCTCTGTGTTTCATCTTTCTCATCATTGTTTAGATGACTTCACAAACGTATCCCCGTGACCCGGGAGATGCGATTCCCCGGGTCCTTTTTCTGCGGTCGCGCCTGAATCGAACTCCCCAGCAGCAGCGTTAGCGTCCGGCGGATGCCGCTTTGGCTTGCTCCGCGCGAACCACCGGCACATCCACGAGGTGCTCCGACAAGAACCAAACCTGCAATTCGTTGGCGCGAATCACATCGCTGACGAGGAGGTCATTGGTGCCGTCGTCGCCGGCTTCCGCGGCATCACGGGCCATGGTGCGAGCTTCTCTCAGGATTATTTCGTGGGCCTCGAGGAGACGTGAGATTTGGATGGGGACTTCCTCGCGGCCTTTGGGTGGACGGGGAATGATCGTGGTTTCGGCAACGTCCGCGGCCATGGCCAGGCTGATAGCGCCGAGACTCTGGATCCGCTCGGCGATGCTGTCCACGAGTTCGTCCTGCTCGCCGTGGTGCTTGTCGAATAGCAAATGGAGCTGATAGAAGGTGTGGCCGCTCACCTGCCAGTGATGCTTTTTATAGAGATCGCGAAGAGTGATGGTGTCCGCGAGAATCTGGTTGAGATTGTCGGCGCTGGCGGCGCAAACCTTCTCGTCGAGCGCGATCGGAAGCTTGGCGATTTTGCCGTACGGCTGGATTTCGTGGGCGTGCTGGTGAGTGAGCGGCGTGGCCTTTTTCGTGCCTTCTTCGATATCGCTGTAGCTGGGGCCGCGTTTGTCGCTTCTGGATGCCATGGTGGTTTCTCCTCCGGTTGAAACAAGGAAGACAGGGCGTGCTTATAATACCCCTAAAACATCTTGATGCGCGCGGTGTTCAGTTGGTCGCAAAGGAGGCGTGTGGCCCTTCCTTTTTGGTCTGAACCCGACGTATAGTTCATCTCCGCGTCAAAGAAACCATAACGCATGGCATCTGATTCCACGGGCCCAAGATTCACGCCGGGTTTTACGCGCCCCGCCGCCAAAGTCCTCGTCGCCACCACGGCCATGCTTGCCTTTATTTCCTATTGGCGCGCGGCGGCCATCGTCCTCAACGATCTGGCTTCCTCCGCCTATTACGCGGGCGGCGAGGCGGAGCAGTTCATCGGCAAGACAGCTCCCTGGTTCATCCTCGGGATCATGCTTTTCTCCTACGCGGTGCGCGCGATCTATGTGGAGAGCTGCAGCATGTTTGTGCGCGGCGGCGTCTACCGCGTGGTGAAAGAGGCGCTGGGCGGGACGCTCGCGAAATTTTCCGTCTCGGCGCTGATGTTCGATTACGTATTGACAGGGCCCATCAGCGGCGTCTCGGCGGGCCAATATTTGGTGGGAGTGACGAACGAGCTGTTTGTCTTCTTCCATCTTCCGGTGCACCTGAACGTGAATTTCACTGCCGCGGCCGTCGCCATCTTCGTCACTCTGTATTTCTGGTGGCAAAACATCCAGGGCGTCCCCGAATCCAGCGGAAAAGCCCTGCGCATCATGCAGGTGACCACCATCATGGTCGTCATGCTGATCTCATGGTGCGCCTACACCTTGTACGTCCGCTCCGGCTGGCACCTCCCCCCTTGGCCCACCCCGTTGAACATGAAGCTCGATAAAGGTTCGCTCGGCTGGCTCGACGGCGTCCGCTGGGCTCACACCATCACCCTGATTGCCATCTTCGTCGGCCTGGGCCATTCGGTTCTGGCTATGAGCGGCGAAGAATCCCTCGCGCAGGTCTATCGTGAAATCGAGCACCCCAAACTGCCCAACCTCAAGAAGGCCGGCCTCGTGATTTTCATTTACAGCCTGGTGTTCACCTCGCTGGTTTCTTTTTTCGCGGTCATGATCATTCCGGATAGCGTGCGGTCCAACTTCACGGAAAATCTGATCGGCGGCCTTTCCATGCACCTGGTGGGAAGCTTTCCGATGCGGCTCGCGTTTCACGTTTTCGTGGTGGTCGTGGGCACTCTGATTCTGGCTGGAGCCGTGAACACGGCGATCGTGGGCTCGAACGGAGTGCTGAACCGCGTGTCGGAAGACGGCGTGCTCACGGACTGGTTCCGGCATCCGCACCCGCGATTCGGGACCACGCACCGCCTGATCAACCTGGTCGTCGCTTTTCAAATCATCACCATCATCGCAAGCCGCGGCGACGTGACCTTTCTCGGAAACCTCTACGCCTTCGGCGTGATCTGGAGTTTTTCCATGAAGGGCATCGCGGTGCTGGTCCTGCGCTACACACACCCCCAGGACCGCGAGTACCGCGTGCCGTTGAACCCCGTCATCTTCGGAAGGGAAATCCCGATCGGGCTGGGATTGATCACTCTGGTCCTGCTGGCCATCGCAGTAATTAATTTGTTTACGAAGCCCGAAGCAACTATCGCTGGCATGACCTTTTCGATCCTGCTCTTCACTGTCTTCGAATTCTCCGAACATCGCATGCACGTGCACCAGGCGGGCGCCGCCCATGTGGAACTCGACCAATTCAACCTGACCAAGGAAGCCGAGCTTTCGCCCACAAGCGTGGGAGTCCGTCCCGGAAATATCCTCGTGCCGGTGAGCACGTACTATGCCTTGTACCACCTGGAAGCCGCCATGCGCCGCGTGAGGAGCCGCGACGCGGAAATTGTCGTTTTGCATATGCGCCTCCTCCGCCGCGCGGCTTCCGGCGAGTACGATCTCGCGCCCGACCAATTGTTCAGCACCATCGAACAATTGTTGTTCACAAAAGTGCTGGCCGTCGCCGAAAAGGAGGGCAAGCCCGTGCGCCTGGCCGTCGCCGCCGCCAACGACCTGTGGGAAGGCATTCTGCGCACCGCCGTGAATCTCGAGTCAAGCACCATCGTCGTCGGCAGCTCTTCGAAGATGCCCGTGGCGGAGCAGGCCCGGGAAATCGGTCTTGCCTGGGAACGCATGCCGGAGCCGCGCCCGCGCGTGACGCTCGAAATCTTCACGCCCTCCGGCCAGGAGCAGATTTTCTACCTTGGCCCGCATGCTCCGCGCCTCACTCCGAAAGAAATCGATCTCCTCCATAAAGTCTGGCTGGAACTCAGCGACAAGCTTCCCGGCGAAGAGGTCCATCACCACGACATCATCCATTTCGCCCTGGCGGAAGTGGAACGCGAAATCGCCCAAGGCCAGGGCGATGCCGTCCTCGAACGGCTGCGCGATCATCTCCTGGAAATCAAGGATCGGCGCTCGGATCCCCCTGCGGGCAGTTGAAGAAGCTGTCGCGGCCCTCAGGCCCGGCCAAGCTCCGAAGTGCAGTTGGGGCAGCGCGTCGCCTTCATGGGGATCGCCGTGAAACAATACGAACAATCCTTCGTGGTCGGCGCGGGAGCCGCCGCCGGCGCCCTCCACATATTCACTTGGCGGACCAGCAGGAAAATCGCGAACGCCACAATCACAAAGTCGATAATCGTGTTGAGGAAAAGCCCGTAATTGATCGTCGCGGCCCCGGCCGCTTTCGCCGCTGCCAAAGTATCGTACGATTTCCCGGAAATGTTGAGGAACAGATTGGAAAAATCCACCTGCCCCAGCACCCGGCCGAGCGGCGGCATCAGAATGTCGCCCACCAGTGAAGTAATTATTTTTCCGAAGGCGGCCCCGATGATGATCCCGACGGCCATGTCCAGCACGTTCCCGCGCATGGCGAATTCTTTGAACTCTTTGAGCATGGATGCCCTCCCGGAGCAATCGCGCGCGGCAATCGCTTCAGCTTAGCTCGGCCCGGCCAGGCGCCTGATCCCGCGCCCGCCCAGCGTTTGCCACTGCTGCGCGCGAGAGTAACGGGAACGGGAAACTCTGGCAAGCGCAAAGCTCCGCTCGGCTCAGTTCGCGCGCGCGAGAATCAAGATGCCCAGAATTCCTCGCGCCACCAGCACCCCGCCCGCGAGGCCCAGCAGCGCCGCCTCGTGGCGCAGCGGCAGCAACGGAATCGCGATCACCAGCAGGCCCACGACGCCGAGAGAAATCGCGCGAATCCCGGCAAGCCTGCGCGTGGCTTCAACATCCGGTCGCATCCACGCGCGCACGCCGCGGTAGGTCAGCAGCACTCCCAGCGCGACCCAAACGGCCGGGCGAGTGGGCAGAGCGATCGTGCGGGAAACAGCCAGCAGGACCAGCAGCGCCCCCAGCAGCAAGAAGATGAATTCGCTGAGCAGCCGAAAAAGGCTCGCGGGATTCGCCATCGAAGGGCCTCGTTCGCGCGGCATTATGGCCCACGCCGCTCCCCCGCGCAAACCGCCGGCCATCCCGCGCGGCACCCCGGCGGCGCCCCCGGCGCCCTCCGGCGGGCGAGGGATGTTACAATGAGTCGCTTCGGTGCTGCACCGCATTAGCATCTGGCTTCATCCAATCGTTGAGGAGATTCAAGTGCGCAAGGTGATCATTATCGGGAGCGGTTGCGCGGGATTGACGGCCGCCATCTACGCGGCTCGGGCGGATCTGCAACCGCTCGTCCTCGACGGCTACGAGCCCGGCGGCCAGCTCTCGCTGACCACCATGGTCGAGAATTTCCCCGGCTTTCCCGACGGCATCCTCGGCCCCGAGCTGATCGAAAACATGCGCAAGCAGGCCCAGCGCTTCGGGACGGAATTCCGCGCCGGCGCGGTCACCTCCGTGGATTTGAGCAAGCGGCCGTTCACCATCGTCGCCGGCAAGGAAAGGCACGAGTGCGAAACGTTGATCGTTGCCGCGGGCGCCTCGGCCCGCATGCTCGGAATCGAATCCGAGAAAAACCTGCTCGGCCACGGCGTCTCCACTTGCGCTACCTGTGACGGTTTTTTCTTTCGCGGCAAAGACATTTTGGTCGTCGGCGGCGGCGACACGGCGATGGAGGAGGCCACCTTCCTCACGAAATTCGCCAAGCACGTCACCATCATGCACCGCCGCAACGAATTCCGCGCCACCAAGATCATGCTCGACCGCGCCCGCGCCAATGAAAAAATCGAGTTCCTCACGCCCTATGTCGTCGAGGAAATCCACAACATCGAGAATAAGGCCGTCGAAATGGTCCGCATGCGCAATCAAGAAACCCACGAAACAAAGGAAATTGCCGTCGAGGGCGTCTTTGTTGCCATCGGCCACGAACCCAACACGAAAACCTTTCGCGGCAAACTCGCGATGGACGATGCCGGCTACGTCCTCACGCACGATGGCAGCAAGACCAGCGTCGAAGGCGTCTTCGCCGCCGGCGATGTGCAAGACCACCATTATCGCCAGGCCGTCACCGCCGCCGGCTCCGGCTGCATGGCCGCCATCGACGCCGAAAAATTTCTCGCCGGACATAAGGGCTAGGCTAGTGCCGCAGCCTTTCTCGCGGCATAATCCCAATTGCATGCATACCCATAACTTTTCGCTCCATTTCGCCGGGCCTGGCCCCTTCTGATGCGCGCGCTCCTTTTGCGCCTTTCCGAAAGCAAGCGCCTCGCGCCGCTCATCATGCGCAATCCCGTCAGCAGGCGCATGGCGCGCCGCTTTGTCGCCGGCGAGACGTTGGACGACGCTGTCGAAGCCGCGCGCGCCGTGAATCGCGCGGGCCAATCGGCCAGCCTCGATCTGCTCGGCGAAAACGTCTCGGACGAAGCGGGCGCTGGCCGCGCCGCGCAAAGATATCTCGAGATGTTCGATCGCATCGCGCGCGAAAAAATCGATGCCAATGTTTCGCTGAAGCTCACCCAACTGGGTCTCGATCTCGACCAGGCGCTCTGCCAGGAATTGATCGAGCAAATCGTCGCGCACGCCTCTGCGCTCGGCAATTTCGTGCGCATCGACATGGAAGGCTCGGCCCATACCCAGCGTACCATCGACATCGCCAAGCGAGTCCGCGCGAAGTATACGAGCGTCGGCACTGTCATGCAGGCCTACCTCTATCGCGCCGAGCAGGATATCCAAGACTTGCTCGCCGCCGGCTGCCGCCTGCGCCTCTGCAAGGGCGCCTACAAGGAGCCGCCCGAACTCGCCTTCCCCAAAAAAGAAGACGTGGACGCGAATTTCGTGAAGCTCATGAAGCTCCTGCTCCCGAGCGGCATCTATCACGGCATCGCCACGCACGACCCGGCCATGATCCGCGCGACCAAGGAATTCGCCCGCGAGAAAAATATTGCCCGCGACCAATTCGAGTTTCAAATGCTCTACGGCATTCGGACCGATTTGCAGCAGCAACTCGTCCGCGAAGGCTACCGCCTGCGCGTCTATATCCCCTTCGGCACCGATTGGTTCCCTTACTTCATGCGCCGCCTCGCCGAGCGCCCCGCCAACTTGGTCTTCTTCCTCCGCAATCTCCTCCCGAAATCCTCCACCCGCTAGCTCCCGCTTTGCCTTTGTACCGCCGGCATCTGACAGCCCCGTTTCAGGCGAATAGCGCGTCTTTGGCGGTCCCGACGAGCAAAGACATACGATAAAACCAACCATCAGCGTTCTAGGGCCGACTCAGGACAAGGGAGGCATACCGATTTGCGCGAGGATTTCGCGGAAGCGGGGTTCATCGTGCAGGCTGGACAGGAACGGGTCAATGCGCAAATTCAGTAGTTGAGGCTCACGCCTCAGGTAAGAACTCTGCAAATCGTTCAGCGCTTCTTGTTTCTTTCCCAGCAAAGCGCAAGTCACCGCCGTGTTGTACGCTGTCTCCCGGCCCGCGGCATATAGGGTCTCCTGCTCCTTCAGCGCGGCGGTCAACATGCCCCGCGATCCATCGCGTGCAAATCCCTTCTCGCTGGCCGTGACAATGGCGAGGCGCTGGCCGTCGCGAAGCAGCGCGGCGACTTTCCTAGACACCGCCAAGTATTCCGGGTAATCGCCGCGAACAAGATATATGACCGACAGATAAGCGTGCGGAGACAGAAAATCCGGCTCGGCGGATTCGAGCTGTTTCAACTGGGCGACGGCACGTCCCGTCTGGCCAGCGTAGAAAAGGATCAATCCCTTATCCGCGAGAATGGGCGTAGACGCGGGGTCCAATTTCTGAGCTTTTTCGATTTCTTCGAGCGCTTCCGGAAAGCGGCCGAGTTGAAGCAAAAACGTCGCGTACCAATGATGAGCGACCACCGAATTCGGATCCAGAGCCAACGCGCGCTCAAATTCATGCTGCGCCCCCGCGATGTCCCAGGACCAGTAAAAATCCACGAACGCCAGCGAGCTATGCGCACCGGAAAGGGAATCGTCCAGGGCCACCGCGCGCTTCGCGGCTGCCAGCGCGCGCGGATACGCCTCGCTCGGGGGCATCCGCGAATACTCCCGAAGAAGGTTGTAACAATTTGCCAGGCCCACGTACGCTTCGGCGTACTGGGGATCGCGCACTACTGCCTGCGTGAAATAATCGACGGCTTGGTTGAGGTCCTCCGGAGTGCGCTTATTCCAGTAGTACATCCCTTTCAGATAAAGCTGTTCCACCTCGGGTTCAACGGCGTGGCGCGGAAGTGGCTGGCTCGAAGCTGACGGAATCGTGCGCGAGTCTCGCGCGGAGGAACTGTGCCGTGCGATTCCGGCAATCACAAACGCGACAACCAGAACGGCCAACGCGATTGCCGCGTATCGCACCTCGCGCATGTAGCGCAAAAACGGCCGTGCGCGAGACGCGCCTTCTACGTTCCTTCGATCGCCGTGACGCCTGTCAACGGAGGCGGCATCTACGTAAACCTCGGAGGCGACTTCAGAACTGGTAGCTACTGCGGGGTGAGCGCCGGAATTGGAGACAGCGTCGGGATCGATCGTGACGTTGGCACCGTTAAGCCATTCGGTGAGTTCGTCGGTGTACGCATAGACGTTTGCCCTGCCGGCACCAGGCACACGATGGACGGGTAGGCCGCGCGTGGTCTCCCACCGCTTTGCCGTGCGTTCGTCGCGACCGAAGAATGCACCGATCTCTTTCCAGGTATCGAGACGTCGATTGGCGTGCAGACTGGGATCTGGAGGAGGCATATCCCGATTTGTCCCGAATTGTCCTTTAGTACCGTTTGCGCGGCGGGGCCCGTCAGTCTTAATAATACCGGTTCATCCCTTATTTTAACAGGATACGCACATTTGGGGGCACTCTCCAGGAATTTCCGCGAGGGTCACGGGCCAACGTGTAGGTGAGGAGGAAAGTGATGAAGACTGTGCTCGAACGGACTGCTATTGCCGCCTTTGGGCTTCTAACGATGGTTGCCCTGACAAGCTGCGGGGGCGGTAGAAGCGCTCCCGCGAAGATCACGGTTAAGAGCGGTTCCTCCTTACTGCAGGTTGACGCGAACGGACAGGCGACCCTGACGTCAACCGTGACCAACGATTCGAGCGGCAAGGGAGTTGCGTTCGGCGCGCCCACCTGCGGGATGCCGGCGCCCGCCGGCGGTTGCGGGACGGTAACCAATGTTCAGACCAACACCGCGAACGGTACCACGACAACTACCGCGACCTACACTGCGCCGGCGTCCGACCTGAATGTGATGGTTCCCGTGACGCTGAACGCCACCGGCGCGACGGAGACGCCCATCGCCATTCTGGTGGTGGCGGATCCCACGATTGCCACCAATCTGACACCGACCATCGGGCAGCCGTGCCCGGTTCTTGTGTCGAACGGCACGCCACCCTTTACGCTGACGGTGACATCGGGCAGCCTGCCGGGTTGGGTAAGCTTCAATACCAGCACGGGAGCGCTGTGCTCGGGGAACGTCCCCAACAATGCCACGACTTCTTCTTTCAGCGCGAAGGTAGCCGACGCCGGCGATGGCTCGTCCGGTGCGAATGCCATCGCCGTCACCATCACCGTGCCGATCGTGATCTCTACGGCCTCGCCTCTGGCGACCGGCGAAGTGAGCCAGGCGAACTACAATTCCGGTCCGTTGACCTTCCAGGGAGGATCCGGGGCGCCAGCGGCCGCTAATCCGTGGACCATCACGGCGGGTGGAGCGGCACTGACGGCTGCAGGACTGACCTTCAATACGACGACCGGGGCCGTTACGGGAGCCCCGAGTGCTTCCTGCAGTCCATGCGCGTTCACGGTGCAGCTTACCGACAGCCTCGGCGCCATGGGTTCGAAAGCGTTTAACCTCACCATCGTTCCCCGAGTGGCGGTAGCAGCGCCGTCGCCGGCCTCGCTGAATGCAACCATCGCGTCCTCTTACACACTGACGTTGGCGACCACTGCGGGAACCGGGCAAGGGGCGCTCTCCAACTGGACTCTGGCTTCGGGCACGCTGCCGACCGGACTCCCGTCGCCGGTTGCCGGCACCGGTGTGATCACAGGCACGCCCACGGACGCCGCCAGCACGCCTTCGTTTACGGTGACCGTGACCGACAGTTTGGGAGTGACGTCGTTACCCTCAGCGCCCATTACCATCAACGTGGCCATCCTGATCAGCACTGCCTCCCTGCCCGGTGGAGAGGCTTCCGCCGCCTACAACAGCGGGGCGCCGGCTGCCAACACGGGAACCGGCACCGGAATTACATGGAGCGCCACCGGACTCCCGGCCTGGGCCAGCATTAATTCCGGCACCGGGGCCATCACGGGCGCAATGCCGACTACGGGCAGTTCGACTCCAACCATCACGGTGACGGACGCCAGACACGCCACGGGTTCCAAGCAGTTCACGATTACGATCAATCCAAAACTTACGATCACCTCAAGCGGAGCGCTCGCCGGCGGGACCGTGAACGTCGCATATAACGGGGGCAACGGAGTTCAGTTAGCGGCGATGAGTGGGGTGGCGCCACTTGGGAATTGGAGCGGGCCGGCAACCGGCTCGTTGCCCACGGGGCTTAGCGTCAGCAGCACGGGCTTGGTCCAGGGCACGCCACAGTGCCCAACCGGCACTTTCCCCTTCACCGTCACGCTGGGGCCTGACGCCGACGGCGTGATCGCAACTTCTCCCGGATTGAGCATCACCACGACGACCGTAGGCCTCACGATTAATGGGGTCACGACCCAGCAGGAACAGGCCACGGCCGGTACGGCATACATGCTGCAACTCGGCACCAGCGGCGGTGTATGTACCCCTACCATCACGTGGAGCGTCGTCGCCGGCTCGCTCCCTGCGTCGGGATGGCTTACCCTGAATTCAAACAGCGGCTTGCTGAGCGGAACTCCCGGCGCTGGCGACGTAGGCATGTCGAGCTTCACCGTTCAGGCCACGGACGGCACGTCGAGCCCTCAACTGGCGCTGACCGTAACCGTCGCAGCCAGCCATTCCCCCGGCCCGAATGCGAACCAACTGCAGGGCCCGTTCGCATTCCAGCTGCGCGGGTTTGACTCGAACGGCAAGCTGGTCGCGATGGCCGGCAGTTTCACCGCCGACGGCAACGGCAACATCACGGCCGGCGTCATGGACGTGAACAGCGTCAGCGGCGGTCCCAGCACGGACCTGGCGATCATCACGGCATCAAGCTTCTACTCGGTTGGCTCGGACGAGCGCGGCCAGTTGTCGCTGGACACTTCGGCAGGCGTTTTCACCTTTGACCTCTCCGCAGGGGACCTGTTCACGCCCCCGCCAGCAACGCCGCCGCCATTTCTGATCCATTTGGGACACATCATCAGCAGCAAAACCAGTTCGCCGAATGGCTACGCCGTCAGCGGGGTGTTCAGCTCGCAAGTAGCCTCGCCCACGTTGAGCACCGTCGTGGGTGATTTCGCGTTCAGCTCCGAGGGTGTGGACAACGGCGGCAACCGAGTTGCCACGGCTGGAAGACAGACAGTCAACAGCAGCGGCTCCATCACCAACGGAGAGATTGATATCAACGACAACGGGACCCTGAATTCCGGCGTGGGGATCACCAATCCGCTTGCCTTTACCGGCTCGGTGGACAACAGCGCCGGCACTCCAATCGATCCCACCACGGGGCGCGGAACGCTGACCCTGACCATCACCTCTGGACCCACCCTGCACCTCGCGTTTTACGTTGTGAGTGGCGGCGAGATCTACCTCGTCAGCACCGACACGCTCGATGCTACCCATTATCTTTACAGCTCGCATGGGTTGCGCCAATCCACGACGTTCTGCCCGACCACCGGCAATTGCAATTTCAACGTGAACCCCGCCCCATTGAACAGTCTGAGCATCGTGTATATCCAAGGCAATTCGAGCACGACGGCTGGAGCCTCGCGAGTGCAGATCGGAAGCGTTCAGTTCACCTCCACGGGCGCCGGCACCGGCACCCTCTCCGGCGGCTTTGATGAAAACGACGCCGGAACAATCCTGACGGCTTCGTCGAACCCAGTCAGCGGCAACTTCAGCGTGACAGCCAACGGGCGGGTGACTCTCACCAACGCCGGAAACAATCCGCCGATTTTGTATATGATCGGTGCGAATAACGTGTTCCTTGTGGGCACCAACGGCAGCAGGGTGGAGGCCGGAACAGGGGAACCTCAATCGGCCTCTAACCTCCCGTTCAGCTTTACGGGCGGCGAAGGCGGCTATTACACCTTTGGCACTCAAGCACCGGCCGTGAGCGGAAGCACAGTGTTTGACGGTGTGCAGGGACTCATCCCGAGTTCGGGCACGATGGCTCCCGCCAGCCCGTATATCAAGGACATCAACAGCCTGGCCGGCGGACTCCTGGAAGACGTGTCCATCGCCAATGTCACGCTGACCGTGGATTCCACCGGGCGGTTCACGTTCAACGACGGCAGCAACAAGATCGGTTATATGGTCAGCTTCAACTCGCAGGGAGAGTTTACCAGGAGCATCGCAATCGACGCAGGCTCGGGCAACACTACGCCAACGATCATTATCAACGACCGAGCAATTACCCAGATCGTTCTGGAGTAATGCTCAGCGATGCAGGGATGCAGCGTTCCCGCTGTCTCTGACTCATGGACCGCTGCGCGCCTTTTGCGCCTGTCCGCCGTAGGAGGGTCCCGAGCGAAGCCGAGGGGGCATCCGGGCTGGTTTTGACTTGCCCGCGCGCCGTGCCCTGCCCGCACAGCGCGCGCCACCGCTCCGCCCACACCCCCAGCAGTCCCACCAACAATGCGCGAGTCCCGTTTCCCGGCTTTATTCTTGATACGAGACGCCCCCGACAGTAATCGGAGCCGGT